>Ga0335074_10003279_pt1 | contig 22052 bp, 21 predicted proteins | sample Lox_Sample_23_FD_206715 | JGI IMG/M metagenome (GOLD analysis project Ga0335074, IMG submission 206715) | Soil microbial communities from Loxahatchee National Wildlife Refuge, Florida, United States - Lox_Sample_2.3 | ecosystem: Environmental > Terrestrial > Soil > Wetlands | place: USA...
ACGAGGATGCCGAGGCCGGCCCTCAGCGTGTGGCATCAACGCGCGCCCGGGCGCTGGCGGCCATGGCGGATGTGAGCCAGAAGCGGGCTGCAGTCGAACAGGCAGAGCTGAATCTGGGCTACACCAGAATCGTTGCGCCTGTGACCGGCGAGGTCACAAAGAAGGTCGTCGTTGGACTCAATGTCGATCCCGGGGAGCAGCTGCTCACGGTGGTTCCCCTCGATCGGGTGTGGATCACGGCAAACTTCAAGGAGACGCAGTTGAAGCACATGCGCGTGGGACAGAAGGCGAGGATCACCCTCGATTCGACCGGCCACACCTACAGCGGACATGTGGACAGTATCGCCGGAGGAACCGGGCCCATCTTCAGCCTGCTGCCGCCGGAAAACGCGACCGGCAACTACGTCAAGATCGTGCAGCGCGTACCGGTGAAGATCGTTCTCGACCCAGGCGAAACTCGCGATCACCAGCTGCGGCCGGGCGAGAACGTCGAGGTGAAGGTGTACCTGCGATGAGCGCGGTCACTGCCAGTTTTCCCGCAGAGGGGGCCACCTCTCGCCCCGCTGTGAATCCGTGGCTCATCGGCATTACAGTGTCCATGGCCGCATTCCTGGAAGTGCTGGACACCAGCGTGGCCAACGTCGCATTGCCCTACATCGCGGGGAATCTCGGTGCCAGCTACGACGACAGCACCTGGGTGCTCACCTCCTATCTCGCGGCGAATGCCATCGTGCTTCCGGTGAGCGGGTGGCTTGCGGAGGTTATCGGGCGCAAACGATATTTCATGCTGTCGTTGATCGTCTTCACGGTCAGTTCGCTGCTCTGCGGCCTCGCGCCCAATCTTCCGCTTCTGCTGCTGTTTCGTGCGATTCAGGGCATTGGAGGCGGGGGTCTTCAGCCGATGGCCCAGGCGATCCTCAACGATACATTTCCCCCCGAACAACGCGGGGCGGCCTTTGCTCTCTACGGGATTACCGCGGTTCTTGCTCCGACGGTTGGTCCGATGCTGGGAGGCTGGATTACCGACAGCTACTCCTGGCGCTGGATCTTCTTCATCAAGCTGCCCGTCGCGCTTCTTGCCCTCTACCTGACTTACGCGCTGGTTCGGGATCCAGAGCGCGCCCGCCGTCCCAAACATGGCGGCATTCGCGTCGACTACATCGGTATTGCCTTTCTGACGCTCGGGGTGGCTTCGCTTCAGATCGTACTGGATAAGGGCCAGGAGGATGACTGGTTCGGATCGCACTTCATTCTTACGCTCACCATCATGGCGGCGGTGTGCCTGTCGGCGCTGGTGATCTGGGAATGGTATCGCAAGGACCCCATCATCGATATCCGCATGTTCCGGAGTTTCAATTTTGCGGCAGCCAATCTCATGATGTTCATGATGGGCGTCATGCTTTTCAGCACGCTGGTCCTCATCCCCGAATTTTTGCAGACGCTGATGGGCTACACCGCCGAGCTTGCCGGTCTGGTCCTCTCCGCCAGCGGGTTCATTTTGCTGCTGATGATGCCGGTCGTGGGGCGTCTCACTTCGAAAGTGCAGGCGCGCTATTTAATAGCGACGGGATGGTTATGTCTTGCGATCGGTTTGTTCTATTCCGCGTATCGGATCGACCTGAATATCAGCTTCGACTTTGCGATGTGGCTGCGCTGTGCGCAGGTGGTAGGCATTGGATTCCTGTTTGTCCCCATTACAGCCGCCGGCTACATCGGCGTCCCGGCAGAGAAGGGCAACAGTGTCTCGGGCATGGTCAACTTCATGCGCAACATCGGCAGCAGTATCGGCACATCCATCGTGACAACGATGATCGCCCGGCGCTCGCAATATCATCAGCAAATCCTGATCGGTCACATTGTGCCCAACGCACCGGCGTTTCGCGCGGCGCTCCGCGGTTTGACAGACAGCATTCGACATTCCGGACTTAGCGCTGCAGACGCGCACAACCAGGCTATTGCCCGGTTTTACGCCCTGGTGAATCAACAGGCTCACACGCTCTCCTTCATGGACACATTCTGGGTTTTGGCCGTGCTTTGCGCAGTGATGTTCGTTCTCGCCTTCTTCCTGAAGAAGAACGACCCCGGCGCGGGCGGAGAGGTCGCGGTGGGCTGAGGTAAGGCATGATATTTCGAGCCATCACAATTGAGCGCGAGTTCGGCTGCGGAGCGTCGAACGTTGCCGGCCTGGTCGCCAGCCGTCTCGGCTGGAGTCTGTGGGACGAGCGGCTCACACAGGAAATTGCACGGCTGACCCAAAGTACGCCAGAGGCGGTCGAGCGGCGGGAATGGCGAAGCGATCCGACGGTATACCGTGTGTTCACTAACTTTCTTCGGGGTGCGTTTGAGGGAGGTTTGCCGCCCACCAGCCGGCTGCATCTGCTGGACGCGCGCCGGATCGCCGAAGCTTCGAAAACGGCGGTTGACGCCGCCCTCGCCAGCGGCCCATCGGTGATTGTCGGTCGCGGTGCGCAGTATTTTCTGCGCAACTACAGAGACGTCTTCCATGTGTTTCTCTATGCGTCCCGGGACTGTAAGATCCGCAGGGTGATCTCGCGAGGCGCTCCTGAGAAGGAAGCGATCGAACAGGTCGACACCACGGACCGGGCGCGCGCTGCGTTCGTCCGGCAATATCTGGGGCTGAAATGGCCGGAGCCTCACCTATATCAGGCCATGTTTAATACCGATGTGGGGGAAGAGCGCGCGGCCGCGATGCTGGTGAACTGCGTAAAGGAATGTGAAGGCGGCGGATGAGATGCCCGTAGCCCGCGCCATAGCCTATTGGACGATGGTATAGCTCCATACCTTCGTCCAATGGATTCGCGTGTGCAGTCGTGGCTTAATCGCACGTATGAAGCGGACGGGCACGGATGGATTGAAGGGTGGCGGGTGCGATTCAGGCGACTGGGCAGATTGAATTCCCCTTCCGAGGCGGCCGCGCTTCGAAAGAGGTCCCAAAACGATCCCGGCCTCAGGGGGGAGAGAAATGCGCTCCGAACTGGTCTTTGGCGCAACAAGACATCTTTGCAACCGCTACCTGCTTGTGCGCGTCGCGGCACAGGCAATCAGGAAGTTCCATCGGCCCAACACTCGCATCGCAGACACCACGAACGAAGTGCTGGAGCGGTTCGGACGTGCGAACCCGCTCGCGATGCGGGTGAACCATCCGAGGGTTCTCGGATCGCGGATGCGACGAGCGGCCTGAGCCCCGGCCTGACACGAATTCGCGGTTGCAGCAGCGCCGGCGGGCTGGAAACCTGCGGTTGTCGCCCTCCCGGAAAGGAAACCTCATGCCATTGAGCCTGCCTGATTCAGAAAAGATTACAGCCGTCGAGCGGGCGCCCGGGGTGGTCGACGACATCGCGCTCGTCGGCGCAGCGCAGTCCGGTGACCCCCTTGCCTTCATTGAACTGTGCCAGAGACATTCAAGGCGGCTGATTTGCCGCATCAACCGGATTACGAAGAACTGGGAAGATGCCGAGGATGCACTGCAGGACACTCTGCTGAATGCCTATCGAAATCTGGGACGATTCGAAAGCCGTTGCGCATTTTCTTCCTGGCTGACGGCGATTGGAATCAATTCGGCGCTCATGTTGCTGCGCAGGAAACGCATCGCCACGGTTTCTCTCGATGAGAGTTACGACTTCTTTGAAATTTCCGAGCCGGCAAGCGGCCGGCAGCACAGTGTCGATCCCGAGAACGACTTCGAATGGCACGAGACACAGTTTCTTCTCAACGCAGCGATTCGCCGCCTGCCCCGTGTGCTGCGCACAGTGATCGAAATGAGAGTCGGTCGCGAGTATTCCATTGCCGAGATTGCCCGCGCGCTCCGAATCTCTGAGTCTGCGGTCAAGTCAAGGCTCTCTCGCGCACGATCGAAGCTCCGCCACGCACTGTCGGTAATGAGCCCGGAGTTAGAGACAGATTCCGTGTGCCATAGGCCGAGGATGCCGTTCCAACCGGCGCACTCCCGGCTCGAGGCACAGGGGACTTCCTGCGGCCTTGATGCTGCGTGATCGCGGTGACTCACGGAACGTGTGGAGAGCAGCATGAGCTATTCTCCGGAAAAGCGCCGCAAGAACGGCCGGATCGGGGCCGAAGCCACGGGAGTTTCACCATGACGGATCGTGCTTCCCTGACCTCGCGCAGATTCCCTGCAGTGAGCAGGACGCTGATTGCGTTGCTCTCGGTGTTCGGGTGCGCAGTCGCTTCAGCCGTCGTCCACCCTGCGGCCGGAGAAAATCCACTGGTGCAAAGCCGCAACTCTGCCGAACCTGACGTCATCGTGGTGGCGTTTCTCGGAGGATTCGTGCACAGCGACGACGCTCGGCATCCGGAGGTGCAGATCATCCGCAATCTGGAGCAGGCGGGAGGGCCGCAACTCCATGCGGCTGTCTTTGAAAACAGACAAAGGGCGCAGGCGCTGAAAGAGATTCTGCACTGGGTCGGCGAAGATGGCGATGGCCGCCTCACCACCGAAGAAAAGCAGGATGCACGCATCATTCTGTTAGGGCATAGCTGGGGCGGATCGGCTGTGAACAAACTCGCTCGTGAACTGGGCCGCCGCGGAATTCCGGTGATGCTGACGATCCAGGTCGACAGCGTCAACAAAGGCTGGGGCCACGACTGCATCGTTCCCGCGAACGTTGCAAGAGCGGAGAACTTCTACCAGACGCGCGGACTGGTGCATGGATGCCGTATACTGCGGGCCGCGGACCCGCAGCGAACGCAAATCATCGGGAATTTTCAGTTCGACTATGCCGTGCAGCCGGCCGGTTGCCGCTCCTTCTCCTGGTTTAATCGCCACGTCTTTAAAATGCACAACGCGATGGAGTGCGACCCTCGCGTCTGGTCGCAGATCAGGGGAGAAATCCAGTCGCAGTTGCGCGGCGCAGAACAGATTCGTGAAGCGGAAATTCCGGCCGCGTTGCCTGCCGACCGCGGGGATCCGTAATGGACTCGCGGCGAGGCGGTGGCCTCACGCGGCAGAATATTCTTCCTGGGGCCGCATCTGCTGCCCGAGGCTCTTCGGAGAGGCGGTCAATCGGTTCGATTGCGCAGGAGGTTCTATGACGTCCAGGGAAAAGCTCAATACCCATCAGAAGGCGCTCGAAATTAATCTCGACAGGAGCAGCTACGGTTCCTTCGCCGAAATCGGCGCCGGCCAGGAAGTCGCGCGATGGTTTCTGGTTGCAGGAGGAGCATCCGGAACCGTTGCCAAGTCGATCTCCGCATACGACAAGGAGGTCAGCGACGATTTGTACGGCGCCGGTGCGCGCTACGTTTCCAGCCAGCGGCTGGAAGCCATGCTGGACAGCGAATGGGCCCAACTCATTAAACAGCTGGACAAGAGCCGCGGCTCAACCACCCGATTTTTCTCCTTCGTGGACACGATCTCTGCCCGCAACTACGCGGGAACCAATGTGCCGCACGGATGGGTCGGCCTGCGGTTCCAGTTGCAGGCGGGCCGCGAACCGAGCGAGATAATCCTCCACATCAACATGCTGGATCCTTCGAATCCACTCCAGCAGGAGGCGATCGGTATCCTGGGAGTGAACCTGATCTACGCTGTCTTCTATCAGCTGCAGACAACCGAGTCTTTTCTTGACAACCTTACGCAGGATGCCGAGAAGCGCATCGAAATCGACCATCTGGAGCTGAACGGGAACGCCTTCGAGGGGTGGGACCAGCGCGCGATCCTGGCCCAGCTGGTGTGCAGGGGTTTCGCGGAGGCCGTGTTCTTTCCATCGAGCGGGCCGCCTGTTCCGCCTATCGAAGTTCTCCATAAGAAGGCGGTCGTGCTCGCACCGGGATCGTTCAAACTCCCGGAATCCACCCATGTTGCGAATCAGATGCTGGCTTCGGGTGTGCAACAGCTCCACGAAGAACTGGAGGAAAAAGGCCCTGCCATTGCGGGCTTCTTCTGCCTTACGGCGATGCCGCTGTGGGACGCCGATACGCTTCCGGCAATCGCCGACCTGCTGGAACGCGTCGATGTTCTCCGTGCGCGAGGCGGCGATGTCCTGCTGTTTCGCGAACGGGAACTTTACAGCATGACCGCTCTCGTCAACCGCTACACGCAGGAACTGGTGCGCTTTGTCGTGGGCCTCTCTCTGCTGATTCGCACCTGGGAATATCGCTACACGAAACTCGACGGCAGCTTCCTTGAGGCTTTGTCCCGGCTCCTCGCGCAAAACGTCCGCATCTACGCTTATCCCATGACCTCAGCGGATCTCCGGCAGGCAATCGAAAGCATCTCGGCGACGGGCTGGCAGTGGACCGAGGTGGACGGCAGGGTTTCCGCACCGCAGCTTCATCCTCCGCCGCCGCTCAATCACCTGTACGACTATGTTCTGGGCAGCAATTTTCTTATCCCGGTGCAAATTCCTGAGGCCATGGCACTCCACAAATGATTGCGCCGAGGGCTCACCGGGCTTGACGCCGAACTCGCCGCGCAAACACAGAGGAGTGGAAACTCGATGGAAAAGGTTGCAGACGGGAACTCCGGGTATACGTATGGGACAGCGGCGGTTGCTCCGTCAGCAGTTTCGCCTGAGGAGCTGGAACAGCTGAAAGCGACAGTGGGATTCACCTCAGAAGACGAGCGATTCCTACGCATGGCGGGAGAGGTGCTCGCCGATCAAACGAAGACGATCGTTGAGCACTGGCGCAGCGGGATCATCGCCGGCATCCCACATCTGTCACGGCACTCGCGCACTCCCGAGGGAGATCCAATCCCGCAGTATCTTGCGCGGAGCAATCTTCGCTTCGAACAGTGGATCCTCGATACGTGTCTGCGTCCTTACGATCAGCACTGGCTCGACTATCAGCAGGAGATCGCCTTGCGGCATACCAGTCTCAGGAAAAATCAGATTGATGGCGTTCGGTCGACGACGCATGTTCCCTTCCGTGACATTGTCGCTTTTGTGGCAGTGTTGAATGACACCATCAGGCCGTACCTGGCGAGCAGGGGGAACGCTGCCGATGAAGTGGATGGGATGCATCGCGCGTGGTGCCGGTCGCTTCAGCTGCAGCTTGCGCTGTGGGCGCGACCCTATATGGAGCTCGCGAAGACGTCAGACGAGTGGTAGATGCTTTCGGTGCCGCAGCCTGCGGCGCGAGACCGGCAGCGCAGCATTCATGCGAGCGGCGCTCCTTCCGAGCGTCCCGCAGCCGTGTTCGGCATCCAGTTGCAGGGAACAGAAAATGCGAACGTGGCTCCCGGGCCGTCGTTGGGCATCGCCCACAGACGGCCCTCGTGGGCTTCGATGATCGAACGGCTCACCGAGAGTCCGATCCCCATTCCATCCTCCTTGGTGGTGTAGAACGACTCAAAAAGCCTTTCCGCTGCCGTCGGATCTATACCAACGCCGGCATCCCGAACCTTGAAGCGCACTTCATCGCCCGCCGGCTCGGTGCTGACGACCAGCTCGCGCGGCCGGTCATTGACAGCGCTCATGGCATCCGAGGCATTGCGGAGAAGATTCAGAATCACCTGCTGGAGTTGAACGCGATCTCCCATGACGTTCGGCAGCCTCTCGGCAAATTCCTGGCGAAGAGTCACGTCATTCCGCTGCAATTCATTCAGATACAACGCAATCACTTCGCGCGCGACTTCGTTGATATCGACAGGTTCCGCCTTCACTTCCTTCCTGGTGAAGAGCGTTCGCAGCCGCGTCATCACGTCGGAGGCACGATTGCCGTCACGAAGCGCGCGCCTGGCGGTTTCGCGCGCTCCATCCACGTTCGGAGGGTCGGTATTCAGCATCCGCAGGCATGTGCTGGCATTGGTAATGATGCCCGAAAGCGGCTGATTGATCTCATGGGCGATGGAGGCGGTGAAGGCGCCCAGGGACGTAACCCGCGATATGTGGGCAAGTTCAGTTCGCGCTTTGTTCAGGGATTCCTCGGCCCGCTTCTTTTCGGAGATATCCCGAATAAATCCGGTAAATATCTTTTGTCCGTCTGCGATCACTTCTCCGAAGGAGACTTCCGCCGGAAACTCCTTACCGTCCGCCCGAAGTGCGGTCATTTCTGTTCCCTGCCAGTTCAGGCGCCTCACGCCTGTTTCCATATACCGCTTGTAGCCCGCTTCATGGAATACTCGCCTGGCTTGCGGCATCAGCACCGTCAGAGATCTGCCGATCAAATCCTCCGGGTTGTGTCCAAAGATCCGTTTCGTCGCCGGATTCGCAAGAATAATTGCGCCGCTTTTGTCGATGCTGATCACGGCGTCGCTGGCCGTCTCAACAACAACCCGGTATCTTGCTTCGCTTCGCTTCAGCTCTTCTTCGGCCCGTTTTCGATCGTCAATGTCGGTACTGGTGCCGTACCACCGGAAAATCGTGCCTGTTTCATCGCGGAACGGCTCGGCTCGGATAAGAAACCAGCGGTAGACCCCGTCGTGGCGGCGAAGGCGGGCCTCGATTTCTCCCGGTTCGCCCGAGACCAGCATCTCCTGCCAGCGTTTCATCAATGGCGGCAAATCGTCGGGGTGGAATGCCCCAGACCAGCCCCAGCCGTGCGCTTCTTCGGGAGAGAGGCCGGTGTATTGGTGCCAGCTCTTGCTGAGGAATTCGTTGGAACCATCGGGCAGATTGCACCAGGAGAGGGTAGGAATGGTGTCGATCACGCGCCGCAGATTGGCCTCGCTGGCGCGCAGAGCCTGTTCGGCATGCTTCTGATCGTCGATGTCGGTGGTGGTTCCGACGAACTTCAGGACTCTTCCTTCTGCATCGTGCAAAACCACGGCCTGCTGGAGATGCCAGCGCCAGGCCCCGTCCCTGGCGCGGAGAGACCGGGTCTCCACCGCAAAACCCTTTCCCGAGCGTATTCCCTCCCAAAAGACCCTCGAAGCTGCTTCGCGGTCCTCCGGGTGGACCGCGGTCATCCAGGCCTCGGGATGCGACCGGACGAATTCGGCCGTCTGACCGGAGAATTCAAGCCACACCTGGTTCACGAAATCCGGTGTCCCATCCGGCTTGAGCGTCCAGGCGGACACTGGAAGATGCTGCAGCAGCCCCACCTGAAGCTGCAGTTCTCGGTTGGTTTGCTGAAGCTCCCGCGTTCGTTCGGCAACGCGCTCGTCCAGTTCCCGGGCGATTCTCCTCTGCTCGCTGAGCATCCGCGCCTGCTGCAACCCGATCGCCGCCTGATTCGCGGCTACGCTCAGAATCAGCCGCTCTGTCTCTTCCGGAAAGCCGGCTCTCCGCGTTCCCGCTACCAGAAGACCGAGATTTCCTCCGATCCCGAAGGGCAGCGGGGACACCGAAATTTCCTGGTCGCCGAGGCGCCTGCGCATCTCCCCGGGCCACCCATGAGGGTCCTCTCCGAACCACTGCTTGAGACTCTGATGAATCCCCTCGGGGCCGGCGTCGATCGCGCAGGGCTGAGCAATCCCCAGCACTTCCATCGGCTCGCTGCCCGAATCGAGTTTCGCTCTCCCATAGAGGAAGTCGAGATCGAGCATCTCCAGCAAGGCGTCGAGAATCGTCTTGAGGATTCGCCCTGGTTCGCCGCTGCTCCACACCGCGGGCAAGGCAAGGACGCTGACCAGATCGTTCATGCAGCGCTGTAAGCGCCTGACTTCCTCGATGGAATCCCTTGATTGATTACCCATACTTCTCGTACTTGCAGCGCTCCTGCCTCTCAGGCACGACGTTGCCGGTATTCGCGGAGAAACTCCGCCGGCGGCGTGAAAAACGGATTCTGCTGCAGAGTTCCGCCAATGATCACCATGGGGTGCGTGCGCATGATATCGATCACCGCATCCCCGCTGAACTGCGCAAGATGATAAGTACAAATCACCACATCGTCATGACGTTCCCACACTTCGTTCACACGCGATTCAAACTCGGTGACTTCACCGATGCGCGAGCGGTCATCCGCGACCCAGTCCATCCGGCAGACGATACGGCTCAGCGGAAATCCCGCGGCAGCGGGGCCGCCGCTCGCTATCTGCTCAAAGGTGGCCAGCATCCGGTCCTGATCGAATCGCCCGTCGCGCAGATAGGCATCGGTATTGTTCTGGATTTCGAGCTGACCACTTTGCTGGGCGGCCGCCGCGTCGATTCCCGCAGCCGACAGTTGCCGCAAGTGCTCCCGGCGCTGCCCGGGGTTCACGACATGCACGGCCTTATCTCCGCAGGCAAAACCATCACGGATAAAAGGAAGCAGCACGCGATACTCCTCCTCCTCGCTGGTGAAAAATGCGCATACATGCCGGATTTGACGAAGCTGGGAACCCGCCAGAGAGACGGGCGCTGCGTTCGATTTCATCGAAAGCTCCTCCATCCTCCGTTCCACAGGTCAGGAGAGCAGTCGGGAACGAATCGGCCACAGCAGACGGGTTGGCATGCCCGGGGACCAACAGACTTCACCGGCTGACACGCCGGCAGTCAGACAGGAAAAAGACCGAACATGTAAAGAAAGAGGGGACTTCGCCTGGTGCACAACGCACTGCAGGTTACGCACCGCGTCCATGATACCTCAGATCGATAAAATCGGGTGTTTCCGCGGCGCGCCGGCGCCGAATCGCGGCCTGTTATGCAGGGACTATGACCGCTAACGGCTGGCGCCTGCTGTTGTCAGAGGCCGGTTCGCCGCAACGGACGCCATGAACCGGCGCACCAGGGCTGCAATCTCATCGGCCTTCGTATCGAGCGCGAAATGGCCGGCATCCAGCACTTGGATCTCGGCGTTGGGCACATCGTTGCGATAGCGCTCCGGCTCTCCCAGATCGAAAGAAAGATCATGCCGGCCCCAGATCACCATCAGCTTCGGTTGCATTTTGTGCATCCACGCCTGCCATTTGGGATACGCCTCGACGTTCGTGCGGTAGTCGTAGAACAAATCGCTCTGGATCTGCGCCTGGCCCGGCGCATTCAGAAACGCGTATTCGTCTGTCCAGAGATCCGGATCGTAGAGTTCCACGTTAGGATCGTCTCCGACATGCCGAGTCTTCGTGGTCGCCATCGACAGCAGATTCGTTCGCAGGGCATCCTCATACTTTGCCCGGTCCGCCCAGAACGCGCGCCGCGCGGCCCAGTTTGTTCCGAGGCCTTCGTTGTGAGCCACCGCGTCCTGGACGATGAGAGCCTGAATGCGTTCGGGATGGGCCAGTGCCATACGAAAGCCTACGGGACCGCCGTAGTCCTGCATGTAGAGGGTATAGCGCGAAAGTCCGAGGGCCTGCGTGAAGTCCTCCATAACGGCAGCGATGTGATCGAAGGTGTAGGCGAACTGTTTCGGATCGGGCCAGGCGCTGTGACCGAAGCCGGGATAATCGGGAGCTACGAGATGGAAACTGTCCGAGAGGCGTGTCAGGAGCGGCTGAAACATCCTCGATGATGATGGCAGGCCATGCAGGAGCAGAATGACAGGAGCATCTGTGGGTCCGGCTTCGCGGTAGAAAATGGAGAGGCCGTCAACCTGAACGGTTCGGTAGTGGATTTCCTGCATAGAAGCCTTCTTCGGGACAGCGTGATCTGGCGAGTCAGCACACAGCGGCAGAGCGAGAAGCGCCGGCAGCAGAATGAACCACTGCCAGCGCCGCATCGATGCCACCCGAGCACGACGGCACACGGTCTTTGACTCCTGGCCGACGGGGTCCGGATTCAAATTCACTGCGCGTACCGTTCGCCGCACAGCGTCACATCGTCAGAACAACGCGAAACTCGGCCTTCCCGCTCATCATGTGCGCATACGCCTCGGCCGCCTTCTCCAGAGGAAACGTTTCGATCATGGTGCGCACACCGGTCAGCTCGGCAAAGCTCAGCGTATCTTCGGAGTCCGCTGGAGTACCTGCGGCCCATCCCTGAATAGTCTTGCTTCCCATGATGAGCTGGACCGGCGCGACCTCCATGGGTTCGAAGTCAGCCCCGATCACCATGAGCTCGCCGTTCGGGCCAAGTCCATTGATCAGCTCCGACATCGCCTTCGAACTGGGCGCGGTTGCCAGGATGACTCTGGCGCCGCCCAGCTTCTGCAGCTCCTCGGCAGCGTTGGTCGCCTTGCTGTCGATATAGAGGTGCGCTCCCAGTTTCTTAGCGAGCGCGGCGTTCTGCGGCCCGCGCCCCACCGCCGCGACGTGGTAGCCAAACTTGTTCGCGAACTGGACGCCGAGATGGCCGAGCCCGCCGATGCCCTGCACCGCAACCAGGTCACCCGGCAGCGCGCCGCTGTGCCGCAGCGCGTTATAGGTCGTGATCCCCGCGCACAGCAGGGGCGCCGCGTCCACATCCTGGAGACTGTCGGGAATGGGCACCAGCGCTTCCACCGGCGCCAGCATGTATTCCTGATATCCGCCGTCGTAGCTGATGCCCGCAATCTGCTGATTGCGGCAATTGCGGAAGTCGCCGCGCCGGCATTCGCGGCAGGTGCCGTCGTGGCCTCCGTGCCAGCCCACACCGACCCTCTGACCCTTTTTCCACGAGGACACGTTCTCTCCCGCTTTGTCGACGACGCCGGCGACTTCATGTCCGGGTACCCGCGGATACGGCAATCCGGGCCATGAGCCTTCGACGACGAGTGCGTCGCTGTGGCACACGCCGCACGCGTGAACCCGGATGCGGACCTGCCCGGCGCCGGGTTCCGGAATCTCCCGCTCGACGATCGTGAGACCGGCTCCCTTGCCGGCGACCTGAGCGGCTTTCATGGTGGCAACTGCGGTTGTTGCTGGCATACGTCCTCCTTCGATTCCTCGTGATGTGAATGCAGAGTGTCGGTGCCCCGGTCTTAAAGCACAGTCTGTTCGTCTATTTCGAAGATGAGTTCAAGTTCAATGGGCATACCGAGAGGCAAACTGGCCACGCCCATCACCAGCCGAACCGTGAGTTTCTCGGGGCCGAAGACATCGCGCAGCAAATCCGAGGCGCCGTCGGCGACGCGCGGCTGATCGAAGAAATCCCCGTGGGTTGCCATGAAGACCCCGAGGCGAACAATGCGCCTGATTCTGTCGAGCGAGCCGAGATGCTGCCGGGCAGCCGCGAGGCCGCTCAAAAGCGCGGTTCGGGCAGCGTCCCGCCCGGCTTCCGCATCGAGCTCTTTGCCAATCCGGCCAAGATACTTCGGCTCGTGGCCGACGACCGGCAGCATTCCGGTCAGGAAGAGCAGGTTGCCGCTCTGCAGTGTCTCCACGTAATTACCGAACGGCGTCGGGGCAGGCGGCAGCTCGATGCCAAGTTCCTCAATCCGCTGCTCGGCACTCGACGCCGGCTGAGTCTTCGCGCTTACCATCGGCCCGCGTGCGCACCGCCGTCCACGTGCAGCACCTCCCCGGTTACGTGACGAGCTTCCGTCAGATACACCACGGCTTCGGCAATGTCTTTCGCCTCGATAATTGCGCCCATCGGCGTCAGGCTCTGCATAACCTCCCGCGGCGTCTCGCGATGCATCGGCGTGTCCACTATGCTGGGTGCGACCGCATTGAAGCGGATATTTTGTCTGGCATATTCGCTGGCGAGGCTGAGCGTCACCGCGTTCAGTCCGCCCTTGGTGATCATCGCAATCGAAGCCGGGACGCCGGCAATCGGATTGCTGGCCAGGGCCGCGGTAATAGTTGTCACGCTCCCTCCCGAGCCCTTCGCGAGCATATGCTTCACTGCCTGCTGCGTCATCAGGATGAAGCCCTCGAGGTTGGTGGACGCCAGGCGGCGGAATTCGTCGATCGTGTAGTCGGTAAAGCGCCGGGCGGAAAAGATCCCCGCATTATTCACCAGGTGGCTGATCGAGCCGAACCGGCTCATCGCTGTTTCTGCGGTTCGATATGCAGTCTCCGGCTTGCCGATATCGCCGTCGACGAGGGCCAGAGCGGCAGAGGAACGCAGATCGCTCTCGGAATAAGTGAGGGAGTTTGCCACGACGTTATAGCCGCGATCGAGGAACGCCTTCACCACCGCCGCTCCTATGCCTCTCCCGGCGCCGGTGACGATCACAGTTTCTTTTTCCGCCACATTCCTCTCCCGGCTTCGCAACGATTCCGCGTTTTCCTGGTGTGAGGAGGTTTCGACCATTCTGTTCCTCTCGCTGCGCGGTTACCCAATGCCGGGGTGGTTTCGCGGATTCTGCGCCACAGGCCTCTGGCAACTAACTCGACCTTCAACTCGGATTTAGCCAGAGCGAAGAGCGAAAGACAATTAGCCGATGGTATCGGCAATACTTTGGTATAAGCCGAGGGCCGGCCGCAACTGCAGGATCGGTCGGAAATCGGAGCGGGAAGGGCAGGACTCCTTCGCATCGAAAATGCGAATGCGCGGCTTCGCAGAACCGCGCAGGAGACTGAACCTGCAACTGCTGCCATTGTCGCCCTGACTGGCGAGTCGCGACCTGCGGGATCGCGGATCGGCACCTGAGTATAATTAACCCCGGCCGGCAGCGAGGGATGATATTCGCTGGTGAGGCGCGAGCGCTGGACCTGAACAAGACCAGCCTTGCCCTCGACGCGTCATCCTGGTTGCTTCGGGCCGCGCCCCCCCTGTTCAGCGGCGAGCCTCCTTTCGACTTCAGGTGAGGCGCATTACTGTTGACAGAGGTGCGTTTGCTGTACGGGACATGGGAACTAATGACCACTGGGCGGGCCCTCGTAGTTGTGATCGATGATGACGAATCTGTACGGGAGTCCCTGCCCGATCTGCTCGGCGAGTTCGGATTTGCGGCCGGCGTCTTTTCTTCCGCAGAAGAATTTCTGTCCTCAGCGGATCTTTCGAGGGCGGAGTGCGCAATCGTCGATGTGGCGATGCCAGGGATGTCCGGTCCTGATCTTCAGCGCAGGCTAAAGGTGCTCCGGCCCCGGCTTCCGGTCATCTTCGCCACCGGTCAAAGGGATGAGAGGCTGCGCATGAAGCTCCTCCGGCACGGCGCTGTCGCCTGCCTGTTTAAGCCGTTCAGCGATACGGCTTTGCTGGATGCGGTTCGCGCCGCTTTGCCGGACCGCTGAACGAGCCGGATTTTCCTTTGTTGCGGATCACGGGCTACAATCAGTGCTCCTGTCGCCAGGAGGTGTGCCTCATGCTGTCGGCCTCATCCGTGGTCTTCGTTGTCGATGACGATCTCTCTGTCCGCGAATCGCTGGAACTGATGATTCGCCAGGCGGGTTGGCAGCCACTGACGTTTTCCACCGCGCAGGAATTCCTGGACCGCCCCAGAGTTTCCGTTCCGAGCTGCCTGGTTCTGGATGTTTCATTGCCGGGCCTCAGCGGTCTCGATCTGCAAAGGAAAATCGTCGCCGAGCGTTGCGACATGCCCATTATCTTTATTACCGGACACGGCGATATTCCGACTACGGTTCGTGCGATGAAAGCCGGAGCGATTGAATTCCTGACCAAGCCATTCAGCGACGATGTGCTGCTGGGCGCCATTGAGCAGGCTCTGGAGCGAAGCCGTGTCGCTCTGGATCACGATGCTGAGGTCCGGGCCCTCGAGAGATCCTACCTCTCGCTGACACAGCGCGAGCGGCAGGTCATGGCTCTGGTAGTTTCAGGATTGCTGAACAAACAGGTCGGCGGAGAGCTCGGCATCAGCGAGATTACCGTGAAAGCGCATCGCGGACGGGTGATGGAGAAGATGAAGGCCGGTTCCCTCGCTGAACTGGTGAAGATGGCTACCCGGCTGCGCGTCGGCTCCTCTGCAAAAGCAAGAAGTCCGATGGCGTAAGGGACAGATAGAAAAGCTGCGCCCCGCGCAGAGTGCGGGTTTCCTCAGGAGAAACCGATACCAAAGTACAATAGAACCGCTTCGAAGCAGGGCGGTATTCTTCCGCTCTCGGACTGGTGCGAGCAAAATCCATTCATTCCAGGAACGAATTCGGTAGCCAGGTTGCCAAACTGCCTGTGTTGGGGTGACGGGCCAACTCGAGCGCCTGTTCGGCCTATTCGTTCCGCGCGGAGGTGTGAGTTTGAGTGACCCTGGTGCGTCGATCATTGACCGCCCCGCCGAACGATCCATTCCCGATGGGTCGGCTCCGCTGAGGGCGATCCTGTGCGAGGAGGACTTTCGGCAGCGCCCATCGCGTCCTCCCGATCATGAAAGAGAGAACCAGGCGCTGGTGAAGCTGGTGAGCGCGCTGGCTGACTCGCCGGGCACGATTCTTCAGACTCTGGCCGACACGATCCTGGAGGTCACCGACTCCGACTCCGCCGGCCTCAGCCTGCTGACCAAAGATTGCAAAACGCCGCATGTCGACGGCCAGAGGTTCTACTGGCCGGCGATCGCCGGCAAGTGGAGCCCCCACATCGGAGGAGGAACGCCCCGCGACTTTGGTCCCTGCGGAGACGTGCTGGATTGTAACGCGACCTTGCTCTTCACCCATTGGGAGCGGCGTTATCCCTATTTGAGCCGGGCGACGCCTCTTGCCGAAGAGGGGTTGCTGGTTCCGTTTTACGTTGCGGGAAAAGCAGTCGGAACCATCTGGGCGATCATGCACAGCGATCGCCGCAGGTTCGATGCGGAGGACGATCGGGTCATGGCCTCGCTGGGGAAGTTTGCTTCCTCGGCGTATCAGGCATTGATGCACATCGAGGACCTCAAATTCCAGATGGCCGAACGCGAAAAGGCAGAGGCTGAGGTCCGCGAACTGGCATGTGGTCTTGAAGCAAGAATACGGCGCCTCGTCGCTGCTAATGTTGTGGGGATCGTGACGTTTACCCTCGAGGGTGCAATCATCGAGGCGAACGATGCGTTCCTCAAAATGGTGCGGTACAGTCGTGAAGACCTTACCTCCGGCCGCGTCCGCTGGAAGGATCTGACTCCCGCAGAGTGGCGCGAGCGGGATGAGCGGGCGATCGCCAACCTCAGGGCGACCGGCACCTTTCAACCGTATGAAAAGGAGTATTTCCGGAAAGATGGCAGCCGCGTTCCGATTCTTCTTGGCGGCACATTCTTCGAAGGAAGCGGAAATGAAGGCGTGGCCTTCATTCTCGATCTGAGCCTGCAGAAGCGTGCCGAGGAAGAATTGCGGCGCAGCGAAGCTTTCCTCGCGGAAGGCCAGCGTCTCGGTCAAATGGGGAGCTTCTCCTGGCGCGTTGCGCAGGACGAAATCACATGGTCAGAGCAGCTTTATCGTATCTACGAGCTCGAGACCGGCGTGCCCGTGACCTCAGAACTGATCAGGACTCGAGTCCACCCGGATGACCTCACTCTGTACGAGAAGATGATCGGTCAGGCGAGAAACGGCAGCCACGACTTTGAGTGGCAATACCGCCTGCTGATGCCGGACCACTCGATCAAGTACCTGCAGGCAGTCGCCCATGCGACCCAGGATCAGACTGGCGAACTGGAGTACATCGCGGTGGTTCAGGATGTCACGGCGCGCCATCTCTCGGAAGAGGCCGTCGACAAAGCTCGAACCGACCTTGCGCATGTTGCCAGGGTGATGAGCCTCGGAAGCCTGACCGCGTCGATCGCCCACGAGCTCAACCAGCCGCTGTTCGGTATTGTCGCCAACGCGAGCACCTGCCAGCGAATGCTGGCCGCTGAGTCTCCCAACATTGAGGGCGCTCTCGCAACGGCGCGTCGAACCATTCGCGATGCCAACCGCGCTTCCGAGATGATCAGGCGGCTGCGCGCGCTTTATACAAGGAAAGAAATAACGATCGAACCGGTAAATCTGAATGAGGCAGTGGAAGAAGTGATCGCGCTGTCGTTGAGCGGCCTGCAAAGAAACCAGGTGGCAGTGCGAACGGAATTGGCCGAAGATCTGCCCCTGATTGCCTGCGACCGCGTCCAGCTTCAGCAGGTCATCCTCAACCTGCTCAGGAACGGTTCCGATGCGATGAGTGCGGTGGATGACCGGCCAAGGCACCTGGTGATCAGAACCAAACGGGACGAGGGAGATCGCGTGCGCCTGAGCGTGAAGGATGCCGGAGCCGGATTCGATCCGCAGGCGGCGGAGAAGCTCTTCGAGAGCTTTTATACAACCAAGAAAGACGGAATGGGAATCGGATTGTCGGTCAGCAGGTCCATTATCGAGAGCCATCGGGGCCGCTTGTGGGCTGAACTCAACGACGGGCCGGGGGCGACGTTTTCATTTTCCATTCCGTTTGGGCAGGAGCGGACATGAGAGGGTCGTCCGGACATCGGGAATTTTATTAAAAAGGAACAACATGATCCGAGTTGAAAATCGCTTCCAGAAATCTGCAGGCGCCGCCCAGCTGGGGGGCCCTGGGTCGCTCGCAGAAGCGCAATACGGTACCAAGCTTACCGGACGTCCGCTGGTTTCGATCGTCGACGATGACGAGTCTGTGCGCGAGTCTCTGCCCGACCTGGTGAGAGAGCTGGGATTTACAGCCCAGGCATTTGCTTCGGCGGGAGAGTTTCTCGCATCCGACAGCGCATCCGAAACCGAATGCCTGATCCTCGACATCATGATGCCGGGCATGAGCGGACCGGAGCTTCAGGAGGAGCTCAAGCGCCGACGCCAGCACATCCCGATTGTATTTATCACCGCTCAGACCGGCGAGAATCTTCGCAGGCAGATGCTCGCGAAAGGCGCCGTCGAGTGCCTGATCAAGCCATTCAGTGACGAGGCTCTGCTGGACGCACTCAACTCGGCGCTTCGGACCAACTGAAAGTCCTGCTCTGGAGAAAACGATGAATCTCCCCTCCGCTTTTGACCGTGGAAGTGACGCACAATTGCCGGTCTCGAGGCCGATTGTGTTCATTGTTGACGACGACGTCTCCGTACGCGAATCGCTGAGCCTGCAGATGCGGAACGAAGGCTGGCAGCCTGAGACTTTCGCATCTGCACAGGAGTACCTGGCACGGTCTCCGGTAACGGTGCCGAGCTGCCTGGTGCTCGACATCGTTCTGCCGGGGATCACTGGCCTCGAGCTGCAGCGGCTGATTGCCGACGAATGGGCGGTGACGCCGATTATCATCATCACCGGCTACGGCGACGTGCCCAAAACAGTCCAGGCCATGAAAGCCGGCGCCATCGAATTTCTGACCAAACCGTTAAACGATAAGCTCCTGCTGCCGGCCGTTCGCCATGCCCTCGCCCGGAGTCAGAGTGCCCTCAGGCATAAGGCTGAGTTCGACAAGCTTCAGTGCTGCTACGCAGCGCTCACGCATCGCGAGCAGCAGGTGATGCAGTTAGTAGTTTTGGGAATGCCGAATAAACAGGTTGCCGAAGAACTCCACATCAGCGAGATTACCGTCAAGGCGCATCGTGGCCGCGTCATGCAAAAGATGCAGGCAGACTCTTTGGCGGATCTGGTGAAGATGGCTGGCAGGCTCCAGTCCGGCTCGGGTGTGCGCGCGGCAAGAAGAAGTCCCGACCGCTTCGCGCTCCCGCAGCAGCACAGCGTGGCGTAGTATCGGCAATTCAATCTGCCACATTCTCAGAGCTGACTGAAGGGCCGCCGCGGCCGGCGGACCGACCTTCCTCTGCATCCGAACCTTGTGGGAGGAGTTTGCCAATGCGTTCTGACATCGTTCCTGGAAGCACGTTCCCCGACTATCAGCTGCCCGATCACACGAACACGCTGCGGAAGCTCAGCGAAATACAGGGCGAAGATCCGCTGATCCTCACTCTTTCCCGCGGCCACTACTGTCCAAAGGAGCACCAGCAGCATCTGGAACTGGCGTCGTTCTATCCAAAAATCGCGGTGAGCTACACCCAGATTGCCACCATTTCCACCGACGAGCACCACACGCTGCAGGAGTTCCGCGCCTCCGTCGGCGCCCAGTGGCCGTTTCTGTCCGATCCCAAACGAACCGTACAGAAAGACCTCGATATTCAGGAGTACACCGACCCCGAGCACGATCCAATGATTCCATACACACTGGTGCTGAAGCCGGGGCTCGTGGTTTACCGCATTTACAACGGCTACTGGTTCTGGGGCCGTCCCTCGGTCGTCGATCTCTGGGACGATCTTCGCGCCCTCACCAGCGAAATTCGGCCCGACTGGGACCTGAGCGCCCCGGGGCTCCGCGACGCGTGGAACTCGGGCGACCGATCTCCGTTCCACGGATGGAACAAGCGTGCGTAATCGATACCTTGAATGACGCCTGAGTCGTCGCCACCCGTCAGCACCCCTGGCCGATCAGGAAACCTGTAGAGAGAGACTCAGGCGGCTCCGGTTACCTCCGCCGCCCGCCCGGAGATTCGTCAGGGAGTGTGCCTGACTTCCGCGAGGTGCTCGGTGTCAATCAGGTGAACCGCCAGCAGCCGGCTGTCCAGAACCTGATAACCCTTCTCGAGATTCACGCGCAGCAGCGCCTGGAATACGGGCACTTTACCGTTTTGTGCGGGTGAATTGCGCGGGCCGAGAGATTGCGCAAGTTCCTGCACGCCGGTTTTCGACGTGGCCAGCAGGACGGCGCCCTCGGTGCCAGTCGTGTCGAGCCCCCCAAGGTCGACGATGTGGCGCCCGGCCACGACTCCCGGCTCAAACGTGATGAGTGCGTAGTCGGCCTTCAGAACCTGAGTCACCGGATCGCGTTCCGTCTGATACATCGCCTGTTCTCCCGGACGAGGATGGGTGTCGAGGATGTGGCCGTTCCACAGGTCGTGCGGCGAGAAGGGGTCCACGAACAAAAAGTCGCCGGCGGGCGGAAGCTGCTGCACGGCGACATTCTGGAAGGGCGAGCCCAGCAGGATGACGTTGTGCTGTTTCAGGTCGTCTGTGGTGATGTCGTAGCTGGACTCGACGGTAGGGGTGGCGCCCATCTGGGTGAACAGCGCCATGAGCGTGGCTACCGCCTGCAGTTCTCCGGTGCCGGTGTATCCGTTGTCGTAATAGAGGGGACCCGCCCTGGCCACGAGGCCAGGATTGGAGGCGAACTGGCGCGCCAGATGCGGGTCGACCGGAGCGCCGCGATTGTCAGCGGCGCCGCGGCGGAAGCGGAACAGGTCCGCAGAGTCATCGAGCAGGAATACCGCGTCGGCGTAGGCGATGATTGGCGACGGGTCATCGCGGAGGAAGGGCGCCCAGAACGATTTAACCGGATCGGCGGCGATCTCCGCCGATTGGTTCGCCGAGACGCCCGCCACGCCAGTGCGATGCCGGAAGTTTGCCGTCCAGAAGCCGGCCGCAAAGACAGCAGCCGCGAGCACGGCGGCGACCGGGATCAGAAGTCCTCGCGGCAGGGCACGCGTACGGATTTCGGCGACCTCGTCGCGTTCGTGATCGTGCTCCAGCGGGGAGAGGGGACGAAGACCGGAGGAAAGCGACGGCAGCGTCTCGAATCGAGGGAGATAGTGCCCTTTGGGAATCTCTACCAGGATCGAATCCTGTGAGCCCTCCAGATCGTAATACTCTTTCAGCTTTTGCCGCAGGCGATAAACCTGGACCCGGACGATGGGATCGTTCTTGGGGTCGAAATCCTGGCGCCGGCCAAGGGCTTCGACGCCGATGGTGTATTCCTTGATCTCCTGGGCGTGTTCATCGAGAACCCGGGTGGCCAGGAAGCGCAGGAGCAATTGCAGAGTCGGCGCGCTGTGAAAGGTCTCCGAGTCGATGATGCGCTGCACCTGATCGTGACAGACGGCGGGAGGCACGGCTGGATGTTCCGCTACCGGCGAGTTGGCCGTCATGCTGGTCACATGCCCTCCCTGCGACGGCAACGATTCTAGCGGGCTGATTACATCTTTGCCAACCATCCGCAGCTGCAACACGAAAGCCGTTGCTGTCCCAGACCGCCAGGAAAGCGGCGACTCGTAGCTGCGGTCGTGCCTTTGCGGCAACGCCAGGCCACAGCGTCACATTTGCGGTCGCCTACACCCGGCGAAGCACGAGACTATCCGTGTTCTGCGAGCCGGACTGCAGATTTCGTCGCCCCGTTCGCGAGCGTCAGCGCCTGTGAGGCTCGCGTCAGGTCGCCTCCTTCCACGATGATTCCGCTGCTGCCTGCTCCTTCCACGCGCAGGAAGGCCCGCGCGCTGCCGAGGACTCGCGGCGCCGTGACCAGCACCTGCTGCGCATCAATGAGCCGAAGTGCCGATTCCGCCTGGGCATTTCCCTCAACCGACAATCCGCTGATGACCGCATCCTCGACGCGGTCCAGAATCAGCGCCGGCCGCAGGTCAGGCGTTGCCAGGTCGAAACGGATGTTGCTCA
>Ga0335074_10003280_pt1 | contig 22050 bp, 19 predicted proteins | sample Lox_Sample_23_FD_206715 | JGI IMG/M metagenome (GOLD analysis project Ga0335074, IMG submission 206715) | Soil microbial communities from Loxahatchee National Wildlife Refuge, Florida, United States - Lox_Sample_2.3 | ecosystem: Environmental > Terrestrial > Soil > Wetlands | place: USA...
TCCGCGATGGCGAAGACGTAGTCGCGCTCGCTCGGATAGAACTCGTTGACGCCGTCGTACGCGGTGCTCGCGGGCGCGACGGCGGTCATGAAGCCTTCGGCGACCTGCACCGATCGCAGTGCCGTCTTGAGGTTGTCCACCGCCTGATCGATCGCCCGGGTGTCCTTGTACCGGATCGCCTCGACGCACGCCTCGGTCGGGGAGCCTGTCAGAACGTGCGGCATTTCCTCGGCGATGAATTCCCCGAACCGCTCGCGATCCCGGCCGAGCCATTCGAGCGGCCGCAGCTCGTGCGGCCGAATCTCGAAGCCCGTGATGCGCTTGAGGATGTAGTTCGCCCAGCTTTCCTTGCCGAATTCCCCATCATTGATGATGTCGAGACCGACCTGCGCCTGCTGCTTGACGATAGCGGCGACCGCGACGCGCACGCGCCGCGCATACTCCTCGGGATCCTCGGGCGGTCCCTTACCATAACTCGAGAGCTCCAGCAGCGTGTCCGGACGCGGAAGACTCCCGACATGGGTCGTGAGTATGCGGTCTTGGCTCCGTTTCATGAGGTCCTCTTGCTCAACCGTCGGCTCGGGGGATCGTGGCATCGTCCTCTTGCGCTCTGCGCAGCGCAAGAGGGCGCGCCGCGCGCTGTTGGGTCGTCCGATAGGCACCCGGAGCCGAGCTGAAACGCCGGCGAAAGCAGCGCGCGAAGTAGCTCGGCTCCGCGAACCCGCAGCGCGCGGCGAGCTCGCCGATCGGCACATCGGCGAAGCGATCGTCGCTCAAGAGCTGCCGCGCGCGCTGCAGCCGCACGGCGAGCAGCTGTTCCCCGAACGTCGTGCCCGCGCGCGCGAACAGCAAGTGCAGATAGCGCTTCGAGATCCCATGCGCGAGCGCAACCACTGCCGGGCTGAGCGAGGCCTCGTAGTAGCGGTCGTGCAGCGTGCGGACGATGCGCGCGTGCAGCTGATCGCGGCAGGAGGATTGCGGCATCGTGCGCCCCGCCGTGAGGGCGAGCAGCGCGGCGAGCTGCTCGGCGACCACGCCGCGCGGCAGCGACAAGGCGTGCAGGTCGTCGGCGCGCAGCGTCGCAAGGGCGGCGGCGAGCGCCGAGGACCAGCCGTGCTGCGGGCGCAGCGCCCGGCCGATGATGTCCTCCGGCGCGGGCAACCAGGCCCGCAACCACGCTTGCGGAAACTGCACGATGAGGCAGCCGGTCGGCACGGGGCACTGCGCGGCGTGCGGCGCGGTGCTGTCGACGAGCACGCAGTCGCCGGCGTGCAGCAGCGTCGCTCCGCGAGCGTGCTCGAGCTCGAACTGTCCGGTGCGCAGATGCACGAGATGGAACACGGCGCCGCGGCTGCGCGCGATGGCGCGGCGCGTGCGAGCGACGCGCTGCGTCGTCGCCTGCACGAAGTTGAGCGTCGCGGGACCGAGAGCGCACTGATCGAGCTGCGCTTGAAAGAATTGCTCCCTGGGACACTCGACGCCGAGCTCGAGTATCGCCTGGCACACGCAGTCGCGCCAATAGGCGAGCGCCTCGCGCGGTGCGACGTCTTGCGTCGACCAGCGACGGATCGCGAGAGCATCCTGGCGTGTGTCCGCACGCCGCAGGTCTGCCCGGACACCGACGCTCATGCCTTACCCCCTCCCGGCGGCTCGATGCGGCTTCCTCAGGCTGCTAGAACCATAAACCCCCGCATGTCAAAATACAAAATCGCTGGTCGATGAACTCGGCCCCGAGTGAGGAGAGCATCATGAACGACCCGCAGCGGAGCACCCACATGATGCTCGAGCACCCCGACGCATTCTTCATCGGCGGCGAGTGGGTGCAGGCCCTCGGTGATCGAACCCTTCAGATCATCTCGCCGGTGACCGAGGAAGTGCTCCTCACGGTGCCCGAAGCCTGCGAGCGCGATATGGACCGCGCCGTTGCCGCGGCGCGCGCCGCCTTCGACCACGGTCCGTGGCCCCGATCGAGCCCGCAGGAGCGCGGTCGCGAGCTGCTGAAGGTCGCCGACGCCCTCAAGGCGCGACTGCCCGAGCTCGCCGAGATGTGGACCGCGCAGGTCGGCGCCCCGATCAGCCTCACCCGCTACGCCGTGGGGCAAGCGCCCGCGCTGTTCGAGTACTACGGCAAGTTGATTCAATCCTATCCGATCGTCGACGAACGCAGGCGCGACGACCACGGGCTCGTGCGCGTCGTCAAAGAGCCGGTAGGCGTCGTCGCGGCCATCACGCCCTGGAATGCGCCGCTCGTCCTGCTCTGCTACAAGGTCGCCGCCGCCCTCGCCGCCGGCTGCACGGTCGTATCGAAACCCTCGCCCGAGACCCCCATGGAAGCGCACGTGCTCGCCGAGTGCATCGAGGCGGCCGGGCTCCCTTGCGGGGTTTTCAACATGCTGCCGGCCGGGCGCGAGAGCGGCGATTACCTCATTCGCCATCCCGGCATCGACAAGGTGAGCTTCACGGGCAGCACCGCGGCGGGCCGGCACATTGCCGAGGTCTGCGCCAAGCGACTCGCCCGGGCGAGCTTCGAGCTCGGCGGCAAGTCCGCCGCGATCGTGCTCGAGGACGCGGATCTCAACCACGTGTTGCAAAGCCTGGTTCCCTTCTCCATGCCGATCACGGGGCAGGTGTGCTTCTCGCTCACGCGCGTTCTGGTTCCCGAATCGCGCGCGCGCGAAGTGCTCGACGCGTACGTGACCGCCGTCCGAGGCCTGAAGGTGGGCGATCCGTTCGAGCCCGACACGCACATGGGTCCGCTCTCGATGGAGCGGCAGCTGCGGCGCGTGGAGGGCTACATTGCGAAGGGTCGCGAGGAAGGCGCACGGCTCGTGACGGGCGGTGGTCGTCCACGCGACCAGCGCCGCGGCTATTTCATCGAGCCGACGGTGTTTGCCGACGTGCACAGCCGGATGACCATTGCGCAGGAGGAGATCTTCGGGCCGGTGGTCTCCTTCATCCGCTACGACGGCATCGACGATGCGGTTCGCAAGGCCAACGACACCGTGTACGGCCTGCACGGCGCGATCTACACCGCGGACGCGGAGCACGGCTATCAGGTGGCGCGCCGGGTGCGCTCCGGCAGCGTCACGATCAACGGCCTCATCGTCGATGCCAAAATGCCGTTCGGCGGTTTCAAACAATCCGGCATCGGCCGCGAAGGCGGCATCGAAGGACTCGATCCCTACTTCGAGACCAAGACCGTCTACTTCGGCTGAGCGGCCCTGGCGCGCGGCGCGGACCCGAACGATGTGGCGCTCCTCTGCAATCCGGCTCGCGCTGACACTCGGCCTCGCGGCTGCGGGGATCTCCGGTGCGCGGGCGCTCGACTCGGCCGCCGCCTCGTGCGATCGCGAGTGCCTCGAGAGGACCGTCGACCGCTTCCTCGATGCGCTCGTCTCGCACAATCCCTCCGCGCTCGCATGGGCACGCGGCGCGATGTACACCGAGAACAACGTCGCTCTGCAGATCGGTGATGGGCTGTGGGCCACCGCGAGCAAGAAGGGGGATCGCCATCAGGCGCTCGTGTTCGCCGACGTGCCGCAGGGCGAGGTCGCCTACTTCGGCGTGATCGAGGAGCGCGGCTCGCTCGACTACCTCGCGCTGCGCCTCAAGGTGGATGCCGGACGCATTGCCGAAGCGGAGCTCATCGCCAATCGCAAGAGCGAGACGGGACCGCGGGGCGATCCGACGAAGCTCGTGCACGATCCGGCCTTCAGCCGGCCGGTGCCCCCCGGCGAGCGTGTAGCCCGCGCGCGCATGATCGATCTCGCCTATGGCTACTTCAGCACGCTGCAGCTCAACGACGGCAAGATCTTCACGCAATTCGCGCCGGACTGCGGCCGGCTCGAGAACGGCATGCCCTCGGCCGGCGATCCGCACGCCTCCAATCCGTATTCGCGGCTCCACTGCGAGGAGCAGTTCAAGCTCGGCAACTACCGCTGGGACGATCGCCTGCGCGACCGGCGCTTTCCGCTGGTCGACGAGGAGCGCGGGCTCGTGCTGGCGAGCGGCTTCATCGATCATTCCGGCGTGCTCGATCAGTACGTCCTGACGGATGGGACCGTGAAGACCTCCCCGATCCGCGCGCCCCATGCATGGCATTTCCTCGAAGTGTTCAAGATCGAGCGGGGACGTATCAGCCGCATCGAGTCGGTGTTCGTTTTCGTGCCGTACGGCATGCCCTCCCCGTGGACTGAGCGTACGCGCGAGCCGGCCCGTGAAGGGCCGAGGTAGGCCATGTCGAGACCCGATGAGCTGCCGAGCCGCGCAACGATCGACATCGCGCAGATCGTCGAGGCTCGCGGGCTCGGGTCGTCCGCCGCCCGCCTCGTGCTCGTCTGCTGGCTCGTGACGTTCTTCGACGGCTACGACATGAACATCATCGGGCAGGCTGCGCCCTATCTCGCGCCCGCGTTCCACCTGGACAAGCTCATGCTGGGGAACATCTTCGGGGCGGGGACCGCAGGGCTGCTGCTGGGGGGCTTCACGTTCGGCTCCATCGCGGATCGCATCGGGCGCCGCGAGACCGTCATCCTCGCGACCGCGCTCTTTGGCGCCCTCACCCTGGCGCTCGCATTGGCCACGCGCTACTCGCACTTCATCGTGCTGCGCTTCATGAGCGGCATCGCCCTGGGAGGAGCGATCCCGCTCACCTGGGCTCTCGGGACCGAGTACGTCGCCAGCCGCTATCGCGCCACCATGGTCACTTTGATCATGCTCGGCTACGGACTCGGCGTCTTTGCAGCCGGCCCGATCTCCGTCGTCCTCATTCCGCGGTGCGGTCTGGCCTCGGTATTCATCTTCGGAGGCGCGAGCTCACTTCTCGCGGCGCTGGTGCTGATCTACGCGTTGCCGGAGTCGCTGCGATTTCTAGCCTCGAGCGGGCGACGTCCCGATCTGCTCGTGGCCGCGATACGCCGCCTGGCCCCGGGACGGGAGATCCCGGCCACGGCGCGATTCGTGCTGTCGGATGAGACGGCGAGCTCCGTCAGCCCGCGCCATGTCCGGGTGCTCTTCAGCGGCGACCTCGCTCGCATCACGCCGCTCCTCTGGCTCGGATACATCGCAAGCTCCATGACGACCTTCTTTCTCACCTCCTGGGGGCCCATCGTGTTCGGTGCCTTGGGCTTCACGCGCAATGCCGCCGCCTTGTTCTCATCGAGCAACTCCCTCGGAGGCATGCTGGGCGGCCTCGCGCTCATGCGCTTCACCGACCGGACCGGTGTCATCACCCTCGCGTTGTTCCCGCTCATCTCGGTTCCATTGCTGCTCGCCGCCGGGTTTGGAAGCATGAGTCAAACGGCGTTCGTCGCGCTGATGCTGCTGCTCAGCGTGTTCCTCGCCGGCAGCCACTTCGGCATCACGAGCATCACGGGACTGTTCTATCCCACGGCGTGTCGCGGACTCGGCACGGGATGGGCCTCATCCGTGGGAAAGATCGGCTCCACCGCCGGCCCCATCATCGGCGGCATCGTCCTCTCCTCGAGCCTGCCCACGCAGCAGACCTTTGCCGTGATGGCGGTCTGTCCCGCCGTCCTGTGCGTGTGCATGCTCGCGATCGGGCTCCTGCAGCGCAGGGCCCGGCGTGATTCCGCCATGGACCTTGCGCGTCACCCGGTCTCGGAAGGAGGCGCCACGTGAAGCTCGTGACCTACACGCACGCCGGCACTGCCGCCTACGGGGTGATCCTCGATGATGGGCGCATTCTCGATCTCGCCCGAGCGGCGGGTCCCGTGCGAGCCCGTTCGCTCGGCGACGACATGCTCGCGTTCATCGCGCACGGCGCGGAGGCCCTCGCGCTCGCGCGGGCGCTCGCGCACGAAGCTCAAGCCGGAGGACACCGCGACGCGACGCTCGCCCCCGCCGCGGTGAAGCTGCTCGCGCCCATCCCTCGCCCCACCAAGAACGTGCTCTGCGTGGGACGCAACTACTTCGACCACATCGCCGAGAGCGATCGCGTGCGCGGGGCCGATACGAAGATCCCCGAGTTTCCGCAGTTCTTCACCAAGCCGCCGACCGCGGTGATCGGACCCGACGAGGTCTTCGTGCGCGACCCGGTGGTCTCGAGTCGCATCGACTACGAGGTCGAGCTCGGTGTGGTGATCGGGCCCGGAGGCCGCGACATCCCGGCCGAGCGCGCCTACGATCATGTGTTCGGTTACACGATCGTGAACGATGTGACGGCCCGCGATCTACAGCGCCGCCACGAGCAGTGGTTCAAGGGCAAGGGTCTCGACCGTTCCTGCCCGATGGGGCCGTGCATCGTCACGCGCGAGGAGATCGGCGACCCCGCAGGGCTCGAGCTGACTTGTACCGTCAACGGCGAGCAACGCCAGCACGCCCGGGCGGCTCAGATGATCTTCGACATCCCGAAGCTCATCCACGTGCTCTCCGCGGGCATGACGCTCGAGCCCGGCGACGTGCTATCGACCGGCACGCCGGCCGGTGTGGGCTTTGCGATGAATCCGCCCCGCTTTCTTCAGCCGGGTGACGAGGTGGTCTGCAAGATCAGTCGCATCGGCACGCTTACCACCCGCATCGGCGGTGCGTAATTATTTGAAGAGCGACAGGTCGATCGAGCGTGCCAGCGCTTCGTAGCCCGCATCGCTCCCGTGCAGGTGGTCCCCGGCCTGCAGCGGCGCTGCCATCCGCGTCGGATCCTGCGGATCGCGCAAGACGGCATCGAAGTCGAGCACGCCGTCGAACGCCCCGCTCGTCCGTATCCAGCGATTGATGGCCTCGCGCTGCGTCTCGCCCTCCGGCGAGTAATAGGCGGCGCCCCCGTACGGCGTGATGGTCGCTCCGAGCACCTTCATCCCCTTCTCGTGCGCGCGAGCGATGAGCTGCCGGTAGCCTGCGATCACCGCCTCCGCGGTCGCCTTGTCCGTCGTCGGCTGATGCTTGAAGAACTCGGCGAGCGGCCCCTCGAAGTGGCCGAACGAGATGCCGAGATCGTTCACGCCCTCGAAGACGATGAGGTAGGTCGCACCCGGCACCGCGAGCACGTCGCGGTCGAAGCGCGTGAGCGCGCTCTGGCCCGCGCCGTCCTGCAGCACGCGGTTGCCGCTGATGCCCATGTTGACGACGCCCCACTGCGCGCGCGTGCGGCGCGCGGCGAGCCGCTCGGCGAACAGGTCGGGCCAGCGGTGGTTCGCGTTCGGCGTGGAGCCGACGCCGTCCGAGATCGAGTCTCCGAGCACGACGATCGCCCCGGCGCGACCGGCCGTCTCGACCTCGATGCCGGAGAGGAAGGCGCGCCCCTGGAAGGTCTTCGCCGGCGTGAACGCCCGGTCGGTGAAGTCACCGCTTTCGGAAACATAGGCGGTCTGCATGCCGGTCTCGTGGCACGTGCACGGGCCCGTCTCATCCGGCAGGTAGAGGCTGATCGACAGCACCGAGAAGGGGTGCACGGGAAGATCGATCGGGTCGCTCAGCAGCGGGGCGCCGGCGGGAATCGAGGCGCTCGATTGGCCTGCGAACGAGACCGGGCGGTCGGTTCCTGCCTCGGGAGCGCCCGAGGCATCGGCGAGCGCCACCCTGGCGGCGCCGATCCGCAGCGGCTGCGTGCCATATTCGTTCGTGAAGCGGATCCGCACGCGGAACCCTCCCACCGAGATGCGCACGACTTCGCGAATGGTTTGATGCGCGAAGCTCGGCGTCGCGGGGAAAGGCCCCCGCGCCTGCGTCGGGGGCTCGGGTGCGGCGCCCCAGGTGCCGATCCACGCCGGCGCCCGCGCATGCGCGACGTTTGCCCCGAGCAGCAACAGACAGATGCCCGTGGCGAGACATGTGAAAACCCGGCTCGTCATGGTCGTCGCTCCCGTTGGCTCGGCTCGATGTGGCGCAGCACGTCGTGGAGACTCCCGAGCACGCGGTGCGGGCGTCGGTTCGGCGGTTGGCGGAGCCAGTCCTCGCGCTTCGTCATGCCCGTGGTGACGGCGAGCGCCGTGGCGCCGCCGCGCTGTGCCATCAGCGTGTCGACGATCGGATCGTCGCCGACGACGCCGACCTCGTGCAGCCGAACGCCGAGTCGCTTGGCGACGAACCGCAGCGCGTGCAGCGAGGGTTTGCCGGTCAGAATGGCGCGCGCCTTGGTCAAGCGCCGGATTGCGCCGGTGATCGTGAACGAGTAGCCGATCGTGCGGCCGTGCTTGGTGATGAAGAACGGCACGTCGGAGGCGACATACAGCTTCGCACCGGCCCAGACCGCATGACATGCGGTCTCGATGTCCTTCATGGCGCACTCCGGGTGCCATCCGACATAGACGGCATCGACTTCAGTTGCGTCCGGCTCACCCGTGTAGACCGTCGCGATGCCCGCTTCGGCAAGCGCGTGTCCGACGCCGCGCACGCCGAGGACCAAGGCGCGCTTGATCTGTCGGCGGGACATGTAATCCGCGGTGACGCTCGAGGGCGTCAGCATCTGTTCGTCCTCGACCGGGAGCCCCACGTGGCGGAGCTTCGCCGCCTGCTCCGCCGGCGGATAGGCGCTGCCATTCGTCAGCAGCACGAACGGCACGCCACGCGCCCTGAGCGTCGAGAGCAGCTCGATCGCGCCCGGCAGCACTTCGTATCCGCCGAGCGAGCGATCGCTCAGCAACAGCGTGCCGTCCACGTCGAACATGAGACCCTTGACGACCGGCAACGCCGGCGTGTCGGCATCCGTCTCGGGGACCGCCGCGAGCGCGCCGGGCGGCAGAACCGCGCCCATCAGGATCCGATCGTGCCGGTCAGGGTCGGTGCGGCAGGTTGTACATCAGCTTGCCGTCCGGCCATTTCACGCTCACATCGAAGCCGCCTTTGCGTCCGTCCCTCAAGGGATGAATCGTGAGCTCGACCTTGTCTCCGGGCATCAACGTGTGCTTGCTCCAGCCGTTGCGCACGAGGTAGTTCGGGCTCATCCCCTCGATGCCGTACTCGTCCATGCCGCCCTGCGCATTCGGCACCACGAACACGATCCAGGTGTGCGGGTTCGTCCAGTCGAACCGCTTGATCGTGCCGTCGAGCGTCACGTCCTTGTGCATATCGAACATCGCGGTGGAGTGGTGAGCCTCGGCGCCGCCCGCCGCCAGCAGTGCAGCGGCGGCGAGGATGAGCGACGCGCTTCGGACAAACTGGGTCATCGAAATGAGCTCCTCGAGTGTGAATCCTGCAACATCACGGTGCGATGCGCTCTCCGGGACGGCCCTCGGAATCGGCGCTGTCGCGGTTGTTCTGCTCGCAGATGTATTCGCGGATATGATCCTTCACGCGTACGTACGGCAGCACGACCGTCCAGGGTTTCGCGAGCACTTTCGGATCGATGATGGTCCGCTCGATCTGCATGTGATCGGCGTCGGTCTTGCGAATGCGCTCGATGATGTGCATCTCATCGCTATGGCCGATCCCCGGTGCAATCAGGGTGCCGGGATCGAAGCCGATCGTGTCGATGACCAGCGTGTCGCCTTCCCAATGCCCGATGGAGTTGCCTTGAAACGTGTCGTCCGGGTCGGCTGGATGCTTCGCGCCATCGGTATAGATGTGCCGGACCTGGCTGTAAGCCTCGATCACGATCACGATCTTCCCCGGATTGAACAGAAACTCGATCGGATACGGTTGCGTCATGATCTGCGGCATGCCCGGCGGCAGGCAGTTGGCCGTCTCGGGCTGCAGATCCTCGCCTTGCTTCTGGGCCTTTCGGTAGGCGGTGAGCTTCGCCTGGGCGGTCGGCACGAGCGCGGGCGGTCCGGCCATTCCGAGCAGTCGCGGGTTGTGCTCCCAGTCGAGCTGCCAGATCCCCTGCCAGTTCGGGAGCTTCGCGATGGAAGCCCAGTCGCCTCCCTGAGGTCCGGAGGGCGTCCCACCCCAGGCGGCTTGATGCCACACCGCCGCGACCGCGGCCAATCCGAGCAGCGCCGCAAGCGGCGGCGCGAATCGTATTCGAGCTTCAACTCTCATCGCATTCCCCTCCGAGACAGCTCCGCCAGAATAATCCGTGCGCGCCCTTTCCAGGGTCCAACCGCACGGCCCGGCGCATCAGTTTAAGCTGTTATTCCCGCCTGTCACAGCGTGTACCCTCGTCCGCTCAGCTCGGCCGCGACGCTTTCGAGCTGGCGCAACTGCCGCTCCAGTTTGACGACATCGAGTGGCTGGATCTTCCCGAGCAGATGCGACTCGTACCGCAGCGCGAGCGGGGCGATCTCACCGTGCAGCCGCCGCCCGGCGCCCGTGAGCACGAGTCGATGCGAGCGGCGATCGTCGGCGTTCGGCACGCGCCGCACGAGCCTGCGCGCGAGCAGGCCCTGCGCCGCGCGGGTGACGGTCACCTTGTCCATGACCGTGCGCCGGCAAAGCGCCTGCGGCGTGAGCGAGCCTTCATCCGCGAGCACCGCGATCAGCCGCCACTGCGGGATCTTGAGGTGAAACCGATCCTGATACGCCCGTGCGATGAGCTGCGAGACGGCGTTGGCCGCGACGGAGAGCCGATACGGCAGGTAGTTCTGCAAGCGCAACCGCCGCTTCGGCACGCTATTCGGCATCGGGCTGCGCCCCGGGCGCGGCACGCTCGAACGCCGGCATGCGCATGCAGTGATCGTGGATGCGCCGGATCGTCGGCCAGCGCTCGAGCGCACATTGCACGCGGAGCGCATTGAATGCCTGCGGGATGAGACAGCAGTCGGCGAGCGTCGGCGCGTCTCCGTAGCAGACCGTTCCCGCGCCGCGCCGCGCGAGCGTACGCTCGATCGCATCGAATCCGAGCTCGATCCAGTGACGCGACCAGGCACGCTTGCCCGCCTCCTCGAGCGCCACCGTCGATTCGAGATACTGCAGGACGCGCAGATTGTTGAGGGGATGAATGTCGCATGCGATGGCGAGCGTGAGCGCGCGGACGCTCGCGCGTGCGGCGGCCTCACGCGGCAGGAGCGGCGGCTGCGGATACGCCTCGTCGAGATACTCCATGATCGCCACCGACTGTGCGAGCACGAGCGACCCGTCTTCGAGGACCGGTACGAGCCCGGCCGGGTTGCGCTCGCGAAAAGCGGGTGTGTGCTGCTCGCCACCCTCGCGCAGCAAGTGTACGGGCGCTGCCTGATACGCGAGACCCTTCAGATTGAGCGCGATGCGCACCCGGAAGGCGGCGGAGCTGCGAAAGTAGGTGTGGAGCCTCAGCATGCGAGCCGCTCAGGGACGCGCGGATTCGCCCGTCGACGCACGTGCGGATTCGCGCGTCGACGCATGTGCGGATTTGGGCGTGGGCAGGCGCGCCGCCAGCACGCGCCCGGCAGCGCATCCGAATCCGATGCGCGCGGCGCCCGGCCGCGCGCAGCAGGCGCGCAGGGTCACGGTATCGCCGTCGTCGAGAAATCCGCGTGTCTCGCCGTTCGGCAATTGCACCGGCTGCCGCCCGCCGCTCGACAGCTCGAGCAGCGAGCCGCCCTCCCCGGGCGCAGGTCCGGACTGCGTGCCCGTCGCGAGCAGATCTCCGGGACGCAGGTTGCAGCCATTCATCGTGTGATGCGCGATCATCTGCCCGACGGTCCAGTAGGCGTGCTTGTAGAGCGTGTGCGAGAGCCGGCAGGGCGGCGCGCCGGCCCGCCGCATCGCCTCGGTCTCGAGGAGGACTTCGAGCTGAACGTCGATCGCTCCGCGGGACCGCGCCTCGGCGGAATCGAGGTAGGCGAGAGGCTGCGGATCGCCCACCGGCCGCTCCCACGGAACGCGGAAGGGCTCGAGCGCCTCGAGCGTCACGATCCACGGAGAGATCGTGGTGGCGAAGCTCTTGGACAGAAAGGGCCCGAGCGGCTGATATTCCCACGTTTGCACGTCGCGCGCCGACCAGTCGTTGAGCAGGCACAAGCCGAACACATGCGACTCGGCCTCGGCGAGCGCGATGCCGGATCCGAGCGCGTTGCCCGCGCCGATGAACACTCCGAGCTCGAGCTCGTAGTCGAGTCGGCGGGTGGGAGCGAGGGACGGTACGCTCGCGCCGCTTGCGAGAATCTGGCCGACCGGGCGCACGATGCTCTGCCCGGAGACCACGATCGACGAGGATCGCCCGTGATAGGCAATCGGCACCCATTTGTAATTGGGCAGCAGGGGCTGATCGGGGCGCAGCAAGCGGCCGACGGCGGTCGCATGATGGATCGAGGTGTAGAAGTCGGTGTAATCGCCGATTCGCGCCGGAAGCGTCCACTCTGCGTGCGACTGCGGCACCAGGCACGCTTCGAGCACCGCTCGCCGTGCCGCGCCCTGGCGCAGCGCGCGTGAGAGCGCGAGCCTCAGCGCCGAGCCGAACGCCGGGCCGGCGGCCATCAGCGCGTTGAGCGCGGGCTCGGCGGCCGCTCGGGCAGCTTGCGCGGCGGTCCGGCCGACCGCCGCCTCGCGGAATTCACCGGCGGCGAGGACCGCGGCCAGATCGAGGATCTGATCGCCGATCGCGATCCCACCCCGAAACTCCTCCGTGCCGCCGGCGCGCCGGAAGACCCCGAACGGCAGATTCTGGATCGGAAAGTCGCTGCGCGGCTCGTTGGCGGACTCGATCCAGCTCGCGAGGTCCGGATCGTGCGTTTCGTTGAGATTCATCGGGCCTTTGGATCGAAATGTCGCTCGAGCCCCTGCCAACACTCGCAGTAGTCGTGCTGCCGCAGGGGCGAGTCGAGCGCCGCGGGCGTCGGCCGGATGAGATGTCGCGTCTCGAACATGAACGCCAGGCCATCCGCGATGCGTCGCGGCTGGCTCGTGTCCTCGCGTGCCGCTCGCGCGAAGGTTTCGGTATCGGGACCGTGACCGACCATGCAGTTGTGGAGCGAGGCGCCGCCGGGGACAAAGCCTGCCGCCTTGGCGTCGTAGACGCCCTGGATGAGCCCCATGAACTCGCTCGCGACGTTGCGGTGGAACCAAGGCGGACGGAACGTGTGTTCCATCACGAGCCAGCGGGGAGGGAAGATGACGAAATCGATGCTGTCGACGCCGACCGTGTCGCTCGGGGACTGCAGCACCAGGTCGATCGAAGGATCCGGGTGATCGAAGCTCACCGAGCCCATCGTGTTGAAGCGGCGCAGATCGTATCGGTACGGAACGTGGTTGCCGCGCCAGGCGACCACATCGAAGGGCGAATGTCCCATGGGCGCCGACCACAGCGCGCCGGCGAACTTGGCGACGAGCTCGTGAGGCTCCTCCCGATCCTCGTACCACGCCACGGGAGTCTCGAAGTCCCTCTGGCAAGCGAGGCCGTTCGAGCCGATCGGACCCAGATCGGGCAGGCGAAACGGCGCGCCGAAGTTCTCGCAAACATATCCGCGCGCCGCCCCGTCCGGCAGCGCGACGCGAAATCGCACGCCGCGCGGGATGACGGCCATCCCGAGCGGCTCGACGAGCAGCTGTCCGAGCTCGGTGGTGAGCAGCAGCCGGCCCTGCTGCGGCACGATGAGCAGCTCCCCGTCGGCATCGTAGAAGGCGCGCTGCGTCATCGGACGATTGGCGGCGTACACATGGATGGCACAACCGCTCTGCACGCGCGGATCCCCGTGGCCGCCCATGGTGAGGAGTCCCGCGATGAAATCCGTGGGTTCTACGGGCATCGGCAGCGGATTCCACCGCAGCGGATCGGGCGGCGGCTCGAGCTCGAAGCGGTCCGTGATCCCGTGGCCCGCGATACGTTTGAACGGTCCGTGGACGGCGGCCGGTCGGATACGATAGAGCCAGGTATGCCGGTTGGCCGCGCGCGGTGCGGTGAACGCCGTGCCCGAGATCTGCTCCGTGTACAGACCATAGGGGCTGCGCTGCGGCGAGTTCTGCTCGGGCAAGGCGTCCGGCAGCGCCTCGCTCGCACAATAGTTTCCGAACCCCCGCTGGTAGCGCAACGCCTCGTTCATGAGGCTCGCTCATCGCCGCCGGCGGAGAGCACGCCGCGGCGGATCTGGTCGAGCTCGAGCGATTCGAAGAGCGCCTGGAAATTGCCCTCGCCGAACCCCTCGTTGCCCTTGCGCTGAATGATCTCGAAGAAGCACGGCCCGACGAGATTGCGCGTGAAGATCTGCAGCAGCAGCCCCTCGCCCTGGGCGGGCGCGCCGTCGATGAGGATGCGCTCCGCGCGCAGCCGGCTCAAATCCTCCCCATGCCCCGGCAGGCGCGTGTCCACGGCCTGATAGTAGGTGTCGGGGGTGTCTTGAAATTCGACGCCCCGCGCGCGCATGCGATCGACCGTGCCGTAGATGTCACCGCTTGCGAGCGCGACGTGCTGGATGCCCTCGCCACGGTAGTGCTGCAGGAACTCCTCGATCTGCGAGTGCTCGTCCTGGCTCTCGTTGAGCGGAATGCGAATCTTCCCGTCGGGGCTCGTCATCGCCTTGGAGACGAGCCCCGTCACGCGCCCCTCGATGTCGAAGTAGCGGATCTCGCGGAAATTGAACACCCGCTCGTAGAACTCGGCCCACGCCGTGAGGTTGCCACGGCGCACGTTGTGCGTGAGATGGTCGATCTCGAGGAGGCCCGCGCCGGCGGCCGCTTCGTGCTCCGCGGCCGCCGGGATCGGCACGAAGTCCACGTCGTAGATCTCCTGCGCCCCGTAGCGGTCGACGAGATACAGGTACGATCCGCCGATGCCCTCGATCGCCGGGATGTTGAGCTCCATCGGCCCGATGAGCCCTTCGACCTGCTTGGCGCCGCGCTCCACGGCGAGCCGCAGCGCCTGCGCCGCGTCACGCACGCGAAAGGCCATGGCGTTGATCGACGGACCGTGCGCGCCGCGAAACAGCGCCGCCTGGCCCCGCTGCTCGCCGTTGAGGATGAAATTGATGCCGCCCTGCTTGTAGCGCAGGACGTCCTTCGAGCGGTGGCGCGCCACGGCCGTGAAACCCATCGCCACGAAGAGCTTGCCCAAGCCCTCAGGATCGGGGCTGGTGAACTCGACGAACTCGAAACCGTCCGTACCAAGGGGATTGTCGCGCACTGTCTGGGTCGCCTGCGTCATGGCCTGCCTCCGCCCCGAGCCCGGCGGATCGGGGTCCGCGCATGGCACCACAGAATAGTTTCACTTGCAACCAACTAGGTCGTGAGCTCGGGCAGGTCGCGGAAGTGCGCGAGCGATTCGGGGTTCGCAAGCGCATCGATGTTGTGGACGGCGCGGCCGTGAATCACGTTGCGCACCGCGAGCTCGGTGAGCTTGCCGGACCGCGTGCGGGGGATGTCGGCGACCGCGATGATCCTCGCCGGTACATGCCGCGGGGTGGTCTGCGCGCGGATCGTTTGCACGATTCTCTTGCGCAGACCCTCATCGAGCGAGAGGCCGGGCTGCAAGCGCACGAACAGCACGACGCGCACGTCGTTCTCCCAGTCCTGTCCCACGGCGAGCGCCTCGAGAATCTCCGGCATACCCTCGACCGCGGCGTAGATCTCCGCGGTGCCGATGCGCACCCCGCCCGGGTTGAGCACGGCGTCCGAGCGCCCGTAGATCACGAGACCGTCGTGAGCGGTGAGCTCCGCATAGTCGCCGTGGTGCCACACGCCCGGGAAGCGCTCGAAGTACGCGCCCCGGTAGCGGCTCCCGTCGGGGTCGTTCCAGAAGCCGACGGGCATCGAGGGAAAGGGCGCCGTGCAGACGAGCTCGCCGCGCTCGCCGCGCACCGAGCGGCCGGTCTCATCGAAGACCTCGACGCGCATCCCGAGCCCGCGGCATTGCAGCTCGCCGCGCTGGACCGGCCGCACCGGGCAGCCAAGCGCAAAGCAGGCAACGATATCCGTCCCGCCCGAGATCGATGCGAGCAGCAAGTCCGACTTGATGGCGCGGTACACGTAGTCGAAGCCATCGGGCATCAGAGGTGAACCGGTCGACAGCACCGTGCGCAATGCTCGGAGATCGACCGCCGTCGCGGGCACATAGGCACTCTTCTCGAGCGCGGAGAGATATTTGGCGCTCGTGCCGAAGATCGTGACCCGCTCGCGCTGCGCCATCCTCCAGAGCACGCCCGGATCGGGATGGAACGGACTGCCGTCGTAGAGGACGAGCGTCGCACCCGAGGCGAGTCCGCTCGCGAGCCAGTTCCACATCATCCAGCCGCAGGTCGTGTAGTAGAACAGGCGCTCGCCGCGCTTCACGTCCGTGTGCAGGAGATGCTCCTTTCGATGCTGCAGCAGCGTACCGCCGGCGCCGTGGACGATGCACTTCGGCGCGCCGGTCGTGCCCGACGAATACAGAATGTAGAGCGGATGATCGAAGGGGAACGATGCGAACTCGAGAGGCGCGTCGCGCTCGCCGAACGCATTCCAGTGGATCGCCCGCCGGGCCGCGGCCCCGCGCCGCTCGAGCCGCGGCGCATCGCTCACGTACGGGACGACGATCACGCGCTCGAGGCTCGGCAGCTTCTCGAGCACCTCGGCGAGCACGGCAAGCGAGTCGAGCACCTTGCCGGCGTAGCAGTAGCCATCGGCGGTCACGAGGACTTTCGGGGCAATCTGCCCGAACCGGTCGAGAACACCGCGCACCCCGAAGTCCGGCGAGCACGACGACCAGACCGCGCCGAGACTCGCCGCCGCGAGCATCGCGATGAGCGCCTCGGGCACATTGGGCACGTAGCCCGCGACGCGGTCGCCCGCAACGACCCCCGCGCGTCGAAGGCCCGCGGCAATGCGGGCAACCTCCGCTTGCAGCTCTCGGTATGAGAGCTCCCGGCGCATGCCGCGCTCGTTGCAGAAGACGATCGCGGGCTGCTCGTCGCCGTAGGGGAGCAGATTGCGGGCGAAGTTGAGCCGCGCGTCGGGGAAGAACCGCGCGCCGGGCATGCGCTCGGGATGCGTGAGAACGGGGCCTGCCCAGTGCGCGCGCACATCGGCAAAGTGCGCGAGCTCCGGCCAGAACTCCTCGGGTCGTTCGATGGACCAGGCGTAGAGGTCGTCGTACCCGCGAAGCGCCCGGCCTCGTCGCTCGTTCACCCGGCGCACGAAGTGTGTGAGGTTCGCATTGGCGACCCGCTCGGGTGGGGGTCGCCACAAGACATCGCTCATGGCGATTGTTTAACATCCACCGCGCGGGCTTGTCGAATCAAGGGAGCGAGCCATGACAGCGTTCAACGGGGCCTCGATCGCTTGTGGTGCCGTCGCGACCGTCCTGCTCGGTGCCGGGCTGGCATTTGCGCAGCGCCAGGCGCCCCCGCCCGCACCGCCGGCGGGTCCGCTCCGCTCACCGCCGCCGCGACCTGCGAAGGTTCCTCGGCCGACGTTGAACGAGGCGCTCAAGGGGCTCGATGCCGCCGTGGCGGACGCCAACCGCGCGGGCATTTCGTTGAGCTGCGCCGTGCTCGATGTGCACGGGGATCTGGTCGCGTTCGTGCGCATGGACGATGCGGGATTCCTCACGGCATCCCTTGCCGAGGGCAAAGCGCTCGTCTCGGCGTTATTCGGGCGCGCGAGCGGGGACCTCGGGGCCATGGCGGCCTCGCCGTTTTTCTCGAGCGTGAACGCTTCGGTGCAGAACCGGATGGTGCCCGCGCAAGGCGCCGTGCCGATCGTGCGCGACGGCCGCCTGGTCGGTGCGGTGGGTTGCAGCGGCGGTGCGCCTTCGCAGGACGAGGCGGCCGCGAAGGCTGCGCAGGCGAGGTTCTAGCCGACCCCTGTCATCCTTGACATAAGTGGAGCGTTGTAGGGGTAACGGCTGCCGCGCGCGGGGAAACTCGCCAAGCGCGACAGTGTCTTAAAGAGAGTGTGCGAGGTACGTATCGAAGCGCGGAACCGTTCGCGCTAGAGTGTCTCGCGGAGGAATTTCATCATGCGTACCCAAGGCTGGATCCGAAGCTCGCGCGTCGTCGCGGCGCTCGCCGCCGCGGGTTTGTTCGCCGCCGGTGCCGCGGTCGCGGCCGGTCCCGGTGGGGGTGGCCACATGGGTGGTGGTGGGCATTTCGGAGGCGGTGCGCACTTTGGCGGCGGTGGACACTTCGGCGGCTACGGCGGCTACCACGGGTATGCTGGCTACCGCGGCGCGTACGGCGGCTATCGCGGGTACGGTGGCTACCGCGGGTACGGCGGGTACGGACGAGGCTACTGGGGCGGCGCGGGCTGGGGCTGGTGGGGCCCGGGCTGGTGGGGCCTCGGGATTTACGCGACTTGGCTGCCCTGGTACTACTCCCTTTACTGGTGGGACGGCTATCCGTACTACTACTACGGCAACACGTACTACGTCTGGGACGGCGACGTGGGTCAGTACCAGCAGGTCAATCCCCCCCAGGGCTTTCAGCCCGATGCGTCGGCGACGGCCGGACCGAGCGCGTCGGCTTCCGGACCGAGCCCCATGACGACGGATCTGTATGCGTACCCCAAGGCGGGGCAAACGCCCGAGCAGCAGACGCGCGATCGTGACGAGTGCAAGCAGTGGGCCGCGGGACAGGCCGCGGCGGGGCGAACGGGATCGCAGCCGCAGTCGGGCACCGCTCCGTCGGCGGCGGGCGGTAATGCCGCCGTCCCAGCAGGATCGGGCGGCAGTGGCGCGCCCGCTCCGAACGCGATCGTTCAGCGCGATGCCTACCTGCGTGCCGAGGCGGCGTGCCTCGAAGCGCGCAATTACACGGTGCGGTGAAACACGCACCGCACGCGGCACACTGACGGCAGGTAGTACTCCTAGGCCCCCTAGAAAAGAGTATTGTCGCAAGCAAATCGGCCTAGGATCTTGCGGCCACCTCGGGGGGTGACGTGCCGCTCGAAGACTCCGTGCAGTCCCAGCAGCGGGCGCGAGCACGCGGCGGGTTCCTGCGCTCCGAGCTCTCCTCGACTGCCAACTGGGCGCTGCTCGCCTACGCCGCTCTGGCCGTCGCCATCGGTGGGGCCTTCGCGGCGCTCTGGGTTCGAGCGGACTACGAGCAGACCCTCGAGGCCGAGCGCGGCCGCCTGCGCAACGTGACGGTGGCGCTGCAGAGCGCCACGCTCGCGATGTTGAACGACGGGCTCGGCGATGCGGTCGCCGCCGCGAGCGAACCGCCAACGCTTGGCAATCCCGGTCGCACGGGGGGGCCGGCGCTCGCGGCGAGCCTGCAGAAGCACCTCAAAGGCGGTGAGTACGTTCGCGCGCTGTTTCTCGCCGACGGCGCGCACTTCGCACTGGCGAGCCGCCACCGCCTCATCGACAGCCCGAGTACCCCGGCGTGGCTCGGCGCGGCACTCTCCGCGGCGGGCGGTGGTCATTGGGTCGGCGCGCCCATGCCCGACCCGGAAAACCCCAGCCGGCTCGTCATTCCAATCGCACGCCGCACGTCGTTCGGCAACGGCTCCGTCGGCTGGGCCGGCGCCCTCTTCAGGTTCGAGGGGTTCGACAAGCTCTTCCAGCAGTTCGGCAGCAGCGTCGGCGCGCTCTTTTTGACGTCGCACGACGGGACGGTTCTCACCGTCTGGTCGAGGGTTGCGCAGGTCGAGCACTTGCCCGGCCGGAACATCGGCCAGACGGATCTGTTCCGCCGCGCCCTGGCGCAGGGACCCGCCGGCATCGTCGAGGGCTATAGTCCATTCGCTCGAACGGAGATGATCTACGCCTACGATCTCGTGAGCGACTATCCGCTCTACGTGGCGACAGGCCAGGCGCGGCAGCTCATCCTCGCGGGCTGGCGGGAGCGGCGCCGGATCAGCATCGCGACGGCGACCGCCTTCGGGGTTCTCGTGCTCGTGACCACCGCGTTTCTCAGCCACTACATGCGCGCCCTGCGCAATCGGGAGCGCGACTATCGCGCCCTGTTCAACAACGCGCAGTTCACGGTGTTCCTCCTCGAGGGCGAGCGCTTCGTCGACGCCAATCGGACGGTCGTGTCGATGTTCGGACTGCCGAACGAGCGGGCAGCAATTGGACTCACCCCCTGGGATCTCTCCCCCGAGCATCAACCCGACGGACAGCGGTCCGAGGATCTGGCGCGGGAGCGCGTCGCGACCGCACTGCGCGAAGGGGGTCTCACCTTCGAGTGGGTCCACCGGCGCGCCGACACGCGCGAGACGTTTCCGGCCGAGGTGAATATCTCGACCCTGAGCACGGGTGATACGACGCTCACGCTCGGGGTGGTCCACGACATGACCCCACGCAAGCGCGCCGAGCAAGACCTGCGGTTCCTGTCGGCCGAATTGATGCGACTGCAGGATGAGGAGCGCCGGCGCATTGGCCGTGACCTGCACGACTCGACCGGGCAGTCGCTGGCGGCGCTCGAACTGCAGCTGTCGCAGCTGATGCACGCATCGCACGCGCTCTCGGTCGAGGCCCGCGAGCAGCTCGAGCTCTGTGCACGTCTGGCGAAGCATTGCTCCGGGGAGATCCGGACGGCTTCCTACCTGCTGCATCCGCCGCTCCTCGATGAGCTCGGGCTCGCGAGTGCGCTGCGCTGGCTCGCCGATGGATTGCGTGCGCGCAGCACGATCGATGTGCGCCTCGATTTGCCGAGCCAGATGGACCGATTGCCGCCCGAGGAGGAGCTCGCGCTCTTTCGCGTCGCACAGGAAGCGCTCACCAACGTGCATCGGCACGCCGCGAGCCCCTGGGCGCAGATCCGACTGCAGGTCCGGCCACAGTACGTCGTGCTCGAGATCGAGGACGCGGGACGCGGCATCGCGACGGACCCCGGCGACCCCGCATCCGGTGGCGCACGGCTCGGCGTCGGGCTGGCAGGCATGCGCGAGCGCATTCGACAGCTCGGAGGCGTATTTTCCGTCGCGTCGACCGCTGCCGGAACCTGCGTGCGGACCACGATCTTCCTGGCGAGCGGGCGGCCACGGGTACGGCGCGACGAGGATCGCTATGAAGCCGGTGCGGATTCTCATTGCGGATGATCACGAGCTGATCCGCCGCGGGCTCGTCGCGGAGCTGAGTCAGACGCCGGGGTGGCTCGTTGCCGCGCAAGCCGCGAACGGTCTCGAAGCGGTCGCTTTGGCCGCAAAAATCTCCCCCGATTTGATCGTGCTCGATTTGAGCATGCCGGAGCTCAACGGCCTCGCGGCGGCCCGCCGGATTCTCGCAGCCGAGGCCGCCGCGCGCATTCTGATTCTGACGGCGCACGAGTCCGAGGAGCTCGTGCGGGAGGTGCTGGCCGCGGGCGCGCAGGGCTACGTCCTCAAGTCCGACGCCGGGCGCGTGCTGGTGACGGCGCTGCAGTCCTTGCTCGACGGCCGTCCCTTCTTCACCTCGAAGGTCGCCCGAACGGTGCTCGATGGCTACCTGCGAAGCCCCACATCCGAGCCCTCGACGGCCTCGACACTATCGGCACGCGAGCAGGAGATCGTGCAGCTGCTGGCCGAAGGCAAGAGCAACAAGGAGGTGGCGCGCGCGCTCGGAATCAGCGTGAAGACGGCGGAAACCCATCGCAGCAACATCATGCGCAAGACCGGATTCGGCTCGCTCGCCGAGCTGGTTCGCTTCGCCGTCCGGAACAAGATCATCGAGCCCTGACTCGAGCGCCCCCGGCCCTACAGAGTCTCCCGGGGCGCCCTACCGAATCTTCCCGATGCCGCGGATCCTCCGCGCGCACTACGGTGCCGGCCCCGACACCTCGGGGGGAACCAGGAGGCCTTCACCGATGACCTCGCCGCCGGCAGATCCGTACATTCTCGCCCTTGCAGGACTCGTCGCGATCCTTGCGTCTTATGTCATCCTCACGGTCGCCACGGAGCTCGCCGGCGCGCGCGCGCGCCGCGCGGGATGTCACTTGCTGCTGAGCGCGCTCGTCCTGGGGTCCGCCACTTATGTCGCGATCAGCGTCGAAGCGCTTGCATCGGGGCTGCCGGCGTGGAGGGCGATCGGCCGTATCGGGCTGTCGGTCCCGCTGGCGATCGCCGTCGCGAGCCAGGCCTGCGCGCTGCTGTTCGTCGCGTTCCGTGAGCCCGATGGCGCGGCCATCGCCGGCAGCGGTTTCAGTCTCGCGGTCGGCATCTTCGCGATCCGCTGGACGGAATTCGACGCTCTCGAGAGTCACCCCGGGTCATCCGGGGAATGGGTCGGCGCGTGTGCGTTTACGGCACTCCTGTTCCTGGGATTCACGGGCGGCTTGTGGCAGCTCCTGCGACTGCGTCGCGAGACACTCTGGCGCTTGCGACTGACACGCGTTGCGGCGGCGCTCG
>Ga0335074_10003281_pt1 | contig 22043 bp, 16 predicted proteins | sample Lox_Sample_23_FD_206715 | JGI IMG/M metagenome (GOLD analysis project Ga0335074, IMG submission 206715) | Soil microbial communities from Loxahatchee National Wildlife Refuge, Florida, United States - Lox_Sample_2.3 | ecosystem: Environmental > Terrestrial > Soil > Wetlands | place: USA...
TCCTGACGAGTTGTTTCGGGAAGCCCGAATCCTCGGGCTACGGAATATACCAACACAATTTGGCGCGATATGACGGTAAAAAGTGAGTCAACCGGAGTAAAGTTTTGTCAATGTGCAGCGGGCTTCCGGCCTATGGGACCATAGTTTCGTGGCCCTGCCGATTTTGCCTTCGCTTCCGGATATCCCTTTGCAATTCTTTACTACTGCCGGATTTTTGAATGGTGCACAATAGTGGCAGCTATGGAACGAATCCTTGTCATTGATGACGATGTCGAACTCTGCCATCTGGTCGGCGAATATCTACAGGCTGAAGGCTTCGCTACCGATTGCGTGCACGATGGTGAGAGCGGGCTGAAGAAGGCGACTGAGAGCGAGTATTTGTTGGCCGTGCTCGACGTGATGTTACCCGGGATCAACGGATTTGAAGTGCTGCGCCGGATTCGCGCAACTTCACGACTGCCCGTGCTTTTACTGACCGCCCGCGGTGAAGACGTCGACCGGATTGTCGGATTAGAAATCGGTGCTGACGATTATCTGCCGAAGCCGTTTAACCCGCGGGAACTCGTAGCGCGCATCCGCGCGGTTTTGCGGCGCACGCACGGCGATGGCAGCGGCCTGCCCGCCGCTCCCGAGATGGTGTGTGTGGGTGATGTGGAACTCGATCCCGCAACCAGAACCGTGCGCCTCGACGGCAAGCCCGTCGATCTGACTTCCGTCGAATTCAATTTGCTGGAAGTTCTCCTGCGCGAAGCCGGACGGGTTGTGCCGCGGGAGAGACTTGTCAATGCCGTGCTCAGCCGGAAATTTTCACCGTTCGACCGTAGCATCGACATGCACGTCAGCAAGGTGCGAAAGAAACTCGGCGACACCGATAACGACGAGCACATCAAGACGGTTCGGGGTGTAGGCTATATCTTTGCGCGCCCCCGAGAAAAGGCGAAGGCGTAGCACGCGTTTTTCGACTCGAGCGAAGCATGATCGCCGATCGAACTGTGCTGCGCAGAGCCTGTCCTGAGCAAGCGAGCCGAGCATGGGCAAGGTGATCTCGGATACTGCAGTAGCTATAAAGTCTGAACCGTAAAATGAAGAGCTTATTTCTTCGAATTTTTCTCTCGTTCTGGGTGGCGCAGGCGCTGTTTGTGGTGCTTGCAATCCTGGTGACTCTGGCATTTCGCCCGCGCAATTCCACTTGGGAAGCACTGCGTACAACCGTAATGAACGAGGCCGTGGAGGCCTACGAACAAGACGGCGCCAAAGGCCTATCAGATTATCTTGACAATCTGGACCACATGCAGCATGTGCGGGCGTTTTTGTTCGACGAACACGGCGTGGAGCTCTCGGGTCGTGGAGCTCCGGAATGGGCGATCCGCGTCGCCGCAGGCGGCCCGCGCTCTCCCCATGACGGATTCCTGTTTCCCGCCTATCCGGCGCCGCGGGATTCCCGCGCTTCTTCTGACGGAAAACACCATTACACGATAGTGCTCGGGATGCCGCCCGGCCCGCGAGTCTTCCTGGGGCCGCGGGGAATGCCGGTTCCCGGCTTGATTATTGCGATCATTTCCTCGGGGCTGGTGGTCTATTTCCTGTCGTGGTATCTGACCAAGCCGATTGTTAAGTTGCGGGCAGCGGCCAGGAAGCTTGCCGCGGGCGACCTCACCGCGCGAATCGGCGCATCCGCCAGCAAACGTCGCGACGAAGTCTCGGGGCTGATGCGTGACTTCGACGCCATGGCCGAACGCCTGGAAACTCTCATGAAAGCCCAGTCGCGCCTGCTCAACGACATCTCCCACGAATTGCGCTCCCCCCTGGCGCGCCTGAACGTGGCGCTCGGCCTGGTACGGCAGCGCTCCGCTTCCGGAAATTCCGAGATGCTCGAGCGCATTGAACTTGAAGCCAGCCGGCTGAACGAACTGATAGGACGAATTCTAACGCTGGCACGCCTTGAAGACGGTGAGCAGCAAGTTCCGCAGACTCCGGTGCCGCTGGATGAGTTGATCGTAAACATCGCGGAAGATGCCGAATTCGAAGCGCAGGCTCGCCGCTGCCACGTCGAAACGGTGATTCCTGACAGAGATTGGGGGGTGCGGGGCAACGCCTCGCTGCTGCATAGCGCGATCGAAAACGTTGTGCGGAATGCAATCCGCTACACGCAGGAAGGCACGACTGTGAATATCGAGCTCGCCTCAGACATTACAGCCAGTGGTCCTGAGGCCGTACTCAACGTCAGCGATTCCGGCCCCGGCGTTCCCGGGGATTCCTTGACGAAGCTGTTTCAGCCCTTCTACCGCATTGACGATGCCCGCGGCCGGCTCACCGGTGGCGTCGGGCTCGGCCTGGCAATTACGGAGCGGGCGGTTCGCTTTCACGGAGGCAAAGTCTCGGCCCACAACCGTCCCGAAGGCGGACTGCGAATCGAGATTCGCCTGCCGCTGATTTACGCGATCGAGAAAAAGCTGGCATCGCCGGAAGTGGTTCCCTCGGCACTGGAAGCGTGAAACCCGACCTCAGACTTCGGGCCTTGGGCTGACCCCGTTCAGCGGACGCAACGGCAGAGCACAAAAGCTTCCGATCGAAGGAGTTCAAGAGCCTTGCGGAACGACGATGAGGGTCCCAGCTCCGACATTCGAAGGCTAAGGTCTCCGTCCCGACGCCCGGCGCTGAAAGTCTAACTTTGCAGGCAACTTCCCGGCCGCTGGTAGGTTCCAATCTTCCTTGCGGGTTTGCGCTTCCCGCGCTTTCCTGATACACCAATGGATTGACATTTCCCAGGTGATGCGAGCTCGAGGTGCTGCCTGGCGGGGCGCCCACGGTTGTGCGCAGCCCGAAGACCCTACACAAGCAGGAGATCAAGCACAGAATGTCGAAACGATGGGCGTGGTTGGCGGGACTGGTGATTGTGGTCTTGATTGCGTTTCTGTTGGCTTGCGGCAATACCTATTATGGGCCGGGATCGAGCGGATTAGTCGTTGTCACTAGTCAGGGCTCCGGACTGCTGGAAACCTTCAGCTTCTCTCTACTCGCGGGCAACAATATTCCCATCGAAAACTCTCCCATCAATACCCAGCTTGAGAGCTGCGTCCTGAACGGCGAACCGTCTGTGGTCGTGCTCGATCCCGCTGGAACATATGCGTACGCGATCATCAACGGTAAGAACTGTTCCAATGGCAAAACGGGGATTCAAGCTTTTCACGTTGAAAGCGGGGGAACCCTGACTGCGGTGGGCAGCCTCATTCCGGATCCGGCTCCAGTTGCTCTCTCGATGGACCCTGCCGGGAAGTTTCTGTTTGTGCTGGAGGGCTATAACCAGAACTCAACTACTCCGGCGGCGGTGCCCCAAGTTTCCCAGTGCTATCAGTCGAAGGAAGTGGGCGCATGCAGCTATACCATTGGCAGCGGCGGGTCTCTCACTCCCGTGCCCGGTACCTATAATTTCGTTCTGCCGCCGGGTTTTCAGGCGCAGTATTACTTCTCGGCTCTGGCGCCCACGTATACGGTTCTACCGCCTCTGCAGAATGGAGTACAGACCGCGGTTTGCTCCAATCCTGGAAATAACGCGCCCACCAGCGAATTTCTATACGTAACAGATTCCAGCAATGGCGTGCTTTGGGAATTCGGAGTGGACACGTCGACGGGTGCTCTCACTAATCCGCCAAACCAGACTTCGGTTCCCTATTTTCCGAATGCCCTACAGACCGTCCCCAATGTCCTGCAATCTCCGTCCGGAGTCGTGGTCGAGCCGTGCAATCGATTCGTATACGTTACCAACTTGCTCTCGAATACAGTCAGCGGGTTCAGCATCTGCAATGGCAACTCAACCGAGTCGCCCCAGTGCGCTGCTAAACTGGACGGCAGCTTGTGGCCGGTCGCAGGATCGCCGTTCTTCCCCACGGGCGCAGCCAACGGTCCCGGCCCCGTGGTTGCGGACCCGTTTGGCCATTACATTTACGTGTTGAACACTCTGTCCAACACAGTCACGCCATTTCAGATCTCTCCAGTTTCCGGAGCTTTAACGGCAGGAACGACCGTCGGCACGGGCGGGCTGCAAACAATCGCGCAGCAAGGACAGCTTTATGCTACTTCGATCGCGATTCGCCACGATGACAACTGGTTATTCGTGACCAACTACAACACGGCCACGTTGGCTGAGTTTTCGGTCGTCCCAGCCACGGGAGCCCTGCAGTCGTTTCCAACCGTCACCACCGATGATTATCCATACGGAGTCGCGGTGAAATAGGTCCAGGCGTCAGGCGACAGGAACAACGAGTCAGAGGTCGGGGGACCAGCGGCCCGGAACCGCCTGAAGCAGTTGCTCGATACCCACAAATTCGCTTGTCGCGATCCGGCTGGGCATGGGAAGACCTGATCTCTTTCCCTGCGTGCTCGCGCGAAATACGCCAGTACTACCCTGCTCCTCTGATCGCTGACCCCTCGCTCCTAAGTTGGCACTTTCAAAATCAGATACCCGCCCACGAGTGCAAAGATCAAATCCGGCGACCAGGCGGCGATTGCGGGCGGAAGCTGGCTCAAATTTCCCATGGCCTCGAACAGCCGCGACACGACCGTATAGAACAGCGCAATCCCGACCGCGATGGCCACGCCGGTGATTGCTCCCTTTTTTGCAGTCGACAGCGAAAACGGAATTGCCAGTATCGCCATAATCAATGTGATCAGCGGGTAGGAAATTTTCTGATTTAACTGCACCCGCAACCGCACCACGTCGAAGCCGCTCTGCTGCAGGTCGCGAATATAGCTGCGCAGCTCTTCGTAATTCATCTCCGTGTACTGCTTCACTTCCTTTTTGAAGTATGACGGCGTCTCCGGAAACTCGGGGAAGGTTGCGACCTCGAACTGCCGGTAACCATCGGGAGCGATGGCGCTGCCGAGGAAATGGCGCTCCCAGCCACGCTCATAGATCCAGCGATTCAGATTGTCTGCCCAGTGTGCGCTGTCAGCATGAATTCGCCCGCTGATCGTGAAACGCTTCGGATCGAGCTGAAAAACAGTCACATTTCCAAACGTGTCGCGGTCAGCGTCGAAGAACTGGTAGTAGTAAATATCGTTTCGCTCGCCGAAAATCCATTTGCGGTCCGCGTGCAGATACGTCTGCGGAGGCTTGCCCTTGATCTCGTTATGCAGCGCTTCCTGACGTTTGTTCGTGTGGGGAAGATAAAACTGATCGGCAAGGAACAAGGCTCCAGCGACCACACCCGCCGCGACAATCACCGGTGCGACGATGCGATAGATGCTGACGCCCGTCGCCTTGATCGCCGTAATCTCATTCGAGCGCTGCATAAGCCCGAACGTTACCAGCACGGCCAGCAGCATCACCAGCGGTGCAACGTTATAGAGTAAATACGGCGTGACATTCAGCAGATATTCTGCAACCACCGACGCGGGAACCTGGTTGCGCATGATGTCACCCAGCAACTCAAACAGCGTGAACACCAGCACCAGCAACAGAAACGTCGAAAGAATCAGCGCCAGATAGATAAAAAAGTCGCGCAGCACGTAATCGTCGAGGAGGGTAGGAAAACTCAAGCTGAACACGCGCCGGCGATTCGAAACTCGTTCAAAAGCGTTGTTGCGCCGGCGCTGCCCGTTTTTTGCGAGCGCGGGCTGAGCTTGCGCTATGGAGAAGCGAATCGATCCCAGCTCAAACGGACGCTTCTCCGCCCGCACCAGCAGAAAAACGCCGAGCGCGAGAAAAACAAAATCCGCCAGCCAAGCGCCGAGCCAGGGAGCGATGTGCCCTTGACGCGCCAGGGAAACGCCGACCAGAGAGATAACATAATAGACAAAGACGAGGAGAATCGTAAGCACGAATCCGCCCGACTTGCCGCTCTTTTTCGATGAGATCCCCAGCGGAATGCCCACCAGCGCCAGTACCAGACAAGCTGTCGGCAGTGCGAAACGCCGGTAGAACTCGATCAGATACAGGCGCGCCGACGCAGCGTCGACGCCTTGCGCATTCTTGAATAACGCGCCCGTCTCCATCAGGGTCGCGGGACGCGACTCATCCGTCTTGCTCTCCGCGGATGGCAGATCAATCGGAATGTCGGTCTGCTGAAACGTGGAAATCTGGTAATGATTAGGATCCTTGGGATCGGTCTCATGCGAGGATCCATCGATCAGGTGCAGATGCAGCCGGTCCGGACCTTCACTGACCACAATTCCTTCTTTGGCCAGTGTGATTTTCGGATCGCTGGCGTCGGTCAGGTCGGCCATAAACACGCCCTTCCACAAGGCCGCTCCCTGCGCGCTCTTGACATCCTGCACATAGAGAACAATCTTGGGGAAACCTTCATAAAACACGCGCGGCTGAATCTCGAACGAGACTTGCGATCCTTTGAGCCGGTCTTCGAGGCGCGCCAGCGCAGCCTGCGATCGCGGCGCAACATACAAGCCATTTGCCAGCGCCAGGAGCCACGCAACGATCACAAAAAGCGACAGCATGCGCAGAAAACTCCACACACCCATGCCGCTGGCGCGCATGGCGGTGATTTCGCTATCGGCGGCGAGCCTGCTCAGACCGATCAGAATTCCGACCAGCACGCTCATGGGCAGCGTGTATTCGAAGGCGAGAGGGAGCGTGTAGAAGAAAATCTCCGCGATGCTCGGCAGCGGGGCGCTGGCGCGCACGACCAGTTCGAGAATATGTCCGAGATCGCGCGTGAACAGGACGAACGTGAAGATCGCCACGCCGATCAGGGCGTGCGCAGTCACTTCCCGTAACGTGTACCGGGTGAGAATCCGCATGTCGGACATGGGATGAGGTCCCCTAACTTCGTTCGGGATTTCGTCTGTGGGCTCCTGCCCACAAACCGCCTCAACTTAAGCCGAGCATAGCATGCGCAGAAGGGCAGTTGGAGCAACCTGGACGGAGTTTTGGTTTTGCCGTACAGAACTGGTTACAAGTGGGGGACGAGGCGAATCTTAGGCGAACCCTTATCGGGGCTGCGCTCATCTGATACATTGACTACAATCCGGCGAGCAACTACGCTGGAACTAGCTCTTTCCAGGCCAATCCCACTAGTGGGGGCGTCACGGTTTCGACGAGGATGCTTGCGGCCAAGAGGCATGCCGGGGTGCACACACCCGTAATCGCGTGCAAAATGATAATTGCCAATCAACAGATGGCATACGCAGCCTAATTAGTTAGGCAGCCGTCCCAGGAGGCTTTGCTCGCGGGCCTCCCACGGACGTCGCACAGCGAGCTGCTCTTCTCTTCTACGTCTGGGATGAGAGGCTAAGATCACAGGCTAGCGGAATGCGTTTCTTGTCGGTTCTGAGCGTGGGCCGCGAACGTCCTAGGGTAATGCCTGGGGCATGAACACGACTAAGCATGTAGTTCTCTTGACCAGTAACGTTTTCGGACGCGGGTTCGACTCCCGCCGCCTCCACCAGCATCTCTTTTAATATCAATTGTTTACGGCTGGTTTGCGCGGATTCCTGCCCGCCTCTCTCAACTTGTCTGAGATCAGCAGTTTTTGCTGACGTCTTTTTGTTTCGTACAATTCAGTTCCTCTTCTTCCCTTCGGATGTGTGCATGGTGCCCTACCACGCAGCGTTTTGTGCCGGGTTCAGTTAGTTTGCCGAGCCCGGCAAACTCAAAAATCAAGTCGCACTGCGAGTTGCCCGGTTCGGTTTCCACCAAGACTCTGTGGCAATGTGGCAGTCAATACCCCGAAGGTGCTCGAGTTGCTGATGTTCAATGCCGGAGGCGCGAAGTTCGTGTGGTTGAGTACATTAGTAAATGAGGCCTCGAACCGTAAGTGATAACGTTCCCGGAAAGAGAATTCTTTTGCAAGGCCTGCGTTGACATTGATCTCCCCAGGACCTTGCAAAATTCCTAGGCCGCAGCTTCCGAATCGCCCCGCGTTGACAGGAGGAGCCGCAAAGCCAGAAATCGCGTAATAATTCTGAGGTGATTGATTGGCTGGAATTGGAGTCCCTACGCAATCGGGCCGCGCCACGGCACCTCCCAGATATCTCTCATTGTTCAGGTCAGTGTTCGATTGATCCAGGGCTGGATTCATCGTGGGCGTTAGCCACTGACCGGTCTGCAGCAGTGTAACCGTGCTGAAATTCCAGTTTCCGAGAATCCCGTTGAGTACCTTGCCTCCGCCGTTCCAGGGGCGTCCCGTTCCGTAAGGCAATTGGTAATTACCCCTCAGGAGAAAGCGTTGCCTCGGCGTTCCTACCACGTTGCCTCTGTCATATCGGAGGTTGAAGCGATTGGCAATTTCTACCGCATAAGGCTCTTCGCCGCCAAAGGCGGTAGGTGCATCCGTGCCTTGTGCGTTGCTTATATTTTTCGCTAAGGTGTAACTGCCTAAGAACGACAATCCGTGAGAAGTGCGGTGTTGAACTTCAACTGTACCAGCCTGATAGTTCGCGTTCCCAATGCTCTGTGCATACATCAGCATGCCGAACTGCTGATAGGGGGAGCGCGGATCCGCCCAGCCGTTCGCAGCTACATAAGGAGTTGTGCTGGCAGGAATCTGGTTCAGGTCAACCGTGATGGGCAGATGCCAGGTGCCTTGGCCCACGTAGCTGAGACGGACCGCCGTGTCCGGCGCGACTTGCCGCTCCACCGTCAAGTTCCATTGCGCTGAAGTTGGGTCCTTGAAATGCGGATCGTTTCCCTCTTCAAAAGAACCGCCGCCCAATGAGACCAACCCAGGAATCGAGGTTTGTGGAAATTGAAACGCTGGGATGCCATTCTTCACAGAATTCGGAAAGCTCAGCAGATCTGAGAGACCAACGCCAGCATTGTTGAATGACATTGGACCAAGAGTAGTTGCCGTGAAGAGGCCAAACCCAGCGCGAATCACGGTTTTGTCATTGTTGAATGGCCGATATGCAAAACTCACCCGAGGGTCGAAATCGTGCATGGGAGTTTGCCGCAGACCTTGCGGAAGCCCGGCTTTACTGGCGGCAACGACATTGGTGCAAGCGAGCGCCGTATTCTTGTTGGGAAGAGAGCACCCGTTGAAGGATTCCAGGACGCCATTGTAAACCGTGGTAAGGAGCGGGCTATTTCCTACAGTCGTAAAGAACTTGTCTGGCACAACAATGCTGTTGATTTGTGGATCGAAGCTGGCCAAGTCGCCTTGCGTTTCGATAAACGCCGGAAGGTGTTCCCATCGCAGCCCGAAATTGAGCGTCAGGTGATGATTGACTTGCCATTCGTCTTGGCCGTACACGCCCCAATGCCACGAGTACGCATTGATCTGCGGACTGGTGACAGCGAAGAACGACTGCGGCATACCTAGGAGAAAGTCACCAAACGAGTAGTTCGTTATCGACCCATTGAATGCAAAGTCTCCGAAGTCATCGGACGGTGCATAGAACATCGGAGCACTGTAGAACTGCCTCCGCACATCCAATCCGAATCGAAGCGAATGCTTGTGGACGACTCGAGTGAGATTCTCAGTAAATTGGATATTGGACGAGATGGTAGTTCCAACTCTACCTTGTCCGATGTTAGTGATCGTACCGTCGCTGAAGGCGAAGGTCGGAAAGGCTTCCCCGGTCGGATGCGCGCTGAGATTGATCCCGTTATTCAGGACAAGGCCGAGCTGGCTGATGGCGCTGGATCCTTGAATGGGGAAACTCTCGTTCTCGGTAAAGTGCGTCAAGCCGAAGCGAAATTCGTTGAGCAGCGTCGGACTGAAAACATAATTGTAGGAGGCCGTAAGGCTGCGGTTTTGCTCGCGGGCTTCATCGTTAGGCAGAAAAGCATTTGCCGGTGAAATGACCGTGTCGTTATCCGACTGGCTGATGTTGACGTTTTTCCAACTGTAACGCGCGTAAATCTGCTGCTTCGGGGTCAGAGATTGATCGACGCGAACGTCCCATCCGTTGGAATCGGACGGAATAGGCATCAGCGTTTGATAGTTATAGGGCGGGTTCGCAATTCCCAGATTCGCGTTTGGCAGCGGGTAGTAGTTGTTTAGCAATGTTGTCGCGACCGGATTGATGCAATCTATCGAATTCGCGCAGGGATTGCCTGGCCCGCCCGGAATCGTGTTGTTCGGATACGCTTGTCCGGTGAACGGGTCCATGAGTGCGCTTGAGCTTCCGATGAGTCCACTCAAATTGCCATTTCGTTCCGCCTGCGTAGGAACCAGCAGCAGCATGGGAGCGGAAGTGGTCTTCCGGTTCCCTTCGTAATCTGCGAAGAAGTAGGTCTTGCGGCTTCTGCCGTTCCAGAGTCCCGGAATCACGATCGGTCCACCGAGGCTGCCTCCAAATGTGTTGAAGCTCTTGGGCGCCTTGGTGGAAAAGCCATAAATGGTGGAGTCAAACACGTCATTCTGAAAGTACTCATATGCACTACCATGCCACGCGTCTGTCCCGCTTTTGGTGGTAAATGTCACGTCGCCGATCTGTGCGAATTCGGCGTTATTGTTGAAAGCCGTAACCTTGGTTTCCGAAATCCCTTCCGAGGAAGGATAGGCATCGTGAAGAGCACCGTTTGCTCGCACGTTGGCGGTGGAAATTCCATCTACCGAGAACCCAGTTTGCGCAGCGGTGGCGCCACCGACCGAGATATTGCCCTGGCTGTCGGTAACAACGCTGGGAGAGACCGCAAGGTTCGCCAGCGGACTGCTGGAAACAGCTCTGGAGTTCATTGGAAGTTGCGTGACATCTTCATTCAGGACTGTGTCACCGATGGTCGCGTTCTCAGTATTTACTTGTTCCCCGCCTGCACTGACTTCGACTGCAGTTGTCGTGACCGCAACCGACAATACGAATGGAAGTCGTAGTTCCTGACGTGCATCCAACGCCACAGAAGGTGCGACTACATCCCTGAATCCATCGTGATGCGCGGTGATCTTGTAGTGCCCGGGCTTCAGGTTTTCCACAATGTATTCTCCAGATCCGCTGGAGTTGGTCTTACGCTCCACATTGTCATCTAGTGATTGAGCACTGATCGTTGCGTCGACGACGATGGCGCCCGTCACATCAGTGACGGTACCTCGGATACTGCCGAACGTTGACTGTGCAGGGGCGGCCCAAACCGCTCCGCAAGATACGAGGAGGAGGATTACCGTCTTTTTCATGTACCTCGCGGCCAAACTGCAGAGCCTTGACAGGCGCAGCAGTTTATCACTGTGCGCCCCTATCCCAGGGCCTTGCCGAATAGTTGAAGAAATGAAGGAATCACGGCGAGATGCGATTTCCGATTGGAACATGGTGTCAACCTCCTCTAGCGAGACCACCTGCGAACTTGGTGCGCCAGAATGTAGCAATCGGTGCGTGAGGAACGCATGAGGAATTAATAAATTGTGCGTAAATGCGGCCGCAAAGTTTCTGTTGTCTCAATCGAAACTTTCAATAACACAACGGGAAGGTGTGAAGGCGGGGCGTCAAGTGTACCGCAGCGGGAGTGCACTTAGCGATGGCGCGGGCGGATAGTCACTCTGTCCACAGTTCTCGTTTCAATTCGTCGAGTCGGGAGTGCTCATACTCTTGAATCGGTAACCATAGTGCGAGTCCGTCAGTAGATACTGAGGTTTGGAAGGGTCGTCCTCCAGTTTCTTACGCAACTGTCGCATGAATGTTCGAAGATATTCGAATTCTTCGCCATACTCGCTTCCCCAGATCGAGGTCAGCAGATAGCCGTGCGCCAGAGGCTTGCCCGCATGGGACATCAAGCATTGCAGAAGATCGAACTCTGTTGGCGTCAGGTGAACAATGCTTCCGGACTTTCGCACAAGTCGATGGTCGATGTTCAGTTCGATGTCGCCTATGACGATCACGCCGTCTTCCTGCGAGCGGCGCACTGCGGCCCGGATGCGGGCGATCAATTCGCCCACGTGGAACGGCTTCGTGACGTAGTCGTCCGCGCCGGCATCGAGCGCTTCAACCTTGTCCTCGGCGCAGTCCCGCACGGTGAGCATCAAGATGGGAAGGCGAGGAGACAACCTGCGCACCGCTCGGCATGCGTCGATCCCACCGATTCCGGGCATATTGATATCGAGAAGTACTGCATCGTATCGTTGTCTGCGAAGTAAGGATAAGGCCCTGTCCGCCCCTGAAGCTTCTTCCACTTGGAAGCCTAGGGGAGTTAAGGTCGAATGGAGCGCCCTCCGAATCGCAGGCTCATCGTCAACCACCAGAACTTTAGTTTGCAACGGGCTCATGTAACCTCCTTTCAAGCGCCGGAAGAGACATAAAGAATGTAGTCCCCGTGTCCGGTTCGCTGCTCACCCAGACTTCGCCACGATGTGCGGCAACAGTTCTCTTGGCGAGCGCTAAGCCAACCCCGCCACCAGGCGCTCGGTGTTTTGTCGTCGGACTCCGATAGAACCGGTCAAATATCAAATCTTTTTCTTCGGGAGCAATCCAGGAGCCATCGTTATGAACAGCAACCACGACCTGATCATTCTGCTTTTCCGCAGAAAGTCCTATGGGAGAGTCGGGGTTGGAATACTTGGCCGCGTTCAGAAGAAGTTCTGTGATGGTGAGGGCAAGCAGCTGTCGATCAGCGCGAACTTGTAAATTTCGATCTGCAATGCACACTTGAACGGGGTGTCCGCAAAGTTGGTCCGAGGAGTCGTTCAAAATTTCATCGATCAATTGAGAAACCAGCACATGCTCCAGTCGTAGTTGTACCTCTGTCGAGTCCAGCCTCGCCATGCGAAGGAACTGATTCGTCATCGCATCAAGCTGGGTGGACTGTTCATGGATCATTTCAACAAGTTCTGCCTGCGCCGGGCTGAGATGTTTCATCTCTAGAAGGCCCGAAGCACCCGCATGAATGACCGTCAAAGGAGTCTTGAAGGCGTGCGCCAAACCATCAAGAATCGTCTTGCGAAGTTGCTCGCCGTAACGAATCGCTTCCGCACGACTTTCTTTTTCAAACGATCGAGATCTCTCCATTGCGGTAGCGACAAGTGACGTTATCGCGTCCACTATGATCGGAGTCAGATTTCCTCCGCAGAGCACCATCGCGCCGATCGGACTAGATCCGGTTCGAAGAACACGTAGCCACTTCTGTAACTCCTGATCATCATGGCTCGCATCGGAAAAGTATGTATTGCGTGCCAGTTGCCGGTTTTCTTCGCGGCCGACTCCGACACTATCCGATCGCGCGAACGTGGAATCGAAAATGGCGGTTGACTCAACGTTGATATGCCTAACGATTAGCTCCGCAATCTGAGGTCCGGGAGGCTGTTGGCGATTGAGTAAAAGAATGCTGCGGCTGAATTCGTACAGTCTCTCTGCATCGTGACGGTGAATCACTGCCTCACGCATGTGATCTTGCACTTGAATCGAAAGGCGGCTTACGACTAACGCAGTGAATTCAAAGGAAAGGAGCGCAACCCAGTTCTGCGAATCGGCGATTTCAAAGGTAAGGACGGGAGCGGTAAAAAAGTAATCCAAGCATACTACGGCTACGACGGAGGCACCGGAGGCTGGCCAGAAACCGAACCTCACGGACGCCAGGACAATCACGAGCAGACTGATTGAACTGGCAGCCGAAAGATTAAGGTGCAATCGGAATGCGCAATAGTTCAGGAGCAACACCAGCACAGATCCGGCAAACAGCGCGAACGCTGTTTGCGGCACCTTCTTCTTTCCGGAGTTCGTAGCTGACATAGTTTCTGTCCTTTGTCGCCGGGAGGCGCCGCCCACAGTGGAGATGCTGTTCCCGCTCATCAAATAGGTTCGAAGCGCGAACCGCCTCCTCGGTCCCCATGGGATACAAGCGTAAGACGACTATGCATAAGAAATCCGTAAAGAATGCCCGAACAATTTGCATGGCTGCAATCGATTTTCTGAATCAGACATTTCTAACCAGGTGCGCAACGGTTAAGGAAGAATGATGGGAATCAACGCGGTTGTGAATACATGTTGCGTGTGACCGATCCCTGATGCTGCCGGAGGGCGGCCCTCTTACGCGCGCGCGTCTACGCTCAGCTCTCCTGAGTGAAACATCTCGTCGAGCGTGGTGCGCGCTCGGTGGTGGGCCGCTTCGAGGTCTCGGCGATCGACAGCTACCAACCCGCTGCCTGTTTCGAGGATCGCGTCTGCTTCCTCGGACAGCGTTTGACGACAGGCACTCGGAAGCCGCGGTGCCAGCCGACGAATAGCTTCAAGTTGGCGTATTAGAACAGCTGGCGTCGTTGCTGAGGCTTGACGAATCTGATCGAAGGCGAGTTTGGCTAGGCGCTCAAGCCGCACGGGCGGCATCCACACTCGGAGCCGACCGCCAGTGTCATACCAATTCCCTTCAAGCGGAGGGCGCTCCGCGAGGGTGAGTAGCGCCTCAGCCAGCCAGTCGACAGACGCAACGCCTGTAAAGGTATCGTTAACCGCAGGCGACAGTGCTCGGATTGCGATTTCAACCACCTGCGCGATGCCGAATTCGCTATCCTGGGTGAGGGTGCGGTGACGGCCAATGTGAACTCCCTTGTGAATCGCCATCTCAATCGCGTCACCTTTGTCTGCGGGGACGACTGCTGCAAGCGGCTCGCCGCGCAGCACAAATTGGCGCGGGCGGAATTTGAGCGCGATCAGGACGTCTGCTGCGTGTGCCGCGGCGACTAGCGCGCCATGGTCGACTTGCTGGAGGTATCCACTCGTTGCGCACGCCACGGGTGCGCCAGTTTCGGCCTGGTGCAAGACTGCCTCATTGTCTGGTACGGGCCCGATTCCCTCACCAGGCCCAGAGACCAGAGCACTTCCTGCCGCAACATAGAGATCGTCGACAATCGCACCGATCATGTCCGGATTCTGGATTGATTTCGCCACTCGATGGCTGTAGTAGACGAGGAACCCAAAGCTAAGCACGACAAGCGCCCAACTCATGATCAGTGAGACTTGTGGGATGAAGGTCGATTGCGGGTCCTGGTGCGTAACGAGGAAAACGAGGCAGATATATACGAACGTACCCATGAACAGGCCGATCGTGACTTGGGTGACCCAATCCTGCAGGAAGCGGTAGAGCAGGCGTGGGCCAAACAACGTTGACACCATTGATAGGACCAGCAGTGCGACCGAGAAGATCAAGGCGAGCACTGTCGCCACCGCGCCCATCATTGCGCCAAGGATGGCGCGTGCGTCGTCGATGCTGCCCATCGTCAACCACGACGGGATATGAATGATTCCGTACTTATCGAGGACGTCCGGAATCAGGGTGATCCCAAACAGCGCGACTGCCGCAAGCGAAAGCTTCAGCGGAATCCGCCAGAGATTAATGTCGCGCTGCGAACGGAGCTTAGTGGGGCGGCGCGGGGCAAGCATCTGCTGTGAATTCAGCTCTGGTTGAAATCTTGGAGCCAATGCGGCAACTCCTTTGCAATTGCGATCAGGTCAAGCATTCGACCCTTGGCTGATCGAAGTTATCTTAACTCGTAATTGGATCGGATCAACTTTCAGCCTCTGAACAGCAATCTCTCCAACACGGGACCAAGAGCTAAGGCGGGCAGATAGCTCAGCGCTACCATAATGACCAGACAAGCAGCGAGAAGAACGCCAAACGAAAGAGAATGGGTTGGAAGGGTCCCCGATGTGGTAGGGGTATTTCTCTGACGGCCAAAGCGAGCTGCAAGTCCCAACGCGGGAATGGCCAGGCCGAACCTGCCGGCCAGCATCGCTATTGCGGTGGTCAGGTTGTAAAACGGAGTGTTCGCATTCAAGCTAGCAAAGGTTTGGCCGTTATTGGCGAAGCAGGAAGTGTAGGCAAACAGAATCTCAGTGAAGCCGTGAGGGCCGCTGTTCACCGTAAGCCCGGATAACCCAGCGTTGGTACTTATGGCAATTGCCGTGAGCGGGAGAATAAAGAGAGGCGCGGCCAACGCGTAGAGCACGATCATTTTGTTTTCTGGCGGCCCGATCTTCTTACCCAAGTATTCCGGTGTTCGGCCAACCATGAGTCCCGCTAAGAAGACCGCGATTGCAGTGGCCATAACCATACTGTACAGACCGCTGCCAAGCCCTCCAAAAATTAATTCACCAAGCAGCATGTTCACCAGCAGGACCATTCCGCTCAACGACGAATAACTGTCGTGCATGGAGTTATAGGATCCAGTTGCTGCATTTGAAGTCACGACCGCCGTCAGCGTGGAACTGCCAACACCGAAGCGGACCTCTTTGCCTTCCATATTTCCGCCGGACTGCAAGCGGCTGTGTTTCACATCAACGTTGGCGAAGGCGGAAGTCCCTCGCTGCTCAAAGAAATGCACGAACAGCAGGCCCAAGCTGAAGAACAACACCATCACGCGATAGAAGAGCAATCCCTGTCTGGGCCGGCCAACCATCCTGCCGAACGTATTCGTCAGTGCCGCAGGTATGAGAACAATCGCGAGCATCTCGATAAAGTTCGACAAAGGCGTCGGATTCTCGTAGGGATGAGCGCCGTTTGCGTTGAAGAATCCGCCGCCGTTTGTGCCGAGATTTTTGATAATTTCGAGTGCCGCCACGGGTCCTTGGGGTATGACCTGCCGGGCACCTTCGAGTCCGGTTGCGATCGTGTAATGATGAAAGTTCATCGGAACACCTTGGCACACCAGGACCAAGGCGCCAATCAACGCTCCGGGCAACAGAATCCAGAGCAGGGAGCGCGTAAGATCCACCCAAAAGTTGCCGAGAGTGTCCGACAGTTCCCTCGCCATGCCACGGATAAACGCCATCCCAACTGCCAGCCCTGCGGCCCCAGCCAGAAAGTTCTGTGCGCAAAATCCTACCATCTGACTGAAATAACTCATGGTATTTTCGCCAGCGTATGCTTGCCAGGTTGTGGTAGTCGAGAAACTGACGGCTGTGTTCAGAGCAAGATCTGGAGACAAAGGAGTCGTCTGGTATTGGGGAAAGTACCAGGGCAGCAAGCGCTGCATTCGTAGGATGACATACAACAGAAACGTGCCGACGAGGCTAAAGAGCAAAAAGCAGATTGCATACTCCTTGCCGGTCATCTCCATATCAGGATCAACAAATGTAATCCGGTAGATGATTCGCTCAACAGGAAGGCAAACTCGATCGAGTACGGTCGTTCTTTTGGAGAAAACCCGCTCCATGTAACCGCCTAGGGGCTTCACCAGGGCAGTGACGATGATTAGAAACAGCAGATATTGAGCAGCGCTGTAGAGATCCACTGGACCTTTTCGGGATCGACCAAGTCAGCAATCAAAACTACTCTGATCGGATGATGGAGTCCACTACGGGATTTGCGACCCCCATGGCTTGGCCTTCGCCTGTGTAAGGTAGTCGGCGGCTATGCCGACATCTCCATTTATTGAAGTGAATAACGGGTCCGTTGAGTCGGTCAGTTCTTCCATGATTGCTGCATCGCCAACACCTTCTCGCAGCTTCCTCCAGATGTACTCAATAATCGCCTGATCGAATCCCGACACTCACTGCCTCCGCAGCCTTGACACAGCCCGCTCGACGCTGCAGATCTTGCCCGCTCGCGTCACTTTCCCACAGCCGAAGGACGAGCGCGCTTGACAGTCACCGTCGATCGCAGCAACTCGTTCTGATCGAGTTCTCCCTTCTTGTCTTTGTCGAGTGTGTCAAACTCCATGTCCATGAACTTCATCCACTCTTGTTTGGAAATCTTGCCGTTCTTATCTGTGTCCATCAAGAGCAACAACTCTCTTACGTTCTGCCGCGTCCAATGAGTTTTTGTCCGGCTGTTTGGAAACGGCGGCCTTTTGTGCGAACATCGCAACTGCAAGGACGACGGTTGCGATGAACAATACTACGAGTAGCTGTTTTCCCCTCAAGCATCAACTCATAGTGCCAGCCGTAGGTTTTGTCTCCCCAGAATCCAGTATGCCAGGAGAAGATTTTCTTCTGGATCGCTCCGAGCATAAGCAGGATGAGCCCGGAAGCAGCGAGCTGCGTGAGCACGCCGAAGGCGAGTCCCAGGGCGCCGGCCACCTCGGCGGTCCCGAGAAAGATCGTGAAGCCCTTCGACATCCCGATACTCTTCGAACGCGCCTCCGGATTTTTCAGATGCCTGTAGCCGCTGGTAATAAAAACCAGGCCCACCATCAATCGAAGCAGGAGCAAGGCCAAGTCGGTAAAGCGGATGAGTTGCGGGAACATGACAGGGACCTCCCGAAATTTATTTTCTACTCACGCCTGGTTGTTCCGAGACATCGTCCTTGCGGGCTCGTTTGTTCCACCCGTGGAAACGCGAAAAATCACCGGCATTCCATGCGTCGCGCAGTCCAGGCGTGCTCAGATCCCAGTCGGGGCGGATTTGACTCGTTACCACGCGCAGATCATGCCAAAGATCGACGACCGATGGACGTCCCCAGAACCAGTAGCCGTTATAGACGCTGTAAATCACCAGGCCCGGCTTGAGCACGAGCGTATGCGGAATCATCGGGTTGTGCTCAGGATCGGTGTACTCCTGGATGTCGAGATCCTTCTGAACAATTCGGCCAGGGTCTGAAAGAAATGTCCACTCGGCTCCCACGGATGCTCGAAATTCCTGCAGTGTATGGTGGTCGTCAGTGGCGATCGTGGCGACCTGAGTGTACGCCACCGCGATCTTCGGGTAGAAAGCAGCGAGTTGCGAATGCTGCTGGTGCTCCTTCGGACAATAGTGGCCGCGCGCAAGCGTGAGGATCAACGGGTCTTCGCCTTGCAGTTCGCTCAACTTCCGTGGTGTGCCCGTATGATCGGGCAGTTCGTAGTTGGGAAACACGCCTCCGGGCACAATGTCAGCACGCATAATTAAACTCCTCTATTTCTGTCACAGGTCCAGAGCGACACCCGATTTTGGCTGGTGTCGTTGTGGCTTACCAACGACGGGCCGGAGCGGCACCATCCACATGCAGAATTTCTCCGCTCACGTGACCCGCCTGTGCCACGTAAAGAACGGCATCCACAATATCCTTAACCGTCGCCTTTCTCATAGTTGGCGGCAACGTCGATTCATTGGGGTTATCAGGGTGCATCGGCGTGTTCACAACTCCGGGAGCTACCGCATTGAAGCGAATACCGTTCTTTGCGTACTCGGTTGCCAGGTTCTGGGTTGCTGCATTCAAGCCACCCTTCGTGATCATCGAGACCGATCCGTTGGTTCCGGCAATTGGCCGATCGGCGAGCGCCGCTGTAATGGTCACAACGCATCCGGATTTTTGTTTCAGCATCTCTTTCACAGTGCGCTGAGTCATGTAGAAGAAGCCGAGCAGATTAATGGAGATTAGGGCGTCGAAGTCCTCGATGGTGAAGTCTAGGAAAGGCTTGTTTAGGAATATGCCGGCATTATTCACCAACACATCGATGGTTCCGAAGTTGTTGATTGCTGCGTCCACCGCCTGGGCAGCGGTCTGCGGTTTGCCGATATCGCCTTCGAGGATGACCAATCCGTCCGAGCTAGTCAGCTTTCGATCGTCTCCACGAGACGTCGCTACGACGTTATAACCTTCTCTCAAAAACCCTTCGACCAGACCCGCGCCAATGCCGCCCGATGCCCCAGTTACGATCGCTGTCTTTTTGCCGGCCATAGATAACCTTTCGGTTCAAAGGATCGAAGCTAATACACAGTCTGGAGCTGGCCTTGCCAAATCGGCGTGATCTCGTCCGCCTAGGCGGATTGCCGGCGTGAAGAGCCCTCGACCTCTCGCATACGCGGGGTGTCTAGGCCGTGATGCTGCCGGACGCTCACTCGATTCGCCAGTCTCGCCGAGGCTGCAATCGTGACCGCCCGCCAATTCCAGCTCGCCGCCAGAGGCGGAGTGTCCATCAGTTCCGATTCCTCCAGCCAATCCGCGGCCGCGAGTTTGGCCGGCTCGGATCCGTACTGCTGAGTCACGGCACGAATGAACGCAGATAATTCACGCTCCGCAACGAGCACCTGGTCCGCGCAACTCCAATTGCGAAACCGCTCGCAGGAATTCATGTAAGTCCGCCTCTAGTTTTTGTTTACAGCCTTAGGCGCCAAATCCCAACGTTCTCAAGCTCCTGGCCACAGCGATGGCGACGACACAAGACAATCAAACCAAAAGGCGGGGCAACACACAATTGGACCATGGTATCGATGGCACCTTAGTATCGGCGACTGAAATGAGAAGCCGACGAACAGATGATGTGCGATCAGATGGCGGCGTGTCACATGCGCCGGCGGACGGCCGCAAGCGCTCCAGCGGCGGATTGAGCGGTGGATTACAGGTTTTCAGATCTGCTCTAAGACCGTTCTCAGGTACTTCCAGAAATCCTGCACCGTAGAGATCTGCACACGTTCGTTCGGACTGTGCACATCGATGATTGTTGGCCCGAACGATGCCATCTGCATTCCGGGATACTTCTCGCCTATCACGCCGCACTCTAGACCGGCATGCATGGCGACCAACTTGGCCAGCTGCCCGAACGTCTTCTCATGGACTTCCTGAAGCTTCAGCACAATGTCGCTTTTCGGGTCCGGCTTCCAACCAGGATAGCTGCCGGAGTGCTCGACCTTGAATCCTGCGAGCCGGAAGACGGTTGCAACCATTCGTGCGGCCGCCCGCTTGCTGCTCTCAAGGGCGCTGCGCTGGCTAGTGATAATCTCGACTCGACCGCCCTTGGTCGTTACAGTCGCTAAGTTCGTGGAGTTCTGAGTCAATCCAGGGACGTCGGGACTCATGGCCAGAACCCCGTGTGGGAGACTCACGAGGAGATCGGTGATACGCTGCGCGTCGGGTGGCGTTATCACCTTCTCCGGAACGTCAATGTTCTCGACTGAAATGGCCAAGCCGGGATCGAACGATCCCAAGTCAGCCTTGCAATCGGATTCGGCTTTGGCGATGAGGGCGCGCAATTCGCCCGCTTTACGTTCATCGAGCACAATACTGGCGGACGCTTCTCGGGGAATCGCGTTCTGTGCGCTGCCACCCCGGATGGCAGAGATCTCGGCGGCGAAGTTGCCAATTACACTCTGGAGAATCCCACCCAATATGCGCAGGGCGTTCCCACGTCCCAAGTGGATGTCCACGCCAGAGTGGCCGCCCTTCAAGCCTGACACTTTGACTCGCCAGGCTGCATTTGAGCTGGGTAGGCGCAGCGAGATTTTGCGCCGTCCGGTCGTTTTAATGCCTCCAGCGCATCCGATGCAGATCGTACCCGTTTCCTCGCTGTCAAGATTCAGGAAATACTTCGATTTCAGTATCCCGGCCGGAAATTGAGAAGCACCCGTCAACCCGGATTCCTCATCGATCGTGAAAACGAACTCGAGAGGTCCATGATTGATGTCTTTGCTCTCCATTACGGCGAGAGCTGCCGACACCCCGACGCCATTGTCGGCGCCGAGGGTTGTGCCTTGGGCTCGCAGCCAGTCCGCATCGCGCACGACCTGAATCGCATCTGTCTCGAAGTTGTGAGCTGTCCCTTCGTTTTGTTCGCAGACCATATCGAGATGGCCCTGCAATATGGTCATCGGGACTACCTCGCGTCCAGCGTGCGCAGGTTTGCGGATGACCAGATTGCCAACCCGATCCTGTATCACTTCCAGTCCGAGGCGGCCCGCTTGTGCAACGACATACTCGCTCGCTGCTGCTTCTCTCGTCGAGGCACGCGGGATCTTGGCCAGTGCGTCAAAGTGCTTCCAAATCTCTTTCGGTTCAAGTCCTATGAGTGCAGATGTCATGGATCACTCCTTCAGCGATTAGCAACCAAGCATTAAAACAGATTTCAGTCAGACGAAGACGAGGATCTCTAAGCTCCTGCATGTATCAGTCAACCCAGCGTTGGATCGCACGCTTTCGACGGTGCCTCCGGCATGACTATCGGCAGGCCTTAGCCTCCGGAGAGAATACTCGCCAGCATCGCGGCCACCGAAATAAGGGAGGCTGCCCCAAGAATTCACTGATTCGGAACAGCCGGCGTCCATAAGGGAGATGGACGGAGTGACTCCCAGAGGGGGCTATTGAGGTTTTCAAAGAGATTGCAATGAGGACCCCGGTACTGTCTTTAAGACTGCACCGAGGACTCCAAGTGCGTTGACTTCGCAGCCTCATCTCTGATGTGATGTACTGAGAAAAATTGCTAACGGTGAAGGAGTTCACCGAAACCGCTGTCCCTTTCTTTTAGCCGGGCAC
>Ga0335074_10003284_pt1 | contig 22037 bp, 26 predicted proteins | sample Lox_Sample_23_FD_206715 | JGI IMG/M metagenome (GOLD analysis project Ga0335074, IMG submission 206715) | Soil microbial communities from Loxahatchee National Wildlife Refuge, Florida, United States - Lox_Sample_2.3 | ecosystem: Environmental > Terrestrial > Soil > Wetlands | place: USA...
AACACCATCACCAGGTCCGGGTGTCACCGGCGACGGTCAGCCGGGACCTGACCCGGCACGGGTTTAGTCACTCCCGAGCCGCGCAAACGCCCGCGCTCGTCCTACCTGCGGTTCGCCGCCGAGCAGCTGTGCGCGATCGGGGTGATCGCGATGCTCGCCAGCGCCAACGCCCTGGCGCACAGCTCCGCCGGCCTATACGGCTGGGCGGTCCTACATCGGCTCTCCGGCTGGCAGGCCAAGTCCTGGCCTGCGGAGATCGACGTTTTCCTGGCCGTCGGCGAACTCGCCCTTTACGTCACCTATCTCGACGGCTGGGCCGCCCGGCAGCGGATCTGGCCCTGGACGACCGCGCTGACCGGGCTGGCGGTTACCATCGCCGGGAACATCAGCCACATCCAGCCCGTGCCCGGCCACCCTGTCATCCTCGCCGACCGGCTCACCGCGGCGACCAGCACCGAGTCCGCCTGCTCGCCGAGCGCGTCGATCTGCGCCGCAGCAGAGTTCGGCGCGGCGCTCGCTGGGCCGTGGCCGTCAGGGCCGGGCTGCGAAGTCGATGACCGCCGCTGCGAGCGTGGCCACTACGGTGACCACGGTGACCGCGGCGAGGAAGGCGAGGTGGGTGCCGGTGCCCCAGATGCCGTCCGGGACGCCCAATGCCACGGCCAGGCCGATCGCCAATAGCCCGGTCAGCCCGGTGAGGATCCACCGGCCGGTGAGCAGCACGCTGCACGGCCCGACGATGAGCAGCCCGATGAGCACCACGCGGTGACCCAGCCCCGCGTCAGCGGCGGCGACCGCGACGGTCAGGACCAGGCCGAGAGCCCACAGCCGCCCGGCGGACCAGCCCGGCGTCAGCCATCCTGCTGCGGCGCTCCGCCCGCTGTGGAGGCGGCCGCTGTGAGCGGCCGCGAAACGGAGGACGACGGACCGGACCGCGAAGGCGCCCGCCAGTGTCAGCCCGGTCGCGGCGGTCAGCCACCACGCAGCGGCCGGAGCGAGCAGGGCAGCGGTAAAGGCCAGGTAGGCGGCCACGATCAGCGCCCCAACTGGCCGCCCGAGGCCGCGGTCGCGGTAGGCGAAGGCCAAGACGATGGTAGTGAGCCCCGCGTACCAGACGGCGGTGAGCACGGATGACGCCGCCGGGCGGCCCAGGCCGATCACTGCCGCCGGGATCAGCAGGCCGGCGGCGACGTTGAGGGTGTTGCTGTTCAGCGCGGTGCTCAGCGTCGCGGCGCCCCGCCCGCGCGCGGCCAGGTACACGGCCGCGACCGCGTTGGGCAGGCTGGTCACCGCGGCCAGCACCAGGGCTCCGATCACGATCTGCGGCACCGCGAGCCGGGTGCCCAGATCCACGGCGGAGCGTTCCATCACCACGCTCGCGGTGACCACGACCAGCACGGCCCCGGCGGCCTCGGCCACGTCGCGGCGGGTGGCTGGCCGGGGCCGGATCGCGTCCAGGAGTTCCAGCTCCTCCTCGGCGACCGCCGACCGCAGCCAGGACACCCAGCCAGCCGGCAGGCCTAGCCGTTCCACGCGCCGCGGGCTGGCTCCGAGCAGAACCGCGTACAGAATCACCACCGCCGCCGCCAGCACCAGCCCGGCGACAGCGGGGACCAGGCCCGCGACCACGGCCACGCACACGGCCGCCACCCAGATCGCGACGGCGCCGCCGAGCACCACCGCCCTGCGGTGCAGGCCGATCCGCCCGGCCACCAGCGCGCCCAGCCCGAGCAGCGCGGCCAGGTTGAACACGTTCGACCCGATCACCACCCCGGCGCCGATCCGCTGCCGCCCCGAGGTCATCGCCGCCACCGCCGAGGTGATCTCCGGCGCGTCCGCCGCCAGCGCCGCCACCAGGCCCAGCAGGGCCTCCGACAACCCCAGCCGCTCGCCGACCCGCTCCAGCCGGATCACCAGCACCCAGCTGGCGGTGAGGCTGACCGCCGCCGCGGCCGCGAACACCACCGCCGCGGCCGTCACCGGCATCTCGGTCTCCTCTCCCGGGCCTGTGCCCGGGTTGCCTGCGTCGGCCCGCGGCTGCCACCCCGCCTGGCGCGAAGCCAGCTGTAAAAATACTTGCATAGCGCTATCGTTAGTCTATGCGTGTTGACCGGACAGCCGGGCCGGGCCGGGCCGGCGCTGCGGGCGCGACAGGCCTGGCCGACGACATTACCGCGGCCGAACCCGCTGCGGACCAGGCTGCGGTGGACGCCGTGCTGACCGCGAGCCGGACGATGGTCGCGGTGGCCACGATGTCGCTGGGCACGGCCGCTGAGGAGACCACGATCGCGCAGTACCGGGCCCTGGTCGTGCTTGCCTCGCGGGGCCCCCAGCGGCTGGTGGACCTGGCCCAGGCGCTGGGGGTCATGCCCTCGACGGCCGGGCGGATGTGCGACCGCCTGGTGCGCAAGGGACTGATCCGCCGGCATCGCGCCCGGGCCGACCGGCGGGCGGTCCATGTCTCGATTACCGCGGCCGGCCGGGACGTCGTCGACCAGGCGACCGCGCGCCGCCGGGCGCTGATCGCCGCGATCCTCTCCCGGCTCTCGGCCGACCGTCAGGCCGCGGTGGCCGATGCGCTGCGCGATTTCACCGAGGCGGCTGGTGAGGTCCCGGACAGCCGGTGGCCGGCCAGTCCGCTAGCAACCTAGGCCGGTTTTCCGTCAGGGCCGGGTCACCGTGGGCCGTCCGGGTCGGCGCCTGCGCGGCCGGCTGCTGCGGGTTCGCTGGGTGGTGCGGGCGCCAGTCTGGCTGTACCGGGCCGGGCTCGGCACCGTGTCCGGGTGCCGACTGGTCATGCTCGAGCACACCGGGCGGGTGTCCGGCCGACGGCGGTTAGTCGTCTTGGAGGTGGCCGGGCATCCGGAGCCCTGGTCGTGTCCGGTTTCGGCGGCCGGGCCCAGTGGTTCCGTATGTCCAGGCCAGTCCCCCGCTCCGCGTCTACATCGGGAGTCGCGGGCCCGCCCCGGCCGTGGCCCGCCTGCTCACCCGCGAGGAGGCGCGGGCGGCGCTAGGCCGGCCGGCTCACAGCGTCATGGCCTCCTGCGGTTCCGGGCCTTCGGCGGGCCCCGTGCCCGCCGCGCGGCTGGCGCTCAGTGCCGCCCGGCCGCCAGCGGCACCGCTTCCCGGACCGGTGACGCCACAGTGATGCCCAGCGGCCATTGGCAGCCGCGGCCGCGTGATTTACGCTAAGTACCAGGTGAGCCGGGAAGCCTGGTCGGCGCGATATCAGCAGGTTCCGCAGCAGGCCTGGAGGCCGCCATGACTATCCCAGACCAGTTCCCGCCCCGCATGTCCCGCGTCCCCGCGACGGCCGCACCATCGCCCGCCGCCCCAGAGCTCCTGGCGGGCCGGGCCAGTGCGTCAGCACCTGCGACGCCGGCCGGCGGCCGGCCATGGCCGTCGGCCGCGCTGTTGCTCTCCATTGCCGCCCAGCTGATCACGATCTCTGCTCTGGTCAGCGCGGACCCTATCCCGGCGACGTGGGCGGCCTTGCTGCTAGCCACCGCGCCCGCTCCGCTGGCCGCCGCCGTAGCGTTCGCTCCCGCTCCGATCGCGCGGCTGGCCGCGCCGCCGGCCATGGCCGTCTTGGTGGCTGGCATCGCCGGGCAGGTCACTCACACCGGGCTATTCTTCGTCCCGGCCCTGGTAGCGATGGCCGTCGCCGCGACCAGGGTGTGGCGCGAAACCACCCGGCCATGACCGGCATCTTGAGCCGCGAGCGTGTAGCGGTATTGGCCGGCCTGGCCGGCCCGCTCGCGCTCACGGTCGTGCTGGTCCCGCTCCGGGCCGGCTTCCCAAACACCGACGCGGCCCTGGCGTTGATCCTGGTGGTTGTCGCGGTCGCCGCGGCCGGGTCCCGGCCGGCCGGGATACTGGCCGCGGCCTCGGCCGCGGTGTGGTTTGACTTTTTCCTCACCGTGCCCTACGAGCGGTTCACCATGACCCGGCGAACCGACATCGAGACCACCTTGCTGGTCCTGGCAGTCGGGGTCGCCGTAACCGAGATCGCGGTGCGCGGCCGCCGGCAGCACGCCGCCGCGGCCCGCCGGGCGGGCTACCTCGACGGCATCAACGCCGCCGCGGGTGCCGTGGCCGTCGGCAGCGCCCCCCTGCTCCTCATCGACCAGGTATGCGAGCAGCTCACCGGGCTGCTGTCCCTGTCGGCGTGCCGGTTCCAGGACGGAGTGGCCGGCCTCGGCGGCCCGCCACGGCTGCGGCGCGACGGCCAGATACTGGCCGGCGGCCGGATCTGGGACGCCGATCACGACGGCCTGCCCCCCGGCACCAGCACGGAACTGCTCGCCGAAGCCAGCGGTCTGCTCCAGGGCCGCTTCCTGCTGAGCCCCGGCCCGCGCGCGCCGATCACCCTCGAGCAACGACTCGTCGCCGTGGCCCTCGCCGACCAGGCCGGAGCCGCGCTGGCCGGGACACGGCTGGCCACCGCCCGTCCGCACCGCTTCTGACCCCAGCGCGGTCCCGCCGGCCGGCAGCCACCGCGGCAAGCGCCCTGTCGTCAGGGCCTGGCCCCACTCCGGCTTGGCCGTCGCAGCCGCTGGAACGGACGATCCGCGCAAGCGCTTACTGGCGGTCCGCAGAGAACTCCGCGATGAGAATGGGGGCGTGGCGCGAGCCCGGTACCCGTTTCGGGATGTTGGTGCCAAGCCGCTGGCCGCCCAACGACTCAGGCGGCGATGCGCTCATCGATGACGAAGCCGGCAGGCGCTTCCCGCCCACCATCCGGACCTGATCTGTCTTGGGCCTCTTGATACCAGGGCTTCCTTAACCGGCCCTGCTGGCAGGTAGATTCCGGCAGGGCAGCCACGGTCGGCCGCGAACCAGACGGTCTCCGCTCCCGCTCGGTACCGGTCTGGCGTAGGGATGCCGCGGTTGACCAGGTCATGCCACGCCGCGGCCACGTGCATGTGGCCCCCATCACGATCTGACTCTGCGATTCGCGCCGTCATCTGAGGGCTCACTTAGCCGGCTGGGCTGTCCGGCTGGTCTCGCGCGCTGTCAGGCGGGCAGCAGCCGCCCAGAGAGGGGCGTCCGGTCGCAACGCCAGTTCAGCGACTGAACTCTCCTGGCGGCTACTGGTTGCCCTAGCTGATGGAGTGGATGGCATATTATCGTCATGTGCAATCATCGGACACTGCGACAACTGGCTTCAGTGCTCCGGCCGCCGACGCCGTTGTCGACGCTGTTCTGACCGCGAGCCGTACTCTCGTCGCCGTCAGCGAGCAGTCGCCCGGCGGGGCGGCGGAGGCGACGACGCTCGCCCGGTACCGGGTGCTGATCGTGCTGGCCTGTCGAGGTTCCCGGCGCATGGCCGGCCTGGCTCGGGCTCTGAGAGTGACGCCTTCGACCTCCGGGCGTATGTGCGATCGCCGCGTCCGCAAGGGCCTGATCCGCAGGCACCGGGCCCGGGCTGATCGCCGGGAGGTCCTGGCGTCGATCACGCCGGCCGGACCGCAAGTGATCGTTCAGGCCACCGATCGGCGCCGCGCGCTGCTTCGCGACATCCTCGGGAGGCGTCCGGCCGGGCATCAGGCCGCGGTCGTCCCGGCGCTTGTCGTCTTCGCCGCGGCCGCTGGCGAGGTACCGGTTAGTCAATGGCCCGAGAAATCAGAGGAGCGGCATGACGGCCGAATCCTGCCGAGGGCCGGTGGCCGCGTGCTGGGGGGCGCCTGGAACGGAGCGAACGCATGACGGCACGTACGGAAGCCCGGGCCGAGAGCCCGCCAGCCCGGTCAGCACGAGCGGCCGACTGGCTGCGCGGGTCGCGGGCGGGGCTGTTCGTCATCGCCGTAATCGTCGGTGCCGGGTCCGGGCTGGGCGCGGTGGTTTTCCGATACCTCATCTACTTCTTCACCTGGCTGGCCACCGGCCATGATCAGTTCGGCCAGAACGGCGATGTCCCCAGCGGGCACCTGCCCTGGCTCGGCCTGGGTTTCTTCGTGCTGATCCCGGCGATCGGCGGCATCGTCTACGGGCCTGTGATCTACCGTTATGCGCGTGAAGCTCGCGGCCATGGCGTCCCCGAGGTGATGGTGGCCGTTGCCGAGAACGGCGGCCGGATTCGGCCTCAGGTGAGCGTGGTCAAGGCGCTCGCATCCGCGGTGTGCATCGGTACTGGGGGGTCGGTCGGGCGCGAGGGTCCGATCGTCCAGATCGGTTCTGCGCTGGCCTCCAGCTTCGGCCAGTGGGTCCGGATGCCGGAGAACCGGATGCGGATCCTGGTGGCCTGCGGCGCGGGCGGCGGCATCGCGGCGACGTTCAACGCCCCGATCACCGGCGTCTTCTTCGGCGTCGAGATCATCCTGCGCGAGTTCTCGGTTGACGCTCTGTTCACCGTCATGCTCTCGGCGATGATCGCCGACGCGGTCGCTATCCCGTTTCTCGGCGGCAAGCCGTTCCTGTCCGGCTTCCCGCCCGGGATCTCGCTGCCGCACCCGTCCGACTACCTGCTGGTGGCCGTGCTGGCGGTGGCGGCCGGGCTGGTCGGCCTGCTGTTCAAGAACGTCGTGTATGCGATCGAGGATCTCTGGGACCGGGTCTGGAAAGACCGGCCCGAATGGGCGCGTCCAGCGGTCGGCGGCCTCGCCCTCGGCGTCATCCTGCTGGTGCTGCCGCAGATGTACGGGGTCGGCTATCCGGTGATGTACAAGGCGGTCGCGGGCAACTACGCGCTCTGGTTCCTACTGGTGCTGGCCGCGGGCAAGATCCTGGCCTGCAGTACGACGCTCGGCATGGGCGGGTCGGGCGGCGTCTTTGCCCCCTCCCTATTCATCGGCGTTACATCTGGCATGGCCTTCGGGGTGGTCGTCAGCCACCTCATCGGGGCGGCCGCCGGGCCGCCCGCCGTTTATGCCGTCGTGGCCATGGGCGCGGTCTTCACGGCCGCGGCCCGCGCGCCGCTGACCTCGGTGGCCAGCGTCGTGGAGATGACCGGCGACTACACCCTGACCCTCCCGGTCATGCTCGCGGTGGCGATCGCGACGGCCACCTCACGCGCGCTCAGCTACGGGACCATCTACACCACCAAGCTGCTGCGCCGCGACCAGGACATCGACCGCGCCGCGCCCTGGCGGGCCTTCAGTGACCTCAAGGCGGCTGACGCCATGCGCCGGTTCCGCGTCCCGCTGGTCGTCCCGCACACCAATGGTGGTGCCAGCGACCAGGACCAAGCCGCCGGGCCGAATCTCGCACCTCAGCTGCCTGGCCTGGTCATCTATCAGGGCGACCCGCAGATCGTCTACGCGAGCGAGTCGCTAGCCCAGACTCTGCGCCAGCTCAGCGTCTACGGCCGCGACGGTCTCCCCGTACTGTCGGACGACGGCCGTGAGATCCAAGGCTGGATCACCAACGCCAGCGTCCTGCAGTCCGTGGCGGCGCGAATCGGCGGGTCGCCAACGCCAGCCGTGCACTCAGCCGGAGCCGGCGCCGCGTCGGCGAACGGGGCCGCGCAGCCACCGCAGCCACTTCACGGGTACCGGGTCCTTGAGATCTGCGTGGACCCTGCCTCGCGCGCCGTTGGCACACAACTGAGCACCCTGGACTGGCCTCCCGGCAGCACACCGGTGTCGGTCCTGCGCGACCGGGCTCTGCGGGACGCCGACCCTGAGCTCATCCTCCAGCCGGGCGATCGCATCAGCGTGCTGACGCCAGCCGGACAGCCGGAGCCCGCCACACCTGCCCGTCGCACATGAGCCCTGGCGAGCAGCTGACGGTGATCTCAGCGGACGGGCCGGACCCGGCGTGTTATTAGGATCAAGACGTGGCGATAGGCGACGGACCGGAGAACTGCGCATGGCCCCGCGACGCGGCAGTCAGGCCGGGCGGCCAGCGTGAGCCTGACGCCGAGTCAGCGGAGTTGCTGCACGCTTTGCACAGCGCTGGCCCGGCGCGCCAGCTCGCGCTGGCGCGCCTGCACGCCCTTCTGCTCCGGGTCGCCCGGTCCGAGCTTGGCCGCCGGGAAGGCCGCCACCCGGTCACCGGCCCGGAGCTGGACGATCTCGCCCACCAGGCGGCCGATGACGCCCTCATGGCCATCACCGCCAAAATCGGCCAGTTCCGCGGGGAAAGCCGGTTTACTACCTGGGCGTACAAGTTCGTCGTGCTCGAAGTATCGGCCAAGCTCGGCCGGCACTTCTGGCAGCGGCCGACCGCGGCACTGGAGGCCGATCAGTGGAACCGGCTGCCGGACCGGCTGGGGCTGCGGCCGGATGATGTCGCTGAGCAGCTCGACCTGCTCGCGGCGCTGCGGCGGGCGGTCGAGGAACAGCTCACAGATCATCAGCGTCGGGTTTTCACCGCGATCGTGGTCGACGGCACTCCCCTCGATGCCCTGGTCGTCCAGCTGGGCTCGAGCCGCAACGCGATCTATAAGACGATGTTCGATGCCCGGCGTAAGCTGCGGGCCGCGCTGGCCGCTAACGGGTATCTGGCCGTTCCTCGCGATGGTGCGGCCGACCTGGACTCGGTGAGGCGATCATGACGGGCTGGCCGGAGCTAGAGCAGTTTCTGCGCACCGATCCGCGGGACGTAGGCTGCGACCAGGCTCTGCGCATCCTGCACGTCTACGTTGAGCTTGTGCTCACTGAATCAGAGCAGTCGGCGGCCAGTCGTTACCCCGGCGTGGCCGCGCACCTGCTGGCCTGCGGTCCGTGCGCCGACGACTATGCTGGGCTGCTCATCGCCGCGGACGGGCCCGCCGCTGACGTCCGGTAGCCCGGCACCCCCGCTGAGACGGTCTCCGCTAGATCCCAGATGGCACCGGTCTGATCCCCGTCCGGGCCAAGCAGGTGATCCAGCAATGCCGCGGCGGAGGCTTCCGGCGTGAGCAGCGCGCCGTCGGCATAGTTGCGCTGGAACCGCTCGTGCAGCCCGGCCCCGATGCGCGCGGGATCTTGCGACCGGATCCAGGCCTGCATGGCCGTGTCTACTCCGCCGGGACGATACACGTTCACCGTAACCCCGGTGTCCGCCAGCTCGGCGGCCAGGTTCCGGGAATGGGCCTCCAGCGCTGCCTTGGTGGCGGCGTAGGCACTTCCACCGATCATGAAGCCCGGGTTGGCGGCCACACCGCTGGAAATGTTGACGATCCGCCCCCAGCCGGCCTCAACCATGCCCGGGATGACCGCCGCCGCTAGGCCGGCCGGAGCGATGACATTGAGTTCGAACGCGTAGCGCAGGTCCCGGGTACCGATCGCGGCAAAGGCGCCCAGCGGTTCCACGGTTGCGGCGTTGTTGACCAGCACGTCGATCCGTCCCCGGGCCAGCCCGGCATCAACGACGCGCTGCCTCTGCCGTTCATCGGCTATGTCAGCGGCCACGGCGCGAGCCTGGCCAGCGCCGGGACCTGCGGCCTCAATCGCCGCGATAGTGTCGGCCAGTTCGTTCGCCGAGCGTGCCGTCACCAGCACGTCCACTTCGGCCCGGGCTAGATCAATGGCTATTGCCCGCCCGATCCCGCGCCCGGCACCGGTCACCAGAGCGGTCGTGCCGCCCAGGCTCCGTGTCATCGCGTTCTCCCTTCCAGCACATCCCTGCTGCGCGTGCGCGTCTGGTCGTGCGGTCTGCAGCCCCCCCGCCGTGAATCCCGCCAACAGTTGGCATCGCGCAATGCGCGGGGTCTTACCGGCCGACGGCAGATACCTAAGGGCGGCCCGTGCGTAAGAACACGGGCAGACGTGGCGCTAACCACAAGGAGCCGATCACATCGGCGCGCCGGACACGACACCAGATACGCCCCCTACCAGGAGAACAGGCATGCCGCTGCTGAGCCCCAGATCCGCGTTTCCTGCCCTGCCCCTCACCCCGCCCGGAGGGCCGGACCTCGTGTTGCCCGACGCCTTCGCCGGCGACTTCCTTGCCGTGCTGTTCTTCCGCGGATCGTGGTGCCCGTACTGCAACGCACAGCTGCGCGCATTCCAGCGCGCCAGCGACACCCTGGCCAAGACCGGAGTCAAGGTCGCCGCCCTGTCGGTGGACGACGAGCCCGCGACCGCTGAGCTCATCGCCAAGCACGGCTTGAGCTTCCCGGTCGGGCACAGCGCGGACGCCCGCGCCATCGCCGGTCTCACTGGAGCGTTCGTCAACCCGGATCCGGTATTCCTCCAGTCGACCGGCTTCGTGCTCGACCCAGCCGGCCAGGTAGTGGTCAGCGTTTACTCCAGCGGCGCCATCGGCCGTCTGGTCCCCGAGGACGTCGTCGGCCTGGTCCGCTACCTGCGGCAGCACGCAACGACCTGACGAACGACACCGGCCCCCGAGGCCGCCTCAGCGGGTCAGCGGCGCCGGACTCGGGTCCGGATTCGAAAGATGATCAGGCCCGCGGCGGCGAACCCGGCGGGCCACGCCAGGCCGAGGGCCAAGTGCCCCCACAATTCGGTGTGGCCGAAGGATCCGGCCACGGCGAACTGGGTCGGGCCGAACGACGGGAACCATTCCAGGACTGGCTTGTTAGCCAGCGGGTTGCCGAGCGGGTTCTGCAGGAACGTGTCCATCAGCCCGCCCATGATGATCAGGAAGAAGCCCTCCAGATCGTTGCTGACCAGGACGCCGAGCAGAAGCCCAAATGCTCCATAGGCCAGCGCGATGACAGTGAACGCCGCGAGAATCGCGGCCCACCCGGCCAGGCCGGGCCGCCAGAACGCCAGCAGCATCGGTGCCGTGTACGCGGCGACGCCCGCAGCGATGATCGCGATTGTCAGTGTCTTGGCGATGATCAGGGTGGTCGACCGGTAGCCGGCGAACACCAGCCGCCGGTCGAACGCCAGGGTGCGGCGGATGGCAGCGAAGACGGCGAAGCCGACGATCATGGTTACCGAGTTGAGCCCGGCGGTGATCAGGGTCAGGTGCCTGCCGTCGACGGCCAGGACCCGCCCGGTGGGATAGAGGCGGAACGTCAGCGACGCGTGCCCGGCGATGTCCAGCATCAGCTCATACCAGACCGGGACGAACGCGATCAGCAGCAGCCAGGCGAGCCGGTTGCGGGCCTGGTTGCGCAGCGCGAACCGCCACGCGACCGGGAATTGCCGGAATGCCAGCACCGCCGGCGGAACCGCCGGCCCGCCGGGACCCGGGGCGAGGTCAGCAGCGGGCATGATCATCCCTTCCCGAGGAACGGCGAGGGAACAGCTGGCCGTCGGCCAGGTCTTCCAGCAGGTCAAAGCGGTTCTGCTCGAAGACCAGGTGAGTGATGATCACGACGGTCTTTCCGCGGGCGCGCAGCTCACCGACCAGGTCCCAGAACCGCAGGTAGGTTTCCCAGTCGAACCCCTGGTAGGGCTCGTCCAGCAACAGCACGTCCGGGTCGTGCAGCAGCGCCAGGGTCAGGTTCAGCTTCTGCCGGGTGCCGCCGGACAGCTCGCCGACTGCCCGGTCTAGGTCCCGCTCGTACCGGGCTCGCGCGCCAGATCCATTCCCCGGGCCAGCGAAGACAGCCGGCGAGCGGCGGCGAAGTAGCGCAGGTGCTGGCGCGTGGTGAGGCTGTCGCTGAGCACCGGGGCCTGCGGGCAGTAGCCCAGCGTCCCGGTCAGCCGGACCCGGCCCGAGTCGGGCGCCAAGGTCCCGGCCAGGATCTTCAGCAACGTGGACTTCCCGGCCCCGTTCTCCCCGACCACGGCCACCAGTTGCCCCGGCTACGCGGTCAGGCTCGCCCCCGCGCAGCACCTGGTGCCGGCGGTAGGCCTTGCGGATGTCCCGTGCCTCAAGCGCGGCCTGATCCATCGGTTCCTCCTTCGACCTCGCTCGGGCCGGCGAGCAACCCGGCCGCGTAGATCGCCAGCAGCTCCCCGCCCCACCGCGCCATTCCCTCGGCCGACAGCGGATCGGTCCCGGTCGCGTCGGCCAGGTGCTCTCGCAGCAGCAGCACGGCCAGATCGTTGGACAGCAAGATCGCCGCTCGGACGGCCGGATCCCGGCCCCGTGAGGCCATCCCGGCCGCGGCCAGCGCCTCCAGCGCCCCGGTGCTCGCCTGGTACAGGCGGCGGAACAGCTCACGCCCGGGTTGCCCGCCATCCAGCAGCAGCCGACGCAGGTACGCCGGAACCGCCGACCCCGGCGGCAGATGCCGCATCACCGCCTCGGCCAGCGGCCCGGCGGCCCCCGGTTCAGGGCCCTGGCGACGCTGCAGGCTCCCGATGCCGGGACGGCCTGCATCCTCGGCCACGACGTGGTCCGGGAGGCAGCCGCCGTCCGGCGGGCGATCGCGCTAGCCGGGCAGTCCGCGACCGTCGACGATGACCTGACTGGGCGGGAGAACCTGGTGTTCCTGGGACGGCTGGCCGGCCTGCGGCGAGCCGCCGCCAGGGCGCGGGCCGCCGAGCTACTGGCACCGTTCGGCCTGGAGCACGCGGTCGGCATGCAGGTGAAGACCTACTCGGGCGGGATGCGCCGCCGCCTGGACCTGGCCGCCAGCCTGATCATCGCAGCCGAGCTGTACTTCCTCGACGAGCCGACCACGGGACTAGACCCCGCCAGCCGCGCCCAGGTGTATCAGCTGATCCGCTCGCTCGCCCCCGACGGTTCGACGGTGCTGCTCACCACCCACTACCTCGACGAGGCCGACCAGCTGGCCAGCCGGATCGCGGTCATGGACCGCGGCATTGTCGTCGCCGAAGGGACACCCGGTGAGCTCAAGGCCGCGGCCGGCACCGGAACCCTGAGGATCAGGCTGGCCGACCCGGCGCAACGGTCGCGGGCGGCGCGGCTGCTCATCCCCCTATTCGGTGAGCCAGCCCTGGCCGAGGCCGACCCGGTGATGCTGGCCGTCAGCATCCCGGCAGGGCGCTCTGGCCGGGCACCCGGCGAGCAGGCAGCCGACGCCATTACCCAGCTCGCCCGGTCCGGGATCGCCGTGGGCGAGTTCGCCCTCGGCCAGCCCAGCCTCGAAGAAGCGTTCCTGAGCATCACCAGCAACAACAACCACCCGAAGGACATCTCCTGACCGCCGTCACCGCTGATGCCGCCCGACCGGACCCGCCACCGCTGCCCGCGGTTCCTCCCCCACCGCGCCCACAGCCGCCCGGCGCGTTGGCCGCGTCGGCGGCGTTCGGGTGGCGGGCCCTCTTGAAGATCAGGCACGTTCCCGAGCAACTCTTCGACGTGATCGCGATCCCGGTCGTCTTCACTCTTGTGTTCACCTACCTATTCGGCGGAGCACTGGCCGACTCGACCCACCGCTACCTGCAGTTCATCCAACCCGGCACGCTGGTCATGGCGGTCTTGCTGGTCAGCATGTACGCCGGGACAGGTGTGAACGCCGACATCGCCAAGGGGCTGGCCGACCGGTTCCGCTCGCTGCCCATCTGGCGGCCCGCGCCCATCGCCGGGGCACTGCTCGGGGACATCGCCCGCTACCTGCTTGCCGCCGGTCTGGTCACTGGCCTCGGCCTGGCGATCGGGTTCCGCCCGCCCCGCGGCCTGCCAGGGATGCTCACCGCGATCGCCCTGCTGCTGGTCTTCGCGCTGAGCCTGTCCTCGGCATGGACCACGCTCGGGCTGCTCATGCGCACCCCGCAGGCGGTCATGAGCGCCGGAACAGCCGTGCTGTTCCCGCTCACCCTGGCCAGCAACGTCTTCGTCTCCCCGCAAACCATGCCCGGCTGGCTACAGGCCTTTGTCCGCGCTAACCCGGTCAGCCACCTGGTCGACGCCGAGCGCGGACTGATCGCCGGTCGTCCGCCCGCCGGGCAAATCGCCCTGGTGCTGCTCGCCTCGGCGGCAATCGCAACGGTATTCGCCCCGCTCACAACCTGGCTCTACAGCAAGCACCAGTGAAACCACGCGGGCGCCAGCCGCGCCAACCACAACCGCATGAGTACCCGTCAGCCTTCCACCGTGCCCCCCGGGGCCGCTCATCACGCACGCGGCCCAGTGCCTGTCCGGGCTGCAATGCCGACCGGAGCGCAGGCACAGGAGAACAGGATGAGCGGGGCACGCCACCTCCACCGAGCACCTACGAACCAGGCGTCCTGCGTCCTGGCCCACGCAGCGCGACTCTACGACAGCACCCCGATAATGCGACGCCGCTGCCGAGCGAACCACGCCACGTACTTCGACGAGCCAGCCCGCATCGTCGCGGGCGGGAACTGCCGGACGCCAAATGGGCGTGGTACTCGCCCGCTGCGACAACCTCATCCTGGCCCGACGGCACCCGGTGAATCAGGGAGCCTGGCCAGCCCGGCGGGCGACGATCAGCGTGTCTCGGGCATACGGCGGACGGCGGGCATGCGCGCTTGCGCTAGCAAGGGCCGACGTCGGTGAATACCCGCCGGGAGATGATGCCGTGGCCGGTGCTCGCGCCCCAGAGCGTGAATGGCTGGCCCGGGCCGAGGAATGACGGCGCGTCGTCGTCGGTGACCGTGATCGTCGCCACGACCTGGTCCCCGGGACGCAAAGGCAGCTGGTCATCGGAAGAGATCGTTGCAGGCATGTACCTGTGCACGCACGGCTCACCTATAGATCGCGCGCGGATCACCGCGCGGGTTTCGCTCGGGTACTGCCGACCAAGACCGCGCAGGGCGGGCGGATCGAGCTTAACCAGGGCCCGGTACCTGAATCGCCTCATCGATCTTCCCTCCAGGCCGGGAGAGGCACGGCGTGATCTCGGTGCCGGGTGGGACCGGGACCGCCAACGCACTGCAATGCACGAACTTGCTCAAGACAAGTTTTGCCATCGACAATAGTTGTCAATGGCAAGGACAGCAACTGCCGATACGCTGCCTCCAGGATCCGGGGCGGCGGCGGAGACGCTGCAAGCCGCTATGAGCGTGCTGGCTCGGGGTACCACTCTCGAGCCTGGACGTGTCCCCGCCTGCGCGACCTGCACGCCAGACGTGACTCCCTCGCCGCCGAGCGCACCGCCCTCGCCCACGGAAACCTGCTCCGGCGCCGTGTCACCGACTTCGCCCGGCAAATCCGCGAAGTGATAGACCAGTTCGACCGGCCTCAACGGCAGCAGCTGCGACTGCTGATCGAAGACGTCCACGTCACCGGCTGGCAAGTGAAAATCCGGCTGCGAATACCCCTCGACCCCCAGACCCCGGGCCCGCCCGTCCCAGACCACCGCATCCCGCGCTCTCACCAGCCACACGCCCAGCCCTGTCAAGCCAAGATCGTTTGCGTTCCGTTGGTGATCACGACGTTCGCGTGGTGGAGCAGGCGGTTGTCCAGGAGGCTGACGGCCGTGGTGTGCTCGGGCAGGAACCGGCCCCAGGACTCGAACGGCCAATGGCTGGCGATGCCGAGAGCACGGCGTTCATAGGCGGCGGAGACGAACCGGAATAGCAGCTGGGCGCCGGTGTCGTCGAGCGGGGCGAACCCGACTTCGTCGACCAGGACGAGGTCGTTGCGGAGCAGGCTCTCGATGACCCGGCCGACGGAGTTGTCGGCCAGGCCGCGATAGAGGGTCTCGGCCAGCGAGCAGGGCGGCCACGTCTGCGTGCTCGCCCTGCGTGGTTCCCTGCTCCGGTGCATCAGGCTGTGACCGGGACTGGCGGGCCGCGCACTACTGCTCGATCTGGTGGCGAGCCTCCGCGGGCGGTGGGGTGAGACCGCGGATGAAGGCGGCGATGGCGAATTCGAAACGGGCGCTGTCGTCGGTGCCCACCGAGCTACGGGCCGCGGCGGCGAGTAGCGGGAATTCTCGTTCGTCGAGGCTGGCCACATAGTCCTGCGATCCCGCGGCCGCTGCGGAGTTCACCGCCGCGGTGCTCACTTCGGACGCGGCGTGCGCGACCGCGAACAGCGTCAGCGCGTTGAGCGTGTCCAGTGCCCGGCCCAGCGGAAAGCCTGCGCCGCACAGCAGGGTGAGTCCGCGCTCTGCCGCCCGCAGTGTCTCAGGCGTCACCGCGGGCCGGTTCGCTACGAGCTGCGCCGCGCCGGGATGGGCCAGCAGCGCGGCTCGCAGCGACCGGGCGTAGGCGGTCAGCGCCCGGTCCCACGGGCCGTCCGCGACGCGGGTTTCGGCCTGTGCCATTACCCGCTCCACTATGCCGTCCAACAGCGCGTCCTTGTTGGGCAGGTAGTGATACAGCGTCATCGCCTCGACCCCGAGCTCGGCTCCCAGGCGGCGCATTGACAATGCGTCGGCTCCGTCTCGGTCGACCAGGTCCAGGGCTGCGTCGAGCACTTGCTCTCGAGACAGGCCCGCCCGGTCGGCTCTGGTGCGCTTCGGCGGGGTCATTCCGCTCCGGTCTCCACTCGGGTTTGACAACTCTTACATCGTAAGTCAATGATAGAACACGACCGGGCTCTTACATCGTAAGAGTAGACATCGGAGCAGAGCAGGGATGACCGCCGTGAATCGCAGCACGATCGCAGACAGCAAGGCCGTGATTGCCGCGTTCTTCGACCGCCTCAACCAGAGCGCACAGGACGGGTCCGAGGGATGGGTTGCCTATCTGTCGCCGCAGGTAATCGACCACAACAAGATCATCTTCGGCGAGGCTGACGAGCCCGGCGCCGCCATCGAGGGCTTTCGTCGGCAGCTGGCGGCGTTCGGTCCAGCAGACGCCGAGAAGAGCGGCATGCTGGTGCAGGAACTGATCGGCGAGGGTAACCAGGTTGTCGCGCGGCTGCGGGTGGTGGGCAAGCACACCGGCACCCACCCGCGCATGCCCGAGCCCACCGGGCGTGACTTCGACGTGGAACAGATCTGGATCTTCACCCTTGCCGACGGGCTGATCACCGAGATTCGCGCGGTCAGCGACCGCCTCGGCATGTTCCTGCAGCTCGGCTGGGACTGGCCCGCCGCCGGGTGAGACCCGACCGCCGCAGCGGCGGCCCGCCCGGACGGCCGAGACCCCGGGCCGCCACAGGCATAAGGCTCGTCCTCGTTATCGAAGGCGGTCATGCCCGGCCCCGCCTGTGCCTAAGCGCCTCCCTGTGGCTGAAGTCAGGGATGCGCGCGACTACGGTCGCCCGCCGCGGGTGCCGTGTGCTCGCGCGGGACCGCTGCCCGGTGAGCGTTACGTGGAGCGGGGCAACGACGGCTCGACAGGGACCTCCTGGTCGCGCACTCTGGCCCCTGCCCCGTGGGAAGGAACACTGTCCAGGCCTACCTGCCGCTCCCTGCTGCGGACGCCTACCAGTCCGTCCGCTGGGGCACCTGGGCCCGCGAGCCGGGGCCGTCCTGCGCCGCGTCCAGGACATCGCCGGCCACAAGATCGGCGAGGAATCCTGGTACGCCGCTACCGTCGACTGGATCCTGGTCGGCCAGTCCTCACCCCCCGTCTCCGTCCACGCGCCATCACCCCTGGTGCTCGCCCCCGCTCCACATGGATCGCCTGCCAGTGGCAGACCAGGCTGCTGTTCACTAGCAAGCCGGGAGAACGCCTCACCATCCTGCAGTAGACCGACTCGCAGTCCCTGGATCCGGCCGAGCGGGACGAATGGGAACCACTCGTCCGGAAGTGGGCACCTCAGATCACCGGCACGGCGCAACTTCCCGAGATCGTCGGCAGCCATCTTGGCCTAGCCATACTGGCGGGGTTCGCCATCTGGGCGCTCGCCAACAAGAAACCCGGCACTCCGGACAACGGCGACCACTCGCCCGCGCCCGCCTGAGCGCTAGCCGCAGCGTGGCAAGGTCCGGCCGCGAATGATCTTCTTGCGCTGGACCGCCGCTTCTCAACCGGTGCTGTCGGCAACGTGTCGAGTTACTGAGATAGTGCAGTCATGCAGGCATCTCGCGTACCGATCATGACCTCCGGGACGCCGGTGACGTGGATCTAGTCACGGGCGGTCGGGGACACGTCGGAGAGCCGCAGCATCGCGGGGAGCAAGTGGCTCGTCATCGGATCTGGGGTGTCGTCGTCGATCGCGCCCTCCAGCGCTAGGTTTTCGATGGGGTGGACATGACAGACACGGTCCTTGTCACTGGTGTCTCGGGGTTCATCGGCGGTCACATCGCGGCAGAGCTTCTGAGGCGCGGATACGCGGTCCGCGGGTCGGTAAGGTCACCAGCCCGCGCCGCCGAGGTGCGCGCTGCGATGGCGGAGGCAGGCGCAGACGACACGTTGCTGGAGGTCCGGCAGCTCGATCTGCTGTCGGACGAGGGATGGGCGGCCGCGACGGCGGGCTGCCGGTTCGTGCTGCACGTCGCTTCCCCGTTCGTCACGACGAAGCCGAAGGACCCGGAGGACCTGATCCGCCCGGCCGTTCAGGGCACGACGCGGGCAATCGACGCGGCGCTCGACGCAGGCGTGGAGCGCGTGGTCGTTATCTCGGCTCTAGCGGCGGTGCAATTCGCCCCGGCGCGCAGAGATCACGTCTTCACGGCATCCGACTGGACCCGGCCCGACCGCCGGGGCCTCGGTGCCTACGTAATCTCGAAGGTCCGGGCCGAGCGCGCGGCGTGGGACATCGCCGACCGACGCGGCGTGCGCGACCGGCTCGCCGTCATCAACCCGGGCGCGGTCATCGGGCCCCTCCTGTCCGACGATCCGGGAACCTCGGTCACAGCGATCCAGCAGATCATGGCCGGCGCGCTGCCAATGATCCCGGACCTGCGACTTCCCTGGGTACACGTTCAAGACATCGCCGACGCGCACATCGAGGCAATGACCTCCGAGACGGCGGGCGGGAATCGCACGATCGTCGCGACCGACCCATGGTCGCTCATCGACGTCGCCGCGGTGCTCCGCGAGAGACTTCCCGACGCGAGCGGGAAGATCCCCAGGCGGGCGATGACGACATGGCTTACCTGGGTCGCGAGCGTGTTCGAACCTCAGCTGCGCGACAACCGGTGGCTCATCGGCATGGCGCAGCGCTTCGACCACGACCCCGCTGAGGCGCTCCTGGGCCGCCCGCTTTCCTCGATCCCCGACACGATCGAGGAAACCGGCCGCAGCCTCGCCGAGCGCGGACTCGTCTGAGGCCGGGCTGGAAGCCACCACAGGTGCGGGTCGGCCCGCACCGCAAGAGAACGGCCACGTTTCCCACGGCAGTCGAGGCCTCCAGGACCTTGCCAACAAGCCGAGCGGTCTTACGCACGCCAAGATCGTCTACTTCATGGAGGGTCATAATGAGATTGAGACGGAGCCGGGCGTGTGCCAACTCGGACCAGGCGCATCGTTCGCTGTCGGAAGCGGGCGTCGACCTGCGCAGGCCCGGGACCAGCAGCGTGACGGCCGTCGAGGCGATTGCCGTCGCTGAGACGCGCGCCGCCAGTGCGTTACAGTACGGATTAATTCGGCAACGTGGCGAGGTTGCAGGCGCGAGGGCCGTTACTGCTTGCTAGCGAGTGCCTCGGGCCCATAGCGCTGAGCGCGCGCTCAGCCCCGGCCGGGCGCGGTGAACATCGGGTGGCCGCTGGACGTCGGGCTGACCTCCTCCTGGAGCACGTCCCAGTGCTCGGCGATGCGGCCGTCCTCGATCCGGTAGATGTCGACACCGACCATGGGTTTGGGCCCCAACCCCTCGTAGCGCCCGTGCACCATCACGATGTCCCCGTTGGCGGCGACCATGCCGGCCTGGTACTGAAGGTTCGTGTTCGCCGTGACCGCGGCGCGCAGCCCGTCGGTGCCGTCAGGGAACCGCGGGTCGTGCTGGATAAGGTTGTCGGTGTAGTACCGGTCGATCGCCGAGACGTTCCGGTCCGCGAACAGCTCAGTGAGGACCCTCAGGACCAGCGCCTTGTTCGCGGCTTCGTTGGCAGCGGAATCGCTCATCGTGTGTACCCCCGTGCTGGCTCGATCAAGCTGACTCGGTCTTCTCGCGCCTGAATATGCCCGCCATGGCTCGCGGCAAAAGCCGCGAACGCCCTGCGTGGACTTGAACCACGGACCCTGTTCCTTGCAGATCGTTCGCCTGGCTCCCTGGACCGCCCCGGGGATCTTGGAGGCTCTGATCCCCGGAAGGATGCAGAGTCACGCCTGCACAGCGGAAGTACCCCGATGAGCTGCGTGAACGCGCGGTGAGGATGGTCCTGGAGATCCGGGTCCGCGATGGGAAGGGCATGGTGAGCTAGCCCGGGTGGGCCGCCAGCTGGGCGTTCATCCCGAAGCGTTGCGTGGCTGGGTCAAGCAGGCCGAGATCGACAACGGGACGCGGCCGGGCGCCACGACGGAGGATCAGAAGCGGCTCGCGGAGCTGGAACGGGAAATCGTGAGCTGCGGCGGACGAATGGGATCCTGAAGGCGGCGAGTGCTTATTTCGCCTGCGAACTCGACCCCAGGCTTCCGCGCTAGTCGGGTTCATTGATTCACATCGTGACCGGTTCGGCGTCGAACCGGTCTGCGCGGTCCTGGAGTTCTCGGCCTCGACTTATTACGCGGCCAAGAAGCGCGAGCACGAGCCGTCAGCGCGCAAGACCCGGGATGAGCAGCTGAAAGAACAGATATGCGTGTATGGGACGACCGCCGGAAGGGCCGCGGCGTATACGGGGCCCGGAAAGTAGGCTGCAATTGCGGCGGGAGGGTACCGAAGCCGCCAGGTGCACGGTGGAGCGGCTGATGCGCGAGCTGGGCATTGCCGGGATATCGGTGCGGCGGAAGAAGCCGCGGACAACGGTTCCCGGTCCAGGCGGGGAGCGGCCAGCTGACCTGCTCGAACGGGACTTCACCGCGCCCGCGCCGAACCGCCGCTCGGTCGCGGACATCACCTACGTGCCCGCGACCCGCGGGTTCGTGTACACCGCGCTCGTCACCGACCTGTTCTCCCGCAAGATCGTCAGCCGGTCATCTCCCGGAAAGCCGACCCTGGCCTCATCCAGCAGCCTGGTCCATGAATCTGTTGTGCAGTTCGGTGGTGAGCCTGTCGATCTCGCGAGTCAGCTGTGTGTTGGTCTTGAGCTCCAGCTCCTGTTCGGTGAAGTCATGATCGGCCTTTGCCTGCTGGAATGCGCCCTGGCGGTTCTGGCCGATCATGACGAACGTGGACAGGAAGATTGCTTCCAGGGACACGATCAGCGTCAGGGTCGGCCACGGCTTGTGCTCGATGAACAGCATCCAGACGGTGAACAGTACGACATGGAGGTAGACGAAATTCATGGAGCCCGCGAAGGCGGTGATCCAGTCGGCGATCCGCAGCTGCAACTGCGCGGCCCGTTGCGCCTGTTGCTCCAGGACCACCGGGTGGTGCAGCAGTTGCTGCTGGTCCCGCTCGTCGCCCGGGCTCGCTGCACTCGGGTTGGGTTTCGCCATAATGGCGCCTCCGTACGTGTTGCGGACAGCGGGCTTGGTGATGAGCGCCTGCCAAGCAGCTCACCGGCCTGGCAGGCGTCAGCGAGGGCCCCGGCGGGTCCAGGCGCCCATGTCCGCTTAGGCCGCTTCGTCAACGACCTCATGGAGGGTATGCCCCGTGCCTCGGAGCTGGATGCCCATCGTGATCTCCGAGACCCCGAAGATCAGGCTGAACAGCCCGAACAGCAGCGCCAGCGTGAACGCTCCGATACCGGGACTGGAGAAGAGCACCACGCCGAATGCGATGGACACCAGCCCAGCCAGGATGTATAGCGCGCGCATGCCCGCGGTCTCGCCCCGGGCGAAGGCAGCGATGATCTCGGCCCAGCCCGCAACAACCGCCCAAATCCCAACGATCAGAACCAGCACCAGAGCGGTGGGCCCGGGCCAGGCCACGGCGACTACCCCGGCCCCGACATCCAGCAGCGCGAGCAGAAGGTGGCCGATGACCGGCCCCGCCTCGGCCCTGCTGAACGCGCGCATGCCCTGCAGCACCGCGTCGGCGAACGCGTAGATCGCGAACAGGTCGACCAGGGCCAGAACCGTCACTCCCGGCCAGGCCAGGGCAATGATCCCGACGATGATGGCGAGAACGCCGCGGAAGATCAACGATGCGGACGTAGATTTGAACATGGCAGGTACTCCTGTCCTGTGGCCGGCTCTGTGCGGGCAAGCGCCTCTGATGTCAGTGGCCGCCTCTAATGTCGGTGGCCGCCTCTAAAAAGCAGACACTGCGCAGACGCGGTGTCATCAGCAGCGGGCGGTTTGGCTTACCGGTCAAGCCTGCTTACCCAAAATTCTGGTCGGCCCGGACGGCACCGGCCAAGGGCTCCGCAGCACAAACTC
>Ga0335074_10003285_pt1 | contig 22032 bp, 16 predicted proteins | sample Lox_Sample_23_FD_206715 | JGI IMG/M metagenome (GOLD analysis project Ga0335074, IMG submission 206715) | Soil microbial communities from Loxahatchee National Wildlife Refuge, Florida, United States - Lox_Sample_2.3 | ecosystem: Environmental > Terrestrial > Soil > Wetlands | place: USA...
CACTGCCGGACGAAGTATTGGCTGCATTCGACGACTTGCGTGAGGATACGGAACGGCGGGAGGAAACGCGCTATGCCGGTTCAAACGCCTTCCTCACAGCCATGATCGACGGCGTGGCCGGCAGAAGTGCGACGAATATTTGAAGCGCTGTCCCGCTGCTAATCCGCAGTAACGCGAAATTCGAGAAGTGATCCATCCGGTCCTGCCGCTCTTACGATCAGACCGTCAGGCAAATGCTGCGTAACGACGGGCTGCCCAGCGGCCTGAGCGCTTAATTGTGCAGTTCGGTCACGAAACTCTCTGGATTCCTGCTGCACTCGTTCTGGATCGTTGTCTATGAGGCCTTGGCGGACTCGATTCTCGATGCCTTGGAACACTTCAACTCGCGTGCGGTCCCGGAATGCGACTGGCTGGCGAAACCCTCTGAAGACGCCAAATTCATTTTCGATTGTTTCCATCTGACGAGCTGCGGGTCTGCGCAATGGAGTTCTCACATAGGTTTGTTCGAGCCTGTTTGCCGAAAGTTCATCCTCCCCCGAAAACGCAAGCAGCTTTGCTTCAGAGATAAGCCGTGTCGTAGTCTGGAACCTTTCAGTATCGGGAATCTCCCACTCTCTTTCACTAATGCGCTTTGGCTTTTCGGCATCGTCCTTGGAGTCATTTTCTCCGGGAGGATCAACGATGAGAACTTCTGTGTCTCGTTTCGAGAGGCAGGTTGCGACGACCAATGACGGCGGAATGGGGCGATCGGTAAATCGAAGAGAAGCAACCTGCTCAGTTCCGCGCCGCAATTGTTTGAGAGAGTTGGAACGCGAAGATTGGGTTCCCTTGCACTCAACAACGTACAGAGCTGTTTGAGTGGAATTGAAAAAGAGATAGTCGGGGGAAGAGTCGCCCCGTTGCCGGATTCTCCAATTCGGATCGCGCAGTGCGATGCTGACATCCAGCGCCAGGGGAGCGTTGAAGTAGTCCCCCAGAAGAACTGCGGACATTCCTACCCCGATCTCATCTGAAAGCAGGCCTTTCTGATGGAAATCGATCTTGCGCGCCTCGTCACTGAGGCGGAGCGAACGGGAGCCATTAGGCATCGGAATCTGAAAAGCCCATAAATAGCGGATATGCGCCCAGGTCGAACAGATGTCGGCCAGGTTTTCGACGGGCGGCGTTGTCACGACCCCCAGCCTGAGAAGCAGGTATGCCGGTATGACCTCAATGTCTCGAGGCGGACTGAAGGCGGCAAGTTCCGTCAGGTTCTGCTTTCGCGGGGGAATTTGCTTTCCCTGCTGCTGTCGCTTGGCGTCCTCAGCATTATGGAGCCTCTGGACCTGATCGATTAGGCTTTGAGAAGAATCCGCCCTGACGCGTCGGGGCGTCGCAAGAGCGCGTTCCCATTCTTCAAGACTTGGCATGCTTCACCCATTGAAAGCCGTCCTCTGAACAGGACGGAACCGCTTGGGAGCACGTGGGCCTTACCACTTCTACTGGACTATCTTCTCCCCGGTGGCTATGGCCCTTTGCCGAAAACAGCTCCGCTCTTCTTTATACGGTGGCTTCCAATGGAATTTCTTTGGTTCCTGACGATCCACTGGAATTATTCCTTTCCACAAGGTCAATTTCGGCGGGCGTTAGATGGTAGAGAGCATAGACGAGTCGATTTATCTCCCCCTCTAACGTGGTTGTATCTGCGTCGCTAACCAGCCGTTTCTGTTCAAGAATCTTTTCGACTCGCTCGATAATAGGTGTTTGCTCAGTCTTCTCTGCTCTCGGAATCGGTACTTTTCGTAGAAGCTCGATCTTAATCTGAGCAAATACTTTGCCTTCCTCATCCGTATTCGACCGATAATACCAGGTTGTCACTCGGCTATTGAGAACACCGAGCACATAAAGCGGATGATAAGTACTGTCGGTCACAGTTGTACCGTGCAGAGTATTTGCGTAGTAGTAATGCTCATTTTCATCATATGCCGCGATGATTTCGTCGGCGGTTTGGCGAGTGAGAATTTTGGAACGCTCAAATATGCGCGGATCGCGCATTCTCAGGCCCGGACCGGTCCCTTTCTTAACTCTCGTCATCTCCAACGCCATCATTTCATCGGGTTTATAACTCACCCAGTCGCCGGCGAACGTGATTTTGTAGCGCTGAATGTTCCTCCCAACAAGCAATCTCTTTGAGTCATGATCGAGCTTCCTTATTAAGAATAATCTGTCCTCGACTTTGCCTTGGATTATTCCGTCCCTGGTCTCGGAGATGCTCCCCAGTTCTATTCCATGAGTGCAGATTTTTCGGAACAAATTGAGTTTGTTCGGGTCATAATTCAAGTCGAATTGCGAAGACGGGGAAATTGTAAAATATTGAATAGGTATGTCGATTTCCGAAGCTCGCCGCACATCCTTTTCGGCGACTTTTCTCCGAGCCTTGATAGACTCGCCTTTTCGGTTTTCGCGACGGAAGAAAAGGAGAATTGAATCTACGACAACTGTCTCGAAGACGTGGTCTTGGAAGGATACAAGTTCACGAATGTCGTTTTCCTCAAGCAGCCATTTTCGTATCTCCTTGCATTGGGTGTTCAAAAGGAGACGATCCGGAATAATAAACGCGGCGATCCCTCCGGTTTTTAGCAGCGCGGCGGAGCGTTCAATAAATAGGTAGAAAAGGTTAAATCGCCCCGTAGCAAACTTATATTGCCGCTCGTAGACTCTTCGATCCGACTCCTCTATGCCCTTAATCTGGACATAAGGCGGATTCTGAATAATGATGTGGAATCCGTTGCCTTTGTGGAATACTTCAGAAAAGTTGATCCTGAAATCGAAGTCTACCTCATAGCCCAAGTCTGTTTTCGAAGAAGCGAAGCACGCCCGAAGCGCGTTGTCGATTTCGAGCTTTAGCTTGGTTTTGCGGGCATGGTCAGTTTCCTCGAAAAACCTATCCTTCAAGCGTTCGGCGTCGTTGAGGCCGAGCGATTTGAATGGAAATCCGAGAAGCGAATTTCCGGTGACGATCTTGAAATCCAGGTTTGGGAGGGGTTTGATCTGGTTTGTGTCCTCTTCGTCAACAACAAGCGACAACCAGAGTCGAAGTTTCGCGATTTCGACGGCGCCAGAATCTATGTCGACTCCATAAAGGCAGTTGTGAATTGCGTGGTGCTTGAAGTGGTACAGCGTGCGCTCATGGGGATCATTGAAATATGGAGTGAGAGAGGAGCGTGCTCGGACAATCTCGGTCATCATTCCCACGGGAAACGCTCCGGACCCAACAGCGGGATCGCAGACTGTGATGTTCGCAAGGTGTTCGTCGAGCAATCTCGCCTGCTCTTGGATTCTCCTTGGCATCTTGATCGCGTACTTCGCTTCAACAGCTTCGTAATGAGAGATTTGCTCTCCTAAGCGAATGAAAGTCTCGATTTCAGAAAGTGGAATGACCTGCTCTTCTGTATTCAGTGCAGTGTCAAGGTAGCTGATAAGGCTTTCTTGGCACATGTAGTGGACAATTTCACGCGGAGTGTAATAAGCGCCGAGGCCTTTGCGTCTATTCTCTTCGATCAGGTTTTCAAAGACTTTGCCCAGCATTTCCGGGTCAATTGCAACTTCCTTTTCGAGCGGTTCGGCCTCATTGACAGTAAAGTTGTAACGGTCGAACACGTCCAGCACGCCGGTGCCCGTGATTCCTTCTTCAAAGAATTCGGTATTGAAAAAGAACTCGTCGGCCAAAACGATGTCCGTCGTGCGCCAGTTGTAATCGGCCAAGGGTTCGAACAGGCCACCATTGAGGAAAGGGATTCGGCACTTGAACCGATTGCACCACGCTTCATGGCCCCGGTCGATTGCGAGAGTGTCGTAGAATAGGGGTTCAAGTACGTCGTTGAAGAAGTTCTGATACCTGCCGTACTCACCTCGTGCCATGCGGCGCAAAAAATCGTGTGGGCCGGTGCCCCACCCCTTGCCTCTCTCGACCCCGAGCCATCCCTTCTTTTGCAGGAAGTACAGGAACACGATTTGGCCCATAAGCTTTTTGGCGAAGTCCACTGTGTTTACGCCCTTAGTCGAGAATTCGTCCCTAATGGCTTTGTCCTTGGCGACAATCTTCTCCAATGCGGTGTTTATGTCCCCGAAGAGTTCCGCATACTTCGTGAAGAATTCCTTGGTCACCGCCTCGACGCTGAATGCCTCTTCAATGTCCGCGAGCTTCGGATCCCCATCTGTATCACTCAGCAATTCTAGGAAACGCGTCTGTGCTGTGTGGCAGCTCTCGCCCTCGCCGACGATGTAAGAGAAGCGGCGGGCGGGCGTCAGCTTCGTTTCCACTCCGACCCTGCCCGCCTCGTTCTCAGATGTGGCGTATTCCATCTTGACGTAGGAGAATCGCCACGTCGTTTCCGATGGCGACACGAACGCCACGAGGGCGGCATCTTTTTCGTCGCGGGTTTTGAGATGATCGGCGACAAAGTTGCGAATGGCGGTGCGGGCTCGCTCCAGCTTGGATTCATTCGTCAGATGGACAATCAACACGTCCAGCTTCTCATCGTCGGGCGACGTGTAGGTCCCTAACCGCTCGTACTTGCTTACATGGCCCTTAAAAGCGTCCTTCACATAGGTGCTGTTCCACTGCGTCGCCTTAGTCTCGTCCAAATGATTGAGGATGTTGATGACAAAATTGCGGAAGCGGGTCTTGTCAAATGACTGCGTAAACGTCTGCATGACAAAAGCACGGGCCTGGCTGCGGTTCATTTCGCCTCCACGAGGTACGACGACAGGATCACTTCGCGCGGGCTGAGATTTTGATGGGTGAGTTGTGCACGCGTCGCCTGGAAGAACAACGCAGGAATATCCCGGCGCAGAACGCCCAGAACTTTCAGCGGTTCGCCTTCCGTTTTCAGGGCTTCGGCGACTTTCTTTGTAGTAGGACGGGGAAGGGCGCCGTCGCTAAGCAGTTGGACGACCTGCTGGATGAACAGTTCATCGTCGTCCGTGAAACCTTGATAGCGGCGGATCTCTTTGGCCTTCAGGCGTTTCAAAATGTACGCATCGTTAGCCCCGCCCCTGTGCTTGGGAATCGCATCGTCAACTTCCGGGCTGGTGGCGGCAGCAAAAGCAGCCTTGTTCTTATCGAGCAAGGGATAAAAAGCCTCCGAAACTGTCTGGCGCTTTTCCCTGTCGTCCGTCGGCTTCAGTACCTTGACGGCAGCGATGAAATCCAATTCGGCGGGTTGGTCCACGCCGTCCTGTGCCACGTAAAATTTATCAAGGCGGCCGTGGCGGAAATACGTGAGCAGGGACGGAAACTGTTTTACGGTCCCATTTGGATCAGGCACGAGCAACCGAGTTGAACGTGCTTTTTTAGGTAGGCGCTTGATGCGAGCAAAGAGGTCTGGATGCTTGTCCCGCACCTCCCGGATTTCAGTGAGGTATTCAAGCTCGCTTTCCTCTTCGCCGTCCTCGCCGGTGATGAGTTTTTTGGAGGTCAATTTGGCGAAAAGATCGTGGGACTTAATTTCTTCTCCCTCTGTCAGCAAACGGGCGTCGGCACCCAGCATTTCGATAAATGCGTGAATTTTCGCTTCAGCCGCTTCCCGGAGCTTAATCAGGTCATTGCTTTCCTCGGTCGGGAAGAAGTTGAACGTGTGGATAGTGTCGAATTTGGTGTCCACACGATTGACGCGGCCAACGCGCTGAATGAGTCGAGTCGGATTCCAAGGGATGTCGTAATTGATGACGACGTTTGCGCGGTGGAGGTTGACGCCCTCCGAAAGCACCTCGGTACTGACCAGGATGCGGTAGTCATCTCGTAACTGGTAAGCGTTCGCGTCGAAATTTGCGATTACAGCCTTGTGGGCGGCCTCGTCTGACTGGCCGGAAAAGCAGATGACCTTCGGCTCGACTTCCTTCGCGATTCGCCCAGCTAGGTAAGTTGCTGTCTCCTGCGACTCCGTGAATATGATGAGCTTGTTCTTTTTGAGTAACGCTTTTGTCGTTAGCAGGTCGCGGAAGGATTCCCACTTTGGATCCCGGTGCACTTTCTCCCAGAGCTTCCGAACTTGCCGGAGAATCCGGCGATCGTCTTCCAGATCGCGTATAAAGTCGGGGCTGAAGTCCTTCGCGGCCAGGCGCTCAGCCTTTTCTTCGGTGAGAAGTTGCTCGATTGCTTCCTGGTTGTCGTCTTCCAACAGCTCGAAAACCTTGTTGATGTGCTTTTTGCTGATATAAACGTTGCCCTTCCTAAACTCGTCGATGACGCGCTCGTAGGACTGAAGGAATCGGTCCAACGTCAAACGAAACGCATGGAAACTGCTTTCCAACCGTTTGACCATGAGGATTTTCATGAACTTCGCCAGGTTGCGCTGGCCTTGAAGTTCCCTCTCGTCCATCTTTGCTTCGTAATACGTGAGTGGTCGGTAGCGGGAGTATGTGAATTCCGAAGCGAGCAACCGGATCGTTTCGTCGAAGACCTCGTTTTCAGTCTTGCTGAATTTGTAGAACAGCGGCTGAGGATCGTCCACAGTGGGGAATTTCAACCCCTGACGCCGCATATCTTCGCCGTAATATTTCTCGATCTCGGTTCGCGTTCGGCGAATCATCAGATATTTCAAAACTGTCTCGCGGGTCGAGTTCGCATTAGCCTGCACAGTCTGGAAGTAGAGGTCGCGATCATGTTGGCGGTCAAGGCCTTCGAGCTTCCTATCCAAACCAGAAAAGAATACTTCCAGATTCCGCAAATTCGGGATTGTGCTGTTCTTGCCGTTTTGAAAAAGCTTCACCTGGCTGAGAATGTCGCGGGGACGATTGTTGAGCGGAGTAGCTGAAACCAGAATCACACGTTTGCCGCGACAGATCTGGGCGAGTGTTTCATATGTAGCAGTGCTCTCGGTGCGAAAGCGGTGCGACTCATCGATGAATACGTTGGTGTACTTCGAGAGATCGCGTTGCAGCAGATCATCGATCTTGCCGATCGAAACAAAGTCAGTCTGCCTCACCTGAAAATCGCTGAACACATTTGGCCATGAGCCACGTTTGTCGCGATCAAGCAGATGCGGTGGTGCTATGACAAGACAGCGTCCGTCCAGTTGCTGTGCGAGCAGTGCGGCCATGTAGGTCTTGCCCAGACCGACGACATCGGAGAGAAAGACGCCGCCGTATTCGTCCAGGACTTTCCGAGCGTTGAGAACCGCTTCCTCCTGGTACTTTAGTTTCTTGAATCCGATCGGGGCATATATGCCTTCCAATTCTGCTGGGCGATTCAGTTCGTTGCGAAAATACTCATAGAGAAACTTCAGGTAAAGTTCGTAGGGTGTGAAGCTGGCGTACGGGGATTTGTTGATAATAGTGTCTTCATAGGGTTTGGAAACATCGACCGCGACGGCCCAGAGTTCGTCGAACTTGGCGAGCGCGAAGTCGTAATCTGTACGGGTTTTCAGTTCGACATTGAACTCGAGATTGTCCTGTAATCCGGATTGGGAGAGATTGCTGGACCCAGTGATTACGCGCCCTTTATCCCTATCCCCTTCGAAAAAGGTCATTATGTAAACCTTCGCATGGAGATTCTCCGTGGGATGCGCTTTAATCTCCAGCTTGCCAGAGCGCAACCATTCAACGAACTTGTGAATCCCGGCCTCGATGTTCGGGCTGTCCGCTGAACTTTCAAGTTCGCTCAGAACGTCGTCGGAAACCTGTTCCTTTGCCTCCGCATGGGAATAAAGAGGCAGTTCGCCTTTTTCTTTGGCCTCTTGTAAGAGTTGATATGCAACTCGGTCCGTCTGAAGGCCCACGAGGATGCGAACTTTTTCGACATTTTCAAGGGCCGGATATAGTCTGTAGAACCCGCTGATGAAGAAGTACCCGACCAGGCAATCCAAATAGCGCGTGTCTTTGCCGAGTAGGACTCCGAAACGGTCGTGCAGGCTTTTGCCGGCCTCATTGGTGATGAACGTCAGGTCGGAAGAATGCTGCACAGTGGTCACTCCGTCACCATGGTGAATGGCACCATCGCCTGAGACCATTCCTCGTAAGTTCATGTATCGGTTGCCCTTTACCACCGATTCTACAGCACAACACGAGGTATGTGCCCCATTGCAACCTGTCTGGAGGCAGCATAGTAACCAGCAGTCCTGAATACCGGCTGCTATTTATCGGGCTTAGCGAATTGGAACGCTGGTTGAGATCCCTTTTCGTAATTCAAGCGCGCGCCGCGATTTTTCCAATTCTTCCGCGATCAGCTTTTCTTCAGGCAGGATCGTCTGGTATTCGGCGGCGAGAACTTTGTTGGGCAGATTGTCCAGCGCATAGTGAGCCTCGGCGGCGCCCTTTTCGGCGCAGAGGATCAGGCCAACGGGAGGATTTTCGCCGGGCTTGACCCAGTGTTCGTCGGCGTAATTCAGGTACAGGTGCATTTGCCCGGCGTCCATGTAGCTGAACTTGCCAACTTTCAGGTCGATGACGACCAGGCAACGCAGGCGGCGGTGGAAGAAGATGAGATCGATGCGGAACCAGTTGTCATCGATGCGCAGGCGGCGCTGGCGGCCGATGAAGGCGAAGTCATCGCCGAGTTCCAGAAGGAACTCGGCGAGGTGGCTGATGAGGGCCTCCTCCAATTCAGATTCGGAGTATTCGTCCTTGAGGTCGAGGAATTCGAGCACGAACGGGTCTTTGATGGCCTCTTCCGGCGTAATCTGATCGTCGGGTTTGGCATCGGTCGCTTTTTCGAGCATCGCAGCCTTATTTTTCGAAAGTGCCGCTCGTTCGTAGAATTGGCTTTGAATCTGCCGGTCAAGCTGCCGCACGGTCCAGCCCGAACGAAGGATCTCCGACTCGTAGAATGTACGCGCATCTGGGTTCTTGACGGCGAGAAGCCGAACATAGGCGGACCACGGCAGAGGAAAACGCGCGGCGAGGGCGGCGATACTTAAAGAATTGTCGCTGATCTCATTGAATAATATGGCAGTTGAAGATTCTCCAGACAGTGTCTGGAGAATCTTTTGCGCCGGCCAAGTCTGGTAAAAAGCCCGCATCTGCCAGAGGTTGGCCCGCCCGAATCCGCGGCCAAACTGCTTCGAGAGGTCGCTGGCGAGCTGCTCAATAAGCTGCTTACCATATCCGGCGCGGGCCTCACCCCGCTGCTCGAATTGGATGATGCGCCTGCCGATCTCCCAATAAGCCGCAGTCATCAAACTGTTGACGCTACGAGCTGCCACGCTCTTGGCTGCGTGCAGAAGATCTACGATTCCGGTGCGGATCGCCTCGTAGTTCTCCGGGATTCCCGTCGATTTGTTCATTTGTCTCTTCCTCATCCTATTCGCCCTCACAGGCCAAGGCCGAGGCCCTGACCTCGCGCCGAAGGACGGTTTTGATTCAATCCAAGAGCCGAAGTCTTGCTGACCTCGCTGGTCAGCTGCTGTCCGAGCCGGCTTATGTCGTTGGTGAAGATGGTCGCCTCGTGGCTGGCGCGCGAAACGGCAACGTAACCGAAGCGGGAATTGAGTAGGTCAGGATGAACGTTGGTATCGGCGTGAACGAGCACGCTCGCGGCGGTGAGCCCTTGTGCGCTGTGGCTGGTGACGGCGTAACCGTGGTCGAAGTGGCGATGTTCGGCTGGATCGAAATCGACCTCGCGGCCGGAATCGAGGCGCACCTTGACCCGGCCATTGGATGAAATGGAATCGATGACCGCAAGGTCGCGGTTGGCGACGTTCAAAGTTTTATCAGGTGCCGTGAACTGGATGCGCTCTCCAGCAGAGAATTCACGATCCATCTCGCGGTAGACGCTGACACCGGAAAGACGGCGGGGATCGTAAGCGCCAAGCTCTCCATTGGTTTTTTTGACCGAAAGCAGATTGTCTGCGGGGTTGACGGCGACGACAGTGCTGTAGTCACCGGCCTCGATACCAACGGCCTTGCTGCCGCGGGCGTAGCGGACAATGTCTCCCGCTTCATAGCGATTTGCCCAAGTGCGTTCCGCGCCAGTCATATCCTGGCGCGGAATCAATACACGGAAGCTCCGGTCCTCCGGGGCGAGATCGCCTTTGGCTTTCAATTCCTCGCGCACGGCAACGTTGAGGGCCTGTCGCGAAACGTTATCCGGCGAAACAATTAGGGTCTTCTCCGGCGATTCGACGAAGGCGTGAGCGACGGCGCGGATGCGTTCCTCTCTATCAGGAATCTCCCGGATGCGGCCATGCTGCCGGAGGGATTCAAGAGCGGAGGAAACTTCGCCTTTGGCAAGTTGCTCGACGGCTGACTTGAGTACCGGATCTTTCTGGCGAACAATTTCGTCGAGCTTTGCGGTGCGCATCCCGGCCTCCTGTAATTGCTCGAAAGGACGGCCTGCCTCGACGCCCTGATGCTGACGAATATCGCCGATCAGCAACACACGATCCCGCGGTCCAAGGCGCGCAAGAAAATCCCGCATCTGGTTGGTGCTCGCCAGACTCGATTCATCGACAAAATAGAAGTGACGTTGCCTGGATCCATTGGGATCGACGGAACGCGCGAGGAACTTTTGCAGCGTTTCGGATGGGACATTAGCGTCATTGAGCTGGCGGGCGGCGCGCGAGGTCGGAGCGAAACCGCGCACAGCGTAGCCCTCGGATTCTGCCGCGCTGCGGATCACGGAGAGCGAGGCAGTTTTTCCGGTGCCGGCGAATCCTTGAAGTCCCTGGATACGGTCTTGCGAACTCAGAACATCCTCTACGACGCTTTTCTGAGCAAGGTTCAGGTGCATGTGCTCATCGGCAAGTGCGATCGCCTGTTGCCGGGAGAGAACCGGCTCGACTTGTTTCTGTCCTTCTCCGACCCGTCGCACGATCTCCTGTTCCGCAGCAATGGTTTTGGCGGTCGTAAAGTGACGCGCGGGAGTGTTGTTCTTTCTGTCCACGACCCGGAATTCGCCGGAACCGAGACGAGCATTTAAGCTGGCGCGAACCTGGGTGTAAGTGATCTCGCCCATGCCACGCCGGAGGCTATCGCGCATCAGAGCGCGCTCATCGATGACGGCTTCACGCTCGAAATTCTTATCCCGTGCGAAGGTCAACGATTCCTGCGCGCGATTACCCGTGGTCGCAGGTTGAGTCTGTGCATGAAGTCGCTCCCGGGCCGCGCGTACGACGGCTTCGGGTTGATTGCCGAATTGGGCGGCCAGCCGCCGGTGGGCATCAAGAACTTCCTTGGGAGAAAGAATCTTCTTACTGTCTCGTGTGGAGTGAGCCGCAATCTGTGCGGATTCGTGCCCTTGGACTCCGTTGCGTTCCATGTATTCGCGGATCTGTTGGCTGCGCGGACTGGAAGCGTCAAGATATTCGTAGGTGTACCCTTTGATCTCGGGCGCACCGCTCTTGCCCGGTTCGATCTCATAACCAAGATTGCGGAGCCGATACATCAACTCCGATTGGTAAACTGCCGTGGCATATTGCTGGGACGCGAAAAGGCTCTGGGGCTGGAGCGCCCGCGCTGTGCCGTTGCCGCGTTCGGTCATATTGAAGACAACAGCATGGGTGTGAAGCTGGGGCGCGGCATAGCCATTCACAGGACGGGCTGTATCGTGCTCGAACTTGGCGGCAACAAACTGCCCGGTCGTTTCGGGCGGATGATTGCCTCCGATGCGTGCCTGGGTGTATTGCTCCAGTTCCGAGAGCGCCACCGTGACGGCTTCCCGGTGGGCCATACGCACGCGTTCGTCGCCGCCAACCAATGCCGTTAAAGAAACGGATTTTGGCGCAGAGAAAGTGGCATCCCACCCAGCCCGATGCTCGACGGATTTTACGGTTTTCCCGTCTGGGTTCTGATATTGATGCGACTGACGATGACGCACGAGTTGTTCGCCCGTTGCCGGATGCTGTCCTTCGGAGAGCCGGGCGAACTCTTTGGCTCCGACGGCGCCAGACAAACCGAACTCGTCGGCGAGCTGGCCCTGCCACTCGCCCGCCACGGTCTGGTCACGGCTCCAGTAGCTCTGATCGGGAGAGGTGAACTCGTGCGAGTGGTAGGTCTGCGCCTGGCTTGCGGAAAGTGGCTTTGAGATGGTCAGCATAGCTCTGCCTCAACCTCTCAGAATGAGGTTTTGTTGATCGTCCGTGCCGGTAGCAACTGTTGGTTCCGGTTCGATCTGATGCATAACGGGCAGCGTATTGGGTTGCGATGAAGGTGCGTTTTCCGGGGCCTGTTTCAACTCTGTATTCGGCTCGCTGCCACTCACACGTGTCGGGTGATAGGGCAGCTTGTCGTCGGGCCGCTCGCGGCGCACGAATCCTTTTGCAATCTCCGGCATGTCGAAGTATCGAAAGGAGAATCGGGTAACGTAGTTCTGGTACTTCATATAGGCACGGAGGTCGGCCAGACCCGCAATTTCCGACTCCAGAACCAGAGGCTCGACCTGCCGATCGAGCGCGAAGTTGCGGCCCGAGCGCATCCCATCAAAGTGGGTCTCGCGCAGACGCTCGATTTCCACTTTGCCGATGAATTTTGAGACCCATTCCCCGGCATTTGGCTCCTTGGTGGTGAGCCAAACGCTGGTCGCCGGCTGCGACAACATCACCTCAGCCAGGTGCCCATACAGATATTCAAGCTGAGCTTTGCCCTGGAAGCCGAGGACAACCGGGTTGTTGCTCTTGCGGGCTTCGGTGATGGCTGTGTGAAGCTGCGGAAGTTTTTGCAAGCTCGCCAGCTCGTCGATCACAAACCAGACACGCTTTTGTGCTGCGATGGGCTCGTTGAGCAGACGCAAAACCAACCAGTCAATCCACAAACTCTGCAAGGGCCGCAATGCTTCGCGTTCGGCAGGCAATGAAGTGAGGAAGATCCAGCCTTGGCGCTTTTCGGCCCATTCGGTCGCCGTCCAAGTTCCCTTGGCTTCGCTCTTTTTCGGAAGCAAGCGAAGGCTGTCTGCGACCAGGCCCAATGAGGCCAGAACCCCGGCCCGCTGCTGGTGAGCGTGTGGGTCGATGAGATGGGCGTGTTCGGTGCCTTTCAACCTGCGGTCGATCTCTTCGGGGTTCGACATCCACTGAACCAGTTGATCAGGCGTCGGGCCGTAGGCCATCAGAAATGCGAAAATCTTTTGCGGCGATTCAATAAAGAATTCACCCTTCTTGTCCTGCGGTGGCTGAAATAAAGAGACGGCCAAGGCTTTCGATTCCGACCGGCTGCGCAGTTCTTCAGCCGGTCCCCAATATGGGCAACGCCGGTCAAGCGGATTGAGTATGATGTCGCCGCGATCCGGGTTATAAAACCGCCTTACATACTCTCGCGCAGGGTCGTAGACGATGGCGGAATCGCCGCGGTCCTGGAGTTGCCGCAGTACCTGGGCTAACAGAGAAGTCTTGCCGGCGCCCGTGTCGCCGATGACCTGCATGTGCTGGGCCTCGGCGCGGGCGGGGATGCACAGCTTCTTGCGCATCCCATCGATCTTGAAGCCGACGCCCTTCCCTTTTACGACGCGGTTGAACTGGCGCGGGGTCAGCATCTCCGGGCCTTTCAATCTACGGCCATACTTCAACCGCTTTTGCCGTTGCACGTCTTTCACGGCCGCGTAGGGCAATAGAAGGAGAAATACTGCCGCCCCGCTCAGAAGCGGCGGGCGGAAGAATGCCGAGATGTCGGCTCCACGGTAGACGGCATGCTTCAAATAGTCCCGGAGCCCAGAATCGAAATAGCTGCACTGCGGCCCTCGAAAGAGCAGGCGGAAGCCGTGTAGCTGCGCCTGCGTCGAGAGTGCAAGCAGGAGCGTTTTACCGTCGGGCTCCGGCGTTCTGCCAGCAATCACATCATCGTTCAGCGCAGGCCCTACGGATGCGTCAGAACCTGCCACGAAAAGCATCTGGTAGCTGCTGCGATGCGTTGGACGGAACGCGGCGATGAAGGATGTGCGCCCGTAGATTTCCAAGTAAAACCGCTGCAAAGGAGTGGCTACGAAACGAATCCATCCGCAAACCGAGAAGAAGGTCAGCACAACAGAAAGGAATGTCGCGCTGTAAACATACATGGGAATGTGATAGGGCCAGACAATGGTTTCTTTGCGACCCCATGTTGTCCTCGCCATACAATTACCTCCTGCGTTCGGACACAACTTTTCGCGCCAGCTCGTGCTTGGCCGTACTGATGTCATCGAGCAATTTGTCGAACGATGCGGGCGAGAGTTTCTGGCCTGCTGCAAGTGGCCGGAGTACGTTCACAAGCAGCAGGCGGACGCCAAGAATCTCCGGCAATGCAGCATCATTCGAGCGAGCGCCCTCCACTTCGGCCAGAATCACATCGCGTATCCACTGCCCACGGGCAACGCCCAGCGATTGGGCAAAATCCGTCACCGCTTTGCGCTCCTGTTTCGTCAGCTTGGCAGTGACCGGAAAGACGCGAAGCGCCTCGCGGTCGCTGTTCGATTCCTGGTCAGCTTTAGTTTTCAAGAGCGCCATGAAAACCTCACAATTGTCAGGTGCACCCAAGTGCACCTGAAATCGCTATGTCATTGAAATCACCGGAAGTGCACCTTAGTGCACCTGCATGACCCTCTGAGGGGTGGAGTGTCGAGATTCTTCCGGCGCAAAGCGCCGTAGTGGTTCTCGGCATGATTCCAACAGCAATTCATGCTCTCTGCGCCCGCGCAGAAATGCTGGACTCCACCCCGCCATTCGGCTTGCTTGCGGCTGACTCTGGCGCGTCCGAACCGGTCGCTCTGCGAACGCGCAACGTAGGGGTGATTCGTCGCGCCTCCGGCGACTTCAGGAAGTCCTGAAAGTCGCGGTCCTTGGCAAAGACATAAGCAAGCGCCTGTTCCATGACTTCATTGGCAGAAGCGTGGATGAAAGCGGCGTACTGATCGACCTGCATTGCGGTCGTATCGGTCAATCGAATCGAGGCGCTAACGTAACGGGTTTGGACTACTTCAAGCAGTGGCATTTCGAGCCTCCTTGGGCGGTGGAATCAGGCGGTCTTTCGATGGGCAATCATGCGCTGTGCCGTGGCTGCTATTTCCTGTGCGCGAGCCGAGCAAAGCGCGGCGGAAATCTCGAAACGGCGCCGGACTTCAAGCATGGTGATCACGTCGTCCATACGGATGCCGTCGGCGAGCCATAGGCGGGCCGAGGCAACATCGACGGTGCGCTGGGCGTAGTAAAGAGGATCGGGTTTATCGGACCGCCGCAAAGCAAGCTCGCGCGTCAGCTTCGCGGCATCTTTCCCGTCTGATAGTTCACTTAAAACCCAAGCCCAATCGTTCTCGGAGTTGCTGTGCTTCCGGGTCGGCTTTCGGAGTGGCAAATCAACGCCGAATGAAACTGGATTCAGGGCTGCCGAGTTGAACCGAAAGTCGGCGGGTTTCCAGATGGAATCACATGGATATTCCGCGGTGACAGGGTAGGCCGGATCGTATTTGCGATTCCAGAATCCCGGGATGCGAAGCACCCGGTTGCGGTCGGTGCACGCCGGATCGCCGCCGAAGGCGATGGCGAGTTGCTTGAGCGCCTGTTCCTGCCGCTCGAAGTCAAAGCCCTCAACGCGCCAGAGCACCTGATGTTTCCCCGGTGAAGTTGACAGAATGATATTCGCGTGCGGGACCGCATTGGATCCCAGCAACGCAGCGAGCCGGGCGTCGCCATCCTCGTCAATGTCGAGATAAAGATGCCGAATGGCAGCGATGCTCTCCTTAGTTCGTTTGCGGCTGCCGGGGAGAAGCGGGTTCGCTGCCACATAGATGTTTGCGCCAGTGTGGTTCTCGTGGGCAAGCCACGCCAGGTAACGAGGCTCCAGCGCCCGTTCCATCCGCACTACGCGCTGGGTAATGCCGGCGGGAGTTTCCCGGCGGAGCAAGAGAGCAACCGTCTCGTCAGGAGCGAAGCAATGGGTGAGAAATTCGGCGGCGATGAGATTCATGGTGGCACCTCTCTGCGAGCGTGAACTCGCGGGCCATTAGCAGAAGAGAAGCCCGGTCGAAACCGGGCTCTCACCGTCAAGAGGGCGAGGCCTACGCAGCCTCGTCCTCCGTGGGAATCTGATCGAGTTCCTCCTCGTCCGCGGCTGCCTTCTCCGCCCTGTCGAGCTTGAGGATGGAAGTCACCCGGATGCTGTCGGTGCGTACAGGCTTGTTTGCCTTCTTGGGCGTGTACTCGGTGTGGCGAATCTCGCCCTCGACCTGGATGTGCGCGCCTTTCTTGAGCGTGGCCGCAAATTCGCCAAACTTGCCGAAGACGATGCAGCGATGCCATTCGGTGTGCGAGATGAACTCGCCGTTCTCTTTGTCCTTGTAAGAGGTCTTCGTGGCAAGCGAGAAAGTGGTGAACTTCTGGTCGTTCTTGCCGGTGTGAACTTCGGCGTCGCCGCCGAGATAGCCCATGAGAGTTGCCTTGTTCTGGTACATTTTGAGTCTCCATATTTGAATTCCCGATCTGCTCGGGTCACACCTGGGCGGAGCCGTGCGAGTGGGCGCGACTCCCAAGGCCGAAGCTCTGCATTTACGGAGGGTCCGTCGCAGATGGAAACCGTAACCCGTAGGGTGCGTGAGCAAAGCAGAAGAGCGAGCCTGCCGCCGGGCGTCGTATAGGCCCCGAAGCAGTGACCGGGCAAGAGACGGAATTGAACCGGGGAGACTCGCGCCAGAACCGTGCGACCTCTCCTCTATCTGGCGATGCCAGTGGCCGGCAATCCAGATCCACCTTCGACGTGCTGCTCTCAGGACAAAGAGCCCCATCACGCATCCGTATTCGTGTGTCTTCAGTTCGGCGTGGCCGCGCACAAGAGTACACAACATGGGCGCGTTTCCGTTCGCCACATCATGCACAGGAAGGCTCGTCATCGCCGTACCTCCGATTCGGTGTTTCCGCCCACAACTCATGCCGCTGCCGCAGAGGAAGAGCGATAGATTTCCTCGGTTTCGAAGGACTGCTCGGTATGGCTGTAGCCCTTCACGGTGATGAGCTCGCGTACCCGGCGCCGGCCCGTATGATCGCGCTCGCAATAAAGTACGAAGTCGATGGCTTCCGCCGTTTCCGACCGGATGAACGAATGATTGAGATTGGGCCTGGCGCTCAAGGCCAAATCCGACAGCCTATTGAGTGCATCCCACGCGCTCTTTGCATGGATCGTCGAGAGAGTTCCGCCATGGCCCGTATTCATGGCCTGCAGTAAGTCGTAGCCGCACTCGTCGCGTATTTCGCCCATGACGATGCGGTCGGGACGGTGGCGAAGCGCGGCAGCCACAAGCTGGCTCGCGGTGACGGCAACCTGACCGGGAATCGCATCCACTGCTTCCCATCGAACGGCATTGGGATGCGCTAACTTCAGCTCGGCTGGCTGCTCGATCACGATGAGCCGTTCCTGAAGCGGGACATGATCGAGAAGAGCCTTCATTAAAGTCGTTTTTCCACTCCCGGTTCCGCCGCTGATGATGCCGTTCTTTCGTTCTCCAATGAGGGTGACGACCGTATCGCGGATGCTTTTTGGCAGGCTGCCAGAAGCAACCAACTCATCGGACGTAAACCAGCGATTGAATTTCCTGACTGTTAAGGTCGGGCCATTGATCGAGGATGGGGCGCCTACGACGGCGACGCGGGAGCCGTCCGGAAGTCGCGTACTGAGAACGGGATTCTGGCTGGTAAGGTCCTGGCCGAGTATGCGCGCGACGCGTTCAATTGCTGCCTGCAAACGGTCGTTGGTATAGGGGGTTCTCAGCGCAATATGCTCGACAAGACCGCCGCGATCTGCGTAGATGCCGGTGGTGCCATTGATCATCAGGTCCGAGATCGACGGGTCGAGCAAGAGCGCTCGCAGTTCCTCCGGGAAGAATGGCAGGATCAACTCGAAACTCATCGTGTCACCCCTGCGTTTGGAACTGCGCCATCCGCTGGGTTCGGTGCGTTCATCCCAGGCTGGATGAGATCGACCGAGACGCGGTTTTCGTGAAAATCCGTGATCGTCAAGCCGAGCGGATTGATGTACTCATATTGCGGATAAACCCTGGCTTGGTCGCTGACCTGTTTGGGATTGAGATAGTAGGTGATACTGAGCATCCAATGCTCGGTCCTTGGCTCGTGGGAGTGCTGAGGGGAGTACAGCCTGTCAAGGGCCACAAGTGCTGTACCGCGCGCCAGGACTGCGCCCTGGACCGTCTCCTGCGAGAGCGACGTGATGGTGACGTTCTTAACCTCGGCTTCGCTCTGCTCGATCTGACCGCCCATTACTTGCGAGACCAGGTGATTCTGGTTGTCCTCGGTCATGAGACGCGAGGCGAGGGCCTGTGACAGAAAGTAGTAGTTGAGCGGATACTTTTTGGCGATGGTGTCCTGGGTGATCGTGTAGCGGTAGTTGGCCCAGTCCATGAGGTAGGTACGCACCTCGCCCTCACGTGGGCTGTAATTGAGGTCGCTGTACTGGATCGCCTGGGCACGGCCCATCTCGTCGATGCGGATATATCGGTTGACAACGGGCCGGTGGGCCAGCGAAAGATTGAGGCCCATCGACCCCAAAAGTAATACGGTTCCGCAACCGATAATGAGGCGATACGCCTTGCGCTCGGCGTAGTGCGAAGCGTAGACCTCGTTGCCTATCTCGTCAGCGAGTAATGCTTGCTGAGGAGTGAGCGACTGTTCAAGGTGCTCGGTGTGTGGGGGCATGATAGTCGTGATTCCTTTGATTGAGGGCGTTGACAACAACGCCGACGTAAATCACTCCCGCTATCACGCTTCCAGCCAGCACAAGTAGCAGCAGGATGCGAACGTAGCGGCCGATACCAGTAGCGCGAGCAAAGAGAAATCCCATCAAGAATTGCCACATGGCTATCAACCTCCCGTTTTCATCACTGCCGCCGCCGCGACACCTCCGGCCAGGTTTGTTGCGGCACCAGTGAGACCTGCCGCTCCGCCGAAGACCGCCTGTGTCATGCTCGGAATGAAGAGCATGTTCACGATGAAGGCGACAAATACCATGATGCACGGAATCAGATTTGCAAGCCACATCTCGATCGAATAATTTCCATTGAAGGTTTGCTGGAGGAAGGCATTCATAAAGCCACCCCAAACGAAGATGAATGCGGCAGCCACGGCGCGAATCATAGCAAAGCTGATGAGCACATCCAGGAAGCTAAAAAACTTGGCCCGGAAGGTTCTGGTCATCAGTAGGGGCACAAAGACTGGACCGAAAAGCGCTGTGACTCCATACAAGATGAAGGCGCTGCAATTGATGACAAAGAGGATCGCAGAGGCGATGCCGAGCAGCCCCTGCACCACGAAGTAGCAAAGGATCTGAACCGGAGCCATGAGCGAGGGCATGGCCGTATTGTCGCCAGCCGTCTTCAAGAGCTGAAGCAGGTTGTCGAGCGAGTTCTGGTCGAAGGCCGCAACTATTGCCTGCGCGATGTAGCTGAAGAAATGGTTGATCCCGAAGCTGGCGCCGGGAAGCGGATTCACCCAATAGTTTTCGAGCAGACAGCAGACGATGAGCCGGAGCAGGAAGTTGACTAGGTCGCCGAAGTGAACGGGGTGCGCATGGAATCGGAGCGTCATGTCGGCGGTGTTCCAGTTCACGACCATGCTGATGAGCGTGAAAAGAGAGATGCAGCTCAGTTCTGTGAGCCCAAGCTGTGTGAGCGCGCCGCCGTTTTGCGTGGTCAGGTTTGTCAGGTTGTTCGTGAATTGGTAGAGCCAATCCACGCCCGTGCTTGTGCTTGGCAGCGCCTGCGCCAACAATGCTGCTGAAACCATGCTGCACCTCTCGTCTCTTGTTATGGGAGATATGTATCCCAGGTGCTGCCTTCGTTCGCGGCGCTGGCGTCGTTCGTGGCGCGCTGTTGCTGCACGGCAACTGCGGTGTTGAGGTCTTCGACGGCTGCGTTGCGCCGCTCCATGTTGGCAAGCATCATCTGCGAGGCAATGCAGGTCTGAAGCGTCCCCTGGGATTGCATCTCGGCCATTTTCTGCGCTTCGGCAGCGTTGAGTAGGTTGAGTTGCTGCACTTCGCTGTTAGTCGAGTCGGTGTTGTCGAACTGTGTGGTCAGGAGCGAATTGTTGGCAGTAGCGTTCGTGCTCCTCGCATCTCGGTACTGCCCTACGGCGGTGAGGCAATCCGGGGAGACCGCATCCGACGTCTCGATCATGGCGAGCTGCGAGATACGCGCGCTGCCGAGGGATTGACTGCTGAGGTACGACTGCGTGCCGCCGTTCATGGTGATCGTTGCGGTCTTCCAGGCTGTGACCGATGCGGACGGAGAATTGCTGTTGAGGGCGATCCTCATTCCCGCCGTCTCGCCGAACATGTTAGCGACGTTGACATTTTCGAGCGCGTGAAGCTCTGTTTCCCACTCCTGTTTCAGCGAAAAATGCTCGATGTTGTTTTTGAGCATGTTGTACTGCATTTGTAGCGTGGTGAGCTGCTGTACCAGGCTGGCATAGCTGGTCGGATCAAAAACGATATCGCCGATGCCGAACAGCGCAAAACTTGGCGTGGCAACCAGGAGCAACGCCGCGCCAGTTCCGATAATCCACTTGCGGCGGTTGTTGAGAGTGAATGTCATTAAGAACCTCCTGCGGTTAGTCAAACGGTTGTGTGCACTGCGGGCAGGTGGGGTCCAGCCTGTCCAATGAGAGAGAACGGGAATGATCGAGAAGCCAACATGGGAACCGTGCAATCCTCTCGGTAATGCTGACGAACTCGATCACAGCAGATACGGCAAATCGTCGTGCGATCGGAATGCTGACAGCGGCGAGTGCCAGCGCGATCGTTGCGGCATAGGCGATCAATTTGCGGCGATTCATACTGTCTCCGATCAGAGCGTCGGATCCACCCGATGCTCGGCATAGGAGGGAATCAGGAGGTCCGTGCCGATGTAAACGCGGGCGCGCGAGCCCTCTTTGAGCGTGATGACCGGCAGGCGGTTGAGAAAGTGATTCAACACCTGCTCGCCTTCGACAGCCGATTCCTCCGAAATGCCGTTCTGGATTTCCGTGGATGGTGTGAGGATGCTGCCGTTGTTGCCGATTTGCGCGAGACCGCCTAGGCCGCCGATCGCGGCGGCGGCGGCGAAGGCTTCGAGATAGCCGTGGTTCACCTTCGTCGCCAGGCCCGTTGTTCCGATCTGGTCGAGACCAATGTACTTTGCAAACTCAAGCGAAAAGCCGTCAGGGCAGATGGCACGGTGGAAGGTGACGAACATTTTGCGCTGCTGCTCGTTGCCAACGCTCTGCACCTCGCCAAGCAGCCGCGTGCCCTGCGGTAAGAGAAGCTCCTGATGATCGTGGGAATAGAGATCTGTGATGAGCGAGACCATGATCGGGCCGCTGAAACCGCCATCGATATGGTTGGTGACTACGCCTTCCAGGACCGTGCCCTCGAAAACCCGGTACAGGCGGCCCTCGTAGGAATCGAAGCTGTATGCACTCATCGGATCGCTTCCGTCAACGGCTTTCGGCTGGTGACCTGGGGCAATCTGTGTGCCGGGAGCCGTCTGCGTATTTGCAGAAGTGACGACGCCAACTGGGTCGGCCATTCCCTGAATTGCCTGCGTCGCGGCCGGCGGGACCGCAACGGTCGTTACGCTATCTTTGCCCGAATGTTCGAAATCAATGGCCACGGTGTCGCTGTCAATGGCGTCCTGCTGCTGCTTTTCGAGCTCAAGTTCGCGCTGCTTGGCCTCGGCCCTTGCTTGGGAAAATTCGGATGTCCGCGAAGGAGCGTTGCCGCTGTCGCCGTAGATAGCCGCTCGCTGTGCGGCAGTCATTGGTGGAGCACCAGCGTCCTCCGCACCGGGGACCCCCTCTGCCCCCTCAAGCTGCTGCATGGCTGCTGCATATTCCTGCTCGTGCCGCCGTTCGTCTGCATCCTTCTTGGCTTGTAGCTGCTGCTGCGCCTCGAAACCCGTTACCTGCTCGGCATTCGGTGTTGCCGGGCGCATCGGGATCGCGCTGGCCGGGGCCGATTTTTTGTTGCCACGCAATAAACTCGAAAGGTTGGCAAGGCCGATGAGGCCGATAATCACTACCAGCGCGATGACCACCGGCATACTCTTGCGCAGCGGGGGTTTGGACTCAGGCTGCTCGGGAACGGTCGCGGGCGTATTTGTGTTCGGCTCCG
>Ga0335074_10003286_pt1 | contig 22027 bp, 18 predicted proteins | sample Lox_Sample_23_FD_206715 | JGI IMG/M metagenome (GOLD analysis project Ga0335074, IMG submission 206715) | Soil microbial communities from Loxahatchee National Wildlife Refuge, Florida, United States - Lox_Sample_2.3 | ecosystem: Environmental > Terrestrial > Soil > Wetlands | place: USA...
AAGCGCTCGCACAACAAGATACGCAACGTTCTCGATCACCACTGAGTCATGATCGTAAAACTGGACATAATGCTGTGCCGACTCAGGCTGATATAGCCTGAGGAGTTCAGGTGATCGAATTCGCGAATGGGTAAACAATTCGCCCGTGGGCGATTTTGCAGGTTGGGGCATTAGGGTCGCCAGCTGGGAACCTACGTTATCACCTGAATTTTGTCTCTACAATGAATCTTGTGTGAGCCATTTTCGCCAAACTTAGCAATACTGTCTAATGACCGCCAGAAGCGCGTCTACATCGACGGGTTTCCGCAGGACTCGCTGAGCGCTCAAGCCCGCTGCCGCTGATGGGTCCATCGCAGTCACGACCACCACCGGAACCTTGGCGAGGCGCTGGTCCTGAAGCATGGCCGTTCGAAAGCGTGGCCCGTCCATAACTGGCATGCGGAGGTCCATCACGATTAAGCAGGGCTCTTCAGACTGCGCCAGATAGTTCAAAGCTTCGGCGCCGTTGGCGAATCCGAGCACGCTGAAACCTTCATATTCGAGGATTTGTACAAGGAAGGTGCGGGCCTCATCTTCATCCTCGATCACTAAAACTTCGGCACCTCTAGCCATCCCGATCAGTCCCGTTCAAACGCTATCGAACGCGCGCAAAGGCAGCTTCATTACGAAGGTTGCGCCTTTACCTAACTCGCTTTCGGCGAGAATCGTTCCGCCGTGAGCCTGAGCGATCTGCCGCGTGATCCAAAGTCCCAATCCAAGTCCTCCAGCAGCGAGTGGCTCCGAGAGGCGTTCAAACCGGTTAAAGATCCGTTGTTGATCCTCTGGCGATATTCCGGGTCCGTGGTCACACACCCGGATCATCGCGTCGCTGCCGGCGGCGCAGGCGCTGACTTCAATGGGTTTTTGCATACCGTATTTGATGGCGTTCGAAATGAGATTGGTGACGGCCTGATCGATTCTTATGCGATCCCATTCGCACGTAAGCTCTGCGTCAAGCGTCAGCACGATTGAGAGTTCCGGGTCTTCGCTGGTGAATCGTGCAACTACTTCTTTAAGCAGACCGCCTAGTTCAAATTGCTCGCGATACAACTCAAATGTGCCAGTCCGTAGCCGCGTAACGTCCAACAAGCGGTCGACAAGAGTACTCATGCGGCTCAACTGCCGGCGAGTTTTTTCAATCAAGCCACGCGCCTCACCGAAGCTGGCCTCGGTGCCGGAAAGCCGATGGAGCAACTGCATCGTCAGGAGAAAAACGTTGAGCGGATTGCGCAATTCGTGGGCCGCGACCGCGATCAGTTCGTCGCGTGCAGCGACGGCCTCCGCTAAACGCTGAATGGACTCCTGCTCGCGCGCCAGAAGTTCCTCGCGTTCGCGTTCCAGACGTTTCTTCTCGGTGATATCGCGGGCGATCTTCGAGGCGCCGATGATGGCGCCGCGGCTATCGCGGATCGGCGAAACGGTGAGCGAAATGTTGAGGCGGTGGCCATCCTTGGCTTGCCTGATAGTCTCGAAATGCTCGACTTTTTCGCCTCGACGGATACAACCGAGGACGTAATCCTCTTCGCCACGAAGCTCCATCGGAATAATTGTGGTGATGCTCCGGCCGATCATTTCGTCGGCCGTGTAGCCGAACAACTCTTCCGCGGTGCGATTCCATGAGGTCACGATACCGTCGAGCGTCTTACTGACGATGGCGTCGAGGGAGGAGTCGACGATTGCGGACAGCAAGCCCGCTGCGGCTTCGGTATCCGCTTGCAGCGGGGTGTGCCTTTCTTTGAACTCGTCCAGCATCATGGCCTGGCTCACGCGATACATGTCACTCTACCATGAACGCAAGTCTCATTCCCGATCTAGCTTCAAAGGTAACTTTGGAGAACGACTTTGCTTGAATTTTGGAATATTCATTCTATCATAACGCCGAACGTAGCAGACGCAGGCCTGCTACGGTGAGCATAGACGTTTAATTGCAGAGAATCAGACTGCGAGTGATTCGTTTGACCGTAGATTCCAAGACGGCTATGGTCAGCTCTTGAATTGACCAGCCGTCAAAACACTCACCGTTAGATGAAATTGCCCAGGAGATTCAGAGATGAGTACACCGCAAATTGATTTATACACCGCATCTACCCCGAACGGATGGAAAGTTTCTGTATTCCTGGAAGAGGTAGAGCTGCCTTATAAGGTCTATCCAATCAGTCTATCGAAGGGCGAACAGAAAACGCCTGAGTTCCTGAAGATCTGCCCCAATGGCCGGATCCCCGCGATCATCGATCGGGCTAATGGCGACTTTGCGGTGTTCGAGACCGGTGCGATCCTCCTCTACCTCGCGAAGAAGATTGGAAAGCTTTTACCCAAGGATGAAAAGGGCGAGTCACGCGTCACGCAATGGCTGATGTTCCAGATGGCAGGAATCGGCCCGATGATGGGACAGGCCAACGTCTTCTATCGTTATTTTCCCGAGAAGATCCCCAGCGCGATTCAGCGCTACCACAATGAATGCCGCCGGCTGTTCGAGGTACTCGAAGGACAGTTGCAAGGCCGCGAGTTTCTATGCGACGAATACAGCATCGCCGATATCGCCAACTGGTGCTGGGTACGAATCCATAGGTGGAGTGGAATCAACGTCGAAGGACTGACCAACCTGCAAGCCTGGATCGAGCGAATGGAGGCGCGACCGGCCTGTCAGCGTGGAATCATAGTGCCCGAACCCTTGGACTTCAAAGAACCCACCCCGGCAATGATACAAACGGCGCAGAAAATTGTGACCCGCTAAAGCGGGCTGCAAAAAATCGAAAACTGTCAGGAGAACTCTGTGCTCGAATATCGAACCTTCAAGGAGATCGTAGATCATCCGGGATTGAGGATCGTGCTCGTCAAAGGGGCGCCGAGTCCGTGGGGGCAAGCCGCGAAGACCATTTTTGAGATCAAAGGGCTGGATTACGTGGCGGCTCCATGGATTGGTGGGGAACCTAATGAGGAAATTGTCGCATGGGGCGGCGAGGCGAGCGCGCCAATAGTCGCGTGGGCCAAAGAGAAGCCTGTCCATCGCTGGATCGACATCCTTTACCTCGCCGAACGGCTGGCGCCGAAGCCTGCGCTGCTTCCAACTGACGCGACGCAACGCGCACTAATGATCGGCTTTTCGCATGAAATTTGTGGCGAGATGGGTATCGGATGGAACCGTCGGCTGCAATTGTTCGCGCCAGCGTTGTCCTCGGGAAAGGCGCCAGCGGGTGTGGCGCGAATGGGCGGCAAATATGGCTATAACGAAGGCGATGCCAAAGCCGCGGGCGAGCGAACCGCCGCATCACTGAAAGCGCTGACAGCGCAACTCAAATCACAATATGCGCGCGGCGTTCATTATTTCATAGGCGATGCGCTGAGCGCGCTGGACATCTACTGGACGGCCTTTGCGAATCTGCTAGACCCGCTGCCCAAGGAACAGTGCCCGATGCCCGAGGCCTACCGTCCCGGATTCACGGTTAGTGACCCGGTGGTGAAAGCCGCGCTTGACCCGCTGTTGCTGGAACATCGCTCACGTATCTTCCGTGAGCATTTCCGCAACCCGATGGAATTATAGACCTCACTTCTGCACGGCTATCGCATGACACGATTAAGGTCCTGCGATAGCCGTCCACGATTCGCTAGGCAATCGCCCTATAGATTATTCGCGTCCTGCCTATTCACGGATGCGCTTGACGGAAGCACTCGTCGAGCGTATTTAACCAATTAGTTAAATTGATCGATTACGGGGCTCGGCTGCGATTGTGATTTGCGACGCGGCTGGACCGTCGTAGAGGAAGTACAATGGGCGCATCAAATAATAAAGTGGCGGAAGCGACGGACCGTGTGCTGGTTATCACGCGTGTGTTCGACGCGCCGCGCGAACTGGTCTGGAAAGCCTGGACCGAGCCTGAGCAGATGGTGAAATGGCACGGCCCGCGGGGTTTCACGAGCACAATCGAGTTGATGGAGCGATGGCCGGGCGGCCGTTATCGTATTCGGATGCACGGTCCTGACGGGGATCATTGGACGCAGGGAATCAATCGCGAAATGATTCCGCCAGAGCGACTGGTCATTGAGGGCTGCTGGGCTGATGCTGAGGGCCGTCCGGTTGGGCCGGATACAACAGTGACGATCACGTTGGAGGATATTGGCGGGAAGACCAGACTCACACTCCATCAGGCACTATTTGAGTCGGTCACGGCGAGGGACGGCCATCAGTTCGGATGGAACAGTGCGCTCGACTGTCTCGCCGAATATCTAGCTGGCGCGTAGTCTGGGAGCCTACATCGCGTAGAGGAAAAGAAGGGAGACATCGTGATGAACGGTGTCTCCTTTGAATGAACGACGGCCTGAGGTTCGCTACGTTCAAGGCAGGCGGGCCAAGCGTTCGCCCTTACGAAGCCGTCAGCCGCTGGGCTGAGCTTACAAGAAAGTGGCGTGAGACAGGCGTTGAAGCCTATCCCACGCCGCTGTTTGCAACAGATCGCAGCGCGCCGCGAAAGCGGCAGGCTATGTGTGGTCTTACGCGCGCAAAGCTTCGAGAGAAATTATCTGCTCGCGCTTTGTCCCTTCGGTATATGGCCGTTCACCAGGTTTGCGCTCGAATGGATCTACCAGACCTAATTCCTTACTGATCTCGCGTACGGCAGGTAATACTTCCTGCCCCAGCAGGCGGATACTGGTCATGCGATCCTCGAAACTGACCGGTCCCTGGCTGGCGAAAAAGCCGAAAGTACCCGGACGCAAGACTTCAAGAATCTTGCGAATCTTGGGAATGACCGTCTTGGGCGTGCCGGCGATGATTTGCAGCCCTTCGACTGCCTTGGGATAGGCTTTGTAGATCGCAGCTTTAGCCTCTTCTACCGTGGCTTCGCCGCGAGCCAGCCGGCGGCGGGTGCTGTCGGCTACTTTCTGCAAGTTGCCCTCTTCTGCCTTTGGCTCCTGCTTCGCGCGGCCCAGTTGCTCGGCACTGACGCCGAGAAAACCGCCCGAGCCGGCGGTCATCGTGCGGGCGAGGCGGCGGGTAGCTTCGCGGGAGTTATAGCCCGGTGGCAGCGTATGCTCGGGACGCGAAAAGGCGCCCTGCCCTCCGCCGAACAGATGGGCCTTGCCGAGTTCCTCGGCTTTCTCCTCGGTCTCCGCCACGACGACGTGTTGCAGATAGCCGAAGTTCTCCGAGCCGGCCTGATAACCCTGCTTCGCTGCCGTGTCACCGTAGATATTCCACAACTCGGCGGTTGCGGGCAGCGCAGTGCCCAAGCCGAGGTAGGGGTACTTGTGCTCCGCGCACCAGACCACCGTCTCGGGGCTCAGCACGCCCGGGATCATGATCGGCGGATGCGGCTTCTGATACGGCAGTACCCACGGATTGATATAGCGATAGTTGAAGTGCTTGCCTTCCCATCGGAACGGACCTGGACGGGTCCATGCCGCGAGAATCAGATCGTGGGCCTCGTTGAACATTTCGCGGTTGTAGGCGGGATTCGCCTGATTGAAGATTTGCTCGCTGCCAGCACCGCGGACCCATCCGGGGACAAGGCGGCCGTGGGAGATGCAATCGATCGTCGCGAGTTCTTCAGCGATCCGCAGCGGGTTCTTAAAGGTTGGAAGCGGATTTCCAAGTAGAACGATCCGCGAGCGCTTGGTGATCCGCGCGAGAATAGAGGCCTCGACGTTCATCACCGCGCCCATACAGAACGGCGTCCCGTGATGCTCATTGAGCATGATCGAGTCGAAGCCGACGTCTTCGGCGTAGACCATCTCGTCGAGATATTCGTTGTAGAGGCGCGAGCCTGCTTCGCGATCGAAAAACCGATTCGGTACGCCGAAGAAAGCGCGATTTTTGATTACTTCATCTTCGGGAACGTCGCGATACGGACGTTCCGTGAAATACATTAGGTTCATCTGCCTGGCTCCTCAATTAGCCCGTCAGCTTTGCATTCGTGCGATATTACTCTGCACTGGTCAGCATCAATTGCAGCGTTAGACCCGCACCGATTCGTCGCGCTTGGGCGCCCGCTTCAAGGCCTCGAGGTCGACGATTGCCTCATAGCTGGTGCCGTGGGTATATGGCCGCGAACCCGGCTCACGTTCAAAGGGATCGCGGATGCCAAGGCCCTTCGCGATCTCGCGTACCGCAGGCAAAACTTCCTGGCCCATCAGCCGGATACTGTTCATGCGCTGCTGCGTGGTCAAAGGGCCTTGGGCCTGGAACAAGCCAAGCACGCCCGGATGGAGAACTTCGAGAATCAACTTCAGCTTCGGGATCACGGTTTTCGGCGTGCCGATGATGATCTGGAGGCCGTCCTGCGCCTTCTGATAATTGGCGTAGATCTTCCGCTTAGCCTCTTCGATACTGACCTGGCCCTTGCGTAGGCGCTCGCGGGTGTCGCTTTTCTCCTTGCTGCTGCCGACATCCTCGCGTTGCTCCTTCAGCTTCTCGGAAGTGATGCCAAGAAAGCCGTAATCAGTCGCCTGGCGGGCCAAGCGGCGAGTCGCCTCTTTCGAATTATAGCCGGGCGGAAGGGTATGCTCAGGACGCGAGAAATTGGCGGCGCCACCGCCAAACAATGCGGCCCTGCCCTGCTCCTGCGCTTCTTCTTCAGTATCGGCGAGGTGGATTTGCTGGAGGTAGCCGAAATTCTCGCTACCGGCGACATAGCCTTCGTCAGCAGCGGTCTTCTGGTAGAGGCTCCAAAGCTCGACAGTGGATTGGAGCGCGGTGCCCAAGCCGATGTATGGGTACTTATGCTGCGCGCACCATACCACCGTCTCGGCGCTGATCACGCCCGGGATCCAGATGGGAGGACGGGGCTTCTGATAAGGCAGCGCCCACGGATTGACATAACGGAAATTGAAATGCTTGCCTTCCCATCGGAAGGGGCCCGGCTTGGTCCAGCAGGCGATCACGAGGTCATGGGCCTCGTTGAAGTATTCGCGATTGTAGGCTGGATTCGCCTGATTGAAGATTTGCTCGCTACCGGCGCCGCGGACCCATCCGGGGACCAGGCGGCCTTTCGAAATCAGATCGATCTCGGCGAGTTCTTCGGCCAGCCGCACCGGATTCTTTACGACCGGCAAGGGATTGCCGAGGAGAACGATCCGCGCCTTTTTGGTAATGCGCGCGAGAATCGCGGCCTCGACGTTCATCACAGCACCCATACAGAACGGGTTGCCGTGATGCTCATTCAGCATGATGGCGTCAAAGCCAACTTCCTCGGCGTAGACGTCCTCGTCGAGGTACTCGTTGTACAGCCGCGCCCCAACCTGAGCATCGTAAAAGGTGTTGGGTACGCCAAAGAAGCTGCGATTTTTGATTACTTCGTCTTCGGGAACGTCACGATACGGACGTTCGGTGAAATACATTATGTGCATGGCTTCTCCTTCGTGTGGATCGCGTCGGTTAGCGTATGCGTATCGCCGCTTGGCTGCTGACGCTGTCCGCTCAGGCCAAGAACTCGCGTATCAGCTTTAGAAACGCTTCAGGTTTCTCGATCTCAGGCCGATGGCCGCAGTCGTCAAAGACGCTCGCCTTAACGTCCGTATTCTTGAGTGCCGTTTGATAAGCTCCGCACGCGCTCACCGGCACCACGGCGTCATTTTTGCCCCAGACGAGCTGGGTCGGAAGTCCCTTAACGCCCTGCAGGAAGTATGGCAACGAAGGATTGTGCAGGATGGGATCCCATGCGATGCGAGCGGTTTCCGTGCGCGCATCCTCGAAGGCCTCGAACTGCTCCGGCGTACGCTCGCCGCCGTAGAGTTTGCGGAATTCGGGCGTCGCGTCGGCGTTATAGACCGTCGCGTTGAGCTGCGTGCCGATCGTCACCGCAAAGACGTCCATGATATCGCCTTCCGGCGCCTTTATTCCGGGAGGTGCGACCAGAACCATTTTGCGGAACTGCTTGGCGTTAGCGACAGCCATCTCGGCGGCGGTCCAACCACCGGTCGAGAAGCCGATCACGTCGATCGGCGCGAGGTCCAGATCGCGCAATACCCAAGAGTAGAACAAACCCAACTCGTGGAAATTGCGGATTATCTCGACGCGCGGCGATTTGCCGAAGCCGGGCTGAATCGGAATGATCAGCGTGCGGTCCTTCGCCAGCGCCTGGTGGTAGGAGAGCCAGCCGGGATGGCCAAGCTCTTCATGCAAAATCAACAACGGCTTGCCAGTGCCGCCCTTGATTATCGCGAGGTCAGTCCCCGCTACGTGGGTGATTTCCTCAGTCCATTCTGCCATTAACGAAGCCCTCCGTTGCATGGCGGCGCTGGGCGCCATCGGGGTCGCATCCGCGCGCCATGGTTGTAGGCCGCAGCCGTGGCTAGCGGCTTGGATTCCGCCCGCGGATAGATCCGCGGCTCTAAGTTTGCCTCCTGCCGCTCGGTCAGGAAGCGCTGGCCAACGCCGCCACGGGCGCCGGCGCTTTGATCAAAACCTTTGCGGAATATAGCTCATTTATCGCGGCATCCGACAACCCCAACAATTCGTGCAGAATTGCTTCGTTGTCTTCGCCGACTTTAGAAGCCTTCAAATCAGTGCGCTCGGGCCAGCCGGAGAACTTCACCGGGAAGGCCGGCAGATCAAATTCGCCGAGCGACGGATCCGTCGCGCGGCGAACGGTCTTGCGCTCGCGCAGATGCGGATGGTCCATCGCCTCTTGCAACGAGAGGACCGGCGCGCATGGGACACGCTCTTTATCGAGCGCCGCTACGACAGCGTCACGCGACGGGAAGGTCGCCATCCAATTTTCGATGATCTCTTTAAGGGCGGCGTTATTGCGTACGCGGCGTCCATTGCTGCTGAAACGGGGATCGGTCGGAAGGTCGAGCCGCCCGAGAGCCTTTGCCAACCGGCCGAACTCATGGGGCTGTACGAGCATCATTATGTAGCCGCCCGGGCATGCGTAAACGCCCGAGGGACTTCCGGTCGGATGCTGCGAGCCGTTGCGCCGTGGCTTGAAGGTCTCGCGCCGTTGCGAGAGGACCGGAACGCATAGCTCGTGCATATGAAAGTAGGTATCGAGCAACGAGGCGTCGAGGTACTGGCCCTTACCGGTACGCGCGGCGTTGAGCAACGCATAGCCGACCGCCATCGCGGCCGCGACACCGGTTGAGACGTCGCCGATCGCCATCGTGGGGATTATCGGCGGACGATCGGGCTCGCCGAGCAGTTCCGTCACGCCGGCGAAGGACGCACCGATGAAATCGTAACCAGGGCGTTTGCTCAGCGGTCCAGTCTGACCAGTGGCTGAAACGGAGCACATCACGATTTTCGGATTGAGCTTGCTGAGTACGTCGTAACCGAAACCCATATCCGCGATGACACCGGGGGCGAAATTCTCCACCACGACGTCGATTTTCGGGATCAAGTCGAGAATCAGTTGGCGCGCTTCGGGTTTGTGCAAGTCCAGCGCGAGACTGCGCTTGCTGTGGCTATGCTGAAAATAATAAGTACTGGTGCCGTCCTTGACGATACCCATCGTGCGGACGTGGTCGCCCTCAAGTGAGCGCTCAACCTTGATTACATCGGCACCGAGTTCGGCCATAATGCGCGTGCAGGTCGGCCCGGCCACGAAGTGAGTGAAATCGAGGACCCGATAACCCTTGAGCATCAATGCTTGTTGCTGCTGCTCCATTTTAGCCATTGTCTCCGTCGGAATCAGAGCGCGATTAAGAATGCGGTGGCATCATACTAAGGATAAATCGCGACTGTCCACGAAAACCCAGTCATTCAATTCTGCGATGAAGCGCCTCGCCGGTCTCGAGTAAGCCACCGCATGGGATGCGTGAGGAACTCGAGACTGACAATCGCGGGGCGGCTGTGCGTGAGCCACGGACGGCATGTTTCTCGATAGCTGTGATTCTCACCAACCGAACGAAAATTAAAGGCAGCAGGACGTTCCCGCCGGGCCAGGGCCGTCCTGCTCATTGGCCATTGACGGCACTGCTTGTTACAGAGCTTGGAGCACTGAGCGTTATCCTTTGGCCACTATTATATAATTTCAATAAATTTGCATTTTGGGACTGGGGCGGTTATCTGGTTGCTCATTACCTCCTGCAGCAAGGGCACACTCCGGTCACCGGCTTTGGCTGGCAATATGGTCTTTTGCCACTGCTTCTTCAAGAAATAGGGTTCCATTTTGCGAGGGCCGATCCGGCTACATTTCTTGCACTGAGTTTTCTCTGCGCAATTGCATTTACAGTGGCGATCGGCAGCTTCGGCAAACACGAGAGTGGAGCAGCCGGTCAAGCCTTAATTCTGCTCAGCTTGCCGTTCACAGTCGCTCTTGGCTCCGACCTGCCGCATGCTCTCGAACCAGTCTGCTTAACTATCGGCTTGCTGTTACAGGCCAAAGGCAAACGTCCACAGGCTCTGGCCTTGGCCACGGCTGCATGCTTCACCAAGCCCGTAATGGCATACCTTTACGGATTTATTCTTATAGTTTTTCTGATTTTGGACCTCCAGCGGCGCGACCGGCTCAGCGTTAAAGATCTAACTCGTGCGCTTTTGCCAGCCTGGTGCACTGGCTTCGGCTTGATCTTGGTATTGGGTCTAACATTCACTTGGAAGGCGCTGTTCACTAGCCTTATACCTCTCAGCGGGGCGCATGTTTATCGGCTGCTGCACTACGGATGGAGCGGGAGTGCGCCGGAACTGTTTTACTTTCCAGGGGTGAGGGCTGCTTACTATATCGGCACGCCGGTGACCTTCTGGGTTATTGCAACGGTCTACTTGTCGGCGGCGGTGTCAGTCGCAAGTTGGAGGACTTGGCGAAGGAATTTTCGCGCACCACGCAATTACGAGATTGTGCTCACCTGCGCCCTGCTGCACATAGGCTTCATAACACTTTTTTACGGTTCAGCATCCTCGTGGATCTACTATGCCTATATTCTCGTGATGGGAGTGGCGACTACCGAGTGCTGGAATCCAACTGCAAGCCGGGCGATATGGGTACTGTGTGTCCTCGCTGCCGTCAGCAACTACTCGCAGCTCAAATCGTCGGTGATTGCTTGGAAGACTATGGAACGAAGCCCGATAATCTCCGGTTTGTTCGCATCACCGAACGAGATTTCCGAATGGGAGAATGTCACTTCGATGTCGGAAGACAAGAAGCCTGCGCTGTTTACGTGGGATGGCGCCGCCGACCTGTTGTTTCCCTGGTTAAGCAAACCGGTCGCAGCCTTCATCGTCCCTGGAATGGCGAGCGGAAACGAAATCCGGCAAGAAGTTCAGCAGCTAGACACCACAAAGACTTTAATAATCCCAGTTATTCCTGAACTCGGAAACCCGATTGCAAAGTGGCCTGGGCCAGAGTTTCAAGCAGTTCTGCACCGTAGGACGCTTGTATTCAAAGGACTGTATTTCGAAGTGTACGAGCGAGACGGAGGGCAAGGAATGTCCGAACTCAGTAGAAGCCCGGAGAGCGGAAGAGAATGACGGACACGGTTTATCGCCCATCAGATTCAAATTGACTCAGTGCCCGTATTGGCACGCCCTCGCAGGCTCGGCCTATCATGCGCTATAGTCCGGCGAAGCGACGAGCCGCCAGGAGATTCGACCTCGATGGATCTTGCGTACACGCCAGAACAAGAAGCCTTTCGCGCCCGCGTTCAGAAATTCCTCCAGGATAACCTACCACCCGGATGGGGTCAGGCGGGTTTCCGTCCGCAGGGTATGACGATGACCGAATTCCTCAAGGACTGGCAGCGGCGCCTCTATGACAACGGCTTTCTCGGGATGGCGTGGCCGAAGGAATACGGCGGCCAAGGCGCCAGCCAAATCGAGATGGCTATCTATAATGAGGAAGTCGCGCGCGTGCGGGCGCCCGGTCCGTTGAATGTCCTGGGCATCTCTATGGCCGGTCCGACAATCATCACCTACGGCACCGACGAACAGAAAAAACGCTACCTTTCGAAAATCCTCGACTGCGAGGAAATCTGGTGCCAGGGCTTTTCGGAACCCAATTCGGGTTCCGACGTCGCGGCCGCCAAGACTCGCGCCGAACTCAAAGGCGACGAGTTTATCGTCAACGGCCAGAAGGTCTGGACGACGCTCGCGCATATCTCCGACTGGTGCATGCTGCTCGTGCGTACCGACCCTGATGCTCCGAAGCATCGCGGGCTCAGCTACCTGCTGGTCGATATGCATAGCCCGGGCGTCACGGTTAAGCCGCTGCGCCAGATGACGGGCGAGTCTGAATTTAATGAGGTCTTCTTCGACGATGTTCGCGTGCCGCGCGAAAATCTGCTCGGCGGCCTCAACGAAGGATGGCGGGTCGCAACGACCACGCTGATGAACGAACGTGGAACGGCGGCGCTCGCGAGCGTGATGCGCTACCGGATCGTCTTCAACGAAATCTGCGATCTCGCACGCTCGACGATGCGCAGCGGCGTCCCGGCGACGGACGATCCACTAGTCCGCCAGCAGCTTGCGCAATTCTATGTCGACCTCGAGATGATGCGCTTCACGGCATACCGCACGTTCTCGAAAATCCTGAAAGGCGGAAATCCAGGTCCCGAAGGCTCGATCTCGAAGCTGGCATGGTCGGAGCTGAATCAGCGGATGCAGGAATTCGTGATGACGCTCGAAGGCCCGGCGAGCCAACTGGTCAAAGGTTCGCCGTACGCCGTCCAGAGCGGGCGCTGGCAGTACCATTTCATGCGCTCGCGTGCAAATACGATTGAGGCTGGTACTTCCGAGATTCAGCGAAATATTATCGCGGAGCGCGTTCTCGGCCTGCCGAAATCCCGTTGATATGAGTATCATCAACTGACTAATCCAACGACTACTCAATCGCCATAGTCATCCGGCAATGAGGTAAATCTGCGATGCCCATTTTCAAGCGCGACGATGTATCAATCTATTACGAAGAATATGGTTCGGGCTTTCCGATTTTACTGTTCGCTCCAGGCGGGATGCGATCGGCGATCGAGTTTTGGCATAAGAGTCCCTTCGACCCGACGGTTGAACTTGCCAAGGACTTTCGGGTTATCGCGATGGATCAGCGCAATGCGGGGCAGTCGGTTGCACCGGTCACCGCGGCCGACGGATGGGATACGTACACGAAAGATCATCTCGCGCTGCTCGACCATCTCGGGATCAAGCGCACGCATGCGATGGGCGGATGTATCGGCGGTTCGTATTCGCTCAACCTGATTAAACTCGCGCCTGACCGCGTGGCCGCTGCGGTGCTGCAAAATCCGATCGGCCTGCACAATAATCGCGAGGCGTTTTACGAGATGTTTGACGGATGGGCGAAAAGCTTGCAACGCAAACGGCCGGAACTCACCGACAAGGCGCTCGACGAGTTTCGGGAGCGGATGTACGGGACTGAGTTTACATTTAACGTCGATAAGGCTTTCGTCCGCCAATGCACGACACCGTTACTGGTGCTCGCGGGCGACGATCTTTATCATCCGGCGACGACTTCGCGAGAGATCGCCGAACTCGCGCCAAATGCGGAAATCATTCTCGATTGGAAGCGGCCCGAGGTGATCCCGGCAACGGTCAGCCACGTGCGCAATTTCCTCAAATCGCACCCGTGAAGAAGCTTTGGTTGCGCGAACCGGGAATGTTTTCAGTCGATCGCGATACTGGCGAAGGAGACGGCGGACTCGGTCTGCGGCTCCATCGCGATGTCATGCATCAGGAGACGCGCCGTCCGTCCCTTGAGCATTTCGAGTTGCATGTACATGGGCGCGAGGCCGCAGATTTTGCGGGCATCGCGTTCCTTGGCGATTTGACCGAAGAAGCCTTCAGGGTCGCCGCGCTTGATCGTCTCGATTAGCGACAAATCCTCTGTCCGAACCCATCCGGCGACCTTTTCATCCGCAGTGAAGCTATCGCCGAACTTTTTGCCGACGTGCGCGAAATCAACGCCCGCGACGATCAGCACCCGGCGGGTCTCGCCTTCAAGTTCGGCCTTGAGCGCCTCGACCATCCCGCTGACCCTCGGATCGTCGAGCGGTGAGATGCCGCTCAGCACCATCTGATGGAACGAGCTGACAAGGATTGGCACGACTTTGTAGCCGGCAGTTCCGAGCGCCCAAGCGAGAAACAGTGCCTGAAACTCGATCGAATGCTCGTTGCGATGGAGCAACTCTTCGGCGAAAAGATCGCCTTCCTGATAGCGCCCGGCCAAGCGCTCGATAAATTCGCGATCACTGGCGACCGGCCCGAATGGCGTCATGTAATGCTTACGGGTGGCGGTGAACAATTGCGGGCCACCACCGTAATGCGAGGTACCGAGGATAATGACTAAGTCCGGCCGCTCGCGCGTCATCAGCTGGCCATAGGCGTGAGCGTAGGCTGGGCCACCTCGCCGCGGATCGATGTGAGGCGCGATCAACCCGCTCAAGGGCGCTTCACTGTTTTTAGGCTCAGGAATATGGCCGGGCCCGTTAGGGCCGCGAAAGTACCCTTCGATTTCGCGCCGCAGCGGCATCGCTTCCTTCGCATAGCAAAGCCCGGCATGCACGGCAGGACGTTGCGGACTCTGGCGGAACTCCTCCATCACGCGTTGGCGGCGGTCAACAAAGGCAGGTGAATCGAGAAATCCCGCCTTGTCCAGTGCGTCAACCAGACCATTCAACTGCTCGGGGGGCAGGCTTTCGTTGAAACGGCGAATGAAGGCCTCGTGTATCTCGGTCAAAGAGGTAGCGCCGTTAAAGAGAGTTACGAGAAAATAGGCGCCCATTCCGAGCACTATCGGTTGTGTCGCAATTCCCAGAGGGTCGCGCAGGCAGACGAGCTTCTGCCCGTTCTGCTCAACCGGGAATGATTCGATTGGACGAATTTTAGGATGGTCCATCGCTACTGGTGATGCTCCCTACCGGTCGGGCGGGCAAGACGGTGATGGCTCATATGGCTAGACACCATTCGTTAATGGATTTAACGAATATATTTAACGGTTCAATTTAACGCTTAGACCACTATGGTATGGCCTTTTACTCAAGGCGGGCAATACCAACAATGCAACGGCAAAGTTCGACCGGATGGGAGCTTTTGATTTCGATCACGTCATAGCTCGATCAAGGAATCTTGCATCTGAATTCAGGTTTAGCACAATTGCCGGTTCAGGTTATGAGAGCGCCACAACTTATACTGTCAAAGACTGTTGTGGTTTGTCGCTCGAATAGTAAAGTTTGCCACTTGGAAATCGATTTTAGCCGTGCAGGTTAATCCGGCTGCGCAGGCGCAGCTGTAGCCAGGAGCGCCGTCCGATGAAGCTTATTCGTTACTCTGCCAATGGCACCGTCGCATTCGGGGCTCTCGACGACGACCTGGTTACACCGCTGGGCGCTAACCTTAAACCGTCCGGGGCCGCACCTGTGCCGCTTAGCTCGGTCCGGCTGCTCGCGCCGGTGACGCCGAGCAAGATCGTCGCGATTGGACTCAACTACGCCGACCACGCCGCCGAAGCCAATCGCGAGCTGCCCAAAGAGCCAATGCTCTTTATCAAGCCCTCGACTGCCGTAATCGGCCCGGGTGACGAGATCATCTATCCACGGCACACCGCAAATCTCCATTATGAGGGCGAGCTTGCGATCGTGATCGGCAAGCCTGCCAGAAACGTCGCGTTGGCCGACGCGCGCGGCTATGTCCTCGGTTATACCTGCGCCAATGACGTCACGGCCCGCGACCTTCAACGCCGCGACGTCCAATTCACGCGGGGCAAGGGCTTCGATACGTTCGCGCCGCTCGGTCCGTGGATCGTCACCGATATTGACCCGTCCGACCTCGCGATTCAGACGCGCCTCAACGGTATCGTTCGGCAAGACAGCCGCACGTCGAAGCTGATCTTTAACTGCGATTACCTGATCAGCTTTATCTCAGAGGTTATGACGCTGCTGCCCGGCGATGTGATCTCGACTGGCACCTCGGCAGGGGTCGGCCCGATGCGAGTCGGTGATACGGTGGAAGTTGAAATTGAGCATATTGGATGCCTTCGCAACACGATCGCGGCGCCGCGCTGAGACGTCCGCCGCGAGGCAAGCGCCCGCGCAAGCGTGGCGCTACTCGATATATCGTCGCGCGCACCGGAGACCTCAAGCCGGGCGAATCATTGAAATTTTTGATGCCGATTCGCGGCACTGACGAGGAATGCTTCCTGATCAACTTCGAGGGTACCTACCACGCCTACGTTAATCGTTGCCGGCATGTGCCGATGGCGCTCGATTGGGTCGATAATCAGTTTTTTGCCGAGGAAGGCCGCTACGTGATGTGCCAGACACACAACGCCTATTACGAACCGGCGACCGGTGAATGTATCGCGGGACCGTTCGAGACGTGCGGCAAGCTGCTCTATCGGGTTCCGCTGGAAATCGCAGAGGGGACGATTTACGCGACCCCGCCGGCTGACGAATTCGAGGAGTGAGCAGTCATCGAAAATGACTCCTCCCCGAGTGGACCTCAGTCGTCGGTGCAGTCCGCAACCTGGCAGTCAGTGAACGACCCGTTGCGCATTGAAACTCACGTCGAGGAAGACAAAGAATTGCAAGGCTCACGCCGGAAGAAACCCTAATGCGGTCATGAACTTGTGATCGCGCTCAGTCAGGGGCGGGGGTGCGGGTGAGGCGGGTGTGCCAAGTCATTTCGGCGTAGGGTTCGGTGTTACTTTCGACGAAGACGCTGGCGTACACGACGATCGCGTCGCGATCCGGAGTTATACGGCAATGCAAATCGGCCAGTTCGTCGAGCGTGTTCACATTGCCGGTCGGCAGCCCGAACAGGCCGACTGATTCAGCGCGAAAGTGCAAGAAGGCGCTTAGCTCAGCTTCGTCGGGGCCAGTGACTGCTTTCACCTTGATCGCCTGGCGCTGATCGAAAGCGTGATTGGTGTCGGCGACGGAATTGTCGGCGAAGGTGAGCTGCCACTTACCGTTGGCTCCGGTCTGGCGATAGCAGAGTGTATAAAGTTTAGTCAGCCAAATTATCGGGGGCTCCCCCTCCTGAAGAGGCTGGATCGAATCGACTGCGGGCACACTACCGCTCCAACATCCGCGGAAGACCTGTGGGAGAGGAATCTCGCGCGTGTTCGACCCGAGTCCCATCGGCAGGCGTGGCGGGATAGTCTCTTCCTGCTGCGGCGACGGTGGTGGAACCGATTGTTGTGGAATCGTCTGCTCATGCTGGGAGGAGAGCGGTGGTGGCTCGGGAGCAAGCATCTGGGGTTGCTGCTGCGACGGCAGCACTTCGACGCCACCCGCTGCATAGCTGATGGCAGACGATCCGATCAGGGTTCCGACTACGCACCCCGCGCTCAGGGACGCCCTGATGGTCTGACGTAAATTGTCTATGAACCGCCGCTTCAAATTGAATTCGGCTCGCGGCATTTTGGCGAGGCTCAGCCTCGATTGCTGTTACGGGAATAGAGTCATGTTGGTTCGGAGGCCAATGGGTTGATGACGTTCGGTTCCCATCAACCCCAAGTCGCGCGGCGACACTCCGTTAGCGTCAGCCGAGTCGCCTTTTATTCGTATTCGTCGCCGAAATGGGCCCTGACAATCCGCGCCTTCAGATATTCGAGGGTGCCCAAGTCCTCGACGATGTCGCCGCCCGTGTCATAGAAAAATAGCTCGCCGTTTTTGGTTCGGCCAACGGCGATGATCCATTCCAGATCGTCCCGGTCTTCCAACAAATAATTGATCGTTTGAGCAACGCCACGACCCGGAATGATTGTAATTTTCGGTCGCGCTAGTTTTTCCTGCTTTGGCATCGCTTTGCTAAACACCTCGGGCGGGGAAGGTGCGGAAAAGCCCTCGCCTAGATTAGGAACGGCCTTGGCCCTAAGTCAATAGTACCTGCACGGCTACTTCAGCATGATGCGTGTTCGGAAAGAAGTCGAAAGCGCGCACCTGCTTAACTTCATAGCTATAACTGTGCAAGGCGCGCAGGTCTCGCACCAGAGTTGCACAATCGCACGAAACGTACACCACTGACGGAGGCCTGAGCCGAGCGATCAGTTCGACCAAGTCCGCCGCACCGCTACGTGGTGGGTCTAATATAATCACGTCAGGACGATAGCGCGCGCGGTCGAGAAAACGCGCCGTTTCGGCGGCGTTCATCGGGATAAATTGAGCGTCAGTTAGCCTCATCCGATTGGCGTTGCGAGTTGCAGCCGCGATCGCGAGGGGATCGGCGTCCACGCCGGTCACTCGGGCTCCTCGGCGGGCAAGCGGGAGGCTGAAATTCCCAACGCCGCAAAAGAGATCGAGCACCGCCATTGCGGCGCGCGCCTCCGTCATCTCGATTACGGTGGCGACGAGCTTGCGGTTTTGCTCGCGATTCACCTGATTGAAGCAATCGGCGTCCGCCTCAATCGCGCACCCGTCCTCAAGATCAATCGTGATAGCACCATCGCCAATGATTATCCTCGCGCCGCCGCCTCGGAGGATTATGCCTTTGACTCCAACATCGGTTTCGACCATTTGCCGAGCGATCGCGAGGTCGGCGTGGATCGGAGCCTTCATCAGATCGGCCAACAAGACGACGCGGCCGCGGTCGGCGACGAGCTCGATTTCACGGCATCGCCGCCCAAGCTTCGCCGCGAACTCAGCCGGTACCGAGTCAGCCGTAGCGACCATACAGCGGTCAATCGCCACCAAGTTGTTGCTTGCAGCGGCGTGGTAGCCGATAGAGCCGTCGCGTCCAACCTTGAGACGGATTCGCGCGCGATAGCCAAATTCTGCCGATGAAGGCTCAACGAGGCCCTCGAGCGGCAAATCGACACCCAAGGCGCGGTTAAACTCCCCCGCAATCAGTTCAGCCTTGATGCGGACCTGTGCGGGATAATCCAGCTGCTGCCAGTCGCATCCGCCACATCGCGGTACGAAGCGGCACGGCGGCTCACGCCTATCGGAGCTGCTGCGCAAAAAACGCTGCGCTCGCGCGAGCGTGTAGCCATTACGTTCGGCGACGACCGCCGCTTCGACGAGGTCGCCAGGCGCCACCCCAGGTAGCAGGACGGCCTTACCCTCGCTATGGCCCACGCCATAGGGTCCGAACGTCATCGCGGTGATTTCGATCTCCATTGCCTGTTCTGCTGCGGGGTCTCGGAATCACGGCCCCGCAAATTCGGCCTATCAGCGGCAGTGATGCAAATCTTTACTGGCAGCCGGCCGCCGCCGTACCTATAATGATGATAGTCTGACTGCTCACAGCCGCCGCCGCGCCAAACTCCGAATCTCTTCTCTTCAGGTGTGCCCTCTTGTCTAGTGAAGCAACAGCCGCGCAATCATCCGACGAGCCAAAGATTCAGCACGGTCGCCGCCTAGAGCTTTTCGCGGAACAGCTGTTCGCGCGAATCCCGACCGACCTTGCCGACGACTTTCCGCCCCATCGCCGCTATCAACTCGCGGAACAGGCACTCGCCTTCTTTGCATATCGGGCCGAATCTCCAGCGGTTCATGCGGAAGTTTCCCCTGACGCGCCGGGCACGGCGGCCGTGCAGACCCTGACACCGGATCAGCCTTTTATCGTCGACAGTATCCTCGAATATTTTCGCAAGCATTCGATTCCGGTCAGGATGATTCTACATCCGGTCTTTCACGCCGTACGCGACGAGGCCGGCGAATTGATCTCCTTCGAGCAGGCGACTGCGGCTGAACGCCCCGAATCATACACCTATAGCTGGATCGATCTGATACCCGGCAAGCTGGGGCTTGAGGCGATTTGCAAGGATCTAAGTGAAATATTGACGGAAGTGGGGCGCGCCACTGAGGACTTTCATGCGATGACCGCGCGCGCCTTGAAAATTTGCGAGGAGACTTCGGCGCGCCGAGGCCTGGTCGAGGTCCGCGACTTCCTGCGCTGGCTCGTCAACGGCGGGTTCGTGTTTCTCGGCTACCGCAACTACAGCGTGTCGAATCATGAGGGACGGCGATCGCTCGGCGTCACGCCGGCCTCCGGCCTGGGTATCCTGCGAGATGAAGCACGCTCACGTTATGCGGTGCCAGTCCCACTTGATGTGATGGACCCTGACATGCGCACGCTGTTGTTCGACGGCTCACCCTTAATTATCGGGAAAGCGCGCGCGGAATCGAGGGTTCATCGGCGCGCCCTGATGGACGATATCACGATCCGGCGGACGGGGCCGCGCGGTGAGCCGGTCGCGATGGATCGCTTCATCGGCCTGTTCACCTCCAAGGCGTACGCGGAAGAGGCGCAGCATATTCCAGTACTGCGCGCCAAGCTTGCCGAAGTGCTGGAGGCAGAGGGCGCCGAACCCGGATCGCACGACTACAAGGAGTTGACCGCCGCCTTTAACAGCTTCCCAAAGGAAGAACTGTTCCGCGCCCGCGTGCCCGAATTGCGCGCCCAACTCCGGCTCGTGATGGAGACGAAGCGGGAGGATGATGTCCGGCTCAGCCTCCAATCCGATCCGGTGCGCGGCAACGTGGTCGCGATGGTGATCATGCCGCGCGAGCATTTCTCAGCCGACGTGCGCGTGGCGATCCAGAACGCACTCGCAGCGCGCCTGAACGGCAAGTTGATCTACTACCATCTAGCGATCGGCGAGGGTTATAGCGCGCGGCTGCACTTCTGCTATGCCGCCGAGCTGCCGGGACCGGCAGCGGTCGCGGCGATGGAAGCGGATACGATTCGGCTGGCGCGCACCTGGGAAGAGGTCCTGCGCGAGCGGCTGCTGGAGCGCTTTGGGCAAATCGAGGGCCACCATCTAGCCGCGCGATGGCTTACGGCCTTCAATGCCGACTACAAGGGCAGCTCAACCCCCGATGTGGCGCTGAACGAAATCGTACGCTTCGAGGAGCAGCTTAAGACCGGCACCAATTTCAGTGTCTATATCGATCCGCCACCCGGCGCAGCCGGTCATGCCGCGCCGTGCCTGCTGAAGCTCTATGAACTCGGCGAGGCGCCGATTCTGTCTGAACTCGTGCCGGTGCTGCAGAACTTCGGGATCTCGGTAATCAGCGAGGACGCTCACGAGCTCAGGCCGTTAGTCGATGGCAAGCCGCGCCCAACCTTCTTTCAATCGTTCCGGGTGCTGAGCCTGACCGGCGAGCCGTTGCCGGCGATGCCCGGTTTTGACCTGATTGCCGACGCGCTCGTGGCGGTGCGGATCGGTCAAGCCGAGGACGATCCGCTAAATGCCCTGACCGTGCGGGCTGGACTCGCCTGGCGTGAAGTAGCTTTGATTCGAGCCTACCTGACCGCCGCCTTTCAGATGCGCCTGACGCCGGCGCGGCCTGCGGCCCGCCGTCCGTTCATCGCCTATCCCAGCCTGGCGCGCATCTTCGTCGATCTTTTCAAAGCTCGCCTCGATCCGCGTGAAGCGACGGAGGCTCAAAGCTCTAACGGCGACGGAAAAGGCACGCCTACAGTCGTCCTTCACGATGGGGTCAAAGCGGCGCAACTTCGCGCGGCCTATCTCGACCAATGCGCGGCCGTCGACAATATCGGCGATGATCGCTTCGCCCGTACCTTGCTCGCGATGGCCGAAGCGACCGTCCGAACCAATTATTTCTTCGCCACACCGAGCCACTACATCACACTGAAGTTCGCGAGCCAGTTAATTCCAAACTTGCCCGATACGGCGCCGCTCTACGAAATCCACGTCAACAGCCCGCGGATGGAAGGATGTCATTTGCGAGCTGGACGGATCGCTCGGGGCGGTATTCGGTTCAGCGATCGTCCGGACGATTATCGCACCGAAATTCTCGAGCTGATGAAGACGCAGACGGTCAAAAACGCGATCATCGTGCCGATCGGTTCCAAGGGTGGATTCATCGTGAAGGGACGTCCTGGCCGCGCAGGTACTCCGGTGCCTGCGATTCAAGCTCAAGTCGTCGAGGCCTATACGACGCTGATGAATGCGATGCTCGATCTGACGGATAATATCGTTGAGGGCAAAATCGTACATCCGGCAAACGTCCGCATCCTCGATACTGATGGCCCCTATCTGGTCGTCGCGGCCGATAAAGGTACGGCGGCGTTTTCTGACATCGCGAACGATATCGCGGAAACGCGCGGCTTCTGGCTGGGCGATGCCTTCGCGTCGGGCGG
>Ga0335074_10003287_pt1 | contig 22027 bp, 23 predicted proteins | sample Lox_Sample_23_FD_206715 | JGI IMG/M metagenome (GOLD analysis project Ga0335074, IMG submission 206715) | Soil microbial communities from Loxahatchee National Wildlife Refuge, Florida, United States - Lox_Sample_2.3 | ecosystem: Environmental > Terrestrial > Soil > Wetlands | place: USA...
CGAGAGCGAGGCGGCGCACGGCACCGTCACGCGGCACTATCGCGAGCACCAGAAGGGTCGCGAGACCAGCACCAACCCGATCGCCTCGATCTTCGCCTGGACGCGCGGCCTCGCCTATCGCGGCCGCTTCGACGACACGTCGGCAGTGACGGAATTCGCCGATACGTTGGAGCGCGTCTGCGTCGAGACCGTCGAGGCCGGGTTTATGACCAAGGATCTCGCGATCCTGATCGGCCGCGAGCAGCGCTGGCTGAACACGCAGGACTTCCTCGCCAAGATCGACGAGAATCTGCGCGCGGCTATGGCCGCGCCGAAGGCAGCGTAGCGGGACGCAGCGACGGGCGATGCGCCGCCCGCCGCTGCGCAGCCTCAGCTTCCCGCCTTCGCCTTTGCCGGCTTGGCGGAAGCCGACTTCTGCTCGCCATGGGCGGCGTGAAGGCCGCGCTTCACCAGATCGGCCTCGCAGCCGTAACCGCCATGCTTGGTGGTGCCGTAGTGCCGGGTGCCCGGGAGGTGAAACACCTTCCGCGAGCTCGCCCAGACGACGGTGTCCGACGGGCAGTGCTGCTTCGCCTCGGCCTCGGTTGCATACTCTCCGGCGCGCAGATGGTGCCGCTTCTTCGCGGCCGCAGGCGCCGTCGTCGTCGCGGCATCCGAAGGGGTGGCGGATGCCGCCCGTGTCACGGCGGGCTGCACTATCAGCAGGACCGCCGTGGCCGCCACCATGGTGACAAGCTGCTGCACGGATCGCTCGCTCGCAGGATGGGTCACCGCCTGTCGGGACGCGCGCATTGCCGGTCAGCCCCGCCCGGCGGCGGCGGCGTGGCGCAGACGCGTCCCGCGCGAGACTGCGGGCGGCAGCGTGATGGTGTTGGACGCGGCCGTGCTCGGCTCCTCGGCACCCCAACCCTCCTGCGCCATGTGGCGCGCGGCGCGGCGGTGCTCGACGGCGGCGTTCCAGCGGCGCTGCACGTCATACGCTTCGGGGGTCGGCGCCCGGCCTTCGATGTAGCCGGCGAGATTGAAATGCGCCTGGGCGGAGCGGAAATCCCCGGCGCTGATCGCCGCCGCGACATCCGGGTACTGCGTGCGATACCACTCCTCGTCGACCCGCATCGGCATCGGGCGACGGCCTTCGGCATAACCGGCGGCGCAGTAATGCGCGAGTCCGGAAGTGAACGCGCCACGCTCGACCGATTCCGCCACGTCGGGATTGGTCTGCAGATACCAGGCCTCATCGAATCCGGCTTGGACGACCACTGATTCCAGCATCAGCCGGAACAGCGGCAGCGGCATCGTCACCTCTGCGTTCTCCGTATCGATGGTGACGCATTCGGCCAGCTGCGAGTGGAACGGCACCGCCATGATCCCCAATTCCCCTAATCCGCCATGGACAAATCAACCATAGGGGGAATTACATACCATGGCAAGCTTCGCCTGCGCAGCAAGCGCCGGAATCCGAGGGCCGCGCGCGCGGGCGAAAACGGTCCGAGCCACGACCTGTAATGGCCCGACGGCGCGATATGCCCGCGCTGCGGCGCCGGGTTCCGTGAAGATCCCAGGCTCGCCGCCGCGACGGCGCGCTCCGCGCCTGCCGCTTATGCCGCCTGCGAGCTCGCGGTGGCGAGTGCACCGCGCACGGCCTCCAGCGCGGCATCGGCGTGGCCGCCGTCCGGGCCGCCGGCCTGCGCCAGATCCGGCCGTCCGCCGCCGCCGCGACCACCCACGGCGGCGCTGGCGGCGCGCACCAGTTCGACCGCGCTCAGCCGCGGCACCAGGTCGGGCGAGACACCGACCACCACGCTTGCCTTGCCGTCGGCGGTGGAGACCAGGGCGACGACGCCGGTGCCAAGCTGACGGCCGATCTCCTCGGCAAGGCCTTTCAGCTCCCGCGGCGGCACCTCGCCCAGGTTACGGGCGGCGAGCCGCACGCCGCCGACCTCCTCGACCGCGGCAGCACCGCCTCCGGTCGCAAGCTTCTTCTGCAGCTCGGCGACCTGCCGCTCCAGCCGGCGGCGATCCTCGACCAGCGTCGCCACGCGCTCCGGCAGTTCGGCCGTGCTCACGCGCAGCGCTGCGGCGGCCTCGTGCAGGCGGCGCTCCTGCTCTGCCACATGCGCAAGCGCCGCCTCTCCGGCGACCGCCTCCAGCCGGCGCACTCCGGCGCTGACCGGGCCTTCGGAGACAATCCGGAACAGGCCGATATCGCCGGTGCGCCGGACATGCGTCCCGCCGCAAAGTTCGATCGACCAGGCGCGCTTGCCGGTGTCGCCATCACCCATCGAAACGACGCGGACTTCGTCCCCGTATTTCTCGCCAAACAATGCCATGGCGCCTTCCTGCACCGCGGCGTCGGGCGTCATCAGCCTGGTGGTGACGTCGCTGTTCTCGCGGATGCGCGCATTCACCGCCGCCTCCACCACAGCGAGATCGTCGCGTCCGATCGGGGTCGGCTGACTCACATCGAAGCGCAGCCGGTCGGGGGCATTCAGGCTGCCCTTCTGCGTCACGTGCGGCCCGAGCCGCCGGCGCAGCGCCTCGTGCAGCAGATGCGTCGCGGAATGGTGCGCGCGGATGGCGGTGCGCCGGATGTGGTCGACCTCCGCCACCACTGCCTGCCCGACCCGCGCCTCGCCGGCCTCCACCATGCCCAGATGCACCAGGAGGTCGCCAACGCGGCGCTGCGTGTCGGAGACAGCGATGCGCATCCCGGCGGACGGCGTTCCGGCTGCGCCGATGATCACGCCGGTATCGCCGACCTGCCCGCCCGCCTCGCCGTAGAACGGCGTCTGGTTCAGCACCACCGCGACCGGCGTGCCCGGCCCGGCGGATTCGACGGCAGCGCCGTTGACCACCAGCGCGCGGATCTCCGCCTCGGCAGTCTCCGTGGAATAGCCGAGGAACTCGGTCGCGCCGACGCGCTCGCGGATATCGAACCAGACGCGCTCGGTCGCGGCATCGCCGGTCCCGGCCCAGGCGGCGCGGGCGCGGGCGCGCTGCTCGGCCATCGCCGCGTCGAAGCCGACGACGTCGACCGCGCGGCCCTCCTCGCGCAACGCGTCCTGCGTCAGGTCGAGCGGGAAGCCGTACGTATCGTACAGCCGGAAGGCGACGTCGCCCGGCAGCGCCTCGTCGCTGCCGAGCCGCGCCGTCTCCTCCGCCAGCAGGCCGAGGCCGCGCTCGAGCATCGCCTTGAAGCGGTTCTCCTCGAGCCGCATGGTCTCGCTGACCAGCGCCTCGGCACGTCCCAGCTCGGGATAGGCGGCACCCATCTGCCGCACCAGCGCCGGCACCAGGCGATGGAACACCGCCTCCTTGGTGCCCATCATGTGCAGGTGGCGCATCGCCCGGCGCATGATCCGCCGCAGCACGTAGCCGCGACCCTCGTTGCCCGGCAGCACGCCGTCGGCGATCAGGAAGGCGGTGCTGCGCAGATGGTCGGCGACCACGCGATGGCCGATGCGGTGCGGCCCGTCCGGGTCCTGCCCGGTCGCCTCGGCGCTGGCCAGGACCAGGGCGCGCAGTGTGTCGGTGTCGTAGTTGTCGTGCTTGCCCTGCAGGATGGCGGCGAAGCGCTCCAGCCCGAGGCCGGTGTCGATCGAGGGGCGCGGCAGCGGCGCGCGCACGCCGGGCGGTCCCTCCTCGAACTGCATGAACACCAGGTTCCAGATCTCGATGAACCGGTCGCCGTCGGCGTCGGCGCCGCCCGGCGGCCCGCCCGGCACCTCCGGCCCGTGGTCGTAGAAGATCTCGGAACACGGACCGCAGGGACCGGTGTCGCCCATGCGCCAGAAATTGTCCGAGGTCGGGATACGGATGACGCGCCCGTCCGGCAGGCCGGCGATGCGCTTCCAGAGATCAGCCGCCTCGTCATCCTCGGAAAAGACGGTGACCAGCAGCCGATCGGCGGGTAGGGCGAAGTCGCGGGTGACCAGGTTCCAGGCCAGTTCGATCGCGAGCGCCTTGAAGTAGTCGCCGAAGCTGAAATTGCCCAGCATCTCGAAGAAGGTGTGATGCCGCGCGGTATAGCCGACATTGTCGAGATCGTTGTGCTTGCCGCCGGCGCGGACGCATTTCTGCGCCGTGGTCGCGCGCGAATAGGCGCGTCGCTCCTGGCCGGTGAAGACGCTCTTGAACTGCACCATGCCGCTGTTGGTGAAGAGCAGCGTCGGGTCATTGCGCGGCACGAGCGGACTGCTCTCGACCACGGCGTGATCGTTGCGGGCGAAGTAGTCGAGAAATGTCGCACGAATGTCGTTGCTGCTGGGCATCGGCGGCCGAAGATCCTGAAGCGTTCCCTCAGGAAGTAGCGCAGCGCGGCATTGGCTGCCACCCCCGCCCGGTCCCGCCCCGGCGGGCCCGGGCGCAGAGCACCCCAGTATTCACGACGCAGCCGCCGACCCCTGGAACGAACCGGGATCAACCCCCATCTGTCATGCGCTCAGATCGGCCCTGACTTGCGAGTGAGGTATTGCATGATCGCCCGTATCGGCTTCGCCGGCCTGCTGCTGTGCGGCGTGGCGCAGGCGCATCCGCCGCCCAATCCGGACCCGGCCCTGTCCCCCTGGTTCGAGAGCCTCACCGTGCCCGGGACAGGCGGGTCATGCTGCGCGATGGCGGATTGCCGCCAGGCGGATTACCGAATCCGCGCCAACCACTACGAGGCGCTGATCCAGGGCCAATGGATCGCCGTGCCGCCTGACCGCGTGCTGCATCGGACGGACAATCCGACCGGCCATGCGGTCGCCTGCTACACGCCCAATCTCGGGATTCTCTGCTTCGTGCTGGCGCCGCAGACCTGATCGCGGCCGGATGGCGCGCGTCGGACCTCAGCGCTGGTAGGGCGCGGGCAGCAGGCTGCGCACCGGCACCTTGACCGCGGTCGCGCCGGCGGGATCGGTGCCAGGTCGGGCGGGAATGATCATCAGCGCCTCCGGGTCGTGATCGAAGATCAGTTCCCGGCAGGCGCCGCAGGGCGGGACGATGGCAATCGCCCGCACGCTCTCCTCCGGCTTCGGATGACGCACCGCGACGATGGTGTCGATCGTGCCGTCGCCCTCGAGGATGGCGCGGCCGACCGCGACCGGCTCGGCGCAGATCGAGAGCCGGCCGACCGTGGCGCCGAGATGCAGGCCGGTGAAGACATGGCCGTCGCGCGTGCGCAGGGCGGCGGCGACCATGTGCCAGAACGGACGGTAATGGCGTAGCAGAGTCTCGCGCGCTGCCTCGATCAGCGCGCGATCGGCTTCGGTGAGCGACAGCGAGCCGGGCAACCCCGGCTCGATCGCCGGCATGTCCAAGGGCGACGGGCCCTCAGTCGGCCGCCTCGGCTTCTTCGTCGTCGCTCGCCAGCATGGTGTTGGCGACCGCGCCGGCCTGCTCGCGTACGCGCCGTTCGATCGCGTCAGCCATCTCGGCATGGTCGCGCAGGAACTGCTTGGCGTTCTCCCGCCCCTGGCCGATGCGCTGGCTGTCATAGCTGAACCAGGCGCCGGACTTCTCCACCACGCCGGCCTTGACGCCGAGATCGAGCAGTTCGCCGACCTTGCTGATGCCCTCGCCGTACATGATGTCGAACTCGACCTGGCGGAACGGCGGCGCCAGCTTGTTCTTCACCACCTTGACCCGGGTTTGGTTGCCGACCGTCTCGTCGCGATCCTTGATCGAGCCGATGCGGCGGATCTCCATGCGGATCGAGGAGTAGAATTTCAGCGCGTTGCCGCCGGTGGTGGTCTCCGGGTTGCCGAACATCACGCCGATCTTCAGGCGGATCTGGTTGAGGAAGATCAGCAGCGTCTTGCTGCGCGAGACGCTGCCGGTGAGCTTGCGCATCGCCTGGCTCATCAGCCGCGCGTGCAGCCCGACATGGGCATCACCCATCTCGCCCTCGAGCTCGGCCCGCGGCACCAGGGCCGCGACGCTGTCGACCACCAGCACGTCGATCGCGCCGGAGCGCACCAGCGTGTCGGCGATCTCGAGCGCCTGCTCACCGGCATCGGGCTGGCTGATCAGCAGATTGTCGATGTCGACGCCGAGCTTGCGGCCGTAGATCGGGTCGAGCGCGTGCTCCGCGTCGATGAAGGCGCAGGTGCCGCCACGGCGCTGCGCCTCGGCGATCGCGTGCAGCGCGAGGGTGGTCTTGCCGGAGCTTTCCGGCCCGTAGATCTCGATGATCCGGCCGCGCGGCAAGCCGCCGATGCCGAGTGCCAGGTCGAGGCCGAGCGATCCGGAGGGGATCACTTCCACCTGCTCGTCGGCGCCCTTCGCGCCCATGCGCATGATCGAGCCCTTGCCGAAGGCTCGCTCGATCTGACTCAGCGCGGCGTCGAGCGCGCGGTTTTTTTCCATCGTGATCCTCTCGCGGCGTTTGTATCAACCCTGGGTTTATAGCAGGGTCCTGTGCAGTCGTCCCGCCGAATCGGTGCCTGAGTGTGTCACGGCGGCGAACGGCATCGCAACCGCCGCCCGGTTCGCTCATTCGCGATCCCTGGGCCGCCGAATCCAGCCTGCCGCATCCGGTTCGGTCGTCTTCCCTACCCTGCTGGTCCTTCCCCGGCGTCGAGGCGGCGGCCTGTCCTGCGTCGCCACATCGGATCAAGCCCGGGCCCGGACCAGGGGTCGGCGTTAAGAAAGCGTTTTCGTTATGTTCTGTAATGGCGCGTCGTGCAAGAACTTTTCACGAACATCGGCGACGCTCGGCACCGCTTCGGCACCTGGGCCGGGCTCGATCGGGCCGTGATCCGATCTCCTGCGAAACGCCGTCCCGGACCGTTGAAGGTGCGACGGCCGCGCCGGCGCTGCCCGGCCGACAGGGCGTCCCGCCGCCCGCACCGCAGCGGCGGCTCAGCGCCGGGCGGCCATGCGGCCGCGAAGCCGCCAGACATAGGCAATGATCTCCGCCACCGCCTGGAAGTGTTCCGCCGGGATCTCCGCGTCCAGCTCCACGCGATAAAGAGCGCGTGCCAGCGGCGGATTGGGGACGACCGGCACGCGATGCTCCTCTGCCACCGCGCGGATGCGCGCCGCCGCCGAGTCGACGCCCTTGGCAACGACACGCGGCGCCGCACTGCGACCGCGCTCATAGGCGAGCGCCACCGCATAGTGCGTCGGGTTCGTCACCACCACCGTTGCCTTCGGCACCGCGGCCATCATGCGCTTGCGCGCGCGGGCGTGGCGGAGCTGCCGCAGGCGCTGCTTGACGTGCGGATTGCCGTCGGTCTCCTTCGATTCCTGCCGCACCTCCTCCCGGCTCATGCGCATCGAGCGGCTGTGCCGCATCCGCACCCAAAGCAGATCGATCCCGGTCAGCAGCGCCTGCGCCCCGAGCACCAGCAGGACAAGATGCAGCAGCGGTCGGAACAGCCGCTCCGGCAGCACTTGCGGCTGCCAGAAGACGGCCTGCGCCAGGCGATGCCACTCCGAGCCGAACGCCTCCCAGGTGGCGAGGCCCAGCACCGCCAGCTTGGCCACCGCCCGGCCCCCCTGGGCAAGACCATCGACCCCGGCGATGCGCTGCAATCCCCGGCGCGGATCGAGCCGCGCCAGGTCCGGCATCAGGGCTTCGACGTGAATCAGGAATCCGGTCTGCAGCAGCACGACGGCAACGCTGCCGGCCAGCACGGCGAGAGCGAGCGGTGCGGCGGCCAGGGCGACGGTCAGCGCCGCCTCGCGCAGCGGCACGGCGACATCGCCGGCCGCCTGCCACTGGCCGATCCCGGCCAACATCGCCTGCAGGCGCCGCGCCGTCTCGTGCGCGAGGGTCGGGCCCAGCATCATCAGCACGAGCGTCGCGGCGGCGAGCCCGGCCAGCGCGGGCATCTCGCGCGAAACCGGCACCTGCCCTGCCTCGCGCGCCTTCTGCAGCCGCCGCGGCGTTGCGGCTTCCGTGCGGTCCTCGGTTTCCTCGGCCATCCCGCGCTACCCGGGTGACAGCAGCAGACGGCGTGCGGTGGGACCGGCTCGCGCGACCAGGCGATGCCGCAGGGCGCGCGCGCCAAACCGGCTGTGTGGGCGCGTGCGTCGGGTCACAAGCCGGGCAGCACGCTGAAGGCGTCATGGGCTGCGCTGCTCCAGGCGACGAGCAGTGCGCCGGCCACCAGCATGAGCAGCAGCAGCCCGCCGAGGATCTGACCCGGCTGGGCGATGAAGAAGACCTGCAGCGTCGGCACCAGCCGCGCGAGCAGTCCGAGCGCCACCTGCCACACCAGCCCGGCAATCAGGAACGGCGCCGCGAGGCGGAGCGCCAGGCTGAAGCTTTCGCCGACCGCACTCACCACGACGGTTGCGGCATCCGAGGCAGGCAGCACCGCCCCGGCGGGAAACACCGCATAGCTTCCGGCCAGCGCCGAGAGCGGCAGGGCGTAGAGCCCGCTGCCAAGGATCAGCACCGGCGCCGCGATGCCGAACAGGCGGCTGGTCGCCGTGCCCTGCCCGCCGAACGTCGCATCCGGCACCAGTACGCTGGAGAGGCCGAGCATGTAGGAGATGAACTGGCCGGCGATCGGCAGGCTCAGCGCCACCAGCCGCGCCAGCCATCCAAGCAGGCCGCCGGCGAGCAGCTCCGCGGCCGCCATCCGCGCCAGCGGCCAGATGTCGAACGGGACCGCCGGCAGCATGGGCTGTACCGCCGGCAGCAGCAGCACTGTCAGCGCCAGGGCAAAGCCGGCGCGCAGCATCGGCGGCGGCTCGGCTTCGCCGAGGCCGGGCATCAGCATCACCGCCGCACTCACCCGGCAGAGCACAAGGACGAACGCGAAGGCGAGCGGTGTCAGATGCGCCAGGATCGCCGCGTCGGCGCCGTGCATCGGCGAAGTCTCAGGAGCCGCCGATCGCGACCAGCCGGTCGAACAGGCGTGTCGCGTAATCGCTCAGCGTTATCAGCATGAACGAACCGGTGAGCGCGAGCACCGCGCAGACCGCGATCATTTTCGGCACGAAGGCCAGCGTCGCTTCATTGATCTGCGTCACCGCCTGCACGACCGAGATCACCAGGCCGACGGCCAGCCCGGCCAGCAGCGGCGGGCCGCCCAGTTTCAGCACCACGAGCAGCGAGTCCCTCAGTGCTGCCGCCACATCCGCTTCCTGCATCGCTCCCCCGCCATCCTGCCGGGACGGGCCGCTCTCCGTTCCGCGACGCGACCGGCCCGATCGCGCCACGCCACGCCGCATCGGGTGGTTCAGATCGACATGCGCATGATGTCCTGGTAGGCTTGCACGACGCGGTCGCGGATCGCGACGGTCGTCTGCAGCGCCAGTTCTGCCCGCGAGACGGCGGTGACCACCTCGGTCAGATTGCCCTGCCCGGCGACCGCCTGCATCGACTGCGCATCCGCCTGATTCCCGTCATCGATGACGCCCTGCATGGCGCGCTCCAGCGCGCCGCCGAAGCTCGGGGCGGAGCCAGGATCGTCGGCGCCGCTGTCGACGCGGCCATAGGCACGCGCCGCCGCCGAGGGGCTCGCGCCCGTTATGGTCAGGTTCAGGGTCGGGATCGTCGACGTGCTCATTTCAGCAGATCGATCGCGCGGGTCAGCATCGAGCGCGTCACCTGCAGCACGTTAAGGTTGGCGCTGAACGAACGCTGCGCCTCGCGCATGTCCATGATCTCGGTGAAGCTGTTGACGTTCGGCATCTTGACGTAGCCCTGCGCATTCGCCGCCGGATGGGACGGGTCGTAGCGCAGCGGAAATGCCGACATGTCCTCGCCGATCGATTGTACGGCGACGGTCTCCACGCCGAGGGCACGGTCCATCCGGTTGTCGAACGTTATCGTCTTGCGGCGGTAGGGATCGGCGCCCGGGGTTGAGCCGGTGGTGTCCTCGTTGGCCAGATTCTCCGCAATCACGCGAAGTCGCGTGCTTTGCACGTCCATGCCGCGGGCGGAGATCGTCAGCGCCTTGGTCAGGTCCATCGCGGTCAGCCCTTGTCGATCGCCGTACGGAACATCCCCAGATAGGTGTGGTACAGATTGAGCACCAGCGCCTGCGTCGTGTCGGTATCGGCAACCTTGGTGAGCTGCTCCTGCAGCGAGACGGCGTTGCCGTCGGGCGCCCGTCCGGTCGGACGGCTCGCGATGTCGAAGTCAGGCTGCGGCGGGCGGCCGGCGAGGTGCCCGGGTTCGGTGACGGCAAGCCTCGTCGCGCGCGCCGCGGCCGAGCGCTTGATGAACTGGGCGAAGGGCAGCAGGTCCCGCGGCTGATAGTCCGGCGTGTCGGCGTTGGAGATGTTCTGCGCCAGGACCTGCTGCCGCTGATCCACCCAGGCGAGCCGCTGCTCCGCCAGCCGAAACAGGCCGATGTCGGTGACGTCCATGGCCCACATCGTGGCAGGGCCCGCTTGCTGAATGGTTAATCCGGATCGTTGCTCCGGGGCGAGCCGGACCATCGGGACTGCATCAGCACTTCCTTAACCGGTGCGTGCTGCCATGCGCGCCGATGCAGAGCCCGCCCCTCCCCTTCGCGCTGGATCTCGAGGCCGCGGACCGCGCCGCTTTCCTGCGGGCGGAGCAGGCGGCCGACGCGCTCGGGCGCACGCTCCGGCTCGCCCTCGCCTTGCTGGAGGCCGGGCGCACGCTCGATCTCACCGGGCTCGAGGGCTGCGCCGGGCGGCTCTGTGCGGGCGCGTTGGATCTGCCGCCGGAGCATGGGCAGCGACTTCGGCCACGGCTGCAGAGCCTGCTCGCCGAGACCGCAGCACTCGAGGCGCTGCTGCGTCGCAGCGCCGGGACCACACCGCCCGACTGATCTCCGTCCCGTCCTGCCCGGCAAAAGGCCGCGCCGCATGAGCTTCTCGCCGACAACGCTGCTGACCTTCGGCCTCGCCCTCGCCGCCGTGCTTGGCCTGGTCGTGCTCGCCGGCCGTGCCGCCAGGCTTGGCGGCTTCGCGCCGCGCGGCGGCGTCGGACGCCGCATCCAGGTGCAGGAGACCACGGCGTTGGATCCGCGCCGGCGCCTGCACCTGGTTTCCTGTGACGGCCGCGCGGTACTGCTGCTGACCGGCGGCGGCGCCGATCTGGTGGTCGGATGGCTGCCGGAGGGTGCGTCGGCGCCGCGGGGGCAGTCGTGAGGGGCCGCTATCTCGGCCTGCTCCTGGCCCAGGCCGCGCTGCTCGCCGGCGTGCTCGCCGTCTGGCTGCTGCTGCTGCCCGGTGCGGCGCATGCACAGTCGGTGAATATCGATCTCGGCCAGGTCGGACGGGCCGGCGCCACCAGCCGGCTGGTGCAGCTGACCGCGCTGCTGACCGTGCTGTCACTGGCGCCGAGTCTGCTGGTCATGGTCACGGCTTTCACCCGGATCGTGATCGTGCTGTCGCTGCTGCGTGGCGCGCTCGGCGCGCAGGGCACCCCGCCCAACATGGTGATCATCGGGCTCTCGCTGTTTCTCACCTTTGCGGTGATGCAGCCGGTGCTCAATCAGGCCTGGACCACGGGCCTGCTGCCGATGACGCAGAACAAGGTTGGCGAGATGGAGGGGCTGCGGCTTGCCAGCGAGCCGTTCCGCCGTTTCATGGTGGCCAATCTGCGACCCCCCGATTTGCAGCTTTTCCTCGACATCGCGCATCTGCCGCCACCGGCGACGCCGGACCAGACGCCCTGGCGGGCGCTGATCCCGGCCTTTCTGGTGGGTGAGCTGCGCCGCGCCTTCGAGATGGGTTTCCTGCTCTATCTGCCCTTCCTGGTGATCGACCTGGTGGTCTCCAGCGTGCTGATGAGTCTGGGCATGATGATGCTGCCGCCGAGCGCGGTGTCGTTGCCGTTCAAGCTGATCTTCTTCGTGCTGGTCGATGGCTGGCGCCTGGTCTCCGGCAGTCTGGTGCAAAGCTTCCAGCCGCCGCACTGACGCCGCGCCCTTCGTGCGCGAAGGCGAAGACATTCGCCTTCGACACCGTCGAAGGCGACCATTGCCCTGGGCCACGGGCCTGCAACGCTGTCTAGGCTGCGGCCTACGGCCGCACCGCGCGGAGCGCGGCTTTGGCCTTGACTGCGTTGCAGGCCCGTGGCGCTTGCTTGAGGTGCGCGAGCCCCGCTTCGCGCGCCGGCGGCGCGACGGTGTCGCGCGCGCACAGTGCGCGCCTCGGCGCCTACTCCCCGCCCACCGTCTGTACGACCGTGAATCCCTCGAACTCGGGCGGGCCGAGATAGAGCGGACGGTTCTCGCCGGCACCGCGATGCGCCGCGCGGAACGCATCGGAGCGCGTCCAGGCCTCGAACGCCTCCCGGCTCTGCCACACGGTATGCGAGCTGTACAGCGTGTGATCGCCGCGATCCGGGCCGCGCAGCAGATGGAACACGACGAAGCCCGGAAGCTGCTCGAGATGCGAATCGCGCGAGGCCCAGACCTGCTCGAAGGCCTCTTCGGATCCGCGCGCCACCTTGAACCGGTTCATTGCGATGAACATACCATCTCCCCGCGTGAATGCGTCCGCTCAGGCTGCGCGCGCCTGCTGTGCCAGCCGCCCGAGATTGCCAAGCAGATCCTGCGCCACCTTCAGGCGCGTGCCGACATCCATTTCCTGGATCACCGCCAGCTTGTGATCCGGGCGCAGCCGGATCGTCGGCCCCTTGCGGCCAGCGAGCCAGGCGATCAGCCCGGCCGGATTGCCGAATGCGTTGCCGCGGAACGACAGCACCATGCCCTTCGGCCCGGCCTCCAGCTTCTCGACACCGACCTCGCGGCATTGCCGCTTCAACGACATCACCTGCAGCAGGTTCTCGACCTCCGCCGGCAACGCACCGAACCGATCGACCAGCTCGGCCGCCATGGCCTCGGTCTCGGCATCCGAGGCCAGCCCGCCGATGCGGCGATAGAGGCCCAGCCGCACCGGCAGGTCGCGCACGTATTCCTCCGGGATCAGCACCGGCAGGCCGAGCGTGATGTTCGGCGTCCAGTCGTGCTCGATCCGGCGGCGGCCACGCTCGGCCCGCATCTCGGCCACCGCATCCTCCAGCATCTGCTGATAGAGCTCGATGCCGACCTCGCGGATATGCCCCGACTGCTCGTCGCCCAGCAGGTTGCCGGCGCCGCGGATGTCGAGATCGTGGCTCGCCAGCGTGAACCCGGCGCCGAGGCTGTCCAGCGTCTGCATCACCTCGAGCCGCTTCTGCGCCGCCCCGGACAGCCGGTGGTTCGGCGGCCAGGTCAGATAGGCGTAGCCGCGCTGCTTGCCGCGCCCCACCCGGCCACGAAGCTGATAGAGCTGCCCCAGCCCGAACATGTCGGCGCGATGGATCACCAACGTGTTCACCGCCGGCATGTCGAGTCCGCTTTCGACGATGTTGGTGGAGAGCAGGATGTCGTAGCGCCCGTCGCCGAACTCGGTCATCACCCGCTCGAGCTCGGTCGGTGCCAGCCGCCCATGCGCCTCGGCGATCTTCGCCTCCGGCACGATCTCGCGCAGCCGCTCCGCCATGCGGCCGAGATCCTCGATGCGGGGCACGACGCAGAAGATCTGGCCGCCGCGGAAGCGCTCGCGCTGGATCGCCTCGCGGACCACGACGCCGTCGAACGGCATGATGAAGGTGCGCACGGCGAGCCGGTCGACCGGCGGTGTGGCGATCACGCTCATCTCGCGCACGCCGGTCAGCGCGAGCTGCAGCGTGCGGGGGATCGGCGTCGCGGTCAGCGTCAGCACATGCACGTCGGCCTTGAGCTGCTTCAGCTTCTCCTTGTGCGCGACGCCGAAATGCTGCTCCTCGTCGATGACCAGCAGGCCGAGCTCGGCGAATTCGACGCCCTTGGCCAGCAGCGCATGCGTGCCGATGACGATGTTGACGCTGCCGTCGGTGATGCCCTTGCGCACGGCCGCCGCATCCTTGGCGCCGACCATGCGCGAGAGCTGCGCCACCTGCACCGGCAAGCCGGCGAACCGCGCCGAAAACGTGCGGTAGTGCTGCCGGGCGAGCAGCGTCGTCGGCACCACCACCGCGACCTGGCTGCCCGCCATCGCGGCGATGAAGGCGGCGCGCAAGGCGACCTCCGTCTTGCCGAAACCGACGTCGCCGCAGATCAGCCGGTCCATCGGCCGGCCGGAGGCGAGGTCCTCCAGCACGTCGCTGATCGCCCGCGCCTGGTCGTCAGTTTCGGCGAAGGGGAAGCGGGCGCAGAACTCGTCCCACATCCCCTCGGGCGGCGCCATCATCTCGGCCTCGCGCACCCGCCGTGCCGCGGCGACGCGGATCAGCTCGCCGGCCATGTCGCGGATGCGCTGCGCGGCGCGCGCCTTGCGCGTCTGCCAGCCGGCGCCGCCGAGCTTGTCGAGCGCCACGCCCGCGGTCTCGCTGCCGAAGCGCGACAGCATCTCGATGTTCTCGACCGGCAGGAACAGCTTCTCGTCGCCGTCATAGATCAGCCGCAGGCAGTCATGCGGCGCGCCGTCGGCGGTCAGCGTCTCCAGGCCGTCATAGCGGCCGATGCCGTAATCCTGGTGCACCACCAGGTCGCCCTCGGCGATCTCGGTCGCCTCGGCGATGAACTCCGCGGCGGCGCGGCGGCGGCGCGGCGGGCGGCTGATGCGCTCGCCGAGCAGATCCTGCTCGCCGACGATCGCCACCTGCTCGGCGACGAAGCCGCGCTCCAGCCCAAGCGTCATCAGCCCGATCGCGCCGGCCGGCAGCCTGCCCGCCGCCGCCCAGTCATCGACCGCCTCGGCGCGCAGCCCGTGCTCGCGCAGCAGATTGGCAATCCGGTCGCGCGAGCCGCGGGTCCAGGCCGCGACATGCGTGCGGCGCCCAGCCTTGCCCCATTGCGCCGCCTGCGCCTTGAGCTGCTCGAACACCGTGCCCGACGGCCCGGCGCCGGCCTGGGTGAACACGACGCCCGGCCGGCCGCCGGCATCAATCCCCGCCGCCCCCTCGGCCCGCGCGTACGGGCTGAAGGCGAAGAGCGGGCCCTGCGCCAGCACCGCGTCCCAGGTCGCCTGGTCGAGGTACAGCATCGCCGGCGGCAACGCGCGGTACGGCACCTCGCCGTCACGCGGCACGGCGCGGCGCGCCTCGTAATGGTCGGCGATCATCTCCAGCCGCGCCGCGAGTGCGGCCTCCGCCTGGTGATCCAGGCTGACCGAGGCGCCCGGCAGGTAGTCGAGCAGCGTCTCCATCGCCTCATGGAACAACGGCACCCAGTGCTCCATGCCGGGATGCCGCCGCCCCTCGGAGATCGACTGGTAGATCGGATCCTCGACCGCCCCCGGGCCGAAGTTCTCGCGCCAGCCGGTGCGGAAGCGGGCGATGCTCGCCGGCTCCAGCAGCACCTCGGAGACCGGCCGCAGCGCCAGTCGCTCGACCCGCGCGCCGCTGCGTTGGGTCGCCGGATCGAAGTGGCGGATGCTCTCGATCACATCGCCGAACAGGTCGAGCCGCACCGGCTCCGCCTCGCCGGCCGGGAACAGGTCGATGATGCCGCCGCGGGTCGCGTATTCGCCCGGCTCCATCACCGTGCCGGCGCGGCCATAGCCGTTCGCCTCGAGGAAGCGCACCAGCGCGTCCGGATCGACCGTGCCGCCGGACTCCAGCGTCATCGCAGCACCCCGGAACGCATGCCGCGGCGGCACGCGCTGCACCAGCGCGTTCACCGTGGTCAGCACGATGCGCGGCCGCGGCGACGGCTCCAGCAGCCGGGTCAGCGTCGCGATGCGTTCGGCGACGATCTCGGGATTGGGGGAAACGCGGTCGTAGGGAAGGCAATCCCAGGCCGGAAAGCGCAGCACGTCCAGCGTCGGGGCGAAGAAGGCCAGCGCCTCCGCGAGCCGCGCCATGCGCGCGTCGTCGCGCGTGACGTGCAGCACCGCACCGTCCGCCATCTCGGCGCGGCGGCGGGCGAGCAGCTGCGCGTCGAACCCTTCCGGCGCGCCATAGACGGTGGCCGCGGTCATGCCAGGGCCGCGGCGCGGATCGCCGCCAGCAGCCCCGCGTACGGGCCGGCCGGGATCGGCTGCCGTCCGGTCAGCCAGTCGGCCAGCGCCGCGTCGGGCAGCTCCATCAGCGCCTCCAGCGCATCGAGTTCCGCGGCTTCCATGCCGGCGATACGGCGTGCGACGTAGCCACCGATCAGCAGATCATTCTCCCGCGTGCCACGATGGGTGGCGCGATACAGGACGCGCCGGCGCCTCGGGTCGAGCGCGGCGGCATCCGCGGAGGGCGGAGTTTGTTCCATGGGACGCGATGTCATATAGCGGCCGCCCCATGCCCTGTCAGCGCCGGCCCGGAGTCGGCCGGGCGGCGGAGCCGCGCGACCCAGCCATGCACCACGATCCGCTGACCCCGCTGCTGCAACCAGTGACCGCGCTGCGCGGGGTCGGGCCGGCGGTCGCCGCATTGATCGGCAAGGCGGCGGGCGGACCACTGGTGCGCGACCTGCTGTTCCATATGCCGGACTCCTATCTCGACCGGCGGGAGCGCCCGACCATCCGCAGCGTCCGCGCCGGCCAGACCGCAACGCTCGCGGTCGAGGTGCTGCGACACGAGAAGCCGCAGACGCCGCGCCAGCCCTGGCGCGTGGTGGTCAGCGACGGCACCGGCACCGCCGAGCTGGTGTTCTTCAGCCCGCAGCAATTGCGCCGGGCACCGATCGGGGCGCGGCTGCTGGTCTCCGGCCGCGTCGAGCTCTATGGCGGCCGGGTCAGCCTGCCGCATCCGGATCACCTGGTGCCGCAGGACCGTCCGGACGAGCTGCCGGCGATCGAGCCGGTCTGGCCGCTCACCGCCGGCCTGTTCCCGCGCGTGCTGTGGCGGGCCATGCGCGAGGCGCTCGGCCGGATCCCCGACCTGCCGGAATGGCATGATGCGGCCCTGCTGAAGCGCGAAGAGTGGCCGGGGTTCGCGGCCGCGCTGCGCGCGGTGCAGGCGCCGGAGGCGACGGCACCGGCGGAGCCCTGCCGCCTGCGCCTCGCCTATGACGAGCTGCTCGCGGACCAGGTGGCGATCGCCTGGATGCGCAACCGCGAGCGCAAGCGGCCCGGCCGGTCGCTCGCCGGCGATGGCACGCTGCGCGCCCGGGCGCTCGCCGCGTTCGGCCACACGCCGACCCGGGCGCAGGTCGAGGCCCTGGCGGAGATCGATGCCGATCTCGCCTCGCCGCGGCGCATGCTGCGGCTGCTGCAGGGCGATGTCGGCTCGGGCAAGACGCTGGTCGCGGCACTCGCCATGCTGCGCGCCGTGGAAGCGGGCGCGCAGGCGGCCTTGATGGCGCCGACCGAGGTGCTGGCGCGGCAGCATCATCGTACGCTCGCCGCGATCTGCCCGGTCTCGGTGGCGCTGCTGACCGGCGCAGTGAAGGGCGCGGCGCGGCGGGAGATCCTGGCCGGGCTCGCCAGCGGCCGGGTTCCGCTGGTGGTCGGCACGCATGCGCTGTTCCAGGAGGCGGTGGCGTATCGCGATCTCGGCCTCGCCGTGATCGACGAGCAGCACCGGTTCGGCGTCGACCAGCGGGTGACGATGGGCGCCAAGGGCGAGCAGACCGATGTCCTCGTCATGACCGCGACCCCGATCCCACGCACCCTGCTGCTGACGCAATGGGGCGAGATGGAGGTGAGCCGGCTCGGCGCCAAGCCCGCGGGCCGCGCGCCGATCCGCACCACCTTGCATTCGCTCGCCACCCTGCCCGAACTGGTGGACGGGCTGCGAAGGGCGCTCGACGGCGGGTCTCAGATCTACTGGGTCTGCCCGATGGTGGCGGAGAGCGAGGCCTCCGACCTCGCCGCCGCCGAGGAGCGATACGCGAGCCTGCGCCGCATCTTCGGCGCCAGGGTCGGTCTGGCGCACGGGCAGCAGGATCCGGCCGTTCGCGATGTGGCGCTGGCCGCCTTCGCCGGCGGGCAGACCCAGCTGCTCGTCGCGACCACGGTGATCGAGGTCGGGGTCGACGTGCCCGAGGCCAGCGTCATGGTGATCGAGCACGCGGAGCGCTTCGGCCTGGCCCAGCTGCATCAGCTCCGGGGCCGGGTCGGGCGCGGTGCCGCGCAGAGCTTCTGCCTGCTGCTTCATGAAGATGGTGTGACCGAGGCGGCGCGCCGGCGGCTCACCCTGCTGCGCGACACCGAGGACGGGTTCGTCATCGCCGACGAGGATTTCCGCGCCCGCGGCGGCGGCGAGCTGCTCGGGACGCGGCAGTCCGGGCAGCCCGGCTTCCGGCTCGCCGACCCGGTGCGGCACGAGGCGCTGCTGCACATGGCGCATCAGGATGCCGCGGTGTTGATCGAGCGCGACCCGAAGCTGGAAACCCCGCGCGGCCGCGCCATCCGCCTGCTTTTGCGCCTGTTCGACCGTGGTGCGGCGCTGCGCACGCTGCTTTCGGGCTGACGCATCTGTCGCCGCCTGGACGTGCGGGCGGGGAATTGAAACACTCTGCCCTATCATCCACGCGGCATTGATCCTAACTCATAATGAAATGATGACGACGCAAATCGGCGCAGGCCTGCCATACTCCCCCACGCGATGACGGAAGTGAATCTGGATGACCGGCGCGAATATCCGGCGCGCCCTCTGGTCGGTATCGGCATCGTGGTGCTGAAAGCGGATTCGGTGCTCCTGGTACGGCGTGGCCGCGCCCCGGCGCTGGGCCAGTGGAGCCTGCCGGGCGGCGCACAGGAACTCGGCGAGACGGCCGAGGCGGCGGCGCGGCGGGAGCTCGAGGAGGAGGCGGGGCTTGCGGTCGGGACGCTGCACCTGGCGGCGAATGTCGACAGCATCCATCGCGACGCGGCCGGCCGGATCCGCTTTCACTACACCATCCTGGATTTCGCCGCCCGGTGGCGAGACGGCGAGCCGGTCGCTGGCGGGGACGTCAGCGCCGTCGCCTGGGCGCCGGTGGACCGGCTTGCGAATTACGAGCTCTGGGACGAGGCCTTGCGCGTGATCGGCATCGCCCGCCGGCTGCTCGCGTGAGCCCGGGCGTGATTCCGCGGCCACAGCCGGACGTCGCGTCCGACGGACGGTGCAGCCGTCGAGACGAAGCCGCGTTAACGCCTCACGCACCCGCGTGGAGGCCGGAGCGCGACCGGCCGCCCCGTCGCCGCACGAGGCGTTGCATCACGACCCGGCCTGCGGCGACGTCCCGCAGGTGAGCGGAGAAGCCCATGGATCGACCGCTGGAGATCACCTTCCGCAACGCGCCGAGTTCCGAGCCGCTGCAGGCGGAGATTCGGCGGCAGGCGGCAGCGCTGTACGAAGATTATCCGGAACTCGCGGGCTGCCGGGTTGCGGTCGAGGCGGTGCATGAGCGCCAGCGCGGCACCAGCACCTATCTGGTGCAGATCGATCTCGCCCTGGCCGGGCGGAGCCTGGCGGTCACCGGCGACGCGGCGCCGGATGCGCAGTCGGACATGCGGACGGCGATTGCCACCGCGTTCGACGCCGCCGCGCGTGCCCTTGCGGCGCCACCCGTCCCTGCCGGCAGACCGGCGCCGACGCTCTCCGGCGAGGTGATCCTGCTGGATGACGCGGCGGGCCACGGCGTATTGCTCGCCGCCGACGGATCGCAGCTTGGCTTCGGGCGCGACGCCGTCATCGACGGCCGGTTCGAGGACCTCGCCATCGGCACGGTTGTCACCTATGCGGAGGCGACCGGCGGCTCCGGCCCGGAGGCGGTCACGGTGCGGGCGGTGCAGCCGGACGAGGACTTCGAGTAGGCCGGCCTGACCCGCCGCCGGTCGGAACCAAACCACGCATCCCGGCCCGCCGGGCCGCGCCAGCGCAGGATCGCTCCGACCGTGCCGGGCGATCCCGCTCCGGCTTTTCGGTCTCAGAGGATGATCACGCCTTCCGGGATCCCACGTCCGGCCTAGCTGCGCCGGCGCGTCCGGGGCACGTGGCGCGAGGTCAGCGTCGCCGCAGCCCCGGCACAGATCAGTCCAAGCGAGGCGGGGATCAGCCAGGCCGGCCGCAGCAGCAGCGGCACCGCGACGCCGTTCCACACCCAGGGCCAGAAATTCGCCTGGATGCCATGCTCAGCCGCGCCCAGGAGGTTCTGGTCGATCATGAACACCGCCTCCCCGAGCGGCATATCGGGCGAGGCCAGGGAGGCGATCGCGAAGGCTCCGATCAGGAGCACCGCCGCCAGAACCGCGAGGACGCGAGCAGTCATCACATGAACAGCTTCTGGTTGGTCTTATCGGCATACATCGCCGCGACCCAGGTACCATAGCCGTTCCAGATCACGGTTGGCACCCGCTCATTGGTGCCGAGCACCCGCTCCGTCGCCTGGCTCCAGCGCGGATGCGGCACGGCCGGGTTCACGTTCGCCCAGAAGCCGTATTCGCTCGGGCCGAGCGTCGCCCAGAACGTGTCCGGCCGCTTCTCGACGAAACTGATCCGCACCAGCGCCTTGCCCGACTTGAAACCGTATTTCCAGGGAATGTGAACCCGCAGCGGCCCGCCATTCTGCGGCGGCAGCTTCTTGCCATACATGCCGGTGACCATGAACGGCAGCTCGTTCATCGCCTCCTGCATGGTCAGCGCCTCGATATAGGGCCAGGGGTAGAAGGGCTGCGACAGGCCCGGCATCACGCTGTCATCCTCGATGGTCTGGAAGCGGACGTATTTGGCCGAGCCGAGCGGCCGGGCGAAGGCGACGAACTCCTTCAGGGTGAAACCGGTCCAGGGCACCACCATCGACCAGGCCTCGACGCAGCGGTGGCGGTAGACCCGCTCCTCCACGTGCATCTGGCGCACCAGGTCGTCGAGGCCGATGCTGCGCGGCTTCTCGACCAGCCCGTCGATCTTCAGCGTCCAGGGGCTCTGCGGCAGCTTCTGCGCCGCCTCCCAGATGTCCTTGTCCTCGGCGAACTCGTAATAATTGTTGTAGGTGGTCGCGTCGCTCTCCGGCGTGATCGGCCGGCCGGGCGGGAAGCGCGGGTCGGGGGCCGCCCGGGCGGTGCCCGCCATCGCCATCCCGGCAGCCACGGCGCCGGCGCCTGCGAGCAGGGCGCGTCGCCCCATGACCGTGGCTTCCGGCGTCACCGCCGACTCGCCGATCTCCCAGCCTTGCCGCTTGCGTATCAACATCGCACACCTCGCCTCGGAATTCTCCTCCTCGCCCTACGTGGCGCTGGCGCGGCCGGTTACCATCCCGGGTCGGGGAAAGAGGCGCCGGCGTGGAGCGGGTCACAGGCGCACGGGACCCAACGGGTACATCAGTGGGCGCCAGAGATTGATCGGGTCACGCCAGGGGTATTGAGGACGGGGTCTCGAGACAGACCGCGTAACCGCGCGGTTGCGAGAATGGCGACGACCGCAGCGTGCAGTCAGTTCCTGCCGCTTCATCGCGATGACGCTTTTCCGCCTGTATGCACGACAAGCCGCCACCCCACAGCCGCGAAACCACTGCCGATATCAGGCGCATTGGCGAACCATCGTAATCGCGTCAGACAATCGCGTCGGAGTTCTGGCCTCTGCTGAAGTCTACGGCGATCTCCGCCGATCCCGCGTCAGGGCGTCACGGTCAGTGCCCTTAGTTCCTTCCGGGCCGTGCCAAAGCTGCCAAGTTGGTAAACTGACGCGCCGGTCGGCGAGAATGTGAACGACGCGAACGGTTCCGCCAACATCTTGTCCAGATACGTTTCCGTTGCAACGCCAATCGTTACATGCGGGTTGAATCGCTTGCCCGCCGCGACCGTGGTGAAATTGGCGACGTAGTCGATCAGTGAATTTTGAATATCCCGCCCGCCCTCGTCGCTGAAAAACGCGGCCGGGGTTCCGGTCTTCACCGTGTAGGGCCCGATGGCTGCGATGAGCTCGTCTTGCATCCGATGCAGATCGTCGGTCGGTTCGACGACGATTCCCGCGAGGCCGAGCGGCGCAGACGGAATGTAGTAGTATTTGATCGCCTTCAACGTCCATGCCGTGGGCCTCTCTTTGGCCAGAACCGCGTTGGCCGCCGCAAAGACCTTATCGAGGTCGTCCGTGCGAACGAATTGCTGCAACAGGGTGATGTGCGGGTGGCGCGTCTCATCCAGAGCAAAGCCCTGCGGAAATGATCCGCGCAGTCGGGCGTTGGCGGCCATCGCGTGCTGAACCATGGTCGCGTCTGGTTCGAGC
>Ga0335074_10003289_pt1 | contig 22014 bp, 18 predicted proteins | sample Lox_Sample_23_FD_206715 | JGI IMG/M metagenome (GOLD analysis project Ga0335074, IMG submission 206715) | Soil microbial communities from Loxahatchee National Wildlife Refuge, Florida, United States - Lox_Sample_2.3 | ecosystem: Environmental > Terrestrial > Soil > Wetlands | place: USA...
ATCGAATTAGCCCCGGCCAGGAAACACAGCGCTTGCGTTTCTTCGCTCATGGTTTCGCGGCCGGCGGAAAGCCGCACCACGGATCGCGGCAGGGCGATGCGGGCGACAGCAATGGTGCGCACGAACTCGATCGGGTCGAGTGCCGGCGCACGCGCCAGCGGCGTGCCGGCGACGCGAACCAGCATATTGATCGGTACCGATTCGGGATGCACGGGCAGATTCGCGAGCGTCGCGATCATGCCGACCCGATCTTCGCGCGTCTCGCCCATGCCGACGATGCCGCCGCAGCAGACGTGGATGCCGGCGGCGCGTACGCGCTCAAGCGTGTCCAGACGATCCTGATAAGTGCGCGTGGTGATGATCTCGCCGTAAAACTCCGGCGAAGAATCGAGGTTGTGATTGTAATAGTCGAGCCCCGCATCCTTGAGCTTGCGCGCCTGTCCGACCGTGAGCATGCCAAGCGTAGCGCAAGTTTCGAGCCCCAGCGCCTTGACGCCGGCAACCATGGTACAGACGGAGTCGACGTCGCGGTCCTTCGGCGCACGCCACGCCGCGCCCATGCAGAAACGACTAGCGCCAGCGTCGCGCGCGGCACGGGCCTCGGCAAGCACGGCATCGAGCGGCATGAGCCGTTCGGCGCGCACGCCGGTTTCGTATTGCGCGCTCTGTGGACAATAGGCGCAATCCTCCGGGCAGCCGCCGGTCTTGATCGAGAGCAGCGTTGAAATTTGCACGGCCGAGGGATCGAAATGTTCGCGATGCACGCTTTGCGCGCGGAAGATCAACTCCGTCAGCGGCAGATCGAACAGGGCACGCAATTCCGCCCGGGTCCAATCGTGGCGATGCGGTGCTATGGGTCCGTTGGCGGTCGGCCGCGGTTCGGTGGAAGACATAACGACAGCATAAAGGGGGAAACGAGCGCGACAAGAGCCCAAGGCATCTTACTCCGGGCATGGCGCAACAAAAAGGGCCCCGCGGTTTGCCCGCGGGGCCCAGAACACGTCAGCCGTTGTGAGGGGATTAGTTCTTCGCGACGAGTGGCTTCGGTGATTCGGGCGCCCACACGCGGAAGCCTGTTCTCCACCACACTGCGAGACCGTTGATGTCGTCCTTGTTGACGAAACCGTCGGTCACCCAAACCTGAAAGGACACTGGGCCGAAATCGTAACCAACGAGGCCGCCGGCGCCAATCGCAAGCTCCTTACCGCAGGTGCCGCCGACACCATACGTGCAGGTGAAGCCGCCACTGAGCTGGTCATTTGTAGTCTGGGCTTTGATAAAGCCGACCGGACCAATCTGCCATTTGCCGATCTGATACAGAGCGGTGAAGTCGGCAAAGAACAGGTTGCCGTTGATCATATTGGCTGTGCCGGGCACGCCATTGCCACCGAGGCAGCACACGCCCTGAGCGGCCGTGTTGATGTCGTAGAACATATTCACCGACAGAATCCAGCTCTTGCTCAGGTAGGAAAACGCCAAGGTTGGTTCGAAGGTCCAGTAATCAGGGTTGAGGTTGCCCAGATACCGCGCTCCATCCGGAGCCATGAAGTCGAAGCCGGCGCTGACAAAAAAGCCATTGCCGAGATTCCATGACAAGTTGATCGGGTTCCAGATCGTGTTCGCGATTTCCCAGAACCAGCCCGTGCCCGAGTCGAACGTCCCGGGCGTCAACCCGGTGATCGATCCCGCCGCGTAGAAGGCCTGCACCACCGACACTGAATAGGCGGCGCCGAGGAAGTTATAGCCGGTGGACCAGAGGATCGGCACGGCCATGCCGGCCGACGGGAAGGTCAGCAACGACGGAGAGCCTCCGCCACTCTGGTTTCCATAGGCCCTGAAATTCGGAGTAATGATGCTGCCTGCGCCGGAATAAATACCGGGTGGTGCAGCCGCACCCAAGGGAAGACCTTCAGTCGCGCCAAACAAGCGGTTATCGAAATCAAACCCCTCGGTGGCGAAGCTCTTTGTCGCTGCGCCAGTAACTATAAGCGCCGCGGCAAAGCCGCCCAATGCTAGTTGTCTCAGTCGGGTCATCTGCCCCTCCACGTGTTTGTCCCCAACACCCTGCGCACGAAGTTCCGCATGGGCTTGACGCGTCAGCACGACCTGCCAACTCGTCGCAGGGTCGTGCAAACGTATGAAGAATGCAATGCTTTGCGGGCTTTGGCGCGGGGGAGAATGTCATTTATGTTGTGGTAGTTGCAAAAATATCACGCAACAAAACGTTGCCGACCGCGCTCGGCGCGAACCTCGTTTGCTGCGATAATCGAGAGAAAATCAAAGGGTTAATCAAAGTCCGCCGGGCGCGATTTTTTGATGCTCGGCGAGCATCAAAACAGCGCCAAAATTCTAGCTAGAGTTGGTGCCCATCATCGCCTACTACCCAAGTCGAATCAAGCCAGCGCCGAGGCGATTCGGTGAAACCGACGAGCCGTCACTGCGGCGCCACCGGGCTGGAGCAATCTGGAATAAGCGCTGCCGCGCCGGATTATTTCGACGCGTTTGTCTTGGCGGCTCACTAAGAATTTGGCGGCTCACCAAAAATCGAGAATCGGCCAAATTGTTTGTTCATGTGAATGCATGAGCGATGCCAGCCGGCCGACATGCAGCACGATCGGAGCGACACCCTCGTCGTGTCGCAGCGCAACGATGCGACCGATGAAAAGCGAATGGTCGCCGCAGGGATGTTGCGCCATCACCTCGGCGGCAATCGTCGCATTGGCGTGCGTGAACAAGGGTGTTGCGCCGGCATATTCATATTCCGGGTCGATCCCCTCCACCGGCCGCCCGGCGAAATGTCCGATCAAAGCTTCCTGGCCGCGCGCTAAAATATTCACGCCGAAATGGCCGGCTTCCATCAGGAACGCGTGCATGCGCGCTTTGGTGCCGACCGAGATTACGCACAGCGGCGGATCGAGCGAGCCCGACATGAACGCATTTGCGGTCATGCCGCGAATCTCGCCGCGCACTTGCGTGGTGATGACGGTAACGCCTGTCGCGAACGAAGCCATGACCCGGCGGAACAGATCTTCCGTTACCGCACCGTCCGCGCCGGAATGAGGTGCCGAAATACCCATTATTGAACCTTATGAAGTCGATGGCGGCGAAGCAAGGAAACGTCGCCGTTTTGCCGCTATTCTTTGGGCGGCGGGCTGCTGTCAATAACTTTGGCCAATTCCGTCAGCGCGTTTTTGTAGATGGCCTGGATCTCTGGCGAATGGATATCCTTAGGCTGAGGAAACTGGTCGCTGTGCAAATACAGCGCGCGCATCAATTTAAAATCGGCGTGAGTCGAAAACATGTAAGACGCGGCTTTGTCGCCCGCCACACGCGTCCAAACGATGTAATCGGCAGGATCCAACTTACTGCGACAGAAATAGATCGTATGCTCCTTGTTCCACACCACGACGACAGGAAGGGCTTGAGCAACGTCGCTTGATAGTCCCAGGCTCGCGGCTGTCGGTGCCGGAAACGTATCTTTCGTGCCGATCGTATCGAGATATTTTTGCATCTTGTGAAACTGTGCCGTCGAAATGGGCGGAGCCTCCTGCGCGAAAGCGCATGTAGCCGCGGTCAACACCGTCAGCAGCACAGCTGCGAGCAACTGCCTCATTTTAGACCCTCGTCGACTGTTCGACATTCTACCACGATGGCGGCCTTTCTACGTCATCGGGTCTCGTTCCGAACGCGTAGCGGGCGGCTACGACTTCACCAACTTGCGGCCGGTCACCGCTTCGAGGTTTTTGAAGTAAATCTTGTCTTGGTCGGCTTTCGACAGATTGAGCTCGTCGAGAATCCGCAGTGTTTCGCGCGGATACATCGTGCCGCCCTCCGGATCGAACGGGCAATCGGACGCAAACACGATCTTGTCGCGCGGGAAGAATTCCATGCCGAGCCTGGTCGCCGGCGCCGCGGTGAAAACGGCGGTGTCGGCCCAAAAATCCTCCTTGAAATAGTCGAGCACGCGCTTTTTCAGACTCTTGCGCAGCGTGACGTAATCGGCGTCCGAGGTGCGCGAGCCCATGACATCGTTACCGGGGCCGATGCGGCCTTCAAGCATCGGCACGATGCCGCCGAAATGATGGGTGATGATTTTCAGATTAGGATGGGTGTCCATGATTTTCGAGTACACTAGGCGGATCATGGCGGTCGCGGTTTCGTAGGACCAGCCGAAGGTCCACCAGATCTCGTAAAGCGACTTTTGTTCGGTAATGTAGTCGGGCACCTCGGCGCCGCGCGTGGGATGCAACCAGATCGGAATGCCGAGCTCGTCCATCTTGTGCCAAAACGGCCGGAATTCCGGGCGGTCGAGCGGCCTGCCGGCGATGTTGGTGTGGATTTGCACGCCGAGCGCGCCGAGCTCTTTGACCGCTCGCTCCGCCTCGGCGACGCCGGCGTCGGAAGCGGCGAGCGAGACCTGCGCCACCCAGCCGGGAAAATGATCCTTCTCCTTGGCGCACAGTTCCGCGAAACCGTCGTTGATGATGCGGCAAAACTCGTCGATGTGCGCCGGCGTCTTGGCGAAGTTTTCGATTGTGGGCTGCGGGTAAGAGAGGATCTGCTGATAATCCTTGTGACCGTCCACAATTTTCTTGCGCACGTCGACATCATACAGCGCCGGCAGCGAGCGTACGCGCTTGCCCATGTCCTTATAGTCGCCGGCGACTTCATTGAGCTTCTCGAAGAATTTTTGCGGAAAAAAATGCGTGTAGGCGTCGATGCGCATGGGGCGTTTCTCCCTGATCTTTGCGTGCTTTTAGCACAGGCGCCGCGCGTGGCAGCAAGCAGTTACGCAACCGCGCCATGCCCAAAACGCGCGAGCACCTCGGCCGGGATCGGCTGCGACTTTATGCGCGCTGGATCGTCGGCGGAGCGCGCCACCCAGACCCGCGTCTCGAAGCTCTCGACCGCCAGCACGCCGGCTTTGGTAAGCCGATGTTCGATTTTGAAGCTCGAGCGGCCGCAACCGCCGAGCGCGGTCTCGATTTCCACGTCGTCGCCGAACCGGGTCGGCAGCCGAAAGCGCGCCCGCGCCTCCACCAGCGGATGCCCGGCGAAGGCGTAGGCTTTCAGATAATCGATCTTGTTCATGCCGAGCGCCCGCTCGATGAGCGTGGTCGTCGAGGTGTCGAACATCTCAAAATAGCGCGGATAGAATATGATCCCGGCGGGATCGCAATCGCACCATTGAATACGCACATTGCGAATGTTCTTAAGCATGAGGTCGGATGTCGATGCCTCTGTCGTCAGTCATCCAAATTCCGTCGTCTGCTAGCGCGGGGCCATGCGCAACGCCGCATCAAGACGAATGACCGTGCCGTTGAGATAGCGGTTCTCGATCAAGTGGCGCACCAGTGCCGCGAATTGCGACGGATCGCCGAGCTTTTTCGGGAACGGCAGTGAAGCGGCGAGGCTCTCTTGCGCCGGCGGCGGCAGTCCAAGCAGCATCGGGGTTAAAAATATGCCGGGAGCGACGGCGTTGACGCGGACTCCGAACTGCGCAAACTCGCGCGCCGCCGGTAAGACGAGACTGACCACGCCGCCCTTCGACGCGGCATAGGCGGCCTGGCCGACTTGTCCTTCATAAGCGGCGACCGAGGCCGTACAGACGATGATGCCGCGCTCGCCGTCGGCCAGCGGCTCCAGCGCCTGCATGGCGGCGGCGGCGAGCCGCATCGCGTTGAATGTGCCGACGAGGTTTATGCGAATAACGCGCTCGAAGTCGGCGAGCGGCATCGGTCCGTCGCGGCCGACAATGCGCTTGGCCGGTCCGATGCCGGCGCAACCGACCAGGATCCGCGCCGGGCCGTGGTCGGCGGTCGCCTTGGCGATCGCCGCTTCCGTGGCGGCGTCGTCGGTTACGTCGCAGTCAATGGCGATGCCGTTGATGTCGATCGCGACCTCGGCGGCAGCCTTGGTGTTGACATCGAGGATCGTGACTTTGGCGCCGGCGGCGGCGAGCATGCGCGCGGTCGCCGCGCCGAGACCGGAGGCGCCGCCGGTAACGAGGGCCGCATGTCCGCGAATATCCATGATCAACCGGTGCGCGCTGCGGGTGTTGCCGTGCCACCGGCGACAATCACATTTGACGGCGGCGGATCGGCGTAGAGCGCCTCGACCAACGACGCGCGATGGGCGAGTACCGCGCGCTGATTGATCGATCCTTTGTCGGTGATTTCCCCGACATCGAGCGACGGCGGCTCGGCGAGCAGTACGACACGGCGGATGCGGGTCGACGTGCCGCGGCCGGGCTCCGCCAGCGGCTCGAAAAGCCGCGCGAATGCGTTGCGCACGCGGGCGTCGGCGAGCAACGTTGCGGCCGGTACAGCCGCTGCGAGACCAGGCGCCAGTTTGCGGCAGGCATCGAGATCGGGAATGAGCAGCGCCGCGATTTCGTCGCGATCGGGCCCCGCCAGGACGACGTCGCGCACCAGCGGCGCGCAGTGCGCGATCAGGGCCGTCCGCAGCGGCCCGACGCTGACCCAGGTGCCGGTTGCGAGCTTGAAATCCTCGGCGATGCGGCCGTCAAAGATGAGGCCCTTCGCCGGATCGGCCGGATCGGCGAATTTGAGCGCGTCGCCGAGCTTGTAATACCCCTCCTCGTCGAAGGCGGCCACAGTGAGCGCCGGCGCGCGCCAATAGCCCGGGGTGACGTTGACGCCCTTAAGCCGCGCCTCGAGCTTGCCCTCGCGCGGCACGAGCTTAAGCTCGACACCCGGCAACGGCAGGCCGATATTGCCGGCACGCTCGGACAGCCAATTGCAGGCGAGCGCAGCCGGCGCCGTTTCCGTCGAGCCGAGGCTCGACATGACGAGAATGCGCTCGCCCGTCGTCTCGACTGCAAGGCGCTGCAGCGCGTCGAGCACGTGCTGCGACAGACCGGCGCCAGCGTAGAACATGACCTTGAGCCGGCTGAAAAATGTCTCGCGCAGCGCCCGATCCGCCGAAAGATAGGGCAGCAGCATCTCGAAGCCCTTGGGTACGTTGAAATAGATTGTCGGCGCCACGTCGCGCAGATTGCGCACGGTCGCCTCGATGGCCCCCGGCGTCGGCTTGCCTTCGTTGATATAAAGCGAGCCGCCATTGTCGAGCACGAGGCCGAAATCGTGGTTGCTGCCGAAGGTGTGGTTCCACGGCAGCCAATCGACAATGATCGGCGGCTCGTCGGCGACAAAGGCAAGGCCGGCGCGGATCATCGCCTGGTTGGCGCACAGCATGCGCTGCGAATTGATGACGCCTTTCGGCTGGCCGGTCGAGCCGGAGGTGAACAGGATTTTCGCCACCGTATCGCGATCGACTTTGGCATGTGCGGCTTCGACCGCCGCTGTCGCCTGCACGCCGGACAATTCCGCAAATGCCGTCGTCGGCCGGCCGCCGGCGACATTGGAGGCAACCGTCACCTCGACGTCCGCCGGCACGGTCGCCGCGATGGCGCGCGCAAAGGCTGTTCCATCGGCGGCGAAGACGAGACCCGGCGTCAAAATGTCGATGATGGTCTTGAGTTTTTTGAAGTCGTGGGATTGCAGCGAATACGGCACTGAAATCGGCGCGTAAGGAATGCCGACATGCATGGCAGCGAGGCCGAGGAGCGCATGCTCGATGTCATTGCCGGATAAAATGGCGATCGGCCGATCGGCCGAGAGATCGCGCTTGAGCAGCGCCGTGGCAATGGCGCGCACCGCGGCGAACGTCTGCGCGTAAGTCAGCGTGCGCCAGGCTCCCGCACCACCGCGCTGAGCAATGAAAATGCGCGTCGGCGCTGCTTCGGCCCAATGCGCCAGCCGCTCGGTGAGCTTTTCCGGATAGGGTCGCAGCGCGTGCGGCGAGCGCATGAGCATCACGCCGTCGGCTCTGCGTTCGAGCACGACGCCCGCAGGACCGAGCCGCACCAGCCGCAGTGGTGGCTGCGGCGGTTGCGGCGGCCGACTTGGCGTTGAACGCGTCTTTGCCAACGTGCGCGACATGATGCCGAAATCGATGTGCAATCCGCCTGACATGACTGCCGGACGGCGTCAAGGCGCGGCCTAAATCGGCGCGCCGGTCGCTATTTGACCCTTACTGCCCCGGCTCCTAAATAGCGGCCATGGCAATGGCGCCGCCGCTGTGACGATTGCAGCTTGATCGGACGACGGCGGCTCGAGAAAAAGGCGAGCGATGCGCGCGGTCTTCATTTGCGATGCGGCACGCACGGCGATCGGCCGTTACGGCGGCGCGCTTGCCAAGGTGCGCACCGACGATCTGGCGGCGATCCCGATCAAGGCGCTGGTCAAGCGCAATGCGCAAGCCGATTGGTCGCGGCTCGACGAAGTGTTCTTCGGCTGCGCCAATCAGGCCGGCGAAGATAACCGCAATTTGGCGCGCATGGCGCTGTTGCTGGCCGGGCTGCCGCAGACGGTCCCCGGCGTCACCGTCAACCGGCTGTGCGCGTCCGGGCTCAATGCCGTGGGCGACGCGGCGCGCGCCATCCGCAGCGGCGAGATGGATTTCGCCATCGCCGGCGGCGTGGAATCGATGACGCGGGCGCCGTTCGTGACCGGCAAGGCGAGCGAACCGTTCGCGCGCCATGCCGAAATCTACGACACGACGCTCGGCTGGCGCTTCATCAATCCCGTCTTCAAAGCGCAATACGGTGTCGATTCGATGGCCGAAACCGGCGAAAACGTCGCCGAGGAATTCCAGGTGGCGCGCAAGGACCAGGACGCGTTCGCGCTGCGCTCACAGCAGCGTGCCGCCCGCGCCGTCGCGGCCGGCTACTTTGCCGAGGAGATCGTCGCGGTCGAGGCCCCGGGAGGCAAAGCCGGCCCCATCATCGTCGACAAGGACGAGCATCCGCGTCCCGATACGACGCTGGAAAATTTGGCGAAGCTCAAACCCATCGTGCGCGATGGCGGCACCATCACCGCCGGCAATGCTTCGGGTATCAACGACGGCGCCGCTGCGATCATTCTCGCAAGTGAGGAGGCCGTGAAAGCGCACGGCTTAAAGCCGCGCGCGGCAATACTCGGCATGGCCTCGGCGGCGGTGCCGCCGCGCATCATGGGCATCGGCCCAGTGCCGGCGACGCGCAAGCTGATGGAACGGCTGGGGCTTAGGATCGGCGATTTCGATCTGATCGAGCTCAACGAGGCGTTCGCCTCGCAGGGACTAGCCTGCCTGCGCGAGCTCGGCGTTGCCGATGATGCCGAGCACGTCAATCCGCACGGCGGCGCCATCGCGCTCGGCCATCCGCTCGGCATGTCGGGGGCACGCCTCGCTTTGACGGCGACGCACGGTCTGCACCGGCGCAGCGGCAAGCGCGCGCTCGCCACGATGTGCGTCGGCGTTGGCCAAGGCGTGTCGCTCGTGCTCGAGAAGGTCTAGATCGCGCCCGACGCGGTGGATGTGCGGACGGTCCTTGCAACTTCGGAATCGCGACACCAACACGAGAAGCGGCTGCCACATTGCCAACGGCAACAATCATGATTATGCATTCCGCTATTCGCTCGCTCGGCCGGATTGAATCAGAAAATATTTGGAGCACCTTTCTGTGCCGATGAGTCCCGGTTACGTTCCTTTCCATCCCAATCCATCGAAACCGAAGTTCAAGCCGCCGCCCGGCGCGGTTGATGCGCATTGCCATGTTTTCGGGCCGGAGAGCGAATTTCCGTTCGCGCCGGAGCGCAAATACACGCCGTGCGATGCGCCGAAGGAGAAGCTGTTCGCGCTGCGCGACTTTCTCGGCTTCGACAAGAACGTGATCGTGCAAGCGTCCTGCCATAGCAAAGACAACCGCGCCATGGTCGATGCGCTCGACGCCGCGGCCGGCCGCGCCAAGGGCGTCGCTTTCGTCGGCGAGGAGGTGACCGACGACGAGCTGAAATGGCTCAATGCGGCCGGCGTGCGCGGCGTGCGCTTCAACTTTCTTAAGCGGCTGGTCGACTTCACCCCGCGCGACGTGCTGCAACGCATTACCAAGCGGGTCGAAAAGCTCGGCTGGCACGTCGTGGTCTATTTCGAGATGCACGACCTGCCGGAGCTCGAGAGCTTCTTTACCGCGCTGCCGACGATCGTCGTGGTCGACCACATGGGTACTCCCGACGTGAAAAAGGGCGTCGATCATCCGGAGAACCAGCGCTTTCATCGGCTCATGGACGCGCACAAGAATTTCTGGGTGAAGGTCACCTGCCCGGAACGCATGACAATCACCGGGCCACCTTATGACGACGTGGTGCCGTTCGGCCGCGCGCTGGTCGAACGCTTTCCGGACCGCGTGATCTGGGGCACCGACTGGCCGCATCCGAACGTCAAGGTCGCGCCCGACGACGGCGTCCTGGTGGATTATATCCCTAAGATCGCGCCCTCTAAAGAGCTGCAACAAAAGCTCTTGGTCGACAATCCGATGCGGCTTTATTGGGGCTAGCGGGGACGGATTTTATTCCGTACCGGCAATAACGGTGCGCCGAGACGGGTCAACCAAAGTAAAGGCGTAAGCTTGCACCCCGGGATCGAGGAATTCGATCTCGAAAGTGCGGTCCACGATCGAACCGTGCTGCCGGACGAGCTGATACAAGCGCTGGCCGTCAACCGCGCCGCGGCCGTCGGCACCGATGTCGGCGCCGTGATCGACGCCGGGCGCTGTGCCGTCGATCGTCACGTGAAACCGTAACGGCTTGCCGCCCGCAGGCTGTCCGAGCACGCAAGAGGGCGATATATTGCTACGGGAATAACGGGCGTCACGCACATGTGACGCGACGCGAGCGCGCGTACAAACATCCGTGCGCTTGCGGACTTTTACCGGTTCTTGAACTTCGCCGCCTCGTCCGAGCCGCGCGTCGTGTTGCCGGCGCTATGGGGCTGAGCGCTGGCACCGGCAAAGCTTCCAGCGTAAAGCCTATGCGGCATTCTTCTGCGATTGGCCGCACACTTGGCTCAACCGAGTGCGAACCGTCAAATGCCGGCTCAATTGCAATCCGTTCCGCCGGTGTGCCCCACAAGGCGTTCACATCAGAGCGCCATGACTACCGACTTGACCTCGGTATAGAGGTCAAGCACTTCGCGACCTTTCTCGCGGCCCCAGCCGGATTGCCGGAACCCGCCGAATGGCAACGCCGGATCGATCGAGCCGTGCATGTTCACGCCGATCGTGCCCGCCCTGATCTTGCGGACCATCTGGTGGGCGATGCTCAGATCGCGCGTCCATACGCTACCGGCGAGACCGTAGGTCGTCCGATTGGCCTCTTTTGCAATCCGGTCGAGATCGTCATCGTTGAATCGCATGGCGCAAAGCACCGGGCCGAAAATTTCTTCGCGTACGACCGACATCTGCGGCTGCACGTCGGTCAGGATCGTCGGCTCGATGAAGTATCCTTCGTTGCCGATGCGGCCGCCGCCGGTCACGACCGTGGCGCCGTCGTTTTCCCCCTGTTCCACATAACCGGACACGCGCTCAAGCTGCTCTTTCGACACCAGCGGCCCCATCTGGGTGCCCTCGCTTAGCGCGTGACCGATCCGGATTTTTCTTGCCTCGTCGGCAACCGCCGCGATGACTTTGTCGAACACGCGGGTGTGCGCGTAAAGACGTGATCCGGCGGCGCAGACTTGGCCGGAATTTGTGAAGATCGCGCGCGCCGCTCCTGGACCCGTCAAGCCGATGTCGGCGTCGGGAAACACGACCACCGGCGATTTGCCACCCAATTCAAGCGAAACTTTTTTCAGGTTGCCGCTGGCGGCTTGAATGATGAGTCTGCCGACCTCACCGGAGCCGGTGAACGCGACTTTGTCGACGTCGGGATGCGCGGCGATGGCGGCGCCCGCAGTCGGGCCGAAACCGGGCACGATATTGACCACACCGTCGGGAATGCCCGCTTCCTGGATCAGCTGGACGAGGCGCAGCGCCGTCAGCGGCGTCTGCTCGGCCGGCTTGAGCACGACCGTGCAGCCGGTCGCAAGCGCCGGCGCCAGCTTCCAGCAGGCCATCATGATCGGCGAATTCCATGGGATGATCTGACCGACGACGCCGATCGGTTCACGCACCGTGAATGCGTGCGTCTTGGGCGCCGTCGACAGCGACAGCGTTTCGCCGGTGATCTTGGTTGCCCAGCCGGCGGTGTAGCGCAGCGTCTCGCAGCCGAGAACGAGATCGACGTTGCGCACGTTGGCGAGCGGTTTGCCGTTGTTTAAGGACTCCAGCTCGGCCAATTCGGCGGCGTGCTGCTCGATCAGGTCCGCGAGCTTCCACATCATGCGCGCGCGTTCACTCCCGGTCGTGCGCGTCCACGGTCCGCACTCGAACGCCGCGCGTGCGGCCGCCACCGCCTTGTCGACATCGGGCGCATCGCACTCGGCCACCTTGGCGATCACGCGCCCCGATCCCGGATCGAAGGTGTCGAACGTCTTCCCGGAATCGGCGTCGAGCCATTTGCCGCCGATGAACGCCTGATGCTTGCCGGCGAGAAACTTCGCGGCGCCTTCGCTGAGATGCGGATGGGCAAGGGGTATATTCATCACACGTCCTCATTTGTCTTGCACGGCGGCGGCCGCCATCGTTATATTCAATTAAATATAACGATGTATGACCGAAAAAGGACGCCTTGAAAAGAGGCGATGAGACAACCATGAAAATTCGCAGCAAGAAGTTGACGACCTGCCGCGTGCCGAGCGACGGCGCCAACGTGGGACTTGAATTCCTCGATCACTCCGGCGCCACGGTGACGGTCGAGCTTCCGCTCGATCAGGCGGAGGCCGTTTTCATGATGCTGTCGCAATTGTTGGCGCGCGCCGCAAGACGACAAACCGGCAACGACCAGGCGCAATACGTTTTCGGCCTCGAGGGATGGAGCATCGAAGACGCGAGCGAGCAGGGCTGTCTGATCGCGACGTTAACGACCACGACCGGATTTGAAGTATCCTTAGGCATTCCGTTCGAGGCCTGCCGCTCGTTGGCCTGGAATCTTCAGCATGGCGTCGATCAGGCCGTCGAAGATGCCGGTCGCGACGGCGAGACAGCAATTGTCGGCCGCGCCACGCTGAACTGAGCCGACGCTTCCTGGGTTGTCAGGCAGCTTTGGCCCGTGACCGCGGCCATCGCGCCTATGAGCTGACGTGCGGTCACGACGTGAGCACGGCACGACCTCGGGGGCGCAAAGGCCGGGGTACCGGTTGATGCGCGCCGATTGGAACGGTTCGATAGTGCCGGAACCGCTTACGTTGCCAAGCTTCCTTAAGCTATATATGTGAAGCCGAACGGGAGAGACACCCGGGAGACGCACACATGGCTCGCAACGAGCAGGTTTACGACGACATCCCCGGCACCTTCGTGTTCGACGCCGAGCGCTCGCGTGAGGGTTACGGCATCAATATGTTCTGCATGTCGCTGATGAAGGACGAGAACCGCAAGGCCTTCAAGGCAAACGAGGCGGAATACCTGAAGAGGTTCAAGCTGACGCCGGCGCAGACCGACGCCATCCTCAAGCGCGATTACAACCGCATGCTCGAACTCGGCGGCAACATCTATTTTACCGCCAAACTCGGCGCCACCGACGGCCATTCGTTCCAGCACCTCGCCGCGCTGATGACCGGCAACACGCAGGAGGGGTATGCCAAGATGATGCTCGGCGGCGGCCGTTCGGTCGAAGGCAATCGGTCGCGGTCGGGCAAGGAAACGCCGTCGAAGTTGATTGCCAAGGCGGCGGGCGCCGGCAGTGCGAAAAAATCAGCCGCCGCCAAGCCGAACGCCAAAGCAAAAACCAAGTCGACGAAGTCCAAATCCAAATCAGCAAAACGGAAGTGAGCCGTGGCCAGGATCATCGCAGGTATAGGATCGTCGCATGTGCCGGCCATCGGCGCTGCGATCGACAACGGCAAGACCGAGGAGCCGTATTGGAAACGGGTCTTCTCGGGCTTCGAAAAATCGCAAGAATGGATGCGCGAGACCAAGCCGGACGTCGCCATCATCGTCTATAACGATCATGCCTCGGCGTTCTCGGTTGAGATGATCCCGACCTTCGCGCTCGGCTGCGCCGCCGAATTTCCGCCGGCCGATGAAGGCTGGGGTCCGCGTCCGGTGCCGGTGGTGCAGGGCTATCCGGCGCTCGCCTCGCACATCGCCCAATCGGTCATCCTCGACGAATTCGATCTCACCATCTGCAACAAGATGGAAGTCGATCACGGCATGACGGTGCCGATGAATCTGTTGTTCGGCAAGGTCGAGAAAGACGGACATTGGCCATGCCCCGTCATCCCGCTCGCGGTCAACGTGGTGATGTATCCGCCGCCGACCGGGCATCGCTGCTACATGCTGGGCAGGGCGATCCGCAAGGCGGTCGAATCCTATCCGGAAGACCTGCGAGTCGTGATCTTCGGCACCGGCGGGTTATCGCATCAGATCTCGGGCCCGCGCGCCGGCCTGATCAACTCGAAGTGGGACAAGGCGTTTCTCGACAATCTGTCGAAGGACCCACAGAAACTGGTCAAGATTCCGCATGTCGACTACATGCGCGAAGCCGGCGCCGAAGGCATCGAGATGGTCATGTGGCTGATCATGCGCGGCGCGCTCGACGACAAGGTCGACGAGGTCTATCGCTTCTATACGGTGCCGGCCTCGAACACCGCGGTCGGTCACATCATTCTCGCCAATCACCAGCGGGGCGCCAAGCTTGCCCGCAAGCACAAGCCTGCCGCGGCCAAGCACAAGCGCGCGGCGGCGCGCGCGAAAATCGATCGCATCCGTAGTTAACACATCGATGTCATGGCCGGACTTGTCCCGGCCATCCATGTCTTTGGCTCGGGAGTCTCAAGACGTGGATGCCTGGCACAGGGCCTGACGGCTAAGATTGAGGAAGCAGATGAAGATTTGCGTCGCCGGCCAAGGTGCCTTCGGCCAGAAGCACCTTGACGCGCTCAAGCGTATCTCGGATGTCGAAGTCACCTCGCTGGTCGGCGGCAATCAGGACGCCACCGCCCAAGTCGCGAAGAAGTACGGCATCCCACATTACACCGGCGATCTTTCCGAAGGCATCAAGCGGGCCGACGCCGTGATCCTGACCACGCCGACCAAGATGCACTTCCGCCAGGGCGAACAGGTAATGCGCGCCGGCAAGCACGTGCTCGTGGAAATCCCGATTACCGACAGCGTCGAGGATGCCGAAGAGTTGGTGCGCATCGCCAAGGAGACCGGCGTAGTCGCGATGGGCGGCCACGTGCGGCGCTTCAATCCCAGTCATCAGTGGGTGCACAAGCGCATCGTCAAAGGCGAGCTGAGCATCCAGCAGATGGATGTGCAGACCTATTTCTTCCGTCGGAAAAACATGAACGCGGCCGGCCAGCCGCGCAGCTGGACCGATCATCTGCTCTGGCATCACGCCGCCCACACCATCGATCTGTTCCAGTATCAGACCGGGGCGACGATTTCCGACTGCTATGCGGTGCAGGGCCCGATCCATCCGCAACTCGGCATCGCAATGGACATGGGCATCGTCGCCAAGGTGCCGTCGGGCGCCATCCTTACGCTGTCGCTGTCGTTCAATAACGACGGCCCGATCGGCTCGTTCTTCCGCTACATTTGCGACAACGGCACCTACAAGGCCTATTACGACGACCTTGCCGACGGTAAGGACAACAAGATCGATCTGTCGAAGGTCGACGTGTCCATGGACGGCATCGAGCTTGAGGATCGCGAGTTCATCGCCGCGATCAAGGACAAGCGCGAGCCGAATTCCAGCCTCGCTCAGGTGCTGCCCGCCATGCGCATCCTCGGCAGGCTCGAAGGCATTGTCGATCCGGAGCGCAAGGCGCACGCTTGAGCCGTTTAAGCCATGCCTGAACACACGGCAGGCATGCCCGAACACGGCGCACGCACTAGCAGCGCGCCTTCCTTTTCACGTTCCAGTCCCTAAGTCTGGAAGCATGCCGATTAATTTGCGTCGGCTTTTGGCACCGAGGGCGACATCGTTGCGATGAACTTTGTGGACAAAGAAGCCGGGTCCGTGGGACCGGCATCGGCCGCGACCGCCGCACAGAAAGTGGTCAACTTGGCCCTGCAAGGCGGCGGAACTCACGGCGCGTTCGGCTGGGGCGTGCTCGATCGCTTGCTCGAAGACGAGCGGCTTAATTTCGAGGGCATTACCGCCAGCAGTGCGGGGGCCGTCAACGCCCTCATGGTCGCCAGCGGACTGGCGTCCGGAGGATACCAAGGAGCACGAAAGGCGTTACGCCACTTCTGGGAAAGACTGTCCGCAGACGCCTCGCGCGGAATTTTCAGGCCGTCCTTGCTCGACAAAGTCAATCCGACGCACGGCCTCGAACATTCGCCGGGCTACCTCTTCATAGAGGCGCTGACCTACTTCGCTTCGCCCTACCAGCTCAATCCGTTCAACATCAATCCGCTCAAAGAGCTGATTAGCGAATTGGTCGATTTCGACCAGGTCCGACGCCAGCAGGCCGTCAAGTTGTTCCTTTGCGCCACCAACGTTCGCACCGCCAAGGTGAAAGTCTTCAAAGGCGCCGAGCTGACCGTCAACCACGTGCTCGCCTCAACGTGCCTGCCACTGATGATGCATGCGGTGGAACTCGACGGCGAGCACTACTGGGATGGCGGATATGCGGGCAACCCGGCAATCTTTCCTTTGGTCTACGAATGCGAATCGCGCGATATCCTGTTGGTTCACACCACCCCGGCCGAACGGCCCGATCTGCCGCGGACCTCGCCGGCGATTATGAATCGCATGCAGGAGATCAGCTTCAACACCGCACTAATCCGCGAAATGCGATCCGTGGCGTTCCTCAACCGGCGGATCGAGCAAGGCAAGGCCGAGGGCAAGCGGATGCTCGTACACGTGATCGAAGCTGAAGATCTGACGCGGAATTTCACCGCGTCCAGCCGGCTCAACGGCGACTGGGATTTTCTGATGGAGCTTTTCAACCAAGGCCGCGAACGCACCGACAAATGGCTCAAGGAAAACTTCGATCGCATCGGCGTCGAGTCGACCGTCGATCTCGAGGAAAAATATTTTTGATGCGAACTTTGCTTGGCTCGCGCGCGGCGGCGGTGGTCTGACCGTGTCGAGCCTTACTTGATCGGCCGCCCAACCCAGCTATTTTGGCGCGCTCGATTGCAGTCGGGAAGAGCATGCATGGCGGAGCTTATTCTTGCGGTTCACTCCGGCCCTCACGATTCCGTCGCAGCGCTGTTCGATGATTACGATTTGCAGGCTGCCGTCCAACTCGAGCGCTTGACCAGGCGCAAAGGCGACGGTGGCACGCACCCGGACGCCTGCATCGACGAAGTGCTGGCGATTGCCGGCGCGAACCGCGCGGACGTCGACGTGATTGCCATGTCGCGAACGCTGCTCGACACCAAATATTTCCGGCGTCTGCGCGGCTTGCGCTGGTTCGAAGAGGCGGCCTTGCGGCGGAGCCGCGGCAAGACTCTGCAATACATGACGCACGAGATGCGCCGCTGCCACTCCAGGAATGTCGACGAACTGTTCAATTTTGCCGCGTTCCGCCGCGACGGCGGCTTTCGCGGCGATACACGGCTGCATTTGTGCAATCACCACGAAGCGCACGCTTTGCCGGCGCTGTTCTACAGTCCCTGGGATGATGCGCTTTTGGTCACCGCCGACGGCGGCGGCGACACGGTCAATTACAGCCATCGCAGTTTCGCCAACGGCGCGATCAAGACGATCTATGGCGACGACGATCTGTTGTTCACTGAAAAGCCGGTCGACAGCCTCGGCCGCGCCTACAGCGCCGCGACCTTGGCGCTCGGATTTCGCATGGATCGTCACGAGGGCAAGCTTACCGGTCTGGCGGCGCTCGGCGAGCCGACGCGCGCCGCCGAGATCGCCGGCTACTTTCGCGTCGACGACAACGGCCGCGTGCACTCAACGTTTTCCGGCTTCAGTCACATGCGCCGCTTCATGCGCCGACTGGCGAAGACCACCAAGCGGGAGGACCTCGCCGCCTCGATCCAGAAGGTGCTGGAGGACACCATGTTGCGCTCGATCGAAAATCTGCTGGCGCGTCACCCGAGCAAGCATCTGGGCGTTGCCGGTGGCGTGTTCGCAAACGTCAGACTGAACCGGCTCTTGGCCGAACGTTTGCCGCTCGACGAGATTTTCATTTTTCCGGCGATGGGCGACGAAGGATTGCCGGTCGGCAACGCGTTGATTTATCTCCTCGAGCGCGACGGCGCCAAAGCTTGGCTCGAGCGGAGGCGGCCGCTCGGCCCGATATGTCTCGGCCGCGATTACACGAACGCGATCGATCCGGCGCTATCCAGTTTGCCGGGCGTGCGGCGGGTCGAAAGCGCGCCGGTTGTGGAAGCCGTCCGCCGCCTGGTCGAGGGCGAAATCGGCGCCATCTTTACCGGCCGCATGGAATACGGGCCGCGTGCGCTCGGCGCTCGCTCGATCTTGGCCAATCCGTCGCGGCGCGAGACCCACGATCTGCTCAACCGGCGCCTCGCACGCACCGAGTTCATGCCGTTTGCGCCGGTGGTCGCCGCCGAGCGCGCTGCCGACGTCTTCGACGTCAATGCGGTCAACGCCCGCGCCTGCCAATACATGACCATCGCCTGCGGCGTGCATCCGCAATGGCGCGAGCGCATCCCCGCCGTCGTGCATGTTGACGGCTCGGCGCGGCCGCAGATCATCGCCCGCAAAGAGAACAAGCTCTATTACGATCTCGTGCGCGGCTTCGAGGCGGCGAGTGGCCTGCCGGTGCTGGTCAATACGAGCTTCAACGTGCATGAGGAGCCGATCGTCAATGCGCCGGGCGAGTGCGCCAAGGCGCTGACCGACGGCCGCATCGATTTTGTCGTCACCGATCAGGCGGTCTATGAACTGAGGCGTTCGCAGCGGTAACGCAAACTAGTAGGTATGATTGATTAATTTCTCTCCGCCCGACTCGTAGTCCAGGGTAGACCAGCGCAATCCACGGAAGTGCCATATAACAGATGGTTAATCGGGTCTTAACCTCGCCGCCCTTATGCTACGGCGTTGGTGATGCGGCGGGCGGCGCCGCTGTCGATTGATGTATAAGATGACCCGCCAGGCTTCCGCTTCGTTCGTTCGTGCGCCGGACGCGCGCTCCCCTTTTGTGCGTCTGCGCGAGCTACTCGGCGACAGCCCGCCCGGCAAGCCAGCGATCAGTATGGCGGTCGGCGAGCCGCAACATCCGATTCCCGCTTTTGTCGCGCCGGTGATTGCGGCCCACGTCGAGGAATTCGGCCGTTATCCCATGAACAGAGGGCTCGATGCGTTCACCGAGGCGGTCGCCAAGTGGCTCGGCTGCCGTTATGCGTTCGAGCGTCCCGTGGATCCGATGAGCGAGGTGCTGGTGCTCAACGGCACGCGCGAAGGGCTTTTTCTCGCCGCGCTCGCTGCCGCAAGGTGGGTAAAGCCGCGCGCCGGCCGGCCGGCTGTGCTCATTCCAAATCCATTTTACGCGGCTTATGCCGCCGGCGCCATCGCCGCCGATTGCGAGCCGGTTTATTTGCCGGCAACGGCCGCGTCCGGCTTTCTGCCCGACCTCGACGCGCTGAACGAGGATCTGCTGGCGCGCACGGTCGCGTGTTATCTCGCTTCGCCGTCGAACCCGCAGGGCGCGGTCGCCGACCGCGGTTATCTTTCGAAGCTTGCCGCGTTGGCGCGGCGCTTCGGATTTCTCGTGTTCTGCGACGAGTGCTATTGCGAGATTTACAGCGACCAGCCGCCGCCGGGAATGCTCGAAGCCGCCGGCCCGGATTTCGCCAACGCCGTGGTTTTTCATTCGTTGTCCAAGCGCTCGAGCCTCCCGGGCCTGCGCGTCGGCTTCGCAGCTGGCGATCAGCGCTTCCTTGCGGCCTTTCTCGAACTGCGCAACGTTGCCGCGCCGCAGGTGGCGATGCCGGCGCAACGCGTCGCCATCGCTGCCTACAATGACGAGACGCACGTCGAGGAGAACCGGCGGCTTTATCGGCAGAAATTCGATCTGGCCGATCAGATCGTCGGCAATCGTTACGGCTATCGGCGGCCGGCGGGCGGATTTTTCCTCTGGCTCGACGTCACAGCCCAAGGCGGCAGCGAAGCGGCAACGCTTGCTTTGTGGCGCGAGGCCGGCGTGCGCGTCGTGCCGGGCCGCTATCTCGCGCGCGAGCAGGCGGACGGCAGCAATCCCGGTGCCGACTATATCCGCGTCGCCATGGTGCAGAACAAAGAGATCACCGCCGAAGGGTTGCACCGCCTCGTCACAGTGCTGGGTTAGCACATGATCCGATCGAACCGATTGAGTTTCACAGCCGCTCGTGCCGGCGAAAGCGGGACCCAGAAGTTTCCGCGGCGACCACTCGAGCCTGTCTGGATTCCCGCTTGCGCGGGAATGAGCGGCATAAGGTTTAGGGGCGCGCTCTGGCGATGTCGATGATCGACCGCAGCCTCGATGGGATGGCCTTTCTCTCCGGTCAACTCGGCGCGATGCTGCGCCGGCGGTTGCGCGAAGTAGGCGGTGTCGCACTCATCAGTCTTGCGATGTTGGCGGCGCTCGCGCTCGCCACCTGGTCGGTTCACGATCCTTCGCTCAGCCATGCCACCGATGCGCCGGTGCACAATGTGCTCGGCCGGACCGGCGCCATCGCTGCCGATCTCATGATGCAATTGCTGGGCCTGGGCTCGCTGGCGCTGTTGCTGCCGATCGGCGTGTGGGGGTATCGGCTGCTCGGCCATCGGCCGCTCAGCCGCGAGCGGTTGCGGTTATTGCTTTGGTTGTTGGCTGCGGTGCTCGCCGCCGCGTTCGCGTCGTGCCTGCCGCGCGGTACGCATTGGCCGTTGCCATGCGGGCTAGGCGGCGTGGTAGGTGACGCCATGCTGCGCCTGCCGAATGCCCTTGTCGGCACGCCGCTCATCGCGACGTATCGCACCTCGGCCGCAATCACGCTCGGGATTGCGGCTTTCGTCGCTTTTGCCGGAGCCGCCGGCATGATTTGGCGCGACCCGGCGTCCGATGAAGACGATGTTGATGCCGAGGATACCGACATCGAAGATGCAGAGGATGCCGAGGATGCCGAAGATGAAGGTGCGTGGATTTCGCTCGGCCGATTGATGCATGCCGTGCTCAGCTTGCGCTCGCGGCTTCTTCGGGCGATTCGCCGCGGCCTGCTGACGAAAGCTTCCTTGCCCAGCAGCGGCGCCGTTGCGCGGCGTGTCGAGCCGCGTTTCGATGGTGGGCCGGACCGTCGCATCGCCGACGAGGCCGAGGACGAAGTCACCGGCCGGCCGACGCCGCGCGCTGCACGCAAACCGCGCGCGCCGGCAAAGCCGGCACGCCGCTCGGGCGGGGGCTATGCCCTTCCCGCACTCGATCTGCTGATGCAGCCGGGCAAAACCGGCCGGTCGACCATCAGCGCCGAGGTCTTGCGGGACAACGCCACCGCGCTGGAAGGCGTGCTCGCCGATTTCGGTGTGCGCGGCGAAATCATCAACGCGCGGCCGGGGCCGGTGGTCACGCTCTACGAGCTGGAGCCTGCGCCCGGCATCAAATCGTCCCGGGTGATCAGCCTGGCCGACGACATCGCCCGCTCGATGAGCGCGCTCTCCGCCCGTGTCGCCGTCGTATCGGGAAGAAACGCGATTGGTATCGAATTGCCCAATCCGATTCGCGAGCGGGTTTATTTGCGCGAACTGCTCGCCTCGCGCGACTATGCCGACTCCGCCGCCCGGCTGCCGCTTTGCCTCGGCAAGGCGATCGGCGGCGAAGCGGTGCTGGTCGATCTCGCCCGCATGCCGCATTTGCTCATTGCCGGCACCACCGGCTCGGGCAAGTCGGTCGCCATCAACACCATGATCCTGAGCCTGGTCTATCGGCTGCACCCCGATCAGTGCCGGCTAATCATGGTCGATCCGAAAATGCTCGAACTTTCCGTTTATGACGGTATCCCGCATCTGCTTACGCCGGTCGTCACCGATCCGAAGAAGGCCGTGGTGGCGCTCAAATGGGCGGTGCGCGAAATGGAAGAGCGCTACAAGAAAATGTCGAAGCTCGGCGTGCGCAACATCGACG
>Ga0335074_10003290_pt1 | contig 22001 bp, 13 predicted proteins | sample Lox_Sample_23_FD_206715 | JGI IMG/M metagenome (GOLD analysis project Ga0335074, IMG submission 206715) | Soil microbial communities from Loxahatchee National Wildlife Refuge, Florida, United States - Lox_Sample_2.3 | ecosystem: Environmental > Terrestrial > Soil > Wetlands | place: USA...
GCACCCGCCAGCCATTGGCAATCTCCGGTGCCAGTTCGATCCCGCCGACCGGGTTGGTGACGCGAAAGCCGAGCGGCGTCGCCCCGACATCCGCCGACAGGAAGCGCCACGCGTAGCCGAGATCGAGTCCGACGCCCGAGCTTTGCACCGTGCCCGGAGAGGGAGTCGACGGGCTGCCGTCGTCCAGTGCGAGCGTGCCGAATTGCGCCAGCGAGGTCGGCGTGTCGGGGAGCGTGCCCGCGGTGACGTAGGTCGGCGTCACCTGGAAGGTGACCCGGCCGACGCCGCCCGGGGAAAAGCTCGCCTCCATCGGCAGCATCGCCTCGGTGAGCTGGTCCAGCCCTTCGCTGCCCGAGCGGAAGCGCAACCCGGTATCGACCTGCAGCCGCGGCGCCACCTGCTCCTGCATCGCCGCGATCTGCCGGTCGATGTTCTCGGTCATCGCATCGCCGGTCGCAGCCCCGGCATCGGCCGTGCCGTCGGCATCGGCCGGCGCGGCAGCCCCGGCGCGGAACGGATTGCTGCCGGGTGCGGGCGGCTGCAGCGGCGCCGGCGCGGTCGTGGTCATGTAGGCGGAGACGCCACCGGTCGGAATCGCGGCAGAGCCGCCGCCCCCGCCGGGCGGTAACGCGGCCAGGGCCGGGCCGGTCGGCGGTGGCGCCGCAGCGGGCGACGTGCCGCCGGTGGCCGCCGCATCCGGTGCCGTCGCGCCCGCGCCATCCGGCGCCAGCAATCCCGCAGGTACGGCGTCCGGCGACGCCGCGGCGGCTGCCTCGGTGGCTGCGACGCTGTCCGCCGCACCTTCGACCTCGGCACTGCGCAGCGCGCGCGCCCGGCGCAGATCGCGCAGCGCCTCGCCGTCATTGCCGCGCGCCCGCGCCAGATCGGCGGCGGCGATCCAGGAGCGCGGATCAGCGGGGGCGAGACGCAGCCCCTGCTGCACCCATTGCTGCGCCTGGCTCCAGGCGCGTGCGGCGATGGCCGCCTGCACCGCCGCCTGGCGCACCGCCACGTCGTTCGGGTTGCGTTGCAGCAGGGCCTGCGTCACCGCCAGCGCGCGCTGCGGTCGATCCGCCGACTGGTAGAGCCGCGCCAGCGCCAGATTGGCATCGGCGTTGGCGGGATCCTGCCGCAACACCGGCGCGAGCTGGTCATAGGCTGCGGCCGGCCGCCCGGCATCGCGCAAGCGGTCGGCCCGTTGCACGGCCAGCCCGGCCCGCAGCTGCACCCTGGCCGCCGCCTCGTCCGGCGGCAGCGCCGCCACGTCGATCCCGGCCAACAGCCGCGCCGCCGCCCCGGCATCGCCCGCCTGCATCATCGCGCCCGCATAGGCGAGACGCTGCGCCGGGCTTGGCATCGGTGTGGCCGCGAGCGCCAGATTGATCGCCTCCTGTGCCCCCGCCGGGTCGTGCATCGCGGCGAACGCCCGGGCGATGGCGGCGCCGCGGGTGCCGTCGGGATCGGGCCCGACGGCCAGCCGCATCAGACGGGCGCGGCCTGCCACCGGACCGGACGCCGCCGCCGCGTCGACCTCGCGCTGGAACGCGACCCGGGCCGCGAGGCGGCGCATCTCGGGCGTGCGCTGTCGCGGCGGCAGCCGCGCCACCGCCGCGGCAGCGCCGGTGGCATTCCCGTTTTCCAGGTCGAAATAGGCCGCGGCCTGCAGGGCCGCCGGCGTCGCCTGCGGTCCGGCGATCGCATCGTCGATCAGCCGCTGCGCCTCCGCCCGCTGTCCCTGCCCGGCCAGGGCACGCGCCAGATCCAGCCGGATCCAGGCATTGCCCGGGTCGCTCGCCAGCGCCGCCCGGTACAGCGCGATGCGGGTGGCCGGGTCGGCGGCCTGGGTGGCGCGGTCGCGCAGCGCCGCGGCGCGCGCCGTCGCCGCCAGCGCGCCGCCGGATGCGCCCGCCCGGGCATACAGGGCAGCAGCCTCCTCGTCCTGCCCTTGCCGCGACAGCAGCCCGGCCAGGCCGATCAGCGCCGCGGTGTCCTCCGGCCGCCGGTCCAGCACGCGGCGATAGCTCGCCTCGGCCGCTGCGAGTTCGCCCGCCCGCGTCTGGATGTCGGCAAGCAGCAGCCGGCCGCCGGGATTGTCGCTGCGCCCGAGCAGCCGGGTGAGCTTCGCCTCGGCCGCGCGGTACTGGCCGCGCGCCGCGAGCGCGCGCACCTCGGCCCAGTCCTGGCCGGATTCGGTGCCGACCAGTGCCGCCTGCCATTTGTCCCGGGCGCTCGGATCGGCGGCGATCGCCCGCTGCAGCAGCAGGCGCGCGTCCGCCGGCCGGCCCTGGCGCAGCCGCACCAGGCCGAGCCCGCCCAGCGCGTCGGCGTCGTCCGGTGCCGCCATCAGGGCCGCGGAGAAATGCTGCTCGGCTTCGGCGAGGTGACCGGCGTTCAGCGCCGCGAAGCCGGCCGCGCGGTCCTGGCCGGCCCGGTCGACGGCGGCATTGGGCGGGTTGCGGATCGCCGCCAGCTTGTGCGCGATCTCCGCATCATCCGGGTGCGTGGCGGCAAACTGCCCGATCGCCGCGGCACTGTCCGGCCGGTCGGCCAGCCAGAGCAGCGCCTGGCGTTGCGCCTTCTCGGCCGCGGCGGCAACCGACGGGTCGGCGCCGAGCGCCTGCAGCCGGCGGATGCCCTCGGCCCGGCTTGCCTCGCGGTAGGTCAGCAGCTCGGCATAGGCAAGCTGCGCCTTCAGATTGCCCGGATCGTGCCGCACCGCCTGCGCGAGCCCGGCGCGCGCGGCGTCCCAGCCGCCCTCGGTGCTGGCCAGCGTCTGGTAGTACTCGACGGCGAGCGCATCGGGCGGCGCGCCGCCGGCGAAGGCCTGTCGATAGGCCGCAACGGCCGCGGCGGCGCGGTGTTCGGACGCCAGGCGGCGCGCCGTCGCAAGCTGTTCCGGATCGATGCCGGCCAGGCGCACCGCCTGGCGGGCGGCGCGCAGCCCGGGTGTCGCCCCGGTCGCGGCGCCGATCCGCGCCAGGGTCGCGCGGGCGGACGCGGCGTCCCCCTGGGCCGCCTCGATCTCCGCCTGCATCGCCAGGGCGGTGGCGTTGTGCGGATCGATCCCCAGCACGCGGCGCAGGGCGGCGAGGGCGCGGTCCGGCTGGTGCTGGTCGCGCCAGAACCCTGCCTGGCGCAGCAGCGCGGCGATCGCCGGATTGTCTGCCGCCGGCGTGCTGCCGGCGGGCGCTGCGGCAGGGGCGGCAGGCGTGGCGGACGCCCCGGAAGGGGCCGGCGCCGCAACGGTCGCCGGGGCCGCCCCCGGCAACGCGCCTGCATCGGCGGGCGCCTGCTGGGCGAGTGCGGCGCCACCCCAGGCCGGGGCCGCGATCGCCGCCGCCAGGATCGCGGCACCACGCCGGATCAGGCGAGGACCGGCATCGGGCATCTCAGTGCCCGCCGGCGCGCCGCTGCGCCAGCCGCCGCAGCGTGCGGAAGAAGGCAAAGGCCAGCAGCAGCGTGCCGCCGACCAGCCAGAGCAGCAGGCCGAGCGGATCGTTGCGCAGCGCCCAGGAGGGCCAGACCCAGAACGGCAGCGAGCCCACCGTGTAGCTGTCGCCGACACGCCAGGAGGTTGCCCGCCCGCCGCTCAGCACCGCGAGGTCGCCCTGGATGTGCGGCGCCTGCGTCGAATTCGCCATCACCGCGACCGCATCGGCGAGACCGGGCGGCGTCATGCCGAGCACGGCGACGAGCGACCGGCCGGCATGCAGCGGGCTTTGCGCGCCCACCAGCAGCGCACCGTCGCCGCCGGCGACCGCCAGCACCTGCGCCCGGGCCTGCGAGACCGAGCGGGCTTCGGCATCGTCGAACAGCCGGTACACCGACGGCAGGCGATGGCCGAGGGCGACGCGCAGCACGCCATTCTGCAACTGCACCGGGCTGCCCCGCAGCAGCGGCGCCGCGTCGGCGAGATGCGGCAGGGTTCCGATCAGCAGCAGGTCGCGATCCGCCATCGACGCCGCCTCGCCCGGCCGGATCACCGCGATGCGCATCACCGGATAGCCGGTGAAGGCGCCGATCTGCCCCATCAGGTCGAGAAAGGTGCTGGTTTCGGCCGCGTCCGGCCGCTCCGGCAGTACGGCCGCGGTCTGCGACAGATCGGCCATGCGGGTGAAGGGGAAGCCGGAATTCACGAAGAAGGCGAGGTTCGGCATCTCGGCGAAGCGCCAGGCACGGCTGAGATCGACGGTACTGTCCGGATCGACCGCCATGTGCAGGTCCTCCGGCACCGCGCGGCAGTCGCCGCGATGCAGCGGCCTTGTGTCGAAGAAGAACTGCAGGTCGTTCTGGCCGAACACGTCGTAGGGCGGAATGCTGAACCGGGCGGCGCCGACGTCCGGGTCGTCGCCGGTCCAGCGCGCGAGCCAGGCACCGATCAGCGACGGGCGATCGGCCAGCGGCGTTGCGCCAAGGAAGAGGTTGTTGATGCTGACATCGAGCCGCGAGGCGGCGAGGTCGACGATCGGCCCCGGCGGCGCGCGGAAGCGGACATGCAGCGGGAAGCCGGCGCCGCGCCAGGTGTAGAGATCCGGCGCGGTGCGGAACGGCACCCGCATCGTGCCGGGCGCATAGCCCACGCCCTGCAGGGCGGCGGCATCGACGAGTTCACCGAAGCGCACCGGGCGATCGCTCGGGATCCAGGCAGGTGCGTCATAGGGCACGCGCTCCGGCAGGTCGGGTGCGGCGACCACGGCGTGGTCGCCGCCGAGCAGCCTGGCGCCGCCCGCGGCGAGCGCCTGCGCCGCCTGCACCAGCTCTTCCCCGGTGCGGCCGGCGACCAGCAGCAGCGATCCGGCGGGATCGTTGGGATTGGCGATTTCCGCCAGAGTCGGGCCGTCGAGCGGCGGCAGAGTGAGGCCGCCGGGATGTTCCGAGGCGGTGGCAAAGACCACGGCATTGCCCTCGGCCGGCGCCGAGCTCGCCGCCGGGAAACGCACGCCGCGGTAATCGGCGAGCCCGCCGAACCAGGAGGCGACGATGGCTGCGCCCTGCAGCGTCTGATCGCTCGCTTCCGGCGGCAGCACGAAGGGCAGACGCAGACGCTGCCGGTCATGCGCATCGAAGAACGGCAGCGGCAGACGCGAAAGGTCGCGCTGCGGCGGCAGCCGCGCCAAGGTGAGCGTCAGTGTCGAGCCGTCGGAGACGGTCGACCAGAGCAGCCCGCTCAGCGGGTCGTTGCAGCCGGCGGTGTAGCGGCCGGTGAAGCGGAAGTTCAGCCGGTTGTCTTCCTGGAAGAAGGCCGGATCGATCGGCATCACCAGGTGGTCGTAGCGCGGCTGGTCCCGGTTCACCGGAATGGTGCCGACATACTGCTCGTTCAGCGTCACGGTGACGTTGCTGAACGCCGGGAGCAGCGCCGGGGAATTCGCCCCGTTCAGGCTGAGCTCGGCGCCGGTCACCACCTCGTCGGCACGGATGCCGAACTGCACGCCCTGCAGCGGCGAGGAACCGCGCAGGGTCAGCGGGCCCATGGCGCCGAGCCGGCGTAACGGCAGCACCACCCGCCGCTCGCCCGCCGCCGGGGCCGTCGCGGCTGACCCGGTCTGCACCGGTGGCACGGCGCCGGGTGCGGCGATTGCCGGTGGAGCGGCAGGCGGCGCGGTGCCGGGCGCGGCGGGCGCCGGCGCGGTCGCGCCCGGCGTCGGCGGCGCGGGCGGCATCGGCACGTCCTGCAGTTCCACGACCGGCGTCGGCACCGGGCGGACCGTCATCGCATGCGAGGCCGGGTCGGCCGCCGCGGCGCCCTGCGCGGCCCGCGCAGCACCGGCGCCGGCGAGCAGCGCCACCAGCCCGAGCGCCGCGGCGCGCCGCGCCAGGCCGACCGCGCGCTCGGGCAGCGCCGGCGGCAGCGGCGCCTCGCCCGGCTGCCGGTCCGGCCGCGGCGGTGCAGCGGAGAGGCGGTCGCGCGGCCGGAACAGGCCGCGGATGCTGACCAGCACCCGCCACAGGCTGGCGAGCGGCCGGTCCTTCGGGTAGTCGGCCCAGTCGGCCCAGGCATCGGCGCGGGCGAACACCGCCTGCACGGTCGCAGCCTCCTCGGCCATGGTGCGGGGACGGAACTCGACCTGCAGCCGGTCACCCTGCCAGCGCACCGCCTGCGCCGGCACCAGCAGCACCTGACCGGCGAGCTGGAACTCGATCTCGAGCGCCGCGTCGTCGGCCAGCCCCTCCGGCCGGGCCGCCAGCAGTCGCCCGCCGCCCTGCGACAGATCGCGCGTCGTGCCGGTGATGAGCCGTCCGTCCGGCAGGTAGATCACCACCGAGAGGGCCGCGCGGATGCGCGCGCGGTTGCGCATCTGCCGCGTCTCGCGCCCGACCGCCAGCGCCGCCATCACGGTCAGCAGGCTGAACAGCGCCCAGATTGAGTTCAGCAGCAGCGCCTGGAACGTCAGCGCGTCATTGTGGACCAGCAGGATCTGGCCGATGCCGCGGCCGATGCCGAGCACCAGCACCACGGCCAGGATGATGTTCGGATAGACCGCGCCGAGATCGAAATAGCCGTTCTCGAGCAGGCCGCCCTTGTCGGTGACGTTGAACTTGCCGCGCCGCGGCGAGATCAGCGTGTTGATCGTGACCCGCACCAGGAACAACGCCAGCACGGTCTCGTAGATCTCGCTCCAGAACGAATGCCGCCAATGGCCCTGCAGGCGGGAATTGGTCGCGACGGAATGGAAGATGTGCGGCAGCGCGTAGGCGACGATTGCGAGCGGTGAAGCCGCGATGATGTTCTGCCCGAGCAGCAGGTACATCAGCGGCGAGGTGAGGAAGACGATGCGGGGCACGGCGAAGAAGAAATGCCCCATGGCCTGCAGGTAGCAGATGCGTTGCGGCAGTGTCAGGCCGGGACCGAGCAGCGGGTTGTCGATGCGGAAGATCTGGATCATGCCGCGCGCCCAGCGCATGCGCTGGCCGATATGCAGGATCAGCCGCTCGGTCGCGAGCCCGGCGGCGAGCGGAATCGCGAGATAGGCGGAGTCCCAGCCGGCGCGGTGCAGCTTCAGCATGGTGTGCGCGTCTTCGGTCACCGTCTCGACCGCGTAGCCGCCGATCGTCGCCAGTGCCGCGCGCCGGATCACCGCGCAGGAGCCGCAGAAGAAGCTCGCGTTCCAGAAATCGTTGCCGTCCTGGATCAGGCCGTAGAACAGATTGCCCTCGGGCGGCACGCGTGTGCCGGCGGCGAGGTTCCGCTGGAACGGATCGGGCGAGTAGAAATGGTGCGGCGTCTGCACCATCGCGAGCTTCTTCTCGCGCACCAGCCAGCCCATGGTGAATTGCAGGAAGGCCCGCGTCGGGATGTGGTCGCAGTCGAACACCAGGATGAACTCGCCATCCGTCCTGGTCAGCGCGTGATTGAGGTTGCCGGCCTTGGCGTGGCGGTTGTCGGGGCGGGTGATGTAGTTGACGCCGGCCGCCTGGGCAAAGCGGCGGAACTCCTCGCGCTTGCCGTCATCGAGCAGATGCACGCGCAGCTTGTCCGACGGCCAGTCGATCCCGGTCGCCGCGAGCACCGTCGCGCGCACCACCGACAGCGCCTCGTTGTAGGTCGGGATGAAGACGTCGACCGTGGGCCAGCCGGCGGGGTCGGGCGGCAGCGGCACCGGCTTGCGCTGCAGCGGCCAGATCGTCTGCACGTAGCCGAGCACGAGCACGGTGACCGCGTACATCTCCGCGGCGACCAGGGTGCCACCCAGCACGAGTTCCGGCAGGGTGCCGAATTCCAGTGTCTGCGTCAGGCGCCAGACGATGTAGCGCAGCGACACGCCGAGCGAGAGCACGATCAGGCAGACCGAGACGAAGCGGCCGCGGAAGCGGTTCGCGATCAGGAAGGTCGCCGCGCAGAAGACCGCCAGCAGCGCCTGCTGTCCGGCGCCGAGCGGCACCGAGGCGACCGCCAGCAACAAGGCGGCGCCGGCGAGAATCAACAGCGCCTGCGTTGCGCGCCCGACGAGATCCGGCCGGGTCGGACGGGCGCGATCGGCGCGCAGCGGTGTCGCCCTCATGGCGCCGCGCCGGCGACCGTCATCGTGCCGTGCCGCACCGCGCCCGGCGGCACCGCGCCGAGGCCGAGGCGCTGCAGGATCGCGCCGGCCAGCACGGCGATGTCGTGACCGGCGCGCGCCTGCGGCGCATGCTCGCGCACCAGGCGCTGCGCTGCCAGCGCCTCCGCGACATGCGCGTCGCGATAGACGGCGCCGAGCAGCCGCGGTCCGAAATGCCGCGCCGCCGCCTGCGCCGCGGCCTGCCCGAGCCGGGTGCGGTTGTCGCACTGGTTGAGCGCGAAGCCGGCGCGCCCGGCGCGCATCGCCGACTGGCCGGGAGCGCCGTAGCAGAGGCCGGATTCGATCGCGGGGATCAAGGCCAGCGAGGCGGCATCGGCCAGCAACACGGTGACCAGCAGGTCGGTGCGCGGCAGCAGGGCAGCCAGACCCGGCGACGGTCCCGGCGGGGTGTCGACGACCAACACGCCTTCGCCGGCCAGCAATCCGGCGAGCGGCGCGCGCAGCAACTCGGGCTCGGCGGCCAGGGAATGCGACCAGGCGAGCGCCGCCTCCATCGACAGCCTTCCCGGTCCGACCAGATGCACCGCGGCTGCGGTGGCGCGCGACCGCGTCAGGCTCGCGAACGGATCGGCGGCGGCGGTCTCTGTCAGGCCGAGGCCGAAATGCAGTCCGAGTGCCGCCTGCGGGTCCAGATCGAGCGCGACGACGCGATGGCCCGCCGCGGCGATCGCCGCCGCGACATTGGCGGCGAGCGTGGTCTTGCCGACCCCGCCCTTCGGCGAGGCGAAGGTGATCACCGGCACGGCGCGACCGCCCCCGCCCGCCTCGCGCGGCGCGCCACGCCACATCCTCGCGTGGCGGTCGGCCGGTGACGCATGACGATGCCCGTCAGATCCGGCGGAACAGCTCGCCGCGCGGCGCGAGCGCGGCCGAAACTCCGTCGGCGCGTCCCGCCAGGAGGCGGAAGACTGCCGGCAGCGGCCGTTCCGGCAACGGCGCCTCGCGCTGGCGACCCCACAAGCCGGGCGGCGATGCGGCGGCGTGCCGCGGCCAGGACTGGCTGCCCAGGCTCGTCTCCCAGAACGGGTGCGGCGGAGCCGCGCGCTCAACGGGGCCCGGCGGCGATGACGCCGCGGCTGCGACCGGCAGCACGGCGGTCGCCAATGGCCGCGGCTCGGCGACAGGCGATGGCAGGGGCTTGGCCGGCTCGGCATGCATAGGCGCGGCGGAAACCGGCTCGACGGCCGCGGGCGCATCCGGTGCGAGTGACGACGCCAGCCTGACCTCGGCCGCCTCCGCCACCGCCGCGCCCAGAAGCGGAAACAGCGCGGCGGCCGAATCCGCCGGGGGCTCCGCCGACGCGGAGGCTGCGGCGAGCGGCTCGGCGGATCGGCTCGGCGCGGTGAAATCCCGATACGGCATCGGCGGCACGCCGAAGGCTGCCAGCGCCTTGGCGATGTCGTCGCTCATCGCCGCCGACCTCGCCGCTTAGCTGTAGATCGTGTCACCATCGGCCCTGATTTCATACCATGCGATGCGCGATAGCATGACGAGAGACGCGGAGTAATAGTCGGACGCCGTATTAACGCTCGGGAAACGCGCGGCACTCACCGCCTGTCGCGTCCAGCCGGCGAGACTACGGATGGCATCCATGCCGGCCGAGGCCGGATAGGGTGCGGTCTCGCTCGAATAGAGATCGATCCAGGCCGGGCATGACATGCCATGGCATTGCCAATACCTCACAAACGCGTGATGCACAAGAGGGGGCGTAACCTGCGCCCAGGCCAGGTGGAGCGGCACGCGGATCGCGTCGTAGGAAAAGCGCGCCGGCCAGCTTGCGGCCGGCGCCAACGATCCGTCGGCGCGCGACACCGAGAGCCAGTCCGGCGGCAGCATCCACGGGCCGAAGCGGCCCTCCTGGATCAGCGCGAGCCCGTCGGCGCGCACCGCTTCCCACAACGGTGACGGCACCAGCCGCGCCACTTCGTCCAGCATGACGAAGGCATAGTAGGATGGGTTGATCACCACCCGGTCGGGATGCTCGAACCCTTCGGCCCCGGGCAGCAGCAGGGTGCGGCCGGCAACCTGGCGCACGGTCAGCCGCAACAGATCGACACCGATCGCCCTGGCGGTCGCGGCATGGTCCGGCCGGCCCCAGCGTCGCGCCGCCCGCGCCAGGGCGCCGGCGATGAACAGGTCGCCATCGGTCGCATTGTTGAGATCGCTGACCGGATTGGCGGCACCCGGCTGGTAGCGCCAGGCATGCAGGGCGTCGCCGCGCACGCACAGATTGCGTCCCGTCCAGGCGAGGATGCGGTCGAAGCAGTCGACATCGTCGAAGCTGACGGCAAACAGCAATCCCCAGCCCTGCCCCTCGCTGTGCGACTCGTTGTTGTTGCCGGTGTCGACCACCCTGCCGTCCGCAGTGATGAAGCGGCGCTTGAACGCCTCCCATTCGCGGCGTTCTGCCCGCGGCATCCTCGGCAGCGGCGACGGCGGGGGGGGCGTGGTGCTCGGCAGCGGCGACGGCGGGCGGGGCGTGGTGCTCGGCACCGACGTCGATGGCCGGGCGCGCAGGACGCGCGGCGCCAGCATCGCGGAGGCCGCGGCCATCGCGCCGAGGGCGAGCAGTTTCCGCCGGCGCAGCGGGGCAGCGGGGGGCGGAACGGCCATATCGGCTTCTCCCGATGATCCGTGCCGCTGCCGCCACGGGCGGTGCCGCAAGGATCGAGACGAAAGCGCGGACATATTGGCCCGGCGAGACGTGGCTCAGGATGCGATACGAAGGTTAACGGCTCCCTGCCCGCGAGACACCGCCACGATTGGTGAGGCCAGTCGCGTTCCCGCGATAATCCTGCCCGTGTGCGCCGGTCATTCCAGCGCCGGCGCGGCTGGGCTATGGAGGCGGGGCTGCCGTCCCGCCTGGCCGCCCTGCAGGAGAGCCCCGATGCGCACGCCCCGACGCCTTGCCGCCCTGGCCGCGCTGTCGCCGCTCGGCCTCGCGATCGCACTCGGCGGCTGTTCCGGTTTCAGCAACGCCTTCTCGCCGGGCGACAACGTGCCGCCGGCCAGCGTCTCGGGCGCTTTCGACGGCAACTATCAGGGTCGGTCGACCCTGGTCCGCGCCATGCCCAACGCGCTCTGCCCGGCCGGCGGCCCCGGCGTCATCGAGATCGGCGACGGCAGCCTGACCTTCCCGTACACGCCGGACCTGATCTTCGACACGGCGATCAATCCCGACGGCACCTGGCACGCGGAGATCGGGACGGCGCGGCTGGACGGCCGCATCGTCGGCAACCACCTGGCGATGTCGGTCAACACCCCGTCCTGTCAGACGCAGTACAGCGCGGATTACGTCTGGAACCACTCTTCCTGACGCCAGCCGCGCGGCCGCGCCGGACCGACGGCGCCGGTTATGAATGATATGTCATGAACGCCCGTTCCGGGTCTCGGGTGGCGTCCGCATCTAGGCTCCGGATGAAGGGGGCGGCTTGAGCCGGATCCCGACGCCAACCCAGAGACGGGGCCGCCCCTGCGGGCGGACCGCTCGACCCGGAGATTGACCCGATGAAGACCGTTTTGCTCGCCGCCGCCGCTGCGCTGGCGGTTGGAACGAATGTCGCGCTCGCCGCCAGCCCCGCGCATTCGATGTATCAGCCGCCGATCACCACCAGCGCCGATCCTGGCTATGCCTATGACCCGGCGACCCAGGCGCAGGCGCTGGCCGGCGTGAACCCGGCACACGCGCAGTACGTGCCCTATGCGCTGGCGCATCCGACGCAGCCGCCCGCGACGGCGTTTGCGCAAATTCAGGAGAAGCCGTTCTCGGCCAACTACACGCCGCGCATCTGACTGGCGGATGATCGGGGAACGGTCCGCGTTCCCCGATCGCATCGCCAACGCCAGTGTCAGCTCCGCATGGGGCCGGCGCTGGCGTTTTCTGTTTCAGGGCGGCCGCCGCATGGAGCATCTGCCGCCTGCGCAAGCCGGTCAGGACCGAATGGCCGACGGGCCGGATCGCGGCTGGAGCGGGTGAAGGGAATCGAACCCTCGTATGCAGCTTGGGAAGCTGCCGTTCTACCATTGAACTACACCCGCGCGGGCGCCGCTTATAGCCGCGGCACATTGACGGCGCAACGCGTCCGCCCGTAGTTTGCCGGCGGCCGGGAGCCGTTCGCGCCCGCCCCTCGCGATTTGTCCGGCCGGCTTGCGGCGAGGTTAAACAAGCGCGCTAAAGAGGCCACGGGTGGCGCATCGCCCCCGCGGATCTCCGTACGGCCGGGCCAAGACGCGAAGGGCCCGCCATGACCGATACCAGCGAATACCGCCCCGCCACCCGCCTGATCCATGGCGGCGTCACGCGAACCCAGTTCGGCGAGACCGCCGAGGCGCTCTTCCTCACCTCCGGCTTCGTCTATGACAGCGCCGAGCAGGCCGAGGCGACGTTCAACAACACCATCCGCCACTACCAGTACTCGCGCTTCGGCAATCCGACCGTCGCGATGCTCGAGGCCCGGCTGGCGGAGATCGAGGACGCCGAGGCCTGCCGCGCCACCGCGACCGGCATGGCCGCAGTCCATGCGGCGTTGATGTGTCACCTGCGCACCGGCGACCGCGTCGTCGCCGCACGCGCGCTGTTCGGCTCCTGCCACTGGATCGTCTCGACGCTGCTGCCGCGCTTCGGCATCGAGACCGAATTCGTCGACGGCGCCGATCCCGCCGCCTGGCGCGCGGCCCTGGCGAAGCCCGCCGCGCTCGTGCTGCTGGAGACGCCGTCCAATCCGATGCTGGAGATCGTCGATCTGCGCCTGATCGCGGAGCTCGCGCATGCCGCCGGCGCGATCGTCGTCGTCGACAATGTGTTTGCGACGCCGCTGCTGCAGCGGCCGCTCGCATTCGGCGCCGATGTCGTCGTCTATTCCTGCACCAAGCACATCGACGGGCAGGGCCGCGTGCTGGGCGGCGCCGTGCTCGGCCGTCGCGCCTGGATCGAGGAGGTGCTGCAGCCGTATATCCGCAACACCGGCCCGAGCATCTCGCCGTTCAATGCCTGGCTGCTGCTGAAGGGGCTGGAGACGCTGGCGCTGCGGCTGGACGCGGCCTGCCGGGGGGCGGAGACGCTGGCCGGGTTTCTCGCCGCGCAGTCCGGCGTCGCCCGGGTCTGGTATCCGAGCCGCGCCGACCATCCGCAGCAGGCGCTCGCCATGGCGCAGATGGCGGCGGGCGGCACCATGGTCACGTTCGAGGTCGCCGGCGGCAAGCCGGCGGCATTCCGGCTGATGAACGCGCTGCGGCTGATCGCCGTGTCCAACAATCTCGGCGACAGCAAGTCGCTGGTGACGCATCCGGCCACCACCACCCACATGCGGATCGGCGCCGAGGAGCGGGCGCGGCTCGGCATCACCGACGGCGTCATCCGGCTGTCGGTCGGGCTCGAGGACCCGCGCGACCTCGAGGACGATCTCGCCCGCGGGCTCGCGGCGCGCGCCGGCGACTGAAGCCGATCCTGCCTGGACAGCGCGGCGCGGCGGGTTTTGTCTGCGCGGCAACGTCCCGACGCCCGGGACGTGCGGCCCGGTCCGGCGGCAGAGGAGGCGGAATTGGCCGAAGACCCAGCCCATCCCGGTCGCGCCGGCCGATCCCCGGGCTCCACCGAGGATTACGCGAGCACCACGCGCGGCGTCACGGTGCGGGTGCGCGCCTTCTATCTCGCCGACCAGTCACGGCCCGATGAGAGCCACTATGTCTGGGCCTATCGGGTGCGGATCGAGAACGGCGGCCGCGCGCCGGTGCAGTTGCTGCGCCGCACCTGGCACATCACCGATTCGCGCGGCCGGACCCAGCACGTGCACGGCGAGGGGGTGATCGGCGAGCAGCCGCTGCTGGAGCCGGGGGAGAGCTTCGAATACACCTCCGGCACGCCGCTCGACACGCCGTCCGGCTTCATGACCGGCACCTATCACATGGTGGTGCCGACCTCCGGCGAGGCGTTCGACGTGGCGATCCCGACCTTCAGCCTCGACAGCCCGCACCAGGGCGGGCAGGTGCATTGAGGGAGCGGCGGCGGCTGAGCTGCCGTCCTGGGGCACCCAGGCAACGGGGAGGCGACCGGCGGGGCGCCACCCGCCGTCCGGCAACCCTGCTTCCTAGTGACCCCCTCCCCCTGCCGCCTGCGGTTCTGCCCACTTCGTCAGAACCGACCTCGCGTCATCCGGCAGGCCTCGCGCCCCGCCGCAGGCCGGGGCGAGCCAACGCTGGGCCAGCCGCCGCAAAGTCGGGCGCGGCAAAGTCAGACGCGGCATAGTCAGGACATGCCGGAACCCACTATCGGCGAGGTTTTCCACCAGCCTTGTCAGCACGTACGGCGCCCCGTCGGCGCGGCAGCCGAGCTCCCCGATCACGGTTTCGAAGTCCCGGAGAAACTCCTGAGGCGGCGGAGTGCCGTCGCGCAGACGCACCCATGCCGCCGCCATCTCCGTCTCACCGGTGAGCGGCCTGCCCGGATCGAGGCTCGGATCGATCCGGGAAAGCGCCGCGTCTCGCAACGTCCCGGCCGGTATCTCGTGCGTCAGTTGCTCCTTCAGCTTGCGAAAATCTTCTTCCCCCCAGGCGCAGTGACGACCTGGCTCGTTTGGGCGTTCGGCAGACAGCCCGCGCGCGGAAACGTTTCGGCCTGCAATGCCCCGGCCATCGGCCCGCCAGGCGCATACGCCGTTTAGTATCGTTGCCTCGAGCAGGGCCCGGTCAAGCGTTGCACCCTCCAGGTCCGCCTGGATAAGGAACGCACCCTGCAGGTCCGCCTGGTCAAGGGACGCACCCTGCAGGTGCGCCAAGTTAAGGGACGCACCCTGCAGCTGCGCCCAGTCAAGGACCGCACCCTGCAGGTGCGCCAAGTTAAGGGACGCACCCTGCAGGTCCGCCTCGTCAAGGGACGCACCCTGCAGGTGCGCGCCGGTCAGATCGGCCTTTGGCATGGTCGCCCCGATCAGAACGGCGCGTTGCAAGTCGCGGCCACGAAGGCGGGCAGTGACTGGCAGCGCCGCGACCTTCTCCTTCGTGTCGAATTTCGTGTGGTCGATGACGTCGAACTCTGGCAGCACCAGCCGGTTGGAGAACAGGCTCTCCGGCCGCCGGAGGATAGGGTCCGGTTCGCCTTCGAACAGCGTGGTGCGCAGCGGCTGCAGAATCGGGAGCGCCGAGACGACGCCATACAGCCACTCGCCCGGGAATGTGGCGAGGACGGCGAGCGGGAGCGCCACGGCGCTCGGCAGCAGGAGCACGAAACGGCCGCGCGCGAACGCGGACAAGTGCGACCGTATCAGGCGAAGCCGAGCCGCGACGGAAAGCAGGCGGTTGCGGCCCCGCCGACCGAGCACGCGAAGCTGGCGCCGCACCCGCCATCGCCGAAGCCGCTCCGGCCATACGAGCACCGGCGACGGCACCCGAAACCGCACGACGACGAACCGAAAATCGGCGCGGGCGCGCCACACGAACACCCGGAGCTGGCGCAGCGGCCGCCCCTGATGGCGCCACGCCCCTTGCACGTCCGGTCGGGCGAGCGCCGGCCACAGTGCCCAGAGCAGACCCAAATCCAGGAGCACGGCGATCCGCTCCCACCAGGTGATGGGCTCGTTCTGATAGGGCAGGAACTGCAGCAGGAAGAACAGCAGCAGCGCCACCGGACCGAGCACCAGACTGATCACGGCGATCAGGCGAAGCAGCCAGCCCGTGGCGCCGGTACGCGCCTCCATTGGCCCGGCAAGAAGCTGCACGAAGATGCTGATCGGCAGCTGCCGGCGCAGCCGGGCGCGGGTGTCGCGATCGGGGATCTGCCGGCGTAGCTCCGTGTCGAAGGCGTTCGCCTTCCCCGCCAGCATCGCGAAATGCAGCAGGACGTAGGCGTGGAGGATCAGAAACAGCGCCGGTCCAAGCCAGAAGAAGCCCTTCAGCGGCAGATCGACATTGAGGAACGGCAGTTTGACCGGGCTTTCCAGCAGCAGGTCCTTGTCGGTGACGCCACCAATGGCGACCAGCAAGTAAAAAACCGCAAACAGGTAGCTGAGCCACAGCGTGCCGCTGACCGCGGAGGCATCGACCAGGGAGGCCCGCAGCGCCTCCAAATCGCGCGCCTTTGCCGCGAGGGGCGGCCCCGCGCTCGCATGAAGTGGTGTAAACCGACGCGGGTCCGTGAGCGTGCCCGCCTCCCCTGGCCGCGAGACCGTGCGCCACTCGCCCGGCTTCGAGCGGCGAAGAGCACCGTCGCTTGCCGGGGCACTCTTGGCCGGACCTCGTGGCACTCATGGGCAAGGCCCTGCCTTCGGTAATCGTAACGAAAACCCTCCGAATTTGCACTCGGCATCAGAAGACCGGAGACTGCCGGGCCTCCGACCGTAAGCGGTCGGGACCCGGTAGCGGTGGGACTAGGGGCATTCCTTTCCCAGCCTCGACAGCGGCGCACCAGGGGGAGGCGGCGGCGATGTGACGCCGGTCACGCCCTCCATCGCGCCGGGTGTCGGGAGACTGCTGTGGCGACCCTTGCCACGTTCCCGCCCCGGCCCACATGGCAGAAACGTGAACCGGGCCTCAGCGCCGCCACGCGTCCATCCTGATGCTTGGAGCTCGCCCCTTGACCGTCGTCTCTTCCTCGCCGCGCGCCCCGGCGACGCCGGCGACCCTCGACCGCCCCACCCCTGCGGAAGCGGAGGACGCGATCCGCACCCTGCTGCGCTGGGCGGGCGACGACCCGGACCGCGAGGGCCTGCGCGAGACGCCGGCCCGCGTCACCCGCGCCTACGGCGAATGGTTCGCCGGCTATGCCGTCGACCCGGTGGCGCTGCTGCAGCGCACCTTCGCCGAGGTCGAGGGCTATGACGAGATCGTCGTGCTGCGCGACATCCGCCTCGAGAGCATGTGCGAGCACCACATGGCGCCGATCATCGGCCGCGCGCACGTCGCCTACCTGCCGCATCGCCGCGTCGTCGGCATCAGCAAGCTCGCCCGCGTCGTCGATGCCTATGCCCGCCGCCTGCAGATCCAGGAGAAGCTGACGGCGCAGATCGCCAACACCATCAACGACGTGCTGCAGCCGCGCGGCGTCGCCGTGATCGTCGAGGCGGCGCATCAATGCATGACGACACGCGGCGCGCACAAGCCGGGTGTCACGATGACCACGAGCCGGATGCTCGGCGCCTTCCGCGACAATTTCGACACGCGGCGCGAGCTGCTCGCGCTGCTCGGCCAGCGGCCGGTTACCGCGGAAGCCTGATTTCCCGCGGCAGGCCGGCGCGGCTCAACTGCTGCCGATCAGGATCCCCGCGGCAAACACCAGGGCGCCGCCCACCATCACCTGGAACACCGCCGAGAAGGGCGGCGTTTCCATGTAGCGCCAGCGGATCCAGGCGATCGCCGCCAGCTCGACGATCACCACGGCGATGGCGACGGCCGTCGCGGTCCAGAAGCTCGGGAGCAGGAACGGCAGCGTGTGGCCGATCCCGCCTGCGGTGGTCATCAGGCCGCAGATCGGGCCGCGCAGGAGCGGCGCGCCGCGACCGGACAGCTTGCCGTCATCGGACAGCGCTTCGGCAAATCCCATGGAGATGCCCGCGCCGACCGAGGCGGCCAGCCCGACCAGGAACGTGTTCCAGGTGTTCTGCGTCGCGAACGCCGCGGCGAAGACCGGCGCCAGGGTCGAGACCGATCCGTCCATCAGCCCGACCAGCCCGGGCTGCACCACCTGCAGGATGAACCGGCGCCGCGCGCTTTCATCCTCCGCCTCGCGCTTCGCCGGCGTCAGGTACTCGCGCTGCAGTTCCTCAGCCGTATGCTCGTGCTGCGTTTCGGCGGCGGCCAGGTCGCCGAGCAGCTTGCGGATCGCGGCATCGGAGCTGCGGCCCGCCGCTTGCTGGTAGAAGCGGCTGGTCTCCGCCTCCATCTGGCGCGCGTGCTCGCGCACCACGTCGATCCCCAGCGGGCGGACCTGCCAGACCGGCTGGCGCTGCACGAAGCCGCGCACGTCCTGGCGCCGGATCAGCGGAATATGCTCGCCGAACTTGCTGACATAGAGGTCGAGCAGCCGCCGCCGGTGCTCGTCCTCCTCCTGCGCCATTGCGGTGAAGACCCGGGCACTGTCGGGATAGTCCTCCCGCAAACCCTCGGCGAAGTCGGCGTAGATGCGGCCGTCCTCTTCCTCGTTGGTGATGGCCAGGGCGAGGATCTCCCGCTCGGTCAGATCGGAAAAGCTGCGCATGGCCCGGCACTCTGGCGGGCGCCCTGGCCCTGATCAAGTCGCACCCGCAATGGCTGCGAATGCGTCGCATGTCGCATCACTAGCACTCCCGCGGGAAACGTCATCGTTCCGGCGTCACTCCCGCCGCAAACGGCCGAGCATGATCGCCGCGGCCAGCGCGGCAGCGCAGCCGGCGGCGAAGCCGATGCCGGCCCCGAGATAACCCCCATGCGTGCCGCCCCAGGCAGCGCCCATCGCCGCACCCAGTGCCAGCAGCACGAACGGCACCAGACACCCGATCGCCAACACCGCCCGCCCCCCAGACTTGCACCGAAGCCGCGCGCGGCGGCTCCGGACCGTACCCTACTCGCGCACCACGCCCATCAATGGCGGAAATGCCGCATGTCCGTGAACACCATGGCGAGGCCCGCCGCATCCGCCGCGGCAATCACCTCGGCGTCGCGCACCGAACCGCCGGGCTGGATCACCGCGGTCGCCCCCGCCTCCGCCGTCGCCTCCAGCCCGTCGGCGAACGGAAAGAACGCGTCGGAGGCAGCGACACTGCCCGCCGCCGGATGCGCCTCCGCACCGGCTGCTGCCTCGCCCGTCGCCGCCCGCGTCGCTTCTCCGGCCTTCCAGGCGGCGATGCGCGCCGCATCCACCCGGCTCATCTGCCCCGCGCCGATGCCGATCGTCGCCCCGCCCCGCGCGTAGACGATCGCATTGGACTTCACGTGCTTGCACACGCGGAAAGCGAAGATCATGTCGGCGAGCTCGGCCGCGGTCGGCGCGCGCTGCGTCACCACCCGCACCGAATCGCGCCTCACCCGGCCGGTATCGCGGGATTGCGCCAGGAAGCCGCCGCCCAGGCTGCGCAACACCAGCCCCGGCGCCGTCGGATCGGGCAGTCCGCCGGTCAGCAGCAGCCGCAGATTGCGCTTGCGCGCGAGCACCGCGCGCGCCGCCTCGTCCGCCGCCGGCGCCACGATCACCTCGGTGAACAAGGCGGCGATGCGCTCCGCCGTCGCGCCGTCCAGCGTCCGGTTCACCGCGACGATGCCGCCGAACGCGGAGACCGGATCACAGCGCAGCGCCGCCTGCCAGGCGGTCTCGAGATCCGCCGCCTCGGCAACCCCACACGGATTGGCATGCTTGACGATCACAACCGCCGGCCCCTCGAACTCCGCCACACAGGCGAGCGCCGCATCGGTGTCATTGAGGTTGTTGTAGGACAGCGCCTTGCCCTGCACCTGCACCGCCGTCGCGATGCCCGGCTGCGACGGTGCGCCCGCCATCTCGGCGGCGTAGAAGGCCGCCACCTGGTGCGGATTCTCGCCGTAGCGCAGGCTCTGCCGCCGCGTGCCGGCGATCGTGAGACGCGCCGGGAACGCGATGCCCTCGCGCACAGCAAACCAACCCGCGATCGCCGCATCATAGGCGGCGGTCCGCGCATAGGCCTCACCCGCCAGCCGCGCCCGCGTCGTCTGCGTCGTGCCGCCGCGCGCCGCGATCTCCGCGATAACCTCCTCGTACTGCGCCGGATCCGTCAGCACCGCGACGAAATCGTGATTCTTCGCCGCCGCGCGGATCAGCGTCGGGCCGCCGATATCGATGTTCTCGATGCACTCCGCCGGCGGCGCGCTGGCCGCGACGGTGCGCTCGAACGGGTAGAGATTGACCGCGACGAGATCGATCGGCGCGATGCCATGCTCACGCATCTCTGCGACATGCGCCGCATCGTCGCGCCGCCCGAGAATGCCGCCATGGATCTGCGGCACCAGCGTCTTGACCCGGCCGCCGAGAATCTCGGGAAAGCCGCTGTACTCGGCCACCTCGCGCACGACGACGCCCGCCTCGCGCAGCGCCCGGGCCGAGCCGCCCGTCGACAAAATCTCCGCCCCCTGCGCCACCAGCGCCTGCGCCAACGCCACCAATCCGGTCTTGTCGGACACCGAGATCAGCGCGCGCCGGATCGGCACCACATCGGCGGCCAAGGCTTCGGTCATCATTCGCGTCCCATCGCTCGGTCAGGCCGCGGGCCGCTTACGCCTAGAGCCGCAGCAGGTCCAGCGTGCGCGCCACGACCCGCGCTTCGTCGTACAGCGCCATTGCCCGCGCCCGCCCCGCCGCTCCCATCGCCGCCCGCAATGCGCCATCTGCCGCCAGCCGCCGGAGCGCCGCGGCGAGCTGCGCCACCGTCCGCGGCGGGACCAGCAGACCCGTCTCGCCCGCCACCACCTGCTCGCGCGGCCCCCGCACATCCGTCGCCACCACCGGAAGCGCCGTCAGCATCGCCTCGATCACCGACATCGGCAGCCCCTCGAAATGGCTCGGCAGGGCAAAAATGTCGGCGGCCGCCAGCAGCGCCGCGACATCGGCGCGATAGCCAAGCCGGCGTAGCCGCGTCCCCAGCCCGCCGCCGGCGAAATAGGGCTCCATCGACTCGCCGTGATCCGAGGCGAGCCGCTCGCCCACCACCCACAGCTCGGCTTCCGGCACCTCGCGCATCGCCGCCAGCAGCTCCGGATAGCCCTTGTGCCGCACCAGGCGCGACACCGCGATCACCACAACCCGATCCGCCGCGACCCCCAACTCCGCCCGCATGCGCGCGCGCGCCGCCGGATCGGGATGAAACACTGCCGGGTCGCGACCATTGCCGACCGCGATCGCCCCCCGCGCGCAGAGCAGACGTCGCGCATCACCCGCCTCCTCCGTCGAGACGGTGAAGAAATCATCCGTCAGCCGCGCCCCCACCCATTCCAACACCAGCGACGCCCCGCGCCGCCACGGCGGACCCGGTTGGTTGAACAGGAAACCGTGGCTGGTATAGGCAACCCGCTTCACCCCGGTCAGCCGCGCCGCCAGGCGCCCGAGAAAACCGCTGATCGGCATGTGCGCATGCACGAGATCGGGACGCTCCGCCTGCAGGAACGCGACCAGCGCCCGCAACGACCGCCACTGCGCCGCCGGCGACAGGCTGCGCGCCATCGGCAGGCCGACCACACGAAATCCCTCGGCGCGAACGGCGTCCAACAGCGGGCCTTCGGCGCAGACGCCGATCACCTCATGGCCGCGGGCCCGCGCACCACGCATCAACGGCACGAGGAAGTGACGCAGCGAGAAATCGACGTTGATGACGTGGACGATCTTCAGGCGGGGAAGGTCGGGGCTTCGCCCCGAACCCCAGCAGAGGGCTCTGCCCTCTGCACTCCCGCCAAAGGGCAGTCGCCCTTTGGAAACCCGCTACCTGGGTCGGAGGCAGAGGGGGGCGCGACGAGGACTGCCCCAATGCTGCGGTTGCGCCCCCCTCTGTCTCCGACCCAAAGTAATGGATGTCCAGAAGGCGACTGCCTTCTGGCGGGGATGCAAGGGACAGAGCCCCTTGCCGGGTCCAGGGCGGAGCCCTGGCCTTCTACCCTACCCGAGTGATCGCCCATTTCACCTGCTGCGGTCCGTCCGCCAGGCCGGTCAGCACCACCTGTTCGCTGCGTCGCGGCTCCGCCCCGCCGAGATAGACGCTCTCCTCCAACGCGGTTCCTGCTCCTTCCGCGCGCAGCCGCCAGCCGCTGCCGCCGGGCAGGCGCAGCAGCACCGATTCCCCGTCCTGCTGCACGCTGGCGGTCACGGTGGGGTGGAGATGGAACCGCACCGCGAAGGGCAGGCCCGAGGGTGCCTCGACTGCGTCTTCGCCACGCACGTCCTCGCCGCTTTCGGCGACGTACAGGCGCCGGCGATGGATGGCGCCGAACGGCTTGAGGTAGCCGTCATGGGTC
>Ga0335074_10003291_pt1 | contig 21997 bp, 14 predicted proteins | sample Lox_Sample_23_FD_206715 | JGI IMG/M metagenome (GOLD analysis project Ga0335074, IMG submission 206715) | Soil microbial communities from Loxahatchee National Wildlife Refuge, Florida, United States - Lox_Sample_2.3 | ecosystem: Environmental > Terrestrial > Soil > Wetlands | place: USA...
GCTGGGTGGGTTCGCTCTGGCGATTGCTCTTGGCGTCCCTCTTTCGCTGATCGTCGCCTTCTCGCCGCTCCTCCGACGTACGTTCTATCCCTTGGCGGTCACGCTCGAAATGGTACCGAAGATTGTCTTCGCACCGATTTTTGTAACCTGGTTCGGTTTCGGGATCCTCCCCAAGTTCCTCATCGTCTATCTGGTCTGCTTCTTTCCGATCCTGCTCAATGGGATACTCGGGTTTACCTCGCTCGGGACCGACCTCGACCGCTTCTGCCGCTCGACTGGAGCCGGGCTGGTCAGGAGTTTCCTTCAGATCCGCTTGCCTGCCGCCCTGCCACAGCTCTTCGTCGGCCTGAAGGGCGCCGCGGTGAACGCCACCGTCGGCGCGACGATTGCCGAATGGATCGGTGGCGACGCAGGTCTCGGCTACCAGATCCAGATTGCGTCGGGCAATCTGCGCATGGACATCGCCTTCGCGATCATCATCATGCTCGCCGCGCTTGGGCTGCTGCTGTTCTGGCTCGTTGTTGTCGCCGAACGGCTGATTATCCCCTGGCATGTATCCCAACGTGCTCACCGCAAGGAGCGCGTCTGACATGAGCCGCTATTCCCGGGACGCGCTCGTCACTTTTGCCACGTCCCTGCTCCAGCGCGCAGGGCTTGAGCGAGACAAGGCGGACGTCACGGCCGATGGGCTCGTCACTGCTGACGCCATGGGTCATTCCACGCACGGGCTGGCGCTCTTGCCCGAATATCTGGAGGAGATTGCCGCCGGCTCCATGACCCCTAGCGGCGAGCCGACAATTCTGACTGACCGGGAAGCGGCACAGGTGTGGGATGGTCGCCGCTTGCCCGGACTCTGGTTGACCAAACGCGCCCTGGACGCCGCAGCATCACGTGCCACACGCCTGGGCACCGCCTCGGTTGTGATCCGCCGTAGCCACCATATCGGTGCCTTGGCAGCGTTCCTGCCCCGCCATGCCGATAATGGGCAGATGGCTCTGGTCAGTTGCTCTGATCCCTCTGCCGCTCAGGTGGCACCTTTCGGGTCCGCCGAGCCGCTCCTCACGCCCGATCCGCTTGCCGCCGTGATCCCGACCAGGGACAAACCGATCCTGATCGACATCTCCAGCTCGATAACGACTGCTGCGATGACCACACGCCTTGCGGCCGAGGGCCGGCGTTACCCCGCAGCGTGGGCCCTCGATGCCTCTGGCGCTCCGACTGAGGACCCGTCTGTGCTGGGAGGACAGCCTCCTGGGTCCCTGCTGCCGATCGGCGGGCTCGATCATGGCCATAAGGGATTCGCCCTCGCGCTTCTTATCGAGGCACTGACTCAGGGCCTGTCGGGCTACGGCCGCGCCGATGGCGAGACCCGATGGGGTGCCTCGGTTTACGTGCAGGTCTGGGATCCGTCCTTCTACGGCGGCCTCGCCTCGTTTCAGCGGCAAACAAGCTGGCTCGCCGCCGCGTGTCGGGCTTGCCGGCCGCAAAACTGCGCACAGCCGGTGCGGCTTCCGGGTCAGTTCGCGCTCGAGAACCTTGCGGCGGCTTTGGTCGAGGGCGTCTCCTTGCACGACTCCATAATGCCACCGCTGAGGGACGTCGCTATCGCACGGGGTATCACCGCGCCTTCGCCGCTCTGAGAGCCGGCATGAAATATCGCCTGCCTTGTCAGTCCGCGTCCAACCAAGACGCATCCGGCCTGCGCTCTGCTGCCCCTGAAACCGACATGCCTTGGGTTTCGTTGTAACGCCAAGGACAGGAAGAGGGGTGACATGCAGCACTCGACAGCGGCTTTGGTCGTGGCTGGGCTCGTGGCGACGCAGCCGGTATCCGTCTGGGCGCAGACACTCGGCTCCACGACCGGTGTGCAATCGCCTGGAGGGGTTCAGAATGCCTCGCCCTCGGATGGTGTGGCCGGTTTGCCTGGCACCGCCACCGCGACCTTGCCAAACGTGCCAGGTCTCAAGCCGGGAACAACGTCTGGTGGGGCAAGCGCGACCGCGACGCCGTCGGTACCTTTCACGGCGACGGGCACAACCACGGCGACCTCGGTCCCTGGTGCGATGGGCGGCACAGGGGTCACAGCGCCGTCCTCCGCTAATTCCGGGCAGGTGTCGACGGAGGCTGGAGGTGGCGTCACCCCGAATTGGAACGCGGCGTGCCCCTCGCTTGGCGCGGCGCTCGGCGCGGCAACAAGTATGCCGAACAACTGCATTCCGTGAAGCGCGGGGTTTGCCACAGACGAGTGGCGGTCGAATCGCGGTGCTTTGGCAGCGGCCCTGAGCGGCTCCACCAAAAGGCTACTGGCTCCCCGGCACCGAGCTGGGCTGCCTCGACGGTTTCCAGACGACATCGTCATCGACGGCATACAGTGAACACGCTGATCCCGAATGCTGTTGGCATCGCGATAAGGACAGCGGCAGGGCATAGCTGTGGCCGCTGCTCCACGCGCAGTGCATGCCAGTCGGAGATATCGCGAATGACCGAGGAAGCGGCGCCCTGAGGAAGCGCTCGTATTCTTCTCGTCCAGCAGCGGTCTCGAGTGGAACCTTGTCGATGTCCGTCACATTCCCCCAACCCGAAGGAACAATTCTGGCAGGAATTGTCGCGCGAAGCGCCGCTTGATCGTTGCTCGCTACCAGGTCCGTCGACGTGATGATACCGAGATCAAGGGCGGTCCGTTTGAAGGCTTCGCAATTGAATACCGATCCTCCCTCGTTGCCCTGACACATGAATGTCGCTGCACCATGCACTTTGGCGATATCGGGGTGATAGAAGTGCATCAATCCGGCGGCAAACGGAATATTCACCCAACGCTCGACAAGCGCGGGATCAGCCTTGCCGTCAGAGTATTTCTCGATCCAGGCAGCGAGGCCCAGCATGGCCGTGTAAGCGGCATTCAGTTTCCCGTCTCTACCGTAGTGGCCGTGGAACCCAACCTCGGTGAACTCGGCCGGGTAGTCGCTGGTGAACTGTCGGACGCTGCCGCCCAGGAACATGCGCGAACAGGAGGAGTAGCAATAGCCGGACACCGCCGTACGGAAGCCGCGTTCTCGGAACAATGCACCAAGTTGATAGCCGGTCGGTGCGTCACCGCCCGGCGAGTTCCGAAGGATGATGGTCTTGACAGCCGGTGATGCGGTCAATGCATCCTGCACTCGGTTGAATTCGTCGCCGGCGACAGGGCCGCTCAAGATCAGCTGGTCGCCTTCTGTCCTGATCTCCATGCCGATAGCCGGCACAGCGAAAGACAGGACGGTCAGGGCCAACGCCAGCGGGATCGAGTAGCGGCGCCAGGATGTCATATCACCTCGTTGTCTCATCCAATCCAAGCCATGGCGGAACCATCTTCGATCTGGAAGTGCGGGGCGACCATAGAGGGCAGCGTTTCGGTAAGACTGTGAGCTTTTTCACTGCAGGGAGTTTCGGCTCGTGGTAGCGTGCTTTTTGCGCGGCGCCCCCGCGTAGGCTAGTCGAGGGGGGATGTCATGTCGCCCACGACCGATCGTGCCGAGCAGCTTCCCGCCGTGGCGGTCGAGCCTTCGGTTCCCCGCAGGTTGGCGGCGTTCGTGCACGCCGACGTCGCCGGCTATAGCCGTCTGGTCGGACTGGATGACGCTGGGACCGGAGCGGTTCTCGCCGACATCCGTCGCACGCTGATCGACCCGGCGCTATCCCGGTTCGGCGGACGGGTGGTCAACGGCGCCGGAGACTCGTTGCTCATGGAGTTCGGCAGTGTCATCGCGGCGGTCCGCTGTGCCGCCGAGTTGCAGGGTGGCATGCCGGACTTCGACGATGGCCGCCCCCCGGAACGGTGCATCCGATACCGAATGGGCGTGAACGTCGGAGACGCGATCACCGAGGGTGGCAATTTGCATGGCGATGGAGTCAACATCGCGGCACGCCTACAGGCGATCTGCCCACCCGGTGTGCTTTGCGTGTCGCGGGTGGTGCACGATGAGGTGCGCGGCCGCCTCGGCCTGGCGTTCGAGGCTCTTGGGGCGCTTGAGTTGAAGAATATTGCCCGCCCGGTCGAAGCATTCGTCTTGCGGATCGATCCGGGTGCCGGGGAGGGGCGGCCGCCGAGACGCCTGCCCCGGGCCCTGTCGCATCGGCCGGCTGTTTTCGCAGTGCTCGCCGGCCTGTTGCTGATAGGCGGGCTGGTCGCAGCCTGGGAGTGGCGCGCGCGGCACAGCACGTCGGCGGTCGCGGTATCCCTGAACGACGGCCCGGGCACAGCGCCGCCGCTGTCCATTGCCGTCCTGCCCTTCGACAACATGAGCAGCGATCCGGAGCAAGGCTATCTCGCCGATGGCATTTCCGACGATCTGACCACGGATCTCTCGCACCTTCACGGCGCATTCGTTATAGCCCGCGAGTCGGCCTTTTCCTTCAAGGGCCGGGAGACCGATGTTCGCAAGGTCGGACAGCAGCTCGGCGTACGTTACGTGCTGGAAGGCAGCGTGCGGAAGCTCGGCGAGGCGGTGCGCATCAACGCTCAGTTGGTCTCCGCCGACAGCGGCGCTCATATCTGGGCGGAGCGTTTCGACGAGCCGATCCGGGATCTTGGGGCGGGGCAGGACGCCATCGTCAGTCGGATCGGCACAGCGCTCGGCACGCAGCTTGTGAAACCTGCTTCCGCTCGCCCCGCCGCGACGGCACCCGGGAATCCCGCCGCCTATGATCTCGTACTCCGTGCCCGGGCGGTGCTGAACGAGCCGCCGACCGAAATTCGCAACACCATCGCCGCCGGCCTGTTCGAGCAGGCATTGCGGCTCGACCCCCATTCAGTGCCGGCAATGGCAGGTGCGGCATTGATGTTGATGCAGTTGCACGGAACTTACTTCATCAAGCGGGCTTCCGGCCTGGTCGCCGACGCAGAGCGAATCGCCCCCGGCTCGCCGGATATGCTCACCGCAAAATTCGTGCTGCAGCGAGAGATCGGACGCACGGGCGAGGCTGTGACGACGCTCCAGAAGCTGCTCGAAGTCGACACGAGCGCCGCCGGACTTGCCGCGCAGCTCGCGCCCTTTGGCTTTTGGGGACTGCCCGACATCCCGATCCCGCTTGTGGAACGAATCTTGCAGCTAAACCCACGATCTCCTGCAAACAGTTTGTTGTCTGTCCAGCTTGGCCGCGATCTGATCCAGGTCGGGCGGAGCGCCGAGGCGATCGGCGTACTCGAGCGGGTACTCGCCTTGGAACCGCAGGGTGGGATCGCAGCCAAGAACAAGGGCGCGCCTTTATCGCTCGGTCAGTCTTCCTTGAGCAGTGATCAAGCGAATTGGGCGCTGCTCTACCTCGCCAGCGCCTATGCTTTGTCGGATCGCCTCGATGACGCCAGGCGCACACTTGCCCTCGCGCTGCGCTCGACGACGCTGATGGAAGTCACGGTGCGAAGCCTCTTGTCAGGGGTTCGGAGTTTTGATGATCCCGCCCTGATCCCGCAGGAGCGGCGAATTGCGGACGGCCTGCGCCGTGCCGGGCTTCGGGACCATCTGGACGAGGACGCCGACAGCCACATCCCTTCCGACGGGGCATTGCATCCGTTTGAGAACACCTACGGCCCGACCCCGATGACCGTGCCGGGCGGCACGACTGTCCGGACGGCCGAGGTCGAAAGGCTGTTGGCCGAGAGAAAGCCTCTCGTGTTGACGACGGCAAGCGCCAATCCTTCCCTACCCGGGGCAATCTTTATCCAAATCTCGCAGACCTATTTTAGCGGCAGTTTCGACGATGTGTGGCAGGCGCAGCTAAAGCGGATGATGCAGGGGCTGACCGGTGGTGAGTTGCAGAAGCCAATCATCGTTTTTGCATTCGACATCAATCGCTGGAATTCACGCAACCTCGCGCTCAGGCTGATCGCTCTCGGATATACTCAGGTCTATTGGTACCGCGGCGGCTGGGAGGCATGGGACGCACACGATCTGCCTAAAGCGCCGGTAGTGTTGCAACTTCGCTGACCGCGTCTGTCTTCGGGTGTCCATGAGGTCTCTGCCTAAGACTCAACTCCCCGTTTGCACCCGCAAGCATCGCGCGCCTACCCTGCCGCACTGCCCCCCGCGAACAGGAGAAAGCGCGGATGGACCGTAACTCCGTGGACTGGAAAGGCTACTGGGTCGCCGCGCCGACGCCATTCGCGCCCTCCAACGCGCTCGACGAGGCAGCCTGGCGCCACGTGCTCCGCCTCTACTTTGGCCAAGGCGTGCACGGCATCCTGGTCAACGGCACCACCGGCGAGTGGTTCTCGCAGGCCGAGGCCGAACGCCGCCGTGTCGCCGAAATCGCGGTCGAGGAACTACGTGGCCGCATCCCCGTGGTGATCGGCTGCACCACCTTCACCCCGGCGGCCACCATTGCCCTCGCCCGCCATGCGCAGCAGATCGGCGCCGACGGTGTGCTGTCCACCGCGCCGCCCTACGCCGCACCGACGCCACGCGAAATCGTTGCCTTCTTCACGACCATCTCGGACCACGTCGATCTGCCGATCATGGTGTACAACTGGCCGCGCGGCGTAACGGTGGAGATCACCGCGCCGACCGCGCTGGAACTCGCACGCATACAGCACGTCGTGGCGCTTAAGGACAGCACCGCCAATCAGGCGCAAGCCCTGACCACGCTGGAGAAAGTCCGCAGCCACCTGCGCGTGTTCGGCAGCTTCGTCAACCGCGTCGGGCTCGGCGTGCTGCGCGGCCTTGGCGGCGATGGCAACATCGACGGCGGCGGCCTCGGCGCCGGCTTCGCGGTGGCCTTCTACGAAGCCGTCTGGCGCGGCGACTTCGCCACCGCCGAAACAATGGCCGATCGCTACGTGGCACTGATGAGCCAACTCATTCACCCGGACTGGAGCGGCACGCTCGCATCCCCGCAAGCCCAGATTAAAGCCGCGATGAACCTGCTGGGCCAGCCCGGAGGCCACGTGCGCCCGCCACTCCTGCCGCTCGATGACCCGCGCGATCTGGACACGTTGCGAAGCATCCTGGCCTCGGCCGGTCTGTTCGCACCGGATGCGCGCCACGGCCGGGCCGCCTGATCCCGGAGGCGTCGCATTCCCCCGCCGCCATCTCCGGACGATTCCGCGAAGCTGCTGTTGGGCGGAGCGGTGTTTGGCGTGCTCGGCGCCTGGCTGGCAGCCGCATCGGCGATCGATCCGGCTGCCATTCGGCTCGGCTACCCCCTGCCAGCCGCAACGGTATTCGCCGCCGCATCCCTGGTGATCGCCGCAGACGCCTTGTTCTGCGCTGGACTGGTCGCCCGCGCCCTTCTCCCCCTCCCCTTGCAGGAGGGGCCGGCAAGTGGGACACCCCCCCTCCCCCCCTCCCGCAAAGCGACGAGAGGCGTTGTGCTCAACGCCCTCCTGGCCCTCCTGGCCGGTGCCGGGTGCGTCCTGGCCTGGCACGCCGCCCCGGTGCCGGTCACGACCGATATCCGCCTCATCAGCGGCTTCGTTCTCGTGCTCAGCGCCTTCCCGGTTCTGGTGCTGGAACGCACGTTTGCCGGCATGGACTCATGGGACGTCGCTTTCCTTCTCCGTGTCCCGCTAGCCGCGCTGCTCGGAGTCGGCGTCGCCGAGTTACTCCAAGCCGCCGGCTTCGCGTGGCCCACCTGTATCGAGCACGCGGTCGGCGCCCTGGTCCTGTTGGTTGCGCTCGAGCTCCTCCTCCGCAGCCTCGCTACCGCCTTCCAGCCGCCCCCATCAGCCGAAGACCTGCGCCCCGTCGCCCGCAGCGCCCTGACCCGAGCGATCCGCCCAGCGCGGCCCACCCTCCTCGGGCTCAATGTGGCGCTGGAACAGCAGGTCGGCATCGACCTGCAACGAAGCTGGGCGCTCGCGTTCGCCGCCCGCGCGACCGTTCCGGTTGCATTCGGGATCGTCATCCTCGCCTGGGGCGTGACCGGACTGACTGCACTGCGCCTGGATCAACGAGCGGTCTATGAGCGGCTCGGAGTCCCGGTTGCAGTGTTCGGCCCCGGCCTGCACCTGCATCTACCCTGGCCCTTCGGGATTCTCCGGCCAGTCGAATTCGGCGTGCTGCACAACGTCCCGGTTTCGTTCGCCGAATCGCCGGCAAGCACCAGCACGCCCATCGTCGGTGCCGAGGCCATGCCGCCCCCCAGCGACGATCGGCTGTGGGACGGCACGCATCCAGCCGAGACGACGTATCTGATCGCCAGCGAGGAAGCCGGACAGCAAGGCTTTCAGATCATCGATCTCGATCTGCGGCTGATCTGGCGGCTCGGTCTGTCCGACGAGGCGGCACTTCAGGCAGTCGCCAACGATGCCGATCCGGACCGGCTGGTCCGCTCGGTTGCGGCGCAGGTGCTGGTCCAAAGCTTCGCGCACCGCAGCCTGACGGACCTCCTCACCGCCGATCGGGAAGCCCTCGCCGCGACGTTGCGACAACAGATGCAGCAGAACTTGGACGCACTGCGCGGCGGGATCGACATGGTCGCCGTCGTGATCGAAGCGATCCACCCGCCACCCGCCGCCGCCAGCGCCTACCACGCGGTGCAGGCCGCCGGCATCCGCGCCCAGATCGCCGTCGCCGACCAGAAGGGGCAAGCCGCCGACAGCCGCAGCCTCGCCCAGCAGACGGTCACCTACGAGTTGGACACAGCCGATGGCCAGGCAGCGACCACTCTCGGCCAGGCCCGCGGCGCTGCGGCCCTGTTCGCCGGCGACCAGCTGGCGTACCGGGAGAGCGGACAGGCCTTCCTGTTGGAGCGATGGTTCAGCGACCTCGCCCGCGCGTTGGGTGACACCGACCTGCTGATCGTCGATCACCGGCTCGCCCACGGACCAGCGCCGACCATCGACCTGCGCCCTCCGATGGCGCCGGGCCAGACCCTACCCGGGCCCTATCACCCACAAGCGGAGCCCAACTGATGTCGCTCCTCCATCTCCGCAGCCATAGCCACACCGGCGGGCCGCACGCAGGCCTCCCCCTCCACTTGCGGGAGGGGGCTGGGGGGAGGGGGCCCGCTCGCCCCCCGCAACACGGCCTACGCTATGTGATCGCCGCCGTGATCGTGGTGGGTCTGGTGTTGTCCGCGTGCCTCGTGCTGATCGGGCCTGGCGATGCGATCGTAATTACCCGGTTCGGCAACCCGGTGCAGGTGGTCACCCAACCGGGCCTGGCCTGGCGCCTGCCCGCCCCCATCGAGGATACGGTAACCGTGGATCTCCGCCTGCGCACCACGTCAAGCGGGCTGCAGGACGTCGGCACCCGAGACGGCCTGCGCGTGCTGATGCAGGCCTACGTCGCCTGGCAGGTGCCGCGCGACCCCGCCAGCATCGAGCGGTTCCTACGCGCGGTCCAGAACCAGCCCGACAATGCGGCCGAGCAGTTGCGCAGCTTCGTCGCCTCGGCGCTGGAGGTAACCGCCAGCGGCTTCGCCCTCTCCGACCTGGTGAACACTGATCCGACCAAGGTCGAGATCGACCGCTTCGATCAGGCGCTGCGCCTACACCTGCAGGACCAGGTGCTGCACACCTACGGCATCGCCGTCCGGCAAGTAGGTCTCGAACGCCTCACCCTGCCCCCCGAGACGCTGGACGCCGCTGTGGCGCGGATGCGCGCCGACCGGCTGGCGGTCGCCACCGCCCGGATGGCCGAGGGCGAGCGGCAAGCCGCCCAGATCCGCTCCGACGCCGACCGCGACGCCCGGATCGCGGTTGCCGACGCCGAGGCCCAGGCCGCCGCGATCAAAGCCAAGGCCGAGGTGCAGGCGGCCGACATCTACGGCAAGGCGTATCAGAGCGACCCGGCGCTGTACACGACGCTGCGCTCGCTCGACACCCTGGACCAGGTGGTCAGCGGCAACACCCGGCTGATCCTGCGCACGGATGCCGCGCCATTCCGGGTCCTGGTCGATGGCCCGGACGAGCCGGGCGGCGGACCGCCGACGCCCGTGAAGGCAGCGCCCAAGGCAACGCCATGACCGAGCTGCGTCCGGTTCGGACCGACATGCCGGACGGCCCGTGGGCGCAGTCGGTGCGCCTTGGCTTCCGCTTCCTGTTCGCCGCGGTTGTGGTGATGGCGGTCGGCTGGATCGTATCCGGCATCAGAGAGGTGCCGCCGGACAGGCGGGCGGTGGTGCTGCGGCTGGGTCAGGTGGTGCGAGTGCAGGGGCCGGGGTTGCTGATCGCCTGGCCGCGGCCGATCGAGCAGGTGGTGCTGTTGCCTTCGGCGGACAGCCAGTTCTCCATGCGGATCGCGCGCTTCGACGCTGGCGCGGCGCTGGTCGGCCGGCGCGTCGAGTATCAGCTCAGCCCCGACCCGCGGCGCAATGCCGGGTTCCTGCTGACCGGCGACGGCGGCGTGGCGCATCTGCAGGCCACAGTGCTGTATCGCATCTCCGATCCGGCCGCGTATCTGATCGAGCAGGACCACGTGGCGCCCGCGCTGGAGCGCCTGGTCGTGGCCAGCGCCGTCGAGGTGGCCGCGTCCCGCAGCATCGACGCGATCCTGGTTGCCTCGACCGCCGAGGGCGCCGGTGCGCTGCCGAGCCCCGAGCAGCTTCGGCTCGATCTGGCCGCCGCGGTGAATCGCCGGCTCGCCGCGCTGGCGGCTCAGGGCGCGGGGCTCGGCGTCACCGTCACTCGTGTCGATCTCGCCGCCAGCCTGCCCGAAGCGGCACGCTACGCCTTCGACCACATCCTGGCCGTCACGCAGCTTGCCGAGCAGACCATCGCGCAGGCGCGCAACTACGCCGAGAAGGCGCGGCAGGAGGCGGTGCAGGAGCAGCAGCGCATCCTCTCGGCGGCGACGGCGGCGGCCGATGAACGCCGGAGCCAGGCGGTGACGGCGACCGCGCCAATCATGGCGCTGGTGCCGCAAGCGGGGACGCCGGCGGGCCAGGCGGTGATCTCGCGGATCTATTACGACCGCGTCGGCGCCCTGCTGCGCCGGGCGAAGCAGGTGGTGGGCTTCGATCCGTCGAACGGGGCGGAGCTTGTGCTGCCGGGTGCCAGTCCGTGAGCGCGAGCGCCACGACGGTCGAGGCAGGCGGGCTGCTGACCGGCATCGAGCGGCGCCAGATTGCCGGACGCCTAACGGCCGGGCTGGTTGCCGGAGGGCTGCTTCTGCTGTCGGTGGCGATGCGTGCCCTCGTGCCGGACCAGGTCGCGGTGGCGGAGCTGGTCGCCGGAGCGGGCGCGGCGGTGATTGCGGTGCCGGCGCTGGAAGCAGCCTGGCACAGCCTTCGGCATCCGAACCTGCACGGGCTCACCGACCAACTGATCGCGCTGGCCATGCTGGCTGCCTGGGCCGCCGGCGATCTGATCACCGCGGCGCTGCTGCCGCTGGTGATGACGATCGGCCACGTGATCGAGGAACGCTCGTTGCTCGGCTCACAGGAGGCGGTCGAGGCGATCGCGCGGCTGACTCGCGCCGAGGTGCGCAAGCGGCTCGCGGACGGCACGACGACCATAGTCCCGGCGCACGAACTGATGGTCGGCGACCTGATCGAACTTCGGGCCGGGGAGCGGATTCCGGTAGATGGCTTGGTGCGGGCCGGCCGGTCCAGTTTGGACACCGCACCGATCACCGGCGAATCCGTACCGGTGGAGGTCGAGCCCGGCGCGATGGCGTTCGGCGGTTCCATCAATCTCGATGGGCAACTGCTGGTCGAGATCACCCGGGTCGGAGAGGAGACGACGCTGGGCCGCGTGCTGGCGCTGATGCAGGCGGCGGAACAGGCGAAGCCGCCGGCAACGCGGCTGCTGGAGCGCTACGCCGGGCGCTACATGGTCCTGGTGATCCTGATCGCCTCCGGCGTGTGGTTCGCGACCGGCAGCGTGGCGGCAATGCTGGCTGTGCTGGTGGCGTCTTGTCCGTGCGCGCTGGTGCTGGCAGCGCCGGCGACCTCGGTGGCGGCGATCGCGGTGGCGAGCCGGCATGGGATTTTGGTCAAGGGGACTGCGTTCCTCGAGGACTTGGCGACGGCGAATTCGCTGGTGCTGGACAAGACGGGGACCGTCACGTTCGGGCGGCTGCATCTGGCGGAGGTCCGGCCGGAGCCCGGGGTGGAGGGCGGGGAGCTGTTGCGGGTCGCCGGGACGCTGGGGGCGGCGAGCAACCATCCGGTGGCACACGCGCTGGCCGGGTTGGTGCCGGCGGACGAGCGGCTGGCAATCGCCGAGGTGACGGAACTGCCGGGGCTGGGGATGACGGCAGTCGGCGAGCGCGGATTGCTGGCGCTGGGAGCACCTCGGCTGTTCGGGGAGATGGGCATCACCGTGCCGGTGGCGCCGGCGCATGACGGGCCGATCGCCGGGGTGGCGCAGGATGGCGTGTTCCTGGGATGGGCGCTGCTGGCTGATGAGCCTCGGCCGGAGGCACGGGAGGCTTTGGCGGAACTGCGGGAGCTGGGGCTGCGGCGGCAGGTGCTGCTGACAGGCGACCGCGAGGCTGTGGCGCGGCGGGTGGCGGCGTACCTGGATATTCCGGAGGTGCGGGCCCAGGCGTTGCCTGAGCAGAAGCTGGACTGCGTGCTGGAGGAGGTGCGCCAGGGCTACCGGCCGCTGGTGGTGGGGGACGGCATCAACGACGCGCTGGCCCTGAAGGCGGGCGCCGTGGGGATCGCGATCGGCGCGAGCGGGGCGGACATCGCGGCGGCCTCGGCGGATCTCGTGCTGATGACCAGTGATCTCGGCCGTTTGGGCAGCAGCATCCGGCTGAGCCGACGCTGCCGGCGGACCATCCACACGAATGTGGCGCTTGGGCTAGGCTGGACGGTGCTGCTGATCAGCGCGGCGGCGAGCGGCGTGCTGGGTGCCAGCGGAGCGGTGCTGGTAGCGGTGCTGCACAATCTGGGCACCGTCGCCGTGATGGCGAATGCGGGGCGATTGCTGCGATTCCAGGACGGGGTCTTACACCTCTCGCGCTCTGCGGGAGAGGTCGCCGCGCGCGTGGCGGGAGAGGGTGCGGCAGACCGCGTCGTTATCGTTGGTGATGATCGTGCGCATTCACATAGGCCGGGGGAATTGCATTGATCCGGATCTGATAGCCTCGCTCGCTCGCGGAACGAGGCGAGAAGATCGGCATCCAGCCGCATCGCGACCGTCTCTTTACGCTTCGGCATCACGACTCGCGCTTCCTTCCGGAAATTCTCGTCCGCAGGGCGGATGTCGGGATCGCTGGCGACGGCCGCGTGAACCTCTTCGTCCGTCATGGTCCGGAGCCGCTTCCAGTCGGTCGTCGGTTCAGTCTTCGAGGTCTTGTCAGGAGTATCGCCTCCATGCCGAGATTAGGGCGCCGCTCCTCGCTGTTTCGGTCCGTGTAGATCACGGTTATCTCGACCCCGCGTCTTGCCATGGCCATGTGCTGTCAGAGGTATCGTCGCTCGCAGTTCGCGATGAGATTTCGGGCCAGTGTTCTGCCGCGGTCGACAGGCGCCACGCATGGTCTAGAATGACCGGAAAACCCGCGGGGAACGCCAAATGAGCGACCTGATGACGCCCACCTACGCGCGCAACATGCGCATCATCGGCCACACCGACCAAGGCGGCGGGCGCGCCGACGGCGTGCAGATCATGGTCCACAAGGGTCATGCCTTTGTCGGCCACATATTCTCCAAGGGGTTTTCAGTCATCGACGTGCGCGACCCGACGAAGCCAAAGCCGGTGGCCTATGTCGCGACGCCGCCAAATACCTGGTCGATTCATTTACAGCAATTCAACGACCTGCTGCTGGTGATACACGCAAAGGACATGTTCGCGCAGCCCGAGCTGGCGGACGAGAAGAACTACTACAAGGGCAAGATCAGTTCTCACGCCGATGCACCGGCAGAGCAGAACTGGTCGGCCGGCATGGCGGTTTACGACGTCGGCAAGCCGGAGGCGCCACGACAGATCGGCTTCATGCCGGTGAAGGGCGGCGGACTGCACCGGTTGTGGTACACCGGCGGCCGATGGGCCTATGCCTCGGCATTGCTGGACGGATTCTCCGACTACATCCTGATCACCATCGACATGGCGGACCCGACGAAGCCGGTGCTTGCCGGTAAGTACTGGCTGCCCGGCATGAACGTCGCCGCCGGCGAGGTGGCACACTGGCCGACCGAAGTCGGTCGCTTCGGGCTGCATCACGCGATCGTGCATGGCGATATCGCCTATTGCAGTTGGCGCGATGCGTGTCTCGCGGTGGTGGACGTAAGCGATCGTACTGCGCCCAAGTTGATCACGCGCAAGGTGTGGGCGCCCCCGTTTGGCGGCGGCACCCACAACGCGCTGCCGTTGCCGAACCGCGAGCTGCTCATCGTGGTGGACGAGACCGTGCTGGACAACCGCGAGGACGGCGAAAAGCCGATCTGGGTGTTCGACAACCGCGTGAAGTCCAACCCGATCAGCATCGCCACGTTCCCGGAGCCGAGCGATACCGATTATCTGAAGGTCGGCGGGCATTTCGGGCCGCACAACATTTACGAGAACCGACCCGACCAGTTCGTCAGCGAGGAGCTGATCTTTGCCACCTACCAGAACGCCGGCGTGCGAGTCTATGACATCCGCAACAAGTTTCATCCGATCGAGGTAGGTGCCTGCGTACCGCCGCCGCCGGTGAAACTGGTCGATCCGCGCCCGAACCGGCCCAGGGTTCTGCACTCGGCCGACGTGTCCGTGGACAGGAATGGCATCGTTTACTGCACGGACTTTTCCGCGGGACTGTATATTATGGAGTACACCGGTTGAAACCCAGCGGCGAGGCTGAAACAGCGTCCATCGCTGCCCATACAAACGCGTCGCCACTCCTCGAAGTTGTCGGCGCCTCGAAGCAGTTTGGCGCGACGCGTGCGCTGGATGACGTTTCCCTACAGGTCGCGCGCGGCGAAATCGTCGCGTTGCTCGGCGAGAACGGCGCCGGAAAGTCCACCCTGATCAAAGCGCTGGCCGGCGTGCATGCGCTCGACGCCGGCAGCGTCCGCTATCGCGGACAGGATGCCTCCGAAGGCCTGCGCGGCTTGCCGATCGCCTTCATCCACCAGGATCTCGGCCTGATCGAATGGATGACGGTGGCCGAGAACATCTGCCTCGCGCTCGGCTATCCGCGCCGTCTGGGCCTGGTGGACTGGACCGCGGCACGCCGCCGCGCGGCACGCGCTCTGGCGGCGGTAGGCGCCGATATCGATCCTGATGCACGGGTCTTCTCACTCAGCCGCACAGAAAAGTCGCTGGTCGCCATCAGCCGCGCATTGGCCGCGGATGTGGAACTGCTGGTGCTGGACGAGCCGACCGCCAGCCTGCCAGCCAACGAGGTTGCGCGGCTGTTCGCCACCCTGCGCCGGCTGCGCGCGCAGGGCGTCGGTATGATCTACGTCTCGCACCGGCTGGACGAGGTCTTCGAGATCGCCGACCGCATCGTGGTCCTGCGCGACGGCCGCGTCGTCGGCGAACGCGCGACGACCGGCACCAGCCCGGAGGAAGTAATCCTGCTGATCGTCGGCCGCGAACCGTCTCAACTATTCCGCCGGCCGGCGCCGCGCACCGGCTCGGCGCGACTGGAGCTGGCGGGCCTTGCGGTCGGCGATGTCGGGCCGATCGACTGCAAGCTGCACGCGGGCGAACTCGTCGGCCTGATCGGCCTCCGCGGCGCCGGACAGGAAACCGTCGGACGAGCGCTGTTCGGCCTCCTGCCGCTCGATGGGGGCCGCCTTTTGCTGGATGGCCGGCCGGTCGCGCCCGCCACGCCGCGCCAGGCAATGCAGGCAGGCATAAATCTGGTCTGCGCCGACCGGATGGCGGACTCGGTGGCGCCGAACCTCTGCGTGCGCGAGAACCTGTTCCTGAACCCGCTCGCCGGCGGGTCGCGCGTGCATTCGCTTATCCGACCCGCGCCCGAACACAACGCCGCGTTCCGGCTCGGGCAGGAGATCGGGCTGCGCCCCAACGATCCGGCCTTGCCGATCGAATGGCTCTCCGGCGGTAACCAGCAGAAGGTGGTGCTCGGCCGCTGGCTGCATCTGCGGGGCAAGGTGTATATCTTTGAAGATCCGACTGCTGGCGTCGATGTCGGCGCAAAAGCAGAAATTTACCGTCTGTTCGACGTCGCATTGAAGCGCGGCGCCGCCATCCTGCTTGTCTCCACCGATTTCGAGGAAGTCGCGAAGGTCTGCCACCGCGCGCTGGTGTTCGACCGCGGACGGGTTGTGGCGGAACTCGGCGTGGGCGACATCTCGGTCGAGAATCTGCTTGCCGCCGCTTCCGCGAGCGTCGGCCAGGTTGCCGAAGCCTTGACCCGGATCGAACCCCAAGCCAGCCATGCAATCGCTTAAGTCCACCGCTCTGGAACCCACGCGCTCGGAGTTGGCCAGGCTCACGCGCTGGCGCGCGGCGGGGCGGATCTTGCCGGTCTATGGACTGCCGCTGCTGGCCGTGGCGTTGGCGGTCTTCTTCTCGATCCTGCTGCCTGATTCGTTTCCGACCGCGCTCAACATCCGCTCGATGCTCAGCGACAAGGGGATCATCGCGTTGCTGTCGCTCGGCGCCATGTTGCCGATGATGGCGGGGCGTATCGACCTGACCATCGGGTTCGGCATCGTCATGTGGCACATCCTGGCGATCAGCCTGCAGGTCTGGTACGGCGTGCCGTGGCCGCTGGCGATCCTGGTGGTCCTGCTGTGCAGCGCACTGGCGGGGCTGGCCAACGGATTGCTGGTCGAAGTGGCGCAGATCGACAGCTTCATCGCCACGCTTGGCACCGGCACGATTTTGTACGCGCTGGCGCTGTGGCTGAGCGGCGGGCGGCAGGTGATGGGCAACCTTGCGCCCGGCTTCATCGACATCAATGCGCTGTCGCCGCTCGGGATACCGATGCCGGCCGTCTATGTCATCATACTGGGCGCCGTGCTTTGGGTGATCACCGAACGGCTGCCGCTGGGGCGCCAGATCTACGCGATCGGCGCGAACGAACGCGCAGCCGCGCTGAACGGCATCGCGGTGCGGGCCAACGTGATCGGAGTGTTCATCGGCTCCGGCCTTGTCGCCGGATTCACTGGGTGCGTGCTGGCCTCCAAGCTGCAGATCGGCCAGGCGAATGTCGGCCTGGACTATCTGCTGCCGGCGCTGGTCGGCACCTTCCTCGGCACCACCACGATCAAGCCGGGCCGGGTGAACGTCCTGGGGACCATTGTCGGCGTGCTGATCCTGGCGATCGGCATCTCCGGCATTCAGCAGCTTGGCGGCGCATTCTTCGTTGAGCCACTGTTCAACGGCATCACGCTGGTCGTCGCCATCGCGATGGCCGGCTTTGCCCAGCGCCGCCGCTCGGTCACAGTGGCGAAGATGGCGAACCCCGCACCGCCCGCCTCATGACCCGTTCAGCGCGCGCGGCAGCGGCGCCGCGTCACAGAAGCTGCCGACCAAGGGAGAGGAGACAAAGACGATGTCAGGACTTCGCATCCAGCGGCGGACCTTGTTGGCGTCAGTCGCCGCGCTGGCCGGCGGCGCGACCGACGCCTGGGCCCAGAATGACTCCCTGGTGCAGGCCAGGGCCTATATCGCCAAGGCGACGCAGCCCGGCGCGCCATGGACTGGCCCGACCACCGGGCCGAAGGCGCAGAGCCACAAGCTGGTGATCTACGTCTCCGCCGACCAACGCAACGGCGGTGCCCAAGGAGTCGGCGATGGCGCACAAGAGGCGGCCAAGGTCATCGGCTGGCAATATCGGATACTCGACGGGCAGGGCTCGGTCGCGCTGCGCACCTCGGCGCTGAATGAGGCGATCGCGCTGAAGCCTGATGGCATCATCCTCGGCACCGTTGATGCCAAGGAGCAAGCGCCGGTGGTGGAGCATGCGGTGAAGCTCGGCATCAAGGTGGTCGGCTGGCATGCCGCCGGGGCGCCCGGCCCGCTGGAGGAGCCGCCCGTGTTCACCAACATCACGACCGATCCGAAGGAGGTCGGCAGGCTGGCCGCCTTATACGCCGTGGTGGATTCGAATGGAACCGCCGGCGCGGTGGTGATCGGCGACAACCTCTACGCGATCAGCACCGTGAAGACCGATGCGGCGATTGCCGCGATCAAGGAATTTAAAGGATGCACGGTGCTGACGTTCGAGGACACGCCCATCGCCGAGGCCGCCAACCGGATGCCGCAGCTCACCACCACCTTGCTGGCAAGGTACGGCAAGAAGTGGACGTATACGATCGCGGTGAACGATCTCTGGTTCGACTTCATGGCCCCATCGCTGCAGGCTGCCGGCGTCGATCCGGCGGTCGGCTATCCGCGGCAGATTTCCGCCGGCGACGGCTCGGTGCCGGCATTCGAGCGCATTCGCAACCGGCACTACCAGATCGGCACGGTCGCCGAGCCGCTTCACCTGCACGGATGGATGTGCATCGACGAACTGAATCGTGCTTTCGCCGGCCAGGGTCCCAGCGGATTCGTGCCTCCGCCGCACCTGTTCGTTCACGCCAACATCAACCGCGACGGCGGTGAGCACAACATCTACGACCCGGAGAATGGCTACAAGGGAATCTACCAGAAAATCTGGGGGACGTGATCGCGATGGCCGGGCACGAGCTGGCCTGATACCCAAGTGTCCGAACGATCGACACTCGGGCACTCGCCGCCTCAGCCGTCATGGCCGGGCTTGTGCCGGCCATCTCCCGCCAGTCTGGGCACGTCAGCGCTGCCGGCAGAGTTGTCATTCTCTCGGGCGCTTGCCATTACATCACGAATCGGCACTGCTCCTGCGGCGTGCGCATGTCCATGTTGCGCCCGCGATTAAGATGGTCGTCGATCTCGGCGGCTGCGCCGATCATGCGCCCGTAAAGGAACACATTGAAAGCAGCGGTCTCCAGGTCCTTCTCGCTAAGCCGGCCGCCCCGGTAGTCCTTCCACAGCAGCGCGAGCAACAGGGCGGCGATGATCGCATCGACATTGACGCAGAAGACGTACGGCGATGCGCCACTGTCATACAGCGCCTGCACCAGCTCGCGGTAGAACGCGTGGAAGATGTTGTAATCCCCGCGCTTGGCCATGAATTCGGCGATGAAGCGCTCGCGCGGATCGTAGTTGACGGGCTTGCCCTTGAACACCGGATGATGGACGCCCGGAAGCGCGCGCAGCTCGGACCCCTCTTCCCTCAATCGGGCCTTCTCGTCGCGATAGGTCTCGGCGAATTGCTTTGCCATCGCTTTCAGGTCGATGCCATGAGCGGGATCCGTCGGGTCCACAAGATCGATGCCGCGGAAGCGTTCGAGCAGAAACGCCATCCCTTCGAAGCCGTTGCCGCCGTGGCTATATCCGCTGTGGCTGAGGAACCCGACCATGCCCTTGTTGATCTGCACGCGGGCGGGGGTCTGCGGTCCGTCGGCGGAGACCGCCCCCTTGGCGCCCTGAGACGTGATCGAGCCCGGGCCGTTGGAGATCAACAGGCCGATCAGGATTTGCAGCGGACGCGCCTCGACATTGCTGACCGGCTTCTTGCCGATCAGGGCAAGGTAAAGGAAATCGTCCATGGTCCAATGACTGAAGCGTTCCTCGCGGGGGACGCCGCAAAGGCTGCCACGCTGATGATGGTGACCGGGGATGGATGCACCGATCATCACGCCATAGAGACGCAAGTACCACGGCAGGGTCTCCGCGGTCAGCCGGGAGATGCGTTTGCGCATCAAGGGACCCCACGCAATCGTGGTGCTGATTGCGGCAAGAATGGCGTCGCGGGAGATTCGCTGATTGAGCCCCATGAGAAACTTCAGGAACACCGAACGCCCGCCGCGCGCCCGCACGGCCGCAAGCATGGCATTGGGTCGCGGGTCCTCTGCATCGGCTTCGGTCGCGAAAAACACCTGCGCCCGTTCATCGATGGGGACCTTACCGGTGTCGAAGCTTTCATCGTGGGCGTTGATCAGACCGGAGTGAGCGAACAGGTCGATCAGCGTCTTCGTACAGGCGAGCGCCCGCTCAACGCGCCGCGGCCCGATGATGGCGGCGGCGGCGGCCATCACCGTATTGGGTGAATTGCCTGCCTCGCGCGCCGCATCGGCCGCGATCAGCGCTGCGTCGCCCACCAGATTGATTTCGGCCGCAACCGCAATGTCCAGCATCACACGATCATTCGGGCCGGCGATCTCGTGCACCAGCGGCAGCGCAAAATTCGCCTCCAGCGGCTCCAGCGCCAGATCGAGGACAGGGTGTCCGTGCACGCTGGTAACCTGCGTCGCCGGATCCATCATCGAGGCCCCGGACGCATCCTTCATGTTCTGCCGGGCGATGACTGCGCCAATCTGCCGCGACAGAGCTGCGATCTGCTCGTTATAAGGGTCCAGCGCCTCCACTGTGGGCAACGCGATATGCGCCGGAAGCTTCAGCCCCTGGTCGTTGGCGATCCAGGGCTTCAGCGCCAGCGTGCCGCGTGGCGCGAAATCGGGGGAAATCCCGTTCTGTCGCATCACCGCCGTAAGCGCGGCCGGGATATGCGCGATGTTGGTGACGACAGCACCCTTGGCGGAAAATACCGGCTGATCCGGCGTAAAGATGTCGTCCACACCGAACGATTCCATGAACCAGCGCTCTTTGTCCTCGGCCTTGTCGCCCGAGCCGGCCATCGCACCCGCATGGCCGACAGCGCGCGTCAGACGCGACTTCCAGCGCCCGACGACGCAGGCGACCATTGGCTTGCGGACATCAAGGCCGCGTTCGTAATAGCCGCCGGGTTCGCAATAGAGAACGGCAGCCTTGGACCTGGGGTCGTTGTTGAGCCCATAGGCAAAGTCTGGCGCGGCGTAATGAATATAGACATCCTTGCCGGACGAAACGAGCGTGGTGGTGCCCCACCCCTCAGTGGCGAGATACTGGGCAATAGTCGTAGTGAATCCGCCCGAATTCGAGCAGATGGAGATCGAACCCTTGATCAGCGCCTCCTCCGGATGGTCTCCGCCAAGCGCGCCGCCGATCCGGACGCGGTTCCAAGAGTCGGCGACGCCCAGGCAGTTGGCACCGAGAATATCGATGCCGTAAGCCTGACCAATGGCGCGGATCTCGCGCGCATCGTGGACCGCGATCTTCTCCGTGATGATCACGATCTTCTTGAGATCGGCATTGACGCGGGCCAGCTCGGCTACGCCGTCACGCACGCCGGAGGGCGGCAGATAGACGACCCCGGTATCGAAGCCGTGGCCGTCGTCGATGCCTTCACGGACGCTATTATAGACTGGGATATTACCGACCGGCGTGGCGAGCACCTGTCCGCGACGGCCCGGCGACGTGCCGAATACGACGTTGCCTCCGGAGAAGGCGTGGCTGACCGGGGTGACCTGGCGGGACTCGCCACCGAGAATATTCAGCACGGCAACCCGGTCCGCTCGGGTAGCAAGCTCGGCAAGCGAACGGACCCCCAGATAGTATGGAAACCCCTCGATACCCTTCTTGAACATCCGACCCTCCCAAGACGCCGCGGTTTGCTCAGCCGGCTTGCTTGATGCCCAGGCTGGCGGCGATCGTGGCGCGGCCACCCCCGCGCATCCACTCGTCAACCTGCTTGGCGTAGTTGACAACCTCCGAGATCGCGCTGTCGAAGCCAAAGAAACGGTACGGCAGCCCAAGGTTATCGCAAGTTTCCGCGAGCGCACCCATGCCGCGCACCAGATTGGGACCGCCGCGGCCGACGACGACGAACAACGGTGTCGGGCCGCGGCTGCTGAAATACTCGCGCAACGCATCGCCCATTGCGCGGAAAGTCTCGAAAATATCAGTGTTGTTGGATTTGCCCCCGATAATGAACAGTACGTTGGTCTGCGCAAGCCAGTGCTTGAAGCAGATGCGCGCCACCTGCTTCATCTTCTCATACGGCGGGTTGCCCCCGAAATCCGACGAGATAATCGCCGCTTCACCAAGCACCTCAGTCACCAGGGAGTTGGCGCCCCCGCCGAACGTGGGGGCGAGAATGGTGCCGTTCCGATTGATGACAAAGACATCGGACTGCCCCTGGTGCGTGCGAAGCTGGTTCACTTCCAGCTCGAACTCCGACGTATCAGCGGTGAACAGTTCGTCGGG
>Ga0335074_10003292_pt1 | contig 21990 bp, 3 predicted proteins | sample Lox_Sample_23_FD_206715 | JGI IMG/M metagenome (GOLD analysis project Ga0335074, IMG submission 206715) | Soil microbial communities from Loxahatchee National Wildlife Refuge, Florida, United States - Lox_Sample_2.3 | ecosystem: Environmental > Terrestrial > Soil > Wetlands | place: USA: Florida...
CATCTTCCATCCGCTTCAGGACAACGACACCCACCCCGCTGCCCATCACGCTGCCCTGCGCGCGCCCGTCAAACGTCCGGACCTCCCCGTCCGGCGAAAGAATCCCGCTTTCATCGTACAGATAACCTTCGGCCCGAAGGTTCGTCAGAGCAACACCGCCGGCAATGGCGAGCCTGCAATCATACGTAAGCAGACTCTGGCAGGCCATGTGAACGGCCACCAAAGATGTCGAACAAAACGTCTGGACGGCTACGCTTGGGCCGCGGAGATTCAATTTGTACGACACGGCCGAACAGAGCGAGTCCCGTTCGTTGCCGATGCCGATCTGCAGATCTCCGGCCGTCTGCACGATCTCGGCGTTGCGGCCGAGGTTGGAAACCATGTAGTTGGGAAATCCACACCCGGCGAATACGCCGATCGACGCCGCGTTGCCGTCGGAAACATAGCCTGCCTCTTCGAGAGCTTGCCAGCTGCATTCGAGAAAGATCCGATGCTGCGGATCCATTATCTCTGCTTCGCGCGGCGAATAGCCGAAGAAGGCCGCGTCGAACAACTCGACATCGCTCAGGAAAGAGCCGGCTTTCACATAGTTGGGATTCTGAAGAAGTGTATGATCGACGCCGTTCGCCATCAGTTCATCATCGGATAACTGCCGAATAGACCGAACGCCCGCGGCGATATTGTTCCAAAAGGCTTTTGGATCCACCGCTCCCGGAAAGCGACCGGCCGTTCCAATAATGGCCACTGCAGTTTTGTAGGGCGACTGCGCGGGTTTCATATCAATTCCCCCGCTTCGGCACGCTGCCGGAAATAATCGACCTGTTCCTCAAGCTTTGAAACGTCGATCGTTTCGACCGGATCGGCGCTTTCCGAGACTTTCTCCCCGTTAAGATAAGCGGCCAGCGCGCCGACTGTGGGAGCCTCATAGAGGACATAGGAGGGAAGTCCTGCGGTACCCCTCTCCTTACGCAATTTGGCGATGACGTCGATTCCGATCAGCGAATTGCCGCCAAGATCGAAGAAGTTGTCATTGACACCGACAGTCTCGATGCCGAGCGCTCGGCCCCAGATCTCGGCGATCTTCTGCTCTAATCCGTCACTTGGCGCGATGTAGGAAACACCGATATCGGGTCTTGGATGTCTTGGCTGCGCGCGACGCTGCTCGTCGAGCTTTTCGAGCATGGAAGCGGCGGAGGACTTCCGGCTTCCTTCGACCATTGCGGGGAGGTCCTGGGTGGTGACGAAGACGTGCGGCAGAGGGTTGGCGAGGATGCGCCGCAATGCGTCGGCACCATCGGCGAAGCTGATGCCGTAGTGGCGACGGTTGGCGATGAAGTAGCGGCGGACTTCCTCCGGGAAGCCCTGCAGCCCCTCCTGCCAGGCGTCCCATTGCCATTCGCCCCAGCTGATCGCCGTCACCGGCCGATTTTGCCGTGCGGCCTGTCGCGCGAAGGCATCCAGGAAGGCGTTGGCCGCGCAATAGTCGACCTGGCCGGGGCCGCCTCCGGTCGCCGAGGTGATCGAGGAGAACAGCACCAGGAAGTCCAGCTCGATACCCTCCAAAGCACGGGCCAGCGCCAGCGTGCCCTGCACCTTGGGACGCAGCACCGCCGCCGCCGTCTCGCGGGCTTTCAGCTGCATCAGCCCGATGCCTGGCACGCCCGCGGTATGCAGCACGCCATGGATGGTCCCGAATCGCTCCAGCGCAGCCTGCACCGCGGCCTCGATCTGCCGCAGTTCAGTGACGTCGGCCTGCTGTACCAGCACCTCGGCGCCCAGCGCCTCAAGCCGATCCACCGCTGCCGTGCGGCGCGCGTTTCGTCCCACCAGCACAAGACGCGCCTTCAGCCGGGCGAGATCTTCCGCCAGCCCAAGCGCGATGCCGCCAAGCCCGCCGGTAATCAGATACACGCCCCCCTCGCGCAGGCGACCAGGACCGGAGCACCGCTCCAGCCGCATCGGATCGAACCGCTGCACCCAGCGGAACGCTCCGCGCAGCGCCACGATGTCCTCGTCGTCCTGCGACGACAGCACTGCACCGAGCTGCCCGATATCTACCGGCAACGTGATGTCGATGCTGCGGCTGGAGAAGTTCGGATATTCCTGCGCGATGATCTTGACCGGACCGATCACCGCCGCCCGGGCAGGAATCAGCGCTTCCGTGCCGACCACCTCCTGCATGCCACTCGACACCACATCGATCCGGCAGCTATCCACGCCACGGTCACCGAGCGCCTGCGTCAAGGCCAGCAAGCTGTAGAAGCCGCGCTCAAGCTCGCGCTCGCCATCGCCCTCCTCGCCAACCGTCCATAGGTGCACGACATGCGATGGCAGTCGGTTCTCGCTTTGCAGATCCTGCAGCACGGCTTCATAGTCGGTCCGTTCCGCCAGGCGCACCGCATAGGCGGAATGGCCGGGCTTGGCGTAGTCCGTTCCGGCGACCACGGTCACGACATGCTGTCCGCGCGCCTGCAGCCATGACACCAACTGCCCTCCCACGCCGCAATCGTCCAGCAACACCAGCCAGCTCTGGGCCGGCTTGAGATCGCCTGGCGCAACCGCCGAAGCCCGCTTCCAGGACGGAACATCGAACCAGTCCGCGATGTCCGCCTTGCGCACCGCCATGCCGCCGGGCTGCGCATGTCGCCTTGGCTCGAGCCAGAAGCGTTTGCGTTCGAAGGGATATGTTGGGAGTGGGACGCGGTGGCGGCGGTGGTTGACATGGAAGCCATCCCAGTCGATCGGCAGGTCAAGCAGCCAGAGCTTGCCGAGCGTGGTGAGGAGGCTTGCGACTTCCGACTGCCGTTCGTGGGCGGGCGGCAGCGAGGACAGGATCTCGGCCATGCGTTCGCGCGAGCAGTGTGGATGCTGGCGCACGAACGAGGACAGCGCGGCGCTGGGGCCGATCTCCAGGAGGATCTGGCCGGGCTCCTGCAGCAGGCGGCCAACGCCGTCGGCAAACCGCACGGGACGGCACATGTGCTCGGCCCAATAGGTCGGGTCGTTCGCCTGCTCGGTGGTCAGCCAGTCCCCGGTGACATTGGACAGGCAGGGGATCTTGGGCGGCTGGCGCTTCAGGCTGGCGGCAAGCGCGGTCAGTTCAGCGGCCGCAGGCCGCAGCAGCACGGTATGGAAGGCGTGGCTTGCCTCCACCATCCGGCAGGCGATGTCGGCGTCCTCCAACCGCTGCTGCAGCTCGGCAATCGCGCCAACCGGTCCCGCCACCACGCAGGCCGCCGGACTGTTCACCGCCGCAAGCTCGACCCCGCCGCCCAGCCATGACGTCAGCGATGCTTCGTCCAGCGACACCGCCAGCATCGCACCGCCCGACAGCGCCTCGATCGCCTGCGCTCGCCGCGCCACCAGATGCAGCGCATCCTCCAGCGACAACATGCCCGACAGGCACGCCGCAACGTACTCGCCTACGCTGTAGCCCAGCAGCGCCCCCGGGCGCACCCCCCAGCTCATCCACAACTGCGCCAGCGCATAGTCGATCACGAACGCCGCCGGCTGCGCCAGCGCCGTGCGCCGCAACGCCTCGATCGGACGCTCCGCTTCCAGCTGCGCAAGCGCCGACGACGGCGCGCTCCGGCCATTACCCCTGCTGCCACCGGCAAACAGCAGCTCCCGCAGGTCGATGCCAAGATGCGGCTGCAGCAACCGGCAACAGCGATCCACCGCCGTGCGGAACACCGCCTCCTGATCGTAAAGCTCCTTGCCCCAGCCGGGATAGTGCTCGCCCACGCCTGCAAACACCATCGCCACCTGCCGAGGGCTTGCCTTCTGCGCACGGCTCCACACCCGGCGCGGCTGGTTGCCGCCCAAAAGCTCGATCGCCTCCTGCGCATCCCGGCACACCAGCATCCGCCGATGCTCCATCACCCGACGGCCCACCTGCAGCGTGTAGGCCGCGTCCGCAAGCGACCGCTCCTCCACACCCTGCAGATGCTGCCGAAGCCGCTGCGCCGTCTCCGCTAGCGCCGCCTCGCTGCGCGCCGACAGCACCAGCAATTGCCACTGACGCGACGGACCGGACGGGCCCACCGCGGGCGCCTCTTCGATCACCACATGCGCATTCGTCCCGCCCACCCCCAGCGAGTTCACGCACGCACGCCGCGGCCGGCCGCCCCGACGCCAGCTCCGCCGCTCGGCCAGCACGTAGAACGGGCTGTTCTCAAAATCGATCTCCGGATTGGCTCGCTCATAATGCAGCGTCGCCGGAAGCTCCTCATGCTCCAGCGCCATCACCGTCTTGATCAGACCACTCACCCCGGCCGCGCGGTCGAGATGTCCGACATTCGGCTTCACCGATCCCAACATGCAGTACTGGCGCTTCGACGTTCCGGCACGGAACGCCTTGCTCAGCGAGGCCACCTCCACCGGATCACCAAGCCGCGTCGCCGTCCCATGCGCCTCGACATAGTCAATGCTCTCCGCCGACACCCCCGCATCCGCAAGCGCTGCCTCCACCACCGCCGCCTGACCCACCACGCTCGGCGCCGTGTAACCGACCTTCAATGCGCCGTCATTGTTGATCGCCGAGCCCTTGATCACTGCATGAATCCGGTCCCCGTCCTCCAGCGCATCTCCAAGCCGCTTCAGAACAACCATCGCGACGCCGTCGCCGAACGTCGTGCCATCCGCCGCCGCATCGAAGCTGCGGCAATGCCCGTCATGGGAGACCTGATCGCCTTCCTGGTAGAGATATCCCGCCTTCACCGGCACCCGCACCGAGACCCCGCCAGCCAGCGCCAGGTCGCAATCGCCATTGCGCAACGCCCGACACGCCATGTGGCTCGCCACCAGCGACGTCGAGCAGAATGTCTGCACCGAGACGCTCGGCCCGCGAAGGTTCAGCCGGTAGCTCACATTGAGCGTCAACGCGTCCTTGTCGTTCTCCAGCACCGTCGATTCGCTGAACAGGTCGTTGAGCTGCGGATCGCTCGCAAGCCGCATCAGATACATGTTTAGGTTGGTGCCGCCATACACCCCGATCAGCCCGCGATAACGCTGCGGATCGTAGCCCGCCGTCTCCAGCGCCTCCCAGGCACACTCCTGGAACAGCCGCTGCTGCGGATCCATCAGCTCCGCCTCGCGCGGCGTGTAGCCGAACAGCGCCGCGTCAAAATGCTCCACGTCACTAAGCACCGGACGCGCCTTGACGTAGTTCGGATCCTGCAGCAGTCCGAGCTCTACACCCGACGCCAGCAGTTCCTCGTCGCTGAAGCGGCGGATCGACTCCACCCCGTCGCGCAGATTGCCCCAGAACTGATCCACATTGTCCGCGCCCGGGAAGCGGCCCACCATCGCGATGATCGCAATCTCGCCGCGCTCGCCCGAGGCCCGTCGTCGCCGCTCCTGCAACTGCGCCGCAACCCGATCCTCGACAGGCTCCGCCTCCGGCCGAAGATAGGCCGCCAGCGCGCTCACCGTCGGTGCCTCGAACAGCGCCACCGCAGGGACCGGCCGCTTGAACTCCTTCTTCAACCGCGCAATCAGTTGCAGCCCGATCAGCGAGTTGCCGCCGATCTCGAAGAAATTGTCGTGACGGCCGACCTCCGGCATGCCCAACACCTGCCGCCACACCGCCGCGATCCGTTCTTCATAATCGGCTCCGCTCGGCGCCCAGCCCGCACCTGCCCGCTCCGCTGGCCCCGCTTCCATTCCCTCGCGCAACGATTCCAGCCGAACCCATTGCCGGATCCGCCCCTCCAGATCACCCGTCGAATTGACAATCTGCGATTCAGCGCGCCCCAGCACATGCTCGAAGGCCTGCACACCTTCCTCTGCCATCATCTCATAGCGCGCCACCGTCGCCCCAAGCCCGGCCCTGCCTTCGGCCGCCGCCTTTAGCTGCCAGGTGTCCCAGTTTACGCTGGTCCAGCGCGGGCCCTTGCCGAGATGATTGTGACGATGCGCAAACACATCCATGAAGCTGTTGGCCGCCGCATAGGCGGCAAAGCCCAGCCCGCCGAGCACCGCGCCCAGCGAGGAGAACAGCACGCAGAAGTCCAGCGGGCTCTCGCCCAGCGCCGTCTCTAGCGCATACAGGCCGTAGACCTTGGCGGCAAACTGCATCGCGCACTGCTCGACGCTCAACTCCTGCAACGGCGCAAAACCGCGCTCATGCGTCACGCCCGCCGCGTGCACTACTCCGTTCACAGCGCCAAAGCGGGTTCGCGCTGCTGCAACCGCCGCGCTAAGCTCCGCCGCATCGCCGACATCGGCCTTCAGCACCAGGACCTCGGCTCCCACCTGCTCCATGGCCGCGATCCGCTCGCGCTGCGCAGCGCTCGGCGCATGACGCCCGATCAGCACCAGCCGCGCCTGCCTGCGCCGCGCCAGATGCTCCGCCAGATGCATCCCGATCCCGCCAAGCCCGCCCGTGATCAGGTATACCCCGCGATCGCGCAGCATCGCTGTCGGCTCCAGCCGAAGCGGCGCATAGCTCTGCACGTAGCGCCGCCCGCTCCGATAAGCCACCACCGGATCGCCGCTCTCGCACAGGCATTCCCGGGCCAACGCCGCCACCGCCGAACCGTCCACTGGCTCCACGTCGACGCTGCGGCAACGCACGGTGACGTTCTCCTGCCCGATCACCTTGCACAGGCCCGCCACCAGCGCCTGCTCCGCATCCCCTGCCTCTTGCGGCAGCACCGCCTGCATCGCCCGGCTTGCCACCACGATCTCGATGGGCTCGTCCACGACGTGCCGGCCGAGCTCGCGTCCCAGCCGCAACAGGCTGGCAAAACCGCGCTCCCGGCACGATTCGAACCGCGCCACCGTGCCGTCCATCGGCGGCGCATCCAGGCTGCCAAGATGCACCACGCCCTGTGGCAGCCCGCCGCTGGCCGCTAGCTCCGAGAAGTCCGGCCAGCTTCCTGCCGCCACCCGCGTCACCCGATGGCCGGCCTGCTCCAGACGCTGCGACAGCTCTTCGCCCAGGCCGCCGCCATCCAGCAGCACGAGCCAGTGCCATCCACCGCCCCGCCGCGCTGCCGCAGCCTCGCTCTCCCGCCACACCGGTTTATAGAACCAATCGGAGATATCGCTCTTGCGCGTGCCAACGGCGGCTTCCGCTTCCCCCACAAGCGCCGGCCGCGGCGGATCCAGCCAATAGCGCCGCCGCTCGAACGGATAGCCCGGCAACACCACGCGCCGCCGCCGATGGCCCCGCCACAGCGCAGACCAATCCACCATCACACCCTGCAGCCACAGGCGTCCCACCAGATCCAGAAGGTCCGCAGGCTGCAAAACCCCCGGCTGCAGCTCGACCTTGATCCCGCTCTCCAACGTCGCACTCGACACCACCTCCGCTCTTGCCTGCTCCGCGATCGCGGCTCCGCCGCCGATGCCCTCGATCATCGCGATCCGCGCACCCCGCTCCGACAGCCACCGCGCCAGCGATCCGCCCGCCGAGCCCGGGCCGCGAAGCGATGGCTGCATCTCCAGCACCTCGTCCGCAAGGCCAAACCCGCCATCGGCAAACACCAACCGGATCGCCCCGTCCCGCCCGCTCTGCTCGATCGAGGCGCCGCGGCCGCTCTCCAGTCCGGCGATCGCATCATCCACATCGCGGCATACCAGCATCCGCCGGTGGTTGAACGCCGCCCGGCCAAGCTGCAGCGTGTAGGCGACGTCGGCGAGGTTCAATTCGCCATGCGCGCGCAGATGCTGCGCAAGGTTGCGGCACGCCTGCTCCAGCGCCGTCGACGTCTTCGCCGACACCACCAGAAGCTGCGGCCCTGCCGCCGCATCCGAGGCCACGGGCTCCGGCGCCTCCTCCAGCACGACATGCGCGTTCGTTCCGCCAAGCCCGAACGAGCTGACCCCCGCCCGCCGCGGACCATCCGCGCTCTCCCACGTCCGCAACCGCGTGTTGACGTAAAACGGGCTCTCCTCAAGCCCGACTTCCGCGTTCGCCTCCACAAAATTGAGGCTCGGGGGCAGCTGCCGGTGCCGCAGACACAGTGCCGTCTTGATCAGGCCCGCAATCCCCGCAGCACGGTCCAGATGCCCGATGTTCGGCTTCACCGAGCCCAGTGCGCAATAGCCGCGCTTCTGCGTCGTCCGCCGAAACGCCTGGATCGTCGCCGTAAGCTCCACCGCATCACCAAGCGGCGTCCCTGTCCCATGCGCTTCGAAATAACCGATGCTCTCCGCGCTCACACCGGCCCGGCTCAATGCCGTCGCAATCACCGACATCTGGCCGCTGAGCCCTGGCGCGGTGTATCCGACCTTCTGAATGCCATCGTTATTGACCGCCGAGCCGCGGATCACCGCATAGATGTTGTCGCCATCCGCCAGCGCATCTTCCATCCGCTTCAGGACAACGACACCCACCCCGCTGCCCATCACGCTGCCCTGCGCGCGCCCGTCAAACGTCCGGACCTCCCCGTCCGGCGAAAGAATCCCGCCTTCCTGATGCTCGTAGCCGGCCCCGTGCGGCATCGACAGATAAACACCGCCAGCAAGTGCGATATCGGATTCGAAATTGAGCAGGGACTGGCAGGCCATATGGACCGCCACCAACGACGTCGAGCAAAACGTCTGGACACTCAATGCCGGCCCAATCAAATTGAGCCTGTAAGAAACCGTGGTCGCTAATGAATCGACCGTGTTGGTGAAATCGACCTGAAAGGGGCCAGCCGATTCGGCGGCATCCTGCCGGAAAGATATGTTGTTGATTAAATAGCCGGAGGCCGCAGCACCGGCAAAGACACCTATCAACCCGCGGTAGGTCATCGGGTCATAGCCGGCATTCTCGATGGCATGCCAGACGCATTCGAGAAACAACCGATGTTGAGGATCCGTAATTTCCGCGATCAGCCGCGGATAGCCAAAGAAGGAAGCATCAAACAGATCGATCCCATCGAGCGTCGCGGCGCGCTTGACATAGTTCGGCTGAGAGAAACGCGTAGGATTGATGCCCGCCCGGACAAGCTCCTCATCCGAGAGGTCACGGATCGATTTCACGCCGCCGGCAACGTTTTGCCAGAACGAGTCGACGTTCGCGGCCCCAGGGAAGCGGCCCGACAAACCTGTAATCGCAACTGCAAGATCATAGGACTCTGTCATGGGGATCTGCCTGTCACATCATGCCCGCCTGGCCAGCTCTCGCAGCCGCTGCCGACGCTTTTCGGCGCGAGCGTCAAGTCCTTGAGTGGCGGGTGCCTGTCACATCATGCCCGCCTGGCCAGCTCTCGCAGCCGCTGCCGACGCTTTTCGGCGCGAGCGTCATGTCCTTGAGTGGCGGGCACCTCCGCAATCGTCTTCTTGATATGCTCGACCAGCGTTCGCACTGTAGGTGCTTGATACAGAGCCACGCTCGATAACTTCTCGATATTCAATTCGTTACGGATGCGCGAAACGAGCCCGATGCCAATGAGGGAATTGCCCCCTAGTTCGAAGAAGTTATCGTCGATACCAATTGGATCGACGCCGAGCACCTCCCGCCAAGCTCTCGCAACATTGCGCTCCGGCTCGTTTCGCGGGTCGACGAAAGAGCTTGCCAGATCGGGGCGCGGATGCTTCCCGACCTGTGCGATACTGTTGAAGAGAGCTTTGCCGAGATGCCGCGAACCTTCGACATCTCGGTTCAGATCGCGGTTCTGTACGTACACGTGAGCCAAATCCTGCGAAAGGATCCGGTCCAGGACCTCCATGCCTTCATCAAAACACATTCCGAACTTTTGCCGATTGGCAATCAGGTACTCGCGGACTTCTGCCGGAAAGCCCAACAAGCCCTCGCTCCAGGCGTCCCACAACCACTCCCCCCAGCTGATTGAACAAACCAATCCATAATCGCCTGCGTGCTGCTGTGCCCAAGAGTCGAGAAATGCATTCGCCGCGCAGTAATCGACCTGACCCGGTCCGCCTCCGGTCGCGCTGGCGACGGAGGAAAAAAGAACGAGAAAATCAAGCTTCATGCCGCGCAGCGCGGTTGCCAGCGCCAGGGTTCCCTGCACCTTGGGAGCCAGCACGCCGTCCGCATCGCGCCTGGATTTGCGCTGCATGATGCCGACACCGGGCACGCCGGCAGCATGGATCACGCCGTGCAGCGCACCGAAGCGTTCGACGCTTCGAGCGACTGCGGCTTTCATTTGCTCGGTGTTGGCGACGTCTGCGCAGAGTGTCAACACCTCGACGCCGCGTGCCTCCAGGGATTGGATCGCCCTAATCCGGCGCACCTCTAAAGAACCGCCCACATCCGAAGCCGACCACGCCGGCCAGTCCTCGCGCGGCGGCAACGCGGTGCGTCCGATGAGTGCCAGCCGCGCCTGCTTTGTGCCGGCCAGATGGCTGGCGAGCTCAAGGCCGAGGCCACCAAGTCCGCCGGTAATCAGATAAACACCACCATTGCGAAGATGCTTGGCCGCAGTCGCCCTGGGGAGCGGAACCGGCTCGAACGATTGCACCCATCGCTGGGCACCGCGCAAAGCGATGAAGTGGTCGCGCGAAGGCTTAAGCAGTTCGAAGCAAAGCCTCTGCGCCGAGGCAGCGGCGGCTATCTCATCGGCGGGATACGCGATGTCGATGCTGTCGGTAGCGATATGAACATATTCTTGCGGGATGACGCGACAGGGGCCGGTTACAATACTCTTCGCAGGAGACGCCGCCTCGCCCGGAAGGACAGAATGGAGTCCCGACGTGATAACGCTGATCGCGCAACCCAAGACATCCGACTCGCCAAGCGCTTTAGTGACTGCCAGCAGCGAGTAGAATCCCAGCCGCAGGTCTCTCGAAACGGCGGCATCTTCAGCGTCGGCGTCTTCGTCAGGATCCGTGACCAGCCACATGTGAACGATGCGGTCCGGAAGCTTGCCTTGGCTGCGGAGATCGTCGAGCAAGAGTTCGTAGTCTTTCTCCACGTCGGCGCGAACCGAATAGCTGACATTATCGACGGAGGCGAAGGAATCTCCAACCCGGACCGTAGTGACGGTATGCCCCCGTTCCTCCAGATGATGGCAAAGCCGGTCGGCTAGGCCCGACGAATCAGCAAATAGCAGCCATTTCTGCGGTGCCGGATTGCAGTCCTCCAAATTGGCCGAACGCCTCCAGGAGGGAACATAAAACCAATCCGCGATGTCCGGCTTGCGTTCCGATTCGCCGGAGGATTGAGGCTTTTCAGACGAGACGGAGTCGGACTGGATCCAGTAACGGCTACGTTCGAAAGGATAGCCTGTAAGCGGAATCCTGCGCCGATTTTGGCCGCTCCAGTAATTAGCCCATTGGATTGTCACGCCACCGAGCCAAAGTCTTCCCAACAGGTTCAAGAACGCCTCGCGGTCACAGGTTCCGGTAGGAAATTCAACCGCGACACGGCCCTCTCCATTGAGAGGATGAGATGACCGTGCCGAATCCGCATTTTGCAGCCGTCTCACAGCCTCTTCCGGGCTGAGCGATCCGAGGAGGCAGCTCGCAACGAACTCCGCAATTGTAGAGCCCTCCAACTGCAGATCCCCGCAGCAATGCTTCAAGAGGCTGGCAAAGGCGTAAACCGCAATGAAGGCATCTCCATGCGGCCGATCTTGCAGCGCCGCGCGCCGGCAAGCGTCGACGGCGTTTCGATACGAGGGTGACTGGTCATAAAGGACCCACGATATCGCATAATCGCAAGGTAAGACTTTAAGAGCAGCTAACCTGTTCCGATAGAGCTGCTCGTTGCTTCTGGCACGATCCGGATCGGAGGTCCCCAGTCCGGCGATCGCATCATCCACGTCGCGGCATACCAGCATCCGCCGGTGGTTGAACGCCGCCCGGCCAAGCTGCAGCGTGTAGGCGACGTCGGCGAGGTTCAATTCGCCATGCGCGCGCAGATGCTGCGCAAGGTTGCGGCACGCCTGCTCCAGCGCCGTCGACGTCTTCGCCGACACCACCAGAAGCTGCGGCCCTGCCGCCGCATCCGAGGCCACGGGCTCCGGCGCCTCCTCCAGCACGACATGCGCGTTCGTTCCGCCAAGCCCGAACGAGCTGACCCCCGCCCGCCGCGGACCATCCGCGCTCTCCCACGTCCGCAACCGCGTGTTGACGTAAAACGGGCTCTCCTCAAGCCCGACTTCCGCGTTCGCCTCCACAAAATTGAGGCTCGGGGGCAGCTGCCGGTGCCGCAGACACAGTGCCGTCTTGATCAGGCCCGCAATCCCCGCAGCACGGTCCAGATGCCCGATGTTCGGCTTCACCGAGCCCAGTGCGCAATAGCCGCGCTTCTGCGTCGTCCGCCGAAACGCCTGGATCGTCGCCGTAAGCTCCACCGCATCACCAAGCGGCGTCCCTGTCCCATGCGCTTCGAAATAACCGATGCTCTCCGCGCTCACACCGGCCCGGCTCAATGCCGTCGCAATCACCGACATCTGGCCGCTGAGCCCTGGCGCGGTGTATCCGACCTTCTGAATGCCATCGTTATTGACCGCCGAGCCGCGGATCACCGCATAGATGTTGTCGCCATCCGCCAGCGCATCTTCCATCCGCTTCAGGACAACGACACCCACCCCGCTGCCCATCACGCTGCCCTGCGCGCGCCCGTCAAACGTCCGGACCTCCCCGTCCGGCGAAAGAATCCCGCCTTCCTGATAGAGATACCCAAGACCGTTGGGAACCGAGAGTGCGACTCCAGCTGCAAGCACCATGTCGCACTCGTAGTTGATCAGACTTTGGCAGGCCATATGGACCGCCACCAACGACGTCGAGCAAAACGTTTGTACTGCGAAGCTCGGGCCGCGAAGATTGAACTTGTAGGAAATCATCGACGGCATGGCGTCGTGCGAATTGTACAGGCCAACCTGGAGCGGGCCCATCAACTCCATGATTTCCGTGTTCGGCACGACGTTGTGGAATGCATAACCGGACAACGCGGAGCCTGATACGACTCCAACTAGGCCACGGTACCTGGCGGGATCGTAGCCGGCGTCTTCAAGCGCATGCCATGCGCATTCCAGCAACACGCGCAGCTGCGGATCCATGATCTCGGCCTCCCGCAGCGAATAGCCAAAAAAGGATGCATCAAAGAGATCTATGTTCGCGATGAACGCACCCGCCTTAACATAATTGAGGTCCTCCAGCTGCTTGCGATCGACTCCGGCCGCTAACAACTCATCATCGCTTAGTGGACAGATGGACTTTATGCCTGCCGCGATGTTCTCCCAAAAAGCCGGCGCATCCGCCGCACCGGGAAACCTTCCGGCCATGCCGATGATGGCGACAGCATCGTTCGTTGCATTTTTGGGAATGGGCGGCGGCATGGATATGTTCACTCGCTGCTTCCTGATGCCCTAACTGTGTCGCGATGAATTGTTGCGGGGCCCTCCAAAGCCGCAATTAACGCTGATCAGCTGCCCTCTCGTGCCAGCAACCGTTGTCGTCGCAAGGCCCCGCGGCTTTCCGGTTCGGCTTGTGCTTTCGTTCCTGATGACGGGCTCAGCCACTGCGCCAGAGCCCCGACGGTCGGAGCCTCGAACAGCACGTGCGCGGGCAGATCGGCAATATTGAGTTGCCGGCGTATCCTCTTGATCAAAGTTATGCCCACCAACGAATTTCCGCCCAGTTCAAAGAAATTGTCGTCAACGCCAATCTGCTCGATGCCGAGCAGATCGCGCCAGACCGCGGCCAGCGCAGCTTCTGTCTCCTTGCGGGGCGCGACGTAGGAAGATGCGATAGTGGGTCGCACGAAGCGCTCGCCCATTTTAGGCGCAGCGCTCAACACGGAGGCGAAGCGGACCGCCAGTTCGGAAATGACCTTGAGATCCTTGGGCGAAATAATGACGTTCGGCAGCCCATAGGCAAGGCCGCGGCGAAAAGCGGCATAACCCTCTTCAAACGTGATGCCGAACTTGCGGCGCCGCTCCCGCAACACGGCTCGCACCTCGCGCGGGTATCCGCTGAGGGACTCGTCCCACGCGTTCCATTGCCACTCGCCCCAGCAGAGAGACGTCGCGGCGCCATGGTTGCGCGCGTGCTTTCCAGCGTACGCATCCAGAAATGCATTGGCAGCGGCATAATCGACCTGGCCAGCAACGCCCACCACCGAGGTGACCGAGGAGAATAATGCCAGAAAGTCAAGCTGCAAGCCTTCCAATGCCTTCGCGAGGCAAAGGGTGCCTTGCAGTTTCGGCTGCAGCACGCGCGCCATGCTCTCTGGCTGCTTCATCGCGATCAGACCCGCGCCCGGCACGCCGGCCGCGTGAACGACGCCGTGGATGGTGCCGAATCGTTCGATGGTCCGTCGGACGGCTTCCTTTATGTCCGCGGCGACGCTGACGTCCGCTCGCAGCACGAGTACCTTATCGCCGAGCTCGGCGACCGCGCGCGCGCTGCGTGGGTCCGGAGCGGATCGTCCGACCAGGGCCAGGCCAGCATCGAAGTCACGCACGAGCCGCTGTGCAAGGCTCAGCCCCAGACCGCCAAGCCCGCCGGTGATCAGATACACTCCACTTCTGCGTAGGCGATCACGAGCCCCAGTAGGGGCACCGAGCCGATCGAACCCTCCCACCCAACGGCGTACATCTCGCAGAACGACAACCTGATCATCCGAAATAGTCGTCAGCTCACCAAGGATTGTATCGAACACCTCGCTCGGTCCGGGAACGTCGAAGTCGACGGTGCGACAGCGCAGGGGCGCATATTCGATGCTCATCACAGCGGATGCGCCAAGCACGGTTGCACGTTCCGGAACCAGATCTTCGAGACCGGTGACCCGTCTGGTGCCTGACGTCGCAACAACCATCGACTTCGGTGCGAGATCCTCGTCGCCAAGCGCCTGTGCGAACGCAATCAGGCTATTGAGGCCGAGATCCTGCGCGCTCGCAGCGTCCGCCGTCAGCGTCCAAGCATGGATGATCCGTCCCGGTTTCCTGCCCGAGCCGCCGAAGCCCCGCAGCGCCGCCACAAAATCGGCGCTCGCGGTCGGCCGCACGATGTACCCGTCTGGTGCCAACTGCTTGTATGATCGGCCAGGCTTCAACCACATAATCTGTTGTCCGTGGTCGCGGAGCCACGCGCCCACGCGCTGGACGACACCCCCGGCATCTTCGAACAGAATCCAGTATTCGTTGCGATCGCATAGGTCGCCAGGGTCAGGAAAGCGCGGAGCCGTCTCCTTCAGCGCGGGAACGTTAAACCAATTGGCAAAAGCCTCCCTGTCTGATCTTTCGCCGGACCGTATCGTAGCTGTAGGCGTGGCCTCCGTTGATGCCAGCCAGTATTTTTGTCGCTCGAACGGATAGGTCGGCAGCGGCACGCGGCGCGATTTCTCTCGCCCCCACAACGCATCCCGATCGATGGAGACGCCACTCCTCCATGCAGTGCCGACGGCACTGAGAATGGCGGCGCGCGCGGAACACTTCAAATCCACCGGCAGAGCCACGGCAGTCTGATGCAAGCGCCCGGGAGCGAATGCCGGATTTAGTCCGAGTTGAGAGGATAATGATTCCTCTCCCAGCTCGATCAGCATCTTGTGCTCTTCGCGAAGGAGTTCAGTCACCGCCGCCTGAAAGCGCACACTCTGGCAGGAATGTTCGATCCAGTAGCGGGGATCCGTGGCTTGCGCGGCCGTCAGCCAATACCCGGTAAGGCTGGAGAGGCACGCGATGCCCGGCGGCCTAAACTCCGTGCTCGTCAGCAAATCGCCAGCGACCGGTATCGTCCCCGAGGCGACCCGCGCGCGCGAGACAAGCAATCGCAGCGCCTGATCGAGCGACATCACTCCCGCAATACAGGCAGCCGCATACTCGCCGACGCCCTCTCCCAGCAGGGCTTGCGGACGCAGGCCATGGCCCATAAGGAGCCGCGCGAGCGCATATCCCTGCACGAACGCGGACAGGTCGCTGCAGAGTGAGCCGGCACATTCCTTGGCATGCGATACCGCGCCGAATAAAGCTCCAAGGTGATCGGATACGGCGGCAGGCGACATACCAAGTGGCAGCTCGGGGTCAAAGCCGAGTCCTTCGCGCAATATTGCGCGGCATTCATCGAGGGATTCCCGGAATACGGGTTCGGCTGCATAAAGCTCCTGAACCCGCGGGTCCGCTGACCCAATTCCAGGGAATAGAAGTGCGAGGCCTTGGCGGTCAGGCGCGACAGATGCGGTTACGGATTGTCGCAGTTGTTCGATGGCATGCTGCCGATCGCGATAGACAGCCGCATGTCGAAATTTGAAAGTTCGCCGTCCGACAAACAACGTATAAGCAGCATCCGAGAGACTTGTTTCGGGATGCAACTCCAAATGCCCCGCAAGCCGCAGCGCGATGTTGTTCAGCGCGAGCGCAGATCGCGCCGAAAGGACGAGCAACTCCTCACGTTCGGAGGGAGAGGAACCTTGCAGCGGAGGAGCCGTCTGAAGAATGGCATGGGCGTTGGTTCCGGCCCAGCCAAATGCGCTCACACCGGCGATCCGATCGGGCCCATTCGCAGGCCAAGCCGTGCCGCGCGTCGCGATCGTAAATGGAAAGCCGTTCCAGGATATCTTTGGATTTGGGCGCTCAAAGTTGAGGTTGGGTGGGATGTAATTTCGCTCGAGCGAAAGCGCAGTCTTGATAAGACCGGCAATGCCAGCGGCACCTTCCAGGTGACCGATATTTGTCTTCACGGCGCCAATGACGAGCGGTCGGTCTGCAGGCCGGTCCGCTCCAAGCACCGCACCGATCGCCTCTACTTCGATCGAGTCTCCCAACGCCGTGCCCGAGCCGTGCGCTTCCACGTAATCCACCTGGCGCGGCTCGATCCTTGCCATCGCCAAGGATTTCCTGATCACCGCCTGCTGGGCAAGTCCGTTCGGCGCAGTAATGGTGTTGGTCCGGCCATCCTCATTTACGGCCGAGCCACAGACGACGGCGAAGATGTGATCGCGATCTCGCGTCGCCTCGGACAAGCGCTTCAGCGCCACGACGCCGCATCCTTCGCCGGCGGAAAATCCGTCGGCTGCCGAGTCGAACGTCTTGCAGCGACCGTCCGGCGACAACATGTGCAACTTGCACCAGTGGACGAACAGTTCCGGGGTGAGAATCGCATTCGTTCCCCCTGCCAAGGCGAGCTCGCATTCGCCGTAGCGGAGGCTTTGACACGCAAGGTGCACAGCGACTAACGAAGAGGAGCATGCGGTGTCCACCGATATGCTTGGGCCACGAAAATCGAAGAAATGCGACAGCCGTCCCACCGACATGCTCGATGTGTATCCACTTGCCAGATAAGGATCGTCGAAGCAGGCCTCGCCATCGACATTCGACTGACGCAACATGAATTCGTTGGGCATGATGCCGACAAAGATGCCGGTTTGTGAGCCGACCAGTCTGTCGGCCGCGTAACCTGCGTTCTCCAGAGCTTCCCACGCGACTTCCATGAGCAACCGCTGCGCGGGATCCATGCGCAGGGCTTCCTGGGGAGGGACGCCGAAGAAAGCCGCATCGAACATCCCGATTTCCGGAATAAACCCCCCCCGTCGCACGTACATTTTGCCAGGCTTAAGCGGATCGGGATTGAAGTACCGATCTATGTCCCAGCGATCCGAAGGAAGCTCGCATGTGGCGTCGCGACCTTGCACGAGAAGATCCCAGAACGCGTCAGGGCTATCTGCACCGCCGGGAAACCGGCAGCTCATGCCAATGATTGCGATCGGCTCGTCGGCGGGCCGCAGGAGCTCGGCCAACAGCCTACGCTTCTCCGGCGAGATATTCGCCACCATCTGATGAAGCGGACTACTGGACATCGCGCATCCGCCCACCCAGCTCACTCAAAATACTTGTCGAGGTCGCCGTCCGAAATCTGGCTCAATGCCTGAACCACGGGAAGCAGCTCTTGTTCGGCGGATCGCGGGGCTGGCTCCGCTTGATCCTCCTTTATTCCCAGAAGCTCTGCAACGTGCTCGGTCAGCTTCGCTGGCGTTCCGTAATTCCAAAGCAGAGTGGCTGGAAAATCAATTTCCAGGGTGAGTTCTAGCAGATCGCTCAACTGAGCGGCCGCAAGCGAGTCAACCCCAATGGCGCCAAACAATGCATGCCGATCGAGGCTCGCAATCGGCCGCCGAAGGACATGAGCGACCTTTTCGAGGATGTGCCATTCGAGTGCGGCAAATCGTTGCTCGGACAAAGCGGGTACGGCTCGGACCTGCTCGCGGAAGCGAACAGGCGCGGCGCTGTCGTCGGCCCTGTCCGCCGCGACGAGCTCTTCGTAAAATGGGTTCGCGGCGATTCTCGGCTGATACCGTCGCGCGATCTCGAGCGAGAGTACGGCGACTTGGGGGGTACCCTGGCGCAAAAGAGCCTGAAGCGCTTCAAGACCTTGCTCGGGCGAAATGGCACTAATGCCATGGTAGGCAAGACGTTCAATGTGACCGCCGGACGCCGCCAATCCGACGTCTCGCCATGGCCCCCAATTGATGCTCAGTGAAGGCAATCCGTGTCGCACGCGAAAATGAGCCAAGCCGTCGAGATAGGCGTTGGCGGCGGCGTAATTGGCTTGACCGGGTGTCCCCAGAATGGATGTCGCCGACGAGAAGAGCGCAAAGAAATCCAAGGGCAGGTCCATCGTCAGCTGATGCAGGTGCCACGCTCCCAACGCTTTCGGCGCCATGACCTTGGCGAACCGGTCGGCCGACAGCTTTGTCACGATGCCATCGTCGAGCACCGCCGCAGCGTGAATAACCCCGCGGAGCGGCATGCTGGAGTGCGCCATCTCATCGACAACATCGCGGATCTGCTCCAATCGCGACACGTCAGCCTGAAAGACTGATATCCTCGCTCCCGCCGAGGTCATTTGCGTGATAGCTTTGTTTGCCTCTTCAGAAGGCCCGCTTCGTCCGACGAGCGCAAGGTGTCTTGCACCGAGGCCTACCAGCCAACGAGCAACGCAGATCCCGATGCCACCCAGGCCTCCCGTGATCAGATAGCTGGCATCGGGATCGATCCATATCGGGTCGCGGAGCTGCAATTCATGGGGCACCAACCGCGCAACGTAGCGAGAATTGGCCCGCAGCAGAACCTGATCTTCCGGACCGTTGGCCTCGATCTCCTCGGCCAAATCCGTAAATTCGCGGTCACAGGGGGCGTTCGCCACATCAACAATCGCGCAAGCCCACTTCGGAAGTTCGTTCCTAATGACCCTGCCAAATCCCCATAGCGTCGACTGCGCAAGCGAGACCACGCCATCTTCGCCGTCGATCGGATGAACTCCTCGGGTAACCACCCAGAGGCGCGGATAAGCTTGTAGCTTAAAACCCGCAAGCTCAGTGACCAATTGAAGGAGCTCATCGCACGCCGACCAATGGTCATGGATCTGAGGGTTTTCATCAGGCGCGAGATACAGGATTGCCTTGCAAGCGCCCGCGTACACAAGATCCAGGCTCGGCGCTTGCGAGCAGGTGACGAGACACTGATGCCCTCGAGCTCTGAACGTGGCGGCGAGACGATCGCCTGGCGTGGCATCAGCAGCCACGATCAAGATCCCGCCTGTCGTTGCACGGCTCGGTGTCCGCTTCTGCGGACGCCAACGGACTGCGTAAGCCCAGCTTGTCGATTGCCCGGGAAAGACCGGAAGCGCTTTGGCTTGCAGCTTGTTGACGGAGACTAGCAGGTTTCCGTGAGGATCGGTGACGTTGAGATCGCCGCTGGGGTAGGCGTGGACCCAGGCCTCGCCGCGCGGTTCCTGCCAGATCGCGACCCGTGCGGCGCGGATCAGCACCATGGTGTCGGTCCCAGCGGGCGCGGTGGCGCTCAGGACCTGAAAGCAGCTGTCAAGAAAGCCGCCAAGACTACCGCGCCGCTCCAGCCGTGCCACGGCCTCGCCGTCGCCGCGCCAGACCTCGATGATGCCGCGATGGTCCTTGCCGTAAACGAGCCGCCGGGCTTCCATCTGCTGATAGAACGCGTCCGCGCCTTGCCGCTCCGAGCAGCGCTCGCGGGCCGCTGTGGGCGTCTCGTGCAGTGGCGGGGCTTGCCCCTGCAGCCGCACCACGCGCCCCCCGCCATGCTCGATCCACGCCTCCTCGGCCTCTTTTTCGCCGCGGCTGTGGATCGCAAAGCGCTCTCCGCGCAACGACAGCTGAACCCGCCGCGGCCGCTCCACCTCCAGAAGATGCTTCCATTCGACGTCTTCGACCGCATAGGCACCGCTTCCCCAAACCTCCTGCGCGGCGGCAAGTGCCAGCGTCACGTAGAAGCTGCCCGCCAGTGTCGCCTCGCCCTGGACACGATGCTCGCCGAGCTCCGCCTGCGACGCGACGCTCAGCTGGAGTTCCCAGTAATGCGTGCCCGCTTCCCCCGCAGGACTCATCCGCCTGCCCAATCCGACCGCCGCTTCCGCACGCGGCAGCGGTTGCTCCGGCCTTTCCTCCAGCCAATAGCGCTCGCGCTGCCACGGGTTCTTCGGAAGCGCTGCGCAGCGGCCGCGCTTGCCGTACACGTGCTCCCACGCGACCGCATGGCCTCTCGCATAAAGGGCGCCGAGCCCCTCCAGCAGCGACCGCTCTTCGCTCTCGTCCCGGCGCAGTGAGCAAAGCGTCAGTCCCCGCGTGCCTTCCCGTAGCGCTCCCAAGAGCACCGGATGCGGGCTGAGCTCGATCCATGCACGCGGGCCGGCGCTGCCGAGTGCTTCCAGCGCCTGCGCAAAGCAGACCGGCTCCCGCAGGTTCCTGGCCCAGTAGCCCGCGTCAAGCTCCTCGCCGTCGACCTCCCGGTTCAGCACCGTCGACCACATCGCAACACTGGTCGGGCGCGCTGAAATGCCGCGCAACTCCGCCAGCAGGTCTTCCCGCAATTCGTCCATCTGCGGGCTGTGCGAGGCAACGTCCACCTGCAGCAAGCGGCAGAACACGCCGCGCCGCTCCAGCTGCGAGCTGACCGCGGCCACCGCCTCGGGCGTGCCCGACAGCACCGTCGAACGCGCGCTGTTGCTCACCGCAACCGAGATGTGGCCTCGATAAGGCGCAATTACCGCTTCCGCCTCCTGCGCATCCAGATCCACCGTGACCATCGCGCCCTTGCCACTCAGCCGCCGCAACAATCGGCTGCGCACGCAGATCACCCGCGCCGCATCCTCCAGCGACAGCCCGCCCGCCACGCAGGCCGCTGTCGTCTCACCGAGGCTGTGCCCGATCACGATCGCGGGCTCCACGCCAACACTCCGCCACTGCGCGCTCAGACCCAGGCCCAGTGCGAACAACATCGGCTGGATGCGGTCGATCCCCACGCCGCTCCAATCACGTTGCAGTTCGCTCACAAGGTCCCACTCGACATGCGGCCGGAACGCTTCGGCGCAGGACAGGATTGTCTGCCGAAACACCGTTGAACGCGCGAACAGCTCGCGCCCCATTCCAGGCCATTGGCCACCCTGGCCGGAGAACACGAAAACCGGTCCCTCCTCGGCCTCGGCGCGCGCAGCGCCCCAGTTCAATCCCGCTCGCGCCTCGCCTCGCAGATAGGCCGCAATGGCCTCGCTTAGCTCCGCCGTACCCGAGCCCACGATCGCCAGACGGTGCGGATGATGGCTGCGCCGCACCGCGGCCGTGTAACAGAGCTCCTTCATCGAAGATGTCGTAGTGCCGAGAAATCCTTGCCAGCGGCGCGCAAGCTCCAGCAGCGCCGGCCCGCTCCGCGCCGATAACGCCAGCAACCCGATCCCCTCTGCCGCCGGTTCGGCAGCCTCTTCCGGCGGCGCCTCCTCCAGTATCAAATGCGCATTGGTGCCGGACCAGCCAAACGAGCTGACGGCGCAACGCCGCCGCCGCTCACCGCGCGGCCACGGCAGCAGCTCGGCGGGAATCGCGAGGCGCGTGCCTTCGAGCGAGATGTTTGGATTGAGCTTTTGAAAATGCAGATTGGCGGGGATCGACTCGTGACGCAGCGCCAGGACTGCCTTGATCAGGCCGGCAACGCCGGCTGCGGCCTCGGCATGTCCGATGTTCGACTTGACCGCGCCAAGCGCGCAGGGCGTCGGCCCCCGGCCATACACCTCCGCCAGCGCCTCGACCTCGATCGGGTCGCCCAGCGGCGTGCCCGAACCATG
>Ga0335074_10003293_pt1 | contig 21986 bp, 17 predicted proteins | sample Lox_Sample_23_FD_206715 | JGI IMG/M metagenome (GOLD analysis project Ga0335074, IMG submission 206715) | Soil microbial communities from Loxahatchee National Wildlife Refuge, Florida, United States - Lox_Sample_2.3 | ecosystem: Environmental > Terrestrial > Soil > Wetlands | place: USA...
CTTGCGCGTCTTCATATACGCATCGAATCAGATCATCGGGCAGACCCTCGTCCCGGCCGAAGTTTCTAAATCTCCGGTCGCGAAACACGGTAACTCCTCCAGCGTCGGTTCCCACCCACATATTGCCTTCACGATCCTCCAGGAACGAAAGAATCGAGCCGTGTGAGACCGGATCGGGAGACCCGATAGGAAAAACTTTGCCGCCGATGATCCGGGCCGCACCCGTTTCGGTTCCGACCCATATGGTTCCCGTGCGGTCTTCACTGAGCGCGGTCACATTGCCGCTCGCCAACCCCGCCGGGAGTTTTATCATCTTCGTGCGTCCATTTTCACGAACCGTCAGACCCCCACTAGCGCTGGTCCACAAGCGGCCCAGCCGGTCCGTCACGGCGATCGTTGAAACATTGCCGTTAGGCGCGTTCCTGAATCGGCCGTTTTGAAAGAGCGCAGCGCCTTCCGCAGTGATCACCCGCAGAGCGCCCGCCGCATCCTGAAACAGCGAAAGTACATTGTTGCTGGGCAATCCCTGTTCGGTTGTGAAGGCGCTGAATTTCCCGTTCTGCAGCCGAGCCAATCCATCCGCGGTCGCGATCCAAAGCGACTTATCCTTCCCTTCCAGCAGACAGCGAATGTTGTTGTTCCTCAGTTCCGCCGTGTTCTCCGAATCGAAGACCACAAACTTGAGGCCGTCGAACCTTGCCAGGCCGCCTTCCGTCGCAAGCCAGATGTAGCCATCGCTAGTCTGCACGATTGAATGAACTGAGTTCTGGGGCAAGCCGTTTTCCGTTCGCCAGGTCTGATATTCGTAGGCGGCGGGCGTAGTGGCGTCCGGAGCCGCGGGACGGGCAAAACCGGCGAGGACGGTGAAGAGCACCGGCAAACAGAGACCGGGCAGAGTTCGAGCTCGCATTTTAGGGATATCAGATCCAGTTTAATTCGAAGGCATTCTGCTTCTGCGCCTCTACTTCAACGCCGTGGGGTAAGCTACGGAGGGAACAGCGCATGAGAACACCTGCATAGCGCCTTTCCAAACGCTGGGAGGTGCTGGTGAACAAGACTCATCTGTCCGAGGTTATTGCGCGGCACGAAGATGAACTGCTTAGCGACTGGCTGGGCCGGCAGAACGAAGCATTATCAGGGCGGCGGGATCGAATCTCGGAGACACAGCTCAAGGCGCATTCGCGAGACTTTCTACGTGCGCTGACCGAAACATTATCCCGAGACGCCGGCTCCGACCTGGGACGCCCCGAGTGGTCGAGCATGCGTGACCTGCTTGGCGAAATCAGCCGGCAGCGCGTCATTCAGGGATTCACTCCTTCCGAGACGGCCACTTTTGTCTTGTCTTTTAAGCAGCCGCTTTTTACCCGGCTCGGCGCCGAATATGCAGGCGACTCCCAGGCGCTGGCTAATGAAATTTGGACTGCAACCGAATTGCTCGACAAACTGGGCTTGTACACCGCCGAAATTTATCTGAAGACCCGCGAAGAGGTTATCTTGCGGCAGCAGCAGGAAATGCTGGAGTTATCGACGCCGGTCGTGGAACTCTGGCACGGAGTGCTCGCACTGCCGCTGATCGGTACGCTCGACAGCGCTCGTACTCAGATAGTCATGGAAAATTTGCTGGAGGCTATTGTAGCTAGAAGCTCCGATCTGGCGATCATCGATATCACGGGCGTGCCAACTGTCGATACACTGGTCGCTCAACATCTGCTGAAAACCGTCGCCGCAGCACGCCTGATGGGAGCGGACTGCATCATCAGTGGAATCCGGCCGCAAATTGCTCAGACCATCATTCATCTCGGCGTGGACCTGAGCGGTGTGTTGACGAAGGCCACTCTCGCGGACGCCTTCCAACTTGCTCTCAAGCGGAAAAACCTGACGCTTGGCCGTTCATAGGCCGGCCGCAATATGGAACGGATCCCGATCCTGAAGATGGGCTCATTCCTCCTGGTCACAATCCAGGTTGACATGCATGACCAGTTAGCGCTCGCTCTTCAAGATGACCTCACGTCGCGAATCGTTGCGGATCGCGCCTCCGGCGTGTTGATCGACATCTCATCGCTTGAAATTGTCGATTCCTTCATCGGCCGCATGCTGAGCAACATCGCCAGCATGGCCCGAGTGCTCGATGCCGAAACGGTGGTAGTCGGCATGCGGCCTTCGGTGGCGATTACGTTGGTTGAGCTTGGCCTTTCGCTGCCGGGCATTCGGACAGCGCTAAACGTCGACCGTGGAATGGAACTGCTCCGAAGCGCAAGAAATGGAGAGACCCCGGGCGATGGTCGTCAAGACGGTTGAACTGCCGCTCGTTCAGCAGGAGGACGTTGTGGCAGTCCGGCAGAGCACGCGCTCGCTTGCGGTCGAGATCGGGCTGACCATTGTCGATCAGACCAAGATTGTTACCGCAGCGAGCGAATTGGCCCGCAACACCGTGGTTCATGGCGGCGGCGGCAAGGTAACGCTCGAGGTTCTGAAAGAAGCATCCAAGCAAGGCTTGCGTCTAACGTTCGAAGATACTGGGCCCGGCATTCCCAACCTGGAACGCGCCATGCAGGACGGCTACACATCGGCGAGTGGGCTCGGTTTGGGTTTGGGTGGATCGAGGCGGCTCTGCACCGATTTCGCCATTGAATCCAAGGTGGGTGTCGGCACACGAGTAACTATCGGCCGTTGGAAAGCCTAACCTGTGGCGACACGTGTCTATTCGATCGACGACCAGAGCCGGGTTGCGGAAGTTCGGCGCGCGGCGGCGGCGATTACGCAAGAAGAAGGTCTGGATGAAGCCCTTGCAGGGAAAGCAGCGATAGTTGTAACAGAGATTTGCACGAATCTGGTGAAGCACGCCAGGTTCGGAGAGGTGTTCCTGTCGTCCCTTTCAGACCGCTCGGAAGCGGGTATCGAAATCCTGGCGATCGATCGGGGACCTGGAATGGCCGACGTGGCGCGGTGCTTAGCGGATGGCTATTCGAGCGGGAAAACGCCTGGCACCGGACTCGGCGCCATCGTTCGCCAATCGGAGCAATTCGATATTTACTCCGAGGACAAGAAAGGAACAGTGCTTGTAGCTCGCGTGCAACGGCCGAGCGCCTCCGCAACTGCGGTGGGCGCAGTCGTGAAGCCGATGGCGGGCGAAGACGTTTCCGGCGATGCCTGGACTTTTTGCGAGCGGGACGGGGAAATGGGAATCATCGTCGCCGATGGCCTGGGACACGGCATTATGGCGGCGCGTGCTTCGGCAGAAGCCGTTTCGGCCTTCAGACGCAGCAGCGATCTGTCCCCCATCGCCGTTTTGCAGCAAGTGCACGGTTCATTGCGCAGCACACGGGGAGCGGCTGTGGCTGTCGCGCGCATCAGTTGCGCCGCTGGAACAGTACGCTACGCGGGGATTGGCAACATAGCCGGAGTCCTCATCGGAATAGGCAAACCGGTGATGATGATTTCTCATAACGGCACTGCCGGGTACCACTCGCCGCGGTTGCAGGAGTTCGCCTACCCGTTACCGGCGGACGGGTTGATCATTATGCATTCCGACGGGCTGCATAGCAGTTGGAAATTGGACGATTATCCCGGCCTGCGCCGCCGCGACCCATCCATCATCGCGGGCGTTCTCTACCGCGAAGCAACGCGCAATCGCGATGACGCTTGCGTTGTGGTGGCGCGCCCGGGGTGCGCTGTGGCTGGGGTAGGAGCCGGCGCATGAAGCCGCAATCCGATACATACCCTGCGCAACCAGTTCTATCGGTCAACATCGAAACGGAACTGGACCTTGTCACGGCACGCCAGCGTGCGCGCCAGTTATCGGCGCTGCTTGGGTTCAGCGAGCAGGATCAGACTCGGATTGCAACCTCGGTTTCCGAGATCGGGCGTAATGCATATCAATATGCGAAAGGCGGCCGCGTCGATTTCTCAATCGATCTACGTCCCCGGCCACAGTTTCTTTGGATCCAGGTGAGCGACCGCGGGCGCGGCATCCACAATCTCGAGGCTGTTCTGGCGGGCACATACGTCTCCCCCACGGGCATGGGTCTCGGGTTGGCCGGAACCCGGCGCCTGATGGACGAGTTTCATATCACTTCGTCACCCAACTCATTGGCCAACCAGCCGGTGAATCAGGGAACCACAGTTCGATTCGGCAAAGCGCTTCCAGCCGAAGCAAAGATCGTCGAGATGGCCGATCTCGGGCGGATCTGCTCCACACTCTTGCAACAAAAACCTGCCGGAGCCGTAGAGGAACTCGACCGGCAGAACCGGATATTTTTGCAAACGCTGGATACGCTTCGCCTGCGCGAATCGGAACTCGAGCGGCGCCAACAGGATCTCGCCCGGTTGAATCTGGAGCTGGAAGAAACGAACCGGGGAGTGGTCGCACTGTACGCGGAGCTGGACGAGAAAGCTGCCGCGCTCAGACGTGCGGACGAGATGAAGTCCCGCTTCCTTTCGCACGTCAGCCACGAGTTCAGAACTCCCGTCAATTCGGTTCTGGCCCTCACTCGGATGCTTCTCCAGCGCACCGATGGAGACCTATCGCCGGAGCAGGAAAAACAAGTCAGCTATATCCGCAACGCGGCCCAGCAACTCGCCGATATCGTGAACGATTTGCTGGATCTCGCGAAGGTTGAGGCCGGCAAGACCGAAGTTCGGATGACCCGAATTGACGCCGGCCAATTCCTTGGGGCGACGCGAGCCTTGATGCGCCCCCTGGCCGGCAGCGAGGCGGTCTCGCTGGTGTTTGAAGATACTTCGGCTCCTCTGGTGTTCGAGAGTGATGAGAGCAAGCTGGGTCAGATCTTGCGCAACCTGATCTCCAATTCACTGAAGTTCACACAGCAAGGGGAAGTGCGCGTGAGCGCCGGGTTGTCCGCGGCTGGGAACTCAATCAACTTTACGGTGAAGGACACCGGCATTGGTATCGCATCCGAAGATCAAGAACGCATATTCCAGGAGTTTGCCCAGATAGAGAACCCCATTCAAAAGCGGGTGAAAGGCACCGGTCTCGGCCTTCCTCTATCGCGCAAACTGGCGATTTTATTAGGCGGCACCCTCGGAGTCGAGAGTGCTTTGGGTGCCGGATCCACCTTTACATTGACCCTTCCTTACGGCCCTTCGCCTAGCTCGGAAACCAAGGACCACCAGCCCGAGCCACGATCCCAATCGAAAACCATTCTGCTGGTCGATGACGAAATTGCATCGCGCTATTTGATCCATCGGCTGCTTCAGGGAACGGAGCATCAGATCGTGGAAGCGACAGGTTCAGAAGCTGCGGAGCGAGCCCGCTTCGAAGCTCCGGCTCTTATCCTTTTAGATCTCGCCATGCCGGATCAAAGCGGATTTGAAGTGCTGGATCAGCTAAAGTCAGACCGGGTGACCGCGGATATCCCTGTTATCATTCACACGTCAAGGCTGATGACGGAAGTTGACTACGCGCGTCTCGGAAGCAGGGCAGTAGCGCTATTGCCTAAAGGAACCGAAGGACGGCTTCCCGCGCTTATGGCGATGCGCGAAATTCTAGGCGAGCCGCATCTCTTTTCTTCGGAACCGGAGTTCGGATAAGGCTTTTACCATCACACGTGGCTGGGCCGGAAATAATCATCAACGTCGACGATAACGAGCCTGCGCGCTATGTGAAGACGCGTCTGTTATCGCGAGCCGGCTTCACTGTCTATGACGCGGCCACCGGCGGCGAAGCATTGGGTCTGATAAGGCATCACAATGTCGATTTAGTCTTATTGGACGTCAACCTGCCCGACGTGAATGGAATCGAGGTATGCCGGCGCGTCAAGTCCGCTCCTGCCAGTGCCTCGGTGATTGTTCTTCAGATCTCGGCGTCTGCGATATCGGCTCCGCAGGCAACCGCCGCTCTGGACAGCGGAGCCGACGCATACTTGATTGAACCCATCGATCCTGACGTGCTGGTGGCGACGGTTAGGGCGCTACTGCGGCTGCGAAAGGCGGAGCGTGATCTATCCGCCGCGAACGATCGCCTGAAACTGCTGAACAAGGAACTTTCCAGGTCGAATGAGGATCTGCAACAGTTCGCTTTCGCCGCCAGCCACGATTTGCAGGAACCACTGCGGACAGTCACCAGTTTCGTGACTCTGCTCGAAAGAACTGCAGCGGCAAAATTCACCACCGACGAACAGGAGTACCTGAAATATATTGCCGAGGGAGCGCGAAGAATGCGGGCCTTGATCGACGATCTGCTGCGCTATTCGCAGGTGGGACAAAAACCGGCCTCGATGGAAGCGATCGACCTGAACGCTTTGCTGCCCGGTGTGCTCTCGAATCTCCGCGAGGGGATAGTCGAGTCTGGGGCAGAGGTCGCCTATGATCCGCTACCGGTAGTTGCGGGAGACGAAGCGCAACTGGGGCAAGTCTTCCAAAATTTGATCGGCAACGCTATCAAGTACGGACGGCCGGGAGTGACGCCGGTCATCCAAGTAAGCTCTGTGGCCGAAGACCAGGATTGGGTGATCCGCGTCCATGATAACGGAATCGGCATTGAGCGCGAGTATCTGCAGCTAATCTTCGCTCCCTTCAAACGGCTTCATGGAAGGGAAATTTCGGGCACCGGTATCGGATTAGCCATTTGCCGGAGAGTCATCGAGGCACATGGAGGGCGAATCTGGGTGGAATCGATTGCCGGTCAAGGGTCCGACTTCTGTTTCACGCTGCCAAAGGACGCCAACCTGGAAATGAACGAGCCGGTGAACTGAGGCGCAATCGAAGTTACTACACGTTTGTATCGCCTCAACGCCGGAAAAGCGCCCTCGTATTAATTGCGATAACGTGGGAACACGCGAAGGGCCGTGTTAGCGGCGCTTGATGTCTCATTAAGAAGTTTTGATCTTCGAGGTCATTCAAGCTAGACAAACTGCTCGCATGAAACCGGAAGAATTGCCGAACGTCAGTGAAGGGAAGAGGGGACAGCGGGGATTGCTACGCGCCGCCGAACACCTGAGCGAGTCGAAGCTAAGGGAGACAAAGCTAAGCGGTAGTGTCGTTATCGGCGAGCTGATTCGCAACATGGAGCTTGGCCGCTTCGAACTGGCGTTTACCGTGCTGATGCCGTGCGCCTTCACCGTCTACTTAAACCCCGAAGACCACGCGATGCTGAGCGGGGTATTCGAACTGGTGGTCGAAGACGCGCGGCGAGCGCTGTGCGCGCGCGTTGCAGAATTGAATGCGTCGCGCTCCGTGCTGGGCTTTAAACGGCGCAACAAACCTGGGAAAGAACATAAGATCGCATGCCGCGATTGGATGATCGAGTTTCTGCCGGATGCGGAAGTTCCGCTCGGAGACGTCGAGATTCATTCCGAGCTGAACGAAACAGCGCAGCCGGGGTTTCGCGGCATGAAGACGACGCTTACCGATCGCGAGCCTTCGGCGGCCGTACATCGCACAACCGGCGCACGGAATGAGACGCGAAGGCCGGTCGATGCGCTCTATGCCGAGATACGCTACGAAGACGACTCGGGTCCGCAATTATATCTGGTGACGCAGAATCAGGTGCGGGTTGGGCGCGGCGGAGACGACCAGCCAATGGACCTGGCGCTCTATACGAGCGACGAAGTGTCCCGCGAGCATCTCACGATCCGGCGCGATGCAGCCACCGGTGTTTTCTTTGTAACCGACATGAGCACCAACGGCACGTGGCTGGACGGCAAGCGGCTGCGCAAAGGCGTCGAGGAACTTTTGCCCAACCGGGCGGAAATCGGCGTGGGCGAAGTGCTCACGTTGGCGTTCGAAGCGCGGCGATGAAATTCCTATATATTGCGCACATCCCGTTCGTGCTGCTGTTCGCAGGGTTCGCGGCGGTGTTCGTATGCGCCAACTGGCGGGGCCGGAAGCGAAGATGAGAACTGCCGCGGCTTGGCGCGCCGGGGTGGCGACGGATCCCGGCCTGCTGCGAACCGTCAACGAAGACCGTGCGCTGGTGGACGACAGCCTTGGGTTGTTTTTGGTGGTGGACGGTTTAGGGGGCCATGCAGCCGGTGAGATGGCCGCGGAAACTGCTGTGCGCGCCATTACGGGACACATGGAATCCGCTGCGCTCGAGGGCCGGCGGGACATAGAAGAGAATATTCGTCGCGCCATCACCGAAGCAAACAATCAGATTTACTTGCTGGCGCAGCAGAACGAAGAGTGGCGTGGCATGGCCTGCGTGCTGACGCTAGCGGTGGCCGACGAAGATCGCGTCACGGTGGGCCATGTTGGAGATTCGCGGCTTTACCTGGTCTGGAACGGCAATCTTCGAAAACTTACTTCGGACCATTCGCCGGTCGGCGAGCAGGAGGAGCATGGCGAGCTGACCGAACAGGAGGCGATGCAACACCCGCGCCGCAACGAGGTGTTTCGGGATGTAGGATCGCAGCCTCATGAGCCGCACGATCAGCAGTTCATCCAGACCAGAACCTTCCGGTTCCGGCAGGATGCGGCGCTGCTGCTTTGCAGCGACGGGCTGAGCGACGTGCTGACTTCGGGCGAGATCAGCGGAATTGTCGAGCGCTATGACGGCGATCCGAATAGCACGGCGCGGCAGTTGGTGGAAGCGGCCAATTGCGCGGGCGGCAAGGACAATATCAGCGTGGTGTTCGTGGCGGGCGCGGATTTCCTCGGGAGCGATTCGAACACTCTGGTAGAAGTTCGTCCGCGCCACGCAGCGACGCGCATGCGGGAGCCTAAGGGCCGCTGGCGCGCCATAGCCCGCAATGCCTTACTGCTGATTGCGGGAATGATTCTGGGCATCCTGTTGTGGACGGCACTCGAGCGTTTCACCGGGCATGCATCCACCGCAGCGCCGGCCCCCAATCACGTACAGAAAGACGGCGGTGCAAAAGGCTGGAGGCCAGCGCCTAAATGATGCCGGCGGAGAGCAGCGCGACGATCCAGACCCAAACCCTGGGCAAGTACGAAATCATCCGCAAGCTCAGCCGCAGCATGACGGACGTGTACCTGGCAAACGATACCGAGGCGGACCGCCTCGTGGTTTTGAAGCTGATCGAGCATTCCCGCGATGATTTCACGCAGTTGGTGATCGAAGCCGAGCGGCGCGGCGCGCAACTGCAGAAGCAGTTGCACGAGATCGATCCGCGTATTCTAGAAATCTACGAATACGGCGAATACAGCGGCTTCTCGTTCGTCGCTATGGAGTACTTCGAAGGGAGAACTCTGGCCGAAATTCTGCGGGCCGAACGCAGAATGGATTCGAAACGAGCGGCGCGCTACGCGGCGGAGATTTGCAGCCAGCTCAAAACGTTGCATGCCTTTGTTTCCGACGTGGACGGCCGCAGAACCGCGGTTGTGCATGGCGATATCAAGCCGTCGAACGTGCAGATCGGGGCGAAAGATGAGCTGCGGCTACTGGATTTCGGGATTGCGAAGGTCATTACCTACACCCACAATCTGACGCATCACAATCTGGGAAGCCCGAGCTACTGCTCTCCGGAGCGCATCAGCCGGGCGCAGGTCGATTTACACGCGGATCTGTGGGCGGTCGGCGTCACGCTGTATGAGATGGTTTCGGGCATGCCGCCGTATCAGGCCCAAAGCACGCGGAAGCTGGAGAACCTGATTCAATCGAAGCGGCCGCCGCGCGCGCTGCCGGAGAATTGCCCCGCGCCGTTGAAAGCGATCATTTCGAAGGCATTGGCAGCGGACATTCAGCAGCGGTACACATCGGCCGAGGCGTTCGAGAGCGATCTGCGCGCCTTTGAAGAAGGCCGGCCGACCTCAGCCGAACTGGGGCCGATCCGGTCTTGGAACGCCAATGCGACGATTGACAAACATCCGGCAGCCGGTGGCGCGGCTCGGGAGAATGGCGCCACCAGGGTCGTTTCCAAAAAGCCCGCGTTGCAGGCGGCGAAACCGCGCCGGCACGTTATCAGCATGGCGATCGCGCTGTTGACGGGTGTGCTGGTCGGGCTGCTGATTTTCATCCCCATCAGTTACTATCGCCGCTTCGCCGCCGCCAGTGCTCCGCTCCTCGGCCCTAGAGATTACGCCCACGCGGGGCGCCAAAATCTCGCTTCCGATTGGAACTTGTATCAAGCATTGAAGCAGCAATTCAGCTTTCTCGGCGAATACACACCAGTGCATTCCGTGGAGGGACCGCTGCATGCAAGCCTGATCGCGGGCGCCGATAACATCCTCGATAGTTTTCGTCACAGCGCAGATGGCCGGCTCAGCGATTTCGATTGGGCGCAGGCGCGTCTGTGTCTGCGGCATGCGCTCGAGATCGATCCATCGGATGCAAAGTCGAAAGGCGAGTTGGCGCTGTGCAACGGCTATATCGAATTGAGCGATACCCCGGATGCTCAACGCGCCGTGCAGAGCGCGGTGGACTTTCGCGACGCTGAGTCTTACCTTCCGAGCTCGCCTGATCCGCATCTCGGACTGGCGCGCGTGGCGGTGTACGGATTTCACAATATCGGGCAGGCGCTTGCGGAATTTCATCAAGCAGGGGAGTTAGGATACCAACTCGGTCCGCGCGAGGCGGAACAGCAGGCGGACGGGTACCTATATCGCGCGCAATCCGAACTCGCGCGTGCAAAGACCATAGCGGCGGCGGCAACTCAAGAACGCGCAAGATGGCTGCAGGCCGCTAGAAGCGATATCGAGCGTGCCCGCGGATTGTATGAGCCGCTGTCGGGTTTCTCCAACGTGGATTCGGATCTGGAGCAAGTGTATGCCGCGAGCGGCGAAGAGAAGGCGCTCGAAGCCGAGCTTCACCCCGTGGCGCACAAGACGCGCGTTACCAAGCGCAGCACGAGTTCACGGCGATGGCGGTAACCAAGACCTGGGAGGCGAGGACCGCGGCGAGCATTCGCGTCGCGGAAGAATTCAAACCGACGGAGCGGGGGCGAGAGACTTGGTGGCTGGCTGGCGCTTCAGCCGTCGTGGCGTGCGGCTTGGCGCTGGTGCTAATCGCGAAGACACAGGATTTTCCGGACTTGCGCAGCCGGTTGGATCGGGGCGAGTTGCTCAACTTGAACCAGGTGACGCAGCCGGAACAGTTGTTGCCGGTGCTTCAGGTGGTTGTGGACCCGAACGAGCGGCAAACCATTGCCGAGCGCATCTCCAGCTATCTTCAGGAGCACCGGCCGGTAGCAAATGCCGGCGTTCTGGCGCGGATTCGGCTGAGCGGCGTCGCTGGGGCGCCCGCGAAATTCCGGTTTCCGCTCGGCAGGGTGAAGCCGCTGGTTGTGGTTCGCACGCCGGGTGATTTCTTACGCGCGTATCTCGAATGGATATTGCTTTACCTGGCGGCGTTCTGGCTGGTGCACCTCGCGTGGCGCTGGCGCCGGTTCCGGGGCGATCCGGCCATTCTGCCGGCGTTGCAGCTGCTGACGGGCATCGGATTGATTCTCATGGTCAGCTTGCGCGATCCGCTTCGCGACATGCTCGAGTTCCAGAAGTTTGCGTGGGGCGTGGTTGCGGGTTGCGCGGTCCTTCTGCTGCCACTGCTGCGGTTGTTCGATTACCGGAATTTTTCGCGCTGGGTCTATACGCCCTTGCTGGCTGCATTTGCGTTGTTCGTCGCGCTGTTGAGGCTCGGGTCAGGGCCGACAGGCAGCGACGCCAAGGTGAACCTGGGGCCGTTTCAGCCAGTAGAGGCGATCAAGGTTCTGATCGTGTTCTTCCTGGCGGGTTACTTTGCGACGAATTGGGAACGCCTGCGAGATTTACGCGAGAAAGTGCTGGTTCCGCGATGGCTGCGCTGGCTGGAGCTTCCGAGAGTCAGCCACGCGCTGCCTGTAATGTGCGCGGTCAGTTGCGCGCTGGGCCTCTTCTTCGTGTTGAAGGACATGGGGCCCGCGTTGGTGATGGGCTTCGTTTTCCTGACCATGTTTGCGGTTGCGAGAGGCCGCGCGGGCTTGGCTCTGCTGGGAGTTGTGCTGCTGATTGCGGGTGTGGTGATCGGCTATCACTATGGCGCGCCACACACCGTAGTGGAGCGCGTGGACATGTGGCTTTCGCCGTGGAACAACGATGTGCGCGGCGGCGAACAATTGGCCCATTCACTCTGGGCGTTCGCAACCGGAGGCCCATGGGGTTCAGGGCCGGGTTGGGGTGATCCCAGTCTGATTCCGGCCGGACATACAGACCTGGTGCTTCCATCCATCGGCGAAGAATGGGGCGTGCCGGGTGTCGTGGCGGTATGCCTGTTGTTCATGCTGCTGGTGCATCGCGCGTTTCGAATCGCTTTGCGGGCGCCCGACGAATACGGAATGTTTCTCGGCGTCGGACTCGGGACGCTGATTGCGCTCGAGATGCTGCTGATATCCGGCGGCGCGCTGGGCGCAATTCCTTTATCCGGCGTGGTGTCTCCGTTTCTGAGCTCCGGCAACACGGCGATGCTCGCGAACTTCTTCATCTTCGCGGTGCTGCTCGGTATCTCGAATCAGACTGCACGGGCGGAGACTGTGGTCACCGAAACCGAATCGCCCGAAGATCTCTCGCCGATCTTCCGCATGCCGGTGCGCGTGGCTTCGATCGCGTTGGGCCTCTGCGCAATGGCGCTCGTTGTAAGAGCGGTTTCGATTGAGGCGCTGCATGACCGAGAACTGCTGATCAAGGATGCTTTCGTATTCGCGCAGGACGGCGTAAAGCGGCCGCAGCACAATCCGAGATTGAACCTGCTGGCGGCCTCGATTCCGCGCGGCAACATCTATGATCGCAACGGCGTGCTGCTGGCGACTAGTAGTTGGGCGGAGCTGGACAAACGGCGAGCCGATTATCAAAAGCTCGGAGTGAATATCGATCAGTGCTGTTCGCCGCTCGATTCGCGCCAGTATCCATTCGGAGGCGCGACTCTGCATCTGCTGGGCGATTGGCGCACGGGCGAGAATTTCCACGCCACGAACGCATCGCTGGTGGAGCATGATTCGAATGCGCGCCTGCAAGGCTATTCGGATTACCGGGACCTTGCGCCGGTGGTGCGATACCGCCATCAACGCGCGAATCCAATGCTGCAAGCGCTGCTGGCGCGCGACCGCGACGTACACACGACGATCGACATCCGCCTGCAACTGGCGGCCTCCGAGATTCTGCGGAATCGTTTGCAGGCGGGGAACAAGAAGGGCGCGCTGGTGGTGATGAATTCGGCTGGTGATGTGCTTGCGCTGGTGAGTTGGCCCGCGCCGGTGTCGCGCGACCCAGCGAATCCCGATGAGCTGCTGGATCGCGCGCGATACGGCGAGTATCCACCCGGGTCGACATTCAAGCTCGTAACCGCCATTGCGGCGCTGCGCCTGGATCCTAAGGCGATGCAGCACACTTACTCGTGCAAGCGCTTGGGCGATGGGCGCGTGGGCACCGTGATACCCGGATGGCGGCGCCCGGTTCGCGACGACATCGAAGACCATGCCCACGGAACGCTCAATATGGCGAGCGCAATCACAGTTTCGTGTAACGCATATTTCGCGCAGCTCGGTGTCTATAACGTGGGTGCGAAGGCGCTGCACGACACAGCGGAATCGTTCGGTATACCGGCAGGCGATATCGCCGACGTGAAACAGATGCTGCCGTTCGCTGCTTACGGTCAGGGTCCGGTAGTGATCACTCCATTCAAAATGGCGCGAGTTGCGGCGACCATTGCGGCGGGCGGGTTCATGCCGCAAGGCCGATGGGTGTTGGACGCAAGCAACTCGCGGACGGCGGCGCCGGTTTCGCTCGTCGCGCCGGATTCGGCAACTTTTCTCGCGAATGCAATGCGATCTGTCGTCACCGGTGGGACGGCGAGAACGGCGATGAGCGGCATCGACGTCAGCGTCGCCGGGAAGACCGGAACCGCGCAGTTGGATGCGGGCGAGCCGCACTCGTGGTTTGCGGGATTCGCGCCGTACGATGCGCCAGTGGAGAAGAGGATTGCATTCGCGGTCGTCGTGGAGCATGGTGGGTACGGTGCCAAATTCGCTGCTCCTGTTGCGCGCGAGGTGATTGAGGCGGCGCAACACCTGGGGATTGTGGCGTCGGAATCGGGGAGATGAACCGGTGGCTATTTCCAACGTGATTGAGAAACTGGGACGGGCAATTTTCGAAGCGCCCTTCGGCGGCGGGCGCGTTTCAAAAGATGCGCCGGAACTCGCCGAGATTCGACTGGCGGTTCTGGACGCCGTGAAAGCGAAAAGCCATCGCGCGAGCGGGAAGCACGTGTTTCCATACAATGTCGTCCGAGTCGAACTGCTGGGCGTGCCCCAGCAAGAAGCGGCTGTTTTTCAAAGCGATTTCCTCAGCAGCTATCTGGCCGATGAATTGAAGATAGGGCTGAAGAGATCGAGCTATCGCTTTCCTGCTGAGCTGCGGGTCGAGATTCGCACCACGCCGAAATTGCCAATGCCCAACGAGAATTGGCTGGCCGTCGAAACCGAGCTCGAAGACCACAAGGCCGAGGAACCGTCCCCGCGTGCGCGGCGTCCGGCCAAGTTGATTGTGATCCACGGAAGCGCCAACCACCAGGAGCTGTTGCTGTCGAAAGTGAGAACCAATATCGGGCGAACGGCGGAGGTGTTTCGAGAGGCGGGACCGTCGCGCCGGAACGACCTTGTGTTTACCGAAGACAATGAGATCAACCGCACTGTCTCACGCGAGCATGCGCACATTATTCACTCTTCAAAAACCGGCGAATATCGCATCATCAACGACCGCTGGTACAAGGGCGAAAAGAACTGCGGCATCTGGATTGTGCGCGACAGCCTCAGCCAGCCCGTACATCGCGGGGTGCGCGGAACGGTGCTGAAACCGGGAGATGAGATTCATCTCGGGAATGCGGTGCTGCGGTTTCAGGCGAAGTAGTAGCTACCGGAACTCTTCCTGCAATTTCTCCAGCGCGGCGGCGCCCGGGCATAGCTTTTCGAACGGCAAGCGCGAGAGCGGGGTATCAGACGTGCGGTTCAATTCGTGCAGATCGGCCGCTGTGGCATCGATGAAGAGCAAGCCGGTGATGATTTCGCCGCTCTTCTGCTGCTCCATCAAATAAGAGATGACCTTTTGCCGATTCGTCGGGTCGTAGCCTTCAGGAACGGACTTGAATTGCAGCACGCTGCCGTCATGCATGGTGACGTGGGTGGCGCCGTTCTGGCCGATGGTAGCGAGAATTTCTTGCGCGGGCGGGACGAAATCGGTTTCGGTCGCCTTCAGCTCGTGATTGCGCGTGTAGAGATAGCTTTTGGTCGAGCCGGAATGGTCGTTGAAGGTGACGCAGGGCGAGATAACGTCTATCAGCGCGAGGCCTTTGTGCGCCAGCGCGGCTTTGAGGATCGGTACAAGCTGTTCTTTGTCGCCTGAGAAGCCACGAGCGACAAATGTTGCACCGATCGAGAGCGCCAGCAGCACGGGATCGATGGGCGCCATCTCGTTGGGTTCGCCGCGCTTGCTCTTCGAACCGACATCGGCGGAAGCGGAAAACTGGCCTTTAGTGAGGCCGTAGACGCCGTTATTTTCGATCACGTAAACCATGCGGACATTGCGGCGAATGGCATGGCACATATGCCCGATCCCTATCGAGAGCGAATCGCCATCGCCGGAGATGCCGATATAGGTGATGTCGCGGTTGGCGGCAACCGCGCCGGTCGTGACGGCGGGCATGCGCCCATGAGCGGAGTTGAATCCGTGCGCGCCGTTCACGAAATACGCGGGAGTCTTCGAGGAGCAACCAATGCCGCTCATCTTCGCGAGCAAATGCGGCGGCATCGAGATTTCCCAAAGCGCACGCACGATGGCGGCCGTGATGGAATCGTGACCGCAGCCCGCGCAGAGGGTCGACATGGAGCCTTCGTAATCGCGAATGGTGAGGCCGAGCTGGTTGCGTTGCAGGCTCGGATGAGTGGCGATGGGTTTAGTAATGGATGGCATTTATTTATTTAGCTCACTCATGATTCCGTCCACCACGTGACGCGCGCTCAGCGGAAAACCGCCATAGACCAGCACAGATCGCAGCCGGTTCTTGGGCACGCAAGTTTCGAGCGTAAGCAAAGACCGGAGCTGCGCATCGCGATTCTGCTCGACGATAAAGCAGATATCGTGCTCATAGAGAAACGCTTCGACACTTGAGTGAAACGGGAAACCGCGCACGCGCATGTAGTTGGCGCGAATGTCGCGGCCGGCCAGCAGATCAAGCGCTTCGCGTACCGCTGGATCACAGCCGCCCAAAGATATGACGCCGAACCGCGCGTCATCACGCCGGTCGACTTCGGGTAAGGGAACGAAATTCGCCGCAGCCTTCTGCTTGCGCGCGAGACGATCCACCACTTCCTGGTATTCGGCTGGGGTCTCGGTATACCCGCCGAATTTGTTGTGCCCGGACCCGCGTGCCACATAGGCCCCACGGGCATGAACGCCTGGAACGGTGCGGGCTGCGACGTGATTTTCGTCTTCGCCGAAGTACCGGTAGAACTTGGGCATGTGCTCCAGTTCCTGTTCGGACAGCACGCGGCCGCGATCCGGCCGGTACGAATCGTCCCAGGTGAGGCGCGGCACCACCCAATCGTTCATGCCGATGTCGAGATCGGAAAGCATGATGACCGGTGTTTGAAAACGCTCAGCCAGATCGAACGATTGCACGGCGAACTCGAAGCACTCAGAAGGATTGCTGGGAAACAGCAGAATATGTTTCGTATCGCCGTGGGAAGCGTAGGCGCACTCCATCAGATCGGCTTGTTGGGTGCGAGTGGGCATGCCGGTGGAGGGTCCGACACGCTGCACGTCGATCACGACGGCCGGAATTTCCGAATAGTAGGCGAGGCCGAGCAGCTCATTCATCAGCGAAATGCCGGGTCCCGCCGTTGAGGTGAACGCACGCGCGCCGTTCCAGGACGCGCCGATGACCATGCCGATGGCGGCCAACTCGTCTTCGGCCTGCAGGATCACGTAATTATCGCGTCCAGTCTCAGGATCGCGGCGGTACTTCTCGCAGAACTGCCGGAACGCATCCATGACGGACGTTGCGGGCGTGATGGGATACCAGGCGGCGACGGTTGCGCCCGCGTAAATGCAACCAAGCGCCGCGGCGGTGTTGCCGTCGATCAGAATCTTGTCGTGATTTTCATCCATCTTTTCGAGATGGAACGGCAGCGGGCACTCGAAATGCTGTTTGGCGTGATCGTAGCCGATCTGCAGAGCGCGGCGATTCGATTCGCGTAGCGCTTTCTTGCCGGCGAAGCGCTCATCGAGCAGCTCTTCGACAATCTGCATGTCGATATTCAACAATGCCACTAGCGACCCCGCATAAGCGATGTTCTTCATCAGTATGCGAGCGCGGGAATCGGCAAACGCTTCGTTGCACATGCGCGCGAGCGGGACCGGCAGGAAATGAATATCCTCGCGCTGAAGCGAGCTGTCGAGCGGCCACGTGGAATCGTAGAGCACATAACCGCCCGCCCGCACTTCCTGGATGTCGCGCGCATAGGTCTGCGCGTTCATTGCAATCATCAGGTCGTAATCCAGCGCGCGAGCCGTGTAGCCGTCCCGATTGATGCGAATTTCATACCAGGTGGGCAGGCCTTGGATATTCGAAGGAAACAGATTCTTGCCCGAAACCGGAATGCCCATGCGGAAAATGGCCTGCATGATGAGCCCGTTCGCGCTTGCAGACCCGGTTCCGTTGACGTTCGCCAGCTTGAAAGCGAAATCGTTTATGCCGCTACGCTGTGGATGCACGCGTGTTTGCCTAAGCTCCTTGGACCTGCATAGAAGCTGCCCCTGCATACGAAATGAGAAGCTCGAACTTTTGCATGTCCCAGGCCGCGGTCGGGCAACGCTCGGCGCACAGCCCGCAATGGACGCACACGTCTTCGTCCTTAGCCATAATTCTTCCGGTCTGCGGCAGCGGCGATGAAACGTAGAGCGCTTGCTCCAGGTTCGAGGCGGGCGCGGAGAGGCGCGTACGCAGATCTAACTCTTCACCATTGCGCGCGATGGTGAGGCACTGCACCGGGCAGATGTCGATGCAGGCGTCGCACTCGATGCAGAGCTTGGGCGTGAACGCTGTTTCGATATCGCAGTTGAGACATCGCTCTACTTCGCGCGCGGTCTGCTCGGCGGTGAAGCCGAGCTCGACTTCTATGTTCAGCTTTTCGAAGCGCTCCACAAGATCCACGTGCTGCATCTTCTGGCGTGGCGCGGGATTGTAATCGTTGTGGTAGCTCCACTCGCTCAGGCCCATTTTCTGGCTGATCAGGTTCATGCCCTGCGGCGGGCGCTCGCTGATGGGGACGTTTTGGCAATAATTGTGGATGGAAATCGCGGCTTGATGCCCATGCTCGACAGCCCAGATGATGTTTTTCGGCCCAAACGCCGCGTCGCCACCGAAGAAGACACCCGGTCGCGTGGATTGCATCGTCGCTTCGTCCACCACCGGAACATCCCACTTGTCGAACTCGATTCCGATATCGCGCTCGATCCACGGAAAGGCGTTCTCCTGGCCAATCGCGAGGATCACGTCATCAGCCGGAAGAAAAACTTCGTCGAGAGTGCGCGAGCGCTTGGCATCCGCACCCCACTCGAGCCGTTCGAACAACATGCCTTTCAGTACGCCGTCTTCAATGACAAAACTCTTCGGCGCGTAGTTGATGACGATCTCGACGCCTTCTTCTTCGGAATCCTCCAGCTCCCAAGGCGAGGCCTTGAAGAAGCGGCGCGGGCGGCGCGCCATCACCTTAATGTCTTTCCCGCCCAATCTGCGCGAGGACCGGCAGCAGTCCATTGCGGTATTGCCGACACCGATGATCAACACGCGCTCGCCGATGGAATCGATGTGGCCGAAAGCGATCGATTCCAGCCAATCGATGCCGATATGAATGCGATCGGTGTCGTGCCGGCCGGGAATGTCGAGATCCTTGCCTCGCGGCGCGCCGCTGCCGACGAAGATCGCATCATAACCTTCGTTCAGGAGAGCCTGCATGCTGGCGATCGGCGAACTGTAGCGAATATCGACTCCCATGCTGAGGATCAGGTCGATTTCCTCGGTTAGCACGCGCTCGGGAAGCCGGAACGCGGGAATGTTCGAGCGCATCAGGCCACCGGGCTTGTCGAGTTTTTCGAAGATTGTGACCTCATAGCCCAGCGGCAGCAGGTCATTCGCAACCGTAAGAGAAGCGGGTCCCGCGCCGACGCAAGCGATACGCCTACCGTTCTTCGCTTCGGGAATGCGCGGCAACAGATTGGAAATTTCACCGCGCAAGTCGGCAGCCACGCGCTTCAGGCGGCAGATGGCTACGGGCTTGCCGTTCAAGCGCCCGCGCCGGCAAGCAGGCTCGCAAGGGCGATCGCACGTTCGGCCCAGAATCGCCGGGAAGACATTCGATTCCCGATTCAACATGTAGGCATCCGTGTAGCGGCCTTGCGCGATCAGGCGGATGTATTCAGGTACGTTGGTATGCGCGGGGCAGGCCCACTGGCAATCCACGACCTTGTGGAAGTAATCAGGATTCTGGACGTCAGTCGGTTTCACGCACACTCGTGGCCAGCTACGTGGGGCCAAGGTTAACTGGTTTTGCGGTCGATTATATCAGGTTCCGAGCCCGGCTGGAGAGATGTGAGCGCCAGGGGCATTTCAATGACGCGCACAACGGGCACCAATGCGCTAAAGCGAAAACGCCCTGTGCGCTTAGGCAGCATTTTCTTCTGCCCATTCGGCGAAGAGATCGGGCTCGATTTCAATGGCGCGGACTTCCACTTCTTCGATTGAAAATTCGAAGCCATTTTCGTCGGGCTCCCAAATATCATGACGCTCCTCGTGAACGGCCTGAATGTATTGGCGGGCGGCTTCGGTGAGACGCTTCTTCTCGTGCTGCTTGCGGAGTTGCTGGAGGTTGCGGAGCGCGGCGGTGTCCTTTTCACGTTGCCGGCGCAGGCGGGATTCCTGAATGGAAAGATTGTTGAGCTGGCGCTGATAGGCGAGGAAGATTTTGGCTTCGATGAGGTGCTTTTTGACTTCCGGATCTTCTTGCGGGAACTCGGCGGCGAATTCGAGGCGGCCGACGGCATAGATGCCCAATTCGAGCGTGGGAATGCGGAGCAAGCGCCATTCGGTGTCAGCTAACGATTGAACGAGATTGCGTTCTTCGTCAACAGTGGGTTGGTGGCGGGCAAAGAAGCTTGCGATATGAGCTTCGTAGGCTGCAGCGTCATCGCCGGGGAGCAGGACGGTGCGGCCGGTCAGACCGGTTTTGACCGCGTTCAATGAAGATTTGGCCTTGCCATCGGAGGAGGTGGGACCGGTGGAGAGTTTGGAATTCGCCTGGTTGGCAGCTATTTGGGCGGTGGTGGACATGATCGTTTCGGCTCCTTTGAATCAGTAACCGCTCCTTTACAGTCGCGGCTCGGCTTTGCAGAAACGGCTCACGAGCGGGATGCCACTCGTGAGCCTGCCGGAAGATAGCACGGCGAAGGGCGAAAACGAACTTCGGGGCTGTGGAAAAAGTTAGTAAGTGAATGGGTGCGAAGGAATTAGGAGAATTTTATGGGCTTGTGACCGGCGAACTGTGGGAGCCACAACGGTGCTTGCGTGTCGCGAATAACTCCGCCACATTCGGATAGGTGTCGGCGAGATATGGGCAGCGGCAGCACATTTCCGGGGGATCGTGTTGTAGGATCCGCCGTCGAAGGGTCATGAATTTGGAATTCAGCCAAATCTGGTCGATCGGTGTTTGCGCCGAGACTTGCCCATAGGGTGCCTCACCGTGAGAGTGGGGGCACGCCAGAACATGGCCGCCTGGACCCATCGAGATGTGAAAGAAGGGGAACGGACAATAGGGGGTCGGGACAAAGGGTGTGCTTGCGCCGGCTCCTTGGACCTTTGGGAACAACCGGGCAAAAAACCGTAAGAGCGTTCGTTTGAGACGTGCCGGCGGGGATCGCAATTCGAAATAGTTTGGCTTGGTTTGGACCTCTAACCCCAATTTGGCGGCTGTTTTTAGGGCGGCGCCAAGCCAGTGGTCAGACAGCGCTTTCTGATGGTGGAGACACTCCTGCTCCATATCAAGTCCTTCGAACGAGACAAGATGCCGAAAGGCCAATTGCTGCACGCCGAGTCGCGCGGCCAACCTGACCAGGTCCGGCAGCTCATGGACGTTGCGCTTCATCAGAACAAAGTCGAATCGCACGCGAGGGGTCGCGCTCTGCATTGCGTCTCGCCGTGCGATAAACCGCTTCACGTTGCTGATTAAATGGTCGAAATCTCCGTCGCGGCGAATGGCATTGTAAGTAGCTGGAGTAGCGCCATCGATTGAGATGCACAGTTGAGTTACGCCGTACTCGATTATCGCGTCAATGTTCTTGTCGTTGAGCAATAAGCCATTGGTGAAGAAGTTTATGTTGGGAACTTTATAGCCAAAGGCCAGCCGTAAGATTTCGACAAAGTGTGGTGACATCAGCGGCTCATTTCCCAGAGACAGGCTAAGGTGATATGCGTGGGGCAGCACCTTGGAAGCAACAAGATCGAAAGCATCCGGGCTGAGGTGCACGGTCTTCGCACGCCGCGTGGATTCGAAGCTGTGAAAGCACATTACGCATCGAAGATTGCACCGATTTACAATATCCATTTCAAGATGCAGGAACCGCCAGCCGCGCGAATAAAGGCCAAGCGGAGAAAACAGACCGTAGAAATCATCGAGTGATTGGCATTGCGTAAGGCTCTCGGGCAAGGACATCATTAGGCGATCCTACCATCTTATTGCGGTCTATAGGGTGTAACTTCGGCTTCTGAACCGCTGCCGGTTTGCTAAGTGAGCGCCAAGCCTTGGGCGGAGAACTCCAGATAACTCCCACTAGCACTAACTCGGGATGCTGAGGCGCTATTTCGCGCAAAGGCGCCGTATGCAAGAACGGATCAGATAACCTTGACGCTTGTATCCGGTCAGAAGAGGGTACAGGAGTCCTGTACAATGTGGAAGGAGCGCTCAGTGCCGACAGAAACAACATACACGGGTCTTCGTGAAAACCTGGCCAGCGTTCTCGATCAAGTTGTGGACCAGCAGGAAACGGTGATC
>Ga0335074_10003294_pt1 | contig 21983 bp, 17 predicted proteins | sample Lox_Sample_23_FD_206715 | JGI IMG/M metagenome (GOLD analysis project Ga0335074, IMG submission 206715) | Soil microbial communities from Loxahatchee National Wildlife Refuge, Florida, United States - Lox_Sample_2.3 | ecosystem: Environmental > Terrestrial > Soil > Wetlands | place: USA...
ACCCAGCTAATAGACCATCACTGAGGGCCGCACTGACTAAAGCTACATCTGGCTGCTGAGTGCGTGCCACGCGCTCCACTTCAGCACTGCTAGTAGCACACACCACGCTGCCGATCAAATCGCGGCGCCTGCTCAGGCTGAGGAGCATGAGCTCACAACCTAAAGCAGTCCTGTCTGAAATTAGTAGCTTTAACGGTTTCAATTCGCATGAGCCATCTCCGTCGACTTCAGTACTTGATATCGTCGAACGGATTCCCGAGCGGGGAGCCAGGGGGGATGGAATCGCTTCTGCTCGGGAGGCGCTGCCGTCGGATACCCCGTATGCGTAGCGGGACGGCTGAATTTGGACAACATCCGACGTGAGGTCACTACCTTCAAGTTTTGACCCTTTCATAGCCTTCCTCAAATCCGGGGTAATTACCGCAATTCCCGCAACAGCCTTTTAGCAGCCGTGTTGCAAGATTCCAACGTGTCGCAAGATTCGAACCTTGGATCAATCGTCTAGCAACGGCAGCCACTTGAACCTCTCGTGATCTGCACAGTATGACGCTAATGCCTCAACAACGGCAATAGCATACAAGCTTCTTACTCTGTTAGCCCTGTTTACGGCTCGAGTGGCTCACGATCGTCCCTTGCACTCATTTTGTACGTGAGATACGACTTTATAGAAGCGGGCAATTTGAAAAGATAGCCTCGGGGGGAGGCATGTCCGAGAGAAAACATGTGGTCCAGAAAGCATTGCAGAGGTACCACGTCACGCCACAAATAAAGAAATATACAACACTCCCATCGAGCCCGAGTGGGTCAGCGACAGATACTGCTCGCCAAGACCACTGTGCCCTCCCTCAGCACTATAAAAGAGCGTTGTGACTCTTTACGATGCGCAAATCGCAAAGAGGGTTTTATCGCAACAAAACTATGGCGGCGGGAAGCCGCCTTTTCCTTTTGTCGAGAAATAAATTGTAGTAGCGGCTCAACATTACCTCTACTCTAACGGCTTTGCGCTTGGAGAGTTTCGGTTAGTATTCAGTTTTCACGTGACAATTTTGTCAGAGAAACTATGATCGAGTCTCTCGCAGGGCACATCTGTCGACGGTTGGCGCTGGCGCACTCGCCCCCGCCGAGGCGCGGCTAACTCTTTTAGCACCTTAGAATCCATACGACCCCAATCTGGGCAATTCTCTTTCTATTCGCCTAAAATGACTGAATGCCTGCTTCCAGCGCCACACTCCGACGTGATTTGAGTCAGAGAAACTTCGCTCGTACGAATGAATGCGGGCGCGAACTCTCGTTCGGAGAAATTCCAAGTGTCATCTATCGCGAGGAAGCAGGGAGGCATGGGAATTTTCTTCCGGCGTCATATCGTTCGATCTGCACTAATCCCGACTGGCAAAAGAGGCTCAAAAAAGCCTACACCGGCAGTAAATGGCTACCCTGGTCGGATGAACGAAAGCGTTTCGAGCTCGATTGCGCGAATAGCTCAGACGCCCTGTTGATGAATATTTTCTGCTATCCCCGGGTCCTTTGCCGATCGCAGGTGTGCGCACTCCTGAGTATCAGACCAGGGGCTGCGCCCACATTCGGCTTCAAACCGCGGATTCCGCTTCTGAATTCGCAAGGTGATCAAACGGAGATCGATATGAAGATCGACGATCTCCTGGTGGAGGCCAAACTGACCGAGTCAGGGTTTCAGTCGAGACCTTCACGGCTGTTGTGCAGGTATCGGGATATACACGAAGTATTCGAGTTCAACGAGCTACCCGTTGCCGGGGAAACAGTTCGCGGCTATCAACTCATTCGAGGAGTTCTGGCCGCCTATGCCGCCCAGTGTTCGTTCTTACTGCTTTGCGATCGCCGCCGGACGGACCTTGTCGATGGCTGGTTTGATGTTATACGAGCGGTTCGAAGCTACTGCTTTCGAAATCGGCTCAAGCTGCTTACATGGCAAGAAATTGCAGGAGCCCTGCCGCCGCGGTTGCGGCAATTTCTTGACCAGAAGTACGGTATCTCCTGATTTTGAAGTGGCTTCCTTCAGTGAAGGGATAAGCCTTGCATTCGCATGGCGCGTGCACGCCGCCGGCGACCGTTGTAAGCTGTCTCGGTGACCAAAGCTGAGGCGATCGAAATACTTTCGATTGAAGGGACAGAAGTCCGGGTAACCCATCCCGATAAGCTTTACTTTTCCCGGCAAACCAGGCTGACGAAGCTGGACATCGTTCAATACTACCTCGCGGTTGCGCCTGGCGCGCTGGGCGGGATTCGAGATCGGCCTTTGGTTCTGAAGCGCTTCGTGAATGGCGCCGAGGCCCAAGCCTTCTATCAAAAGCGAGCACCGAAGGATCGACCAGAGTGGCTTAAGACGGTGACACTCTCGTTCCCTTCGGGCCGGACAGCGGAAGAGCTGGTTGTGAACGATGCAGCTGGACTTGCCTGGATCGTGAATTTAGGGTGCATCGAGTTGCATCCTCATCCTGTTCGCTCCACTGACCTTGATCATCCCGATGAACTGCGAATCGATCTGGATCCCGGACCGGGTGTGGCTTGGTCCGACGTTCGCCAGGTTTCGCTGGAGGTTCGAATGACGCTCGAGGAGATGGGCCTGCAAGGCTGGCCGAAGACCAGTGGTTCGCGCGGAATGCACGTAATCGTCAGGATTCATCCCAAGTGGACTTTCACCGAAGTCCGGCGCGCGGCCCTGGCATTGTCTCGCGAAGTGGAGCGCCGAGTGCCGGATTTGGCGAGTTCAAAGTGGTGGAAAGAAGAGCGCCATGGGGTCTTTCTCGACTATAACCAAAATGCGAAAGACAGAACTACCGCCGCGGCGTATTCGGTACGTCCGCTTCCCGATGCCCGGGTTTCTGCGCCGCTCTTCTGGGATGAGGTATCCACCTGCGATCCGGGGGAGTTCACCGTGCTCACGATGCCGAGTCGCTTCGAGAAGGTGGGGGATCCTCATGCAGGCGCTGACGCCGCGAGTGGTTCACTCGACAAACTGCTCGAACTGGCCGAGAGGGACGAGGCGTCGGGACTGGGTGACGCTCCGTGGCCGCCGCATTTTCGAAAGATGGAGGGTGAAGCCAAGCGAGTCGCTCCTTCGAAAGCGGGGAGAGCTCCTCGAAGCTCCGGTCCAAAGGGTTCGTCCTCACGGACGCCGCGAATGAAGGCCCCGCTTGTGGTGGTCGCGAACTCATCAGATGAACAAGCTGCTTTGGCGGGCGTGGAGCGATGGAAAGGCAGGCACACTGAAGCAGCGAAATGGTTGGCTGTTGACGACGTCCTTGTCGATCGAATGAGAGGCCGGTCGTCAACCTGGACGCGCATAAGGGTGAATCTGCGCAATGTCCCGGAGGAATTGAGGCCCTCGCAGGAGACTCCTGATCCGGACGACGATCCGACGCGCGCCTGGCGGAAAGCCAGATCGGCGAAAACCGAGACGTCAGGAAGATAGAGCTTGGCGACCGCTTGAGAATATTTCCATCAATTCGTGCGCGGGTACGACTTCCAGTTGTGCGTAGGTGCAATCCGCGGGACTTTTGTCGGTGCGCCACCGGCGAAAATGCGCCATGTGACGGAATCGTGCGCCTTGCATGTGTTCATAAGCGACCTCGACAACCAACTCCGGCCGTAACGGCTCCCAGGATAGGTCTTTTCCTTGACTCCATCTGCTTTGGCCCCCAGGCATGCGCTGGTCTGCACTGGCGGGGTCCGCCTCGGGTGCGGCCCATGACTTCCACGGGTGATCGTCAAGAGCATTGACACGATAAGGAGCGAGAAAGTCAAGGAGCTCGTGGCGCTTCTCTTTGGTGAAGCTCGCGCATACGCCAACGTGCTGCAAATTACCGGAATGATCGAACAATCCGAGTAATAAGGACCCGACAGCCGATCCTGCACTCTCCTTATACCAGCGAAAGCCGGCGACGACACAATCGCAGTCGCGTTCGTGCTTGACCTTGTACATAACTCGCTTGTCAGGCTCGTAGATGCCTGAGGCAGCCTTAGCTACCACGCCATCAAGACCAGCACCTTCAAAGCGTTGGAACCAGTCGGAAGCGAGGCTCCGGTCGTGCGTTGCCGGCGTAAGATGCAGTGGGGGAGCGGCGGAAGAAAGCAGGATCTTTAGCCTTCTACGGCGCTCTTCGAAGGGTTCGCTTTGGAGGTCTCGATCTCCTTCAGATAGGAGATCAAAGAACACCATTGAAGCCGGAATCTGGGTTGAAAGCATCTTCACCCGTGACGCTGCCGGGTGAATGCGCAGCTGCAGGGATTCAAAGTCGAGCGCGCCGTTCCTGGCGATCACGATTTCGCCGTCCAGGACGCAGCGCGGCGGTAGTTGACTCTGCAGCGGCGCGATCAGTTCGGGGAAATAGCGATTGAGCGATCTCTGATCGCGGCTTTGAATGAAGATCTCATCCTCGTCCCGAAAGACGATTGCTCGGAATCCATCCCATTTCGGCTCAAAGATCCAGTCTTTCCCCTCCGGAATGTCGCTGACCCGCTTTGCAAGCATCGGGGGGACGGGCGGATTCACGGGCAGATGCACACCTCATCTTACAGCCGCATTGCGCGCCTCCCTGAGGTCAAATGGAGTGTCCCCTGCTCTCGATGCGCTATTGCGGGTGGCGTTCCTCCGGTTTCGGCTGAGGTCTTTGCTCCGGCCGGCTTTCCTGACGCTCTGCCTGGGGCCGCTGCTCTGGCGCCGGACGCGCTTCGGGTCTGGTCTGATGCTCGGCCGCAGGAGGCCGGGATTCAGGCCGCCGTTCAGGCTGAGGCGCGGGCTTATACTCCGGTCGGGATTGAGGGTGGCTCTCAGCCGGACTTGGTCTGGCTTGCGGCCGCTCCGATGGTGCCGTCCGCTCGACCGGTCTCTCCGGACTCGCGGGTCGCGTTTCCGGATGGGCCGTTGCAGGACGCGTTTCGGAGCGTGCTTCCGGATGGGCGGGTTCACCAGGACGGGCTTCGGGAGTTGCAGGGCGGCCCTCAGGGCGTGTGGCCGGCGCCGGGCGGTTTTCAGGCAGCGGGTGACCGCCGTTTCGCGCCTGCTCCTGGCGAACTTGTTGTTGACGTACCTGCTCCTGGCGAACCTGGGCCTGGACCGCGGGCGGCATGGCAGCCGGGGCGCGACGATCGGAGGCGAGAGGGCGGGGGTCGGTCAGGGTCGCGGGGCGGCCGTGGTTGACTGATGCCCACTGCTGACGGTTGGTGCTGGCCTGACGCGCGTGCGCTACTTGCTCCGGCAGTGCGCCCATATGGTGCTCCCGCCACGCAACATTCTCCGAGGGTAACGGACGAGCATCCAGGCCGCCGCGACCTCCGTTGTAGCTGACCCGGGTGTTGTTGATGATGGTTACGTTGTGGACGTATGTGTTGTGGATGATCGTCGTGTTCACGCGCGTAACGGAGGTGTTGTACATGAAGTTGTTATTTCGCCAGTAGCCTCCGACATAGCCGGTTCCGACGTATCCATAGCCATAGTTCACGCCGCCATAGAAGCCGATGTGGGGACCCCAGTATCCGGGATGCCACCCGTAGCGACCGGACCAGAATCCCCAGTAGCCGGGCGTCCAAAGGGCGCCGACATAAGGCGCGATGACCCACACGCCGGGCACCCAGTAGTAGCCAGTCGGCGCGTAGCCCCAGTAGCCGGGCGTCCAGATATAGTTGTCGCCGGGGCACGGGGGCTGGTCATAAGTCGGTAGTTCTGGCGGAGGAGCAGTCGCGTATTGAACGGGCTGTGCCTGGTCCTGCTCGCCTTGAGGAGGCGCGTTATAGTCGTAGCTCTGATCGCTGGGCGCGCCGGTCTGATCAGGCGGCGGGGGGGGCGCGGTTTCTTCCTGCGCGGGCGCACTCGGCTGCGATTCGGTCGGCGCGGCCTCTTGCTGAGTCGTTGTATTCACTGCGGGCGCAAGGTTGGCCTGCATGGCTGGATCCTGGCTGTCATCAGTGACTTGCGAGGCATTCTCGGTCTGCGGCTGATTCTGCTCACTGTTCTTGTGGCATCCGGCAACTCCCAGCGCCAGTGCGAGCGCTGCCAACGGAAGAGCGTGTAGGTGGGTCCTCTTGCTCATGTTTGATCTCTTTTCTCCCAAGTTTAGGATGCACTCCTGGCGTTTGGAGTCTTGTCATCGTTTCGAGTCTTCAGCAGGCTCGTCTTGAACCAGAAACCCGGAATTCGACGGCAAGATTCGGAGTGTGATTCCTCGGGCGGGAGAGGATCATCGATTCAGATGTTAGAGCGCCGGAGATTCCGGCGCCGAGTGCGAGGAGCACGCGTACGATGATGACAGCGGCATTGGCTTTTCCATTGGCAGTCGAGCGAATCCTTCCCATGCCATCGCAGATTTCGAACTCCATCTTCGAGAATCCGGACGACATATGGCAGCTTGTGGAGCGGCGCGACCCGAGCGCGGACGGGCGCGTTTTTTATGCAGTGAGGACCACCGGGGTGTTCTGCCGGCCGTCGTGTCCGAGCCGGCGACCGCTCCGGAAGAACGTGGAGTTCTTTACTGACCTGGTGTCAGCGTTCGGCGCAGGGTACCGTCCCTGCCAACGGTGCAATCCGGCGGGGCTCCGTTCGGAGGCACAGCTGGTAGAGACGCTCTGCGCTCGGCTAAACCAGGACCTCGACAGGTGCCTGAAGCTGGCCGACCTGTCGCGGATATCGGGTCTGAGCATCTTCACGGTGCAGCGGACCTTCCAGCGGGTGCTGGGTGTGAGCCCGAATCAGTACCGGGCGCACAAGCGGGCAGAGGCGCTGCGTGCGCGGCTGGCCGATCCCGGCGTGCGGATTACTGACGCGGTATATGACGCGGGCTATTCAGGTCCGGCGCGGGCTTACAGCAATGCCCGGCTTGGGATGCGCATGCAGGACTACCGCAATCGCGGGCGCGATCAGGAGATCGGTTACACCATCGGCGCTTCTCCTCTGGGCCGCGTTCTGGTGGCCGCGACTGACCGCGGACTGTGCGCAGTCATTCTGGGCTCAACGGACGAGGACCTTCTCTCGAGACTTGGCCAGCAGTTTCCTGCTGCCAGTCTTTCCGCCCGACCCGAACTGTCGGCCACGCTCGACAAGGTGCTCTTGACCCTGACTGAGCATCCGGCGGCGCTCGACTTGCCACTCGACCTGCGCGCCACCGCATTTCAAATGCGGGTGTGGGAAGCGCTCAAGTGCATCCCCCGGGGTGAGACGCGGACCTACTCGGAGATCGCGTGTGCGATCGGACAGCCGACGGCGGTGCGGGCGGTGGCCCGAGCGTGCGCCACGAATCCGGTAGCGGTCGTGATCCCGTGCCACCGGGTTATCGGGTCAAACGGAGAGCTGACCGGCTATCGCTGGGGCGTGGAATGGAAGCGGCGGCTGCTGGAACTGGAGAAGCGGTAGGAGTTTCGGGGAGGGGTACACCCCTCCCCCGGCTACTGGCCTCTCCTGACCGTTTTTGTTTAAGTGATTGATTCAAATTCACTTAATTATCGACTTCCCGGTGAATCATTCATGGTAAAGGACATGGTGCAGATGACAGAAAACACGGGGCTTATTGGCAGTTTGCCGAAGGCGACCGGCCTTTCGGTTTAAGTGATTGAAAGCAAGAGACATTTTTTCGAAATCGCGGTCCAGATAATTGATTCAAAATAGATTGAAGTCAAAATTTACCGGAAAAGACGAAGGCCCGATTGCGATGGCAACCGGGCCTTTGTTCTTCCCTACTACCTATTTTATAGGAGCGGCGGAAATTCTCGGCCAAGGATTTGTGATCCCACTCAAGTCTAACCGGGCTTGAGTGGGCCACCGTCGAGGTTGATTAGAAGGTGAAGCGGCCGCCAAACTCGCCCCAGAGCGAGCGAGGAATGATCGTGCTGCTGGGGTTGATGAAGCCGGCCGGATGTCCAAAGGTGTCGGGCGCGGCGATGTTGTTGTTGTAGTTGTTGCCGTAGTTGGCGCGATTGGTGAGGTTGAAGGCCTGGCCGAGGATTTCGAGGTTCATGCGCTCACCAAAGTGGAAGTTTTTGGAGAGGCGCAGGTCGAGTTCGAAGAAGGGATCGCCGCGCAGGGGATCGAACTTAGAGATGGTGCAGCTAACAGATTCGCCCAGGCCGTAGAAGCAGTCCTGCGCGGCGGTATTGTTTCCGGAATAGGCGAGCCAGTCGGTGGGGTTGCTGATGGGCACGACCACGGCGTTGGCGGTTCCTCCACCGGTGTTCAGGGTGTTCGAGGAGTTGGTGAGAGGATAGGGGCGGGCAGAACCGAACTGCAGGATCGGTGCGACCTGCATTCCCCAGGGAAGGTAACCGATTCCGCTGACGGTGACGTGGCTGCGCTCGTCATTCGGATTGGGTCCGTACTCATAGCCGGCAAACGGGTTGGTGGAGAGGCGGGGATAGTTGCGGAATGAGGTGCCGCCTGCGCCATAAGAATATGCCCAGGCCAAGGTGTAGTTGGCGTCGAGTTGAAACTTCTGATTCATGCGCTGCCGGTAAACGAAGTTGATGCCGTTGTAGTGCGAGCGGCCGATTGCTTCTTCGTTGCGCACGCTGGCCAGGGAAGTTAATCCCGCATCGGCAAGGGGCGCGGTCAGCGGGGCGGTGCAGCATACTCCATTGACGGGTACCCGCTGATCGATGTTCATGGTCTTGTTTTCGTGAATGCCAAGAACGTGGGTGTATTCTGCCTCGACGGCTGTGTTGTTGTTGATGGCCCAGGTGTAGCCAACATTGAACTCTTCGGTAATGGGGTTGCGGTAGTGCGGATCCATCAGGCGGCCGACGCTTCCCGGGGCGAGTTCGCCGGACGGCGGCGGGATGGTCGGGTAGGGGCTGACGCCGTACTGCCACTGACCGAGCGCGAGGCCGGTTCCGGGGACGGAGTCGGTCGGGCTGGTCAGGCTGAGTGCGGTCTGGAAGATGGTCGGGTTGGCCATCTGCTCCATGAAGAGCGGGATGTTCTGGAAGATGTTGCCGTAGTACATACCGAAGCCGCCACGTACTACCTGTTTACCCGTTCCGGTGAGGTCATAGGCGAAGCCGACGCGCGGACTGAAGTCCAGATTGTCGTCATGCGCGATGCTGGCGACGTAGGGATTTGAGATAGGGCTGTTGAGCTCGCGCAGGAGCTGGTAGGTGCGGCTGTCCTTGATGTCAGAACCGCCAATCATGTTGAAGTCCTTGTCCCAGCGCAGGCCGAGGTTGAGTTTGAGACGCGGGCTGACGTTGTAATCGTCCTGGATATAGAGGCCGAGCTGCTTGGTGGCCACGAGGAAGTAGGGATCGCCATTGGCCTGAGTCATGCCGGTGACTGCGCCCGGCGTGGAGAATCCCTGCGGGTATGTTGCGGGATCGCTCAGGATGGCGCTGGGATTGGCGGCGAAGTCGATTTCGAGCGTGGAGCTGAACTCGAAGAATCCGCCTTCGACGGGGTTCCAGATATAGTCGATGCCGCCTTTGAGGGTGTGCTTACCAATGGTTTTGGAGATGTCATCCTTGAACTGCCACTTGCGCTGGTAGGACTGCTGCGGGACGTTGGTGTTTGTTCCGAAGGTGGCGTTGGGGAAAACGACGAGTGGAGCACTGACGTCGCTGGCGATCAGGTTGTTCCAGTATTGGAAGCCGGTGGTGAACTGGTTGACCATGGTGTTGGAGAAGAGCGTGTTCAGCGTGAAGCCGACGAGCTGCAGGTGGTTGTCAGTAAAGTTGCCGTTGGTGAGATCGCCGGTGCCGTTGGACTGATCGTTGAGGCTGTTATTGGCCTGCGACGTATAGCTGATATACGCGGCATTGCGATCATTGATGGTCCAGTCCATGCGGCCGTTGTAGCGGGTTTCGTAGAAAGGCCGGGGAATGACAGCGGCGGGTTGAGCGGCGAGACCGGCCTGCTGAGCCAGCACAAGCTCGGAGTAGGCAAGCGGGTCTTCGACCAGCCCCTGGCTCTCGCGCTCGCGCCATGGAGATTTCTGCGATTCGCGATGAGATCAAACCCAAGGAAAAGAGGGTCGTACACATCCACCTCGACAAAGAACAAGCTGAACGTATCGCACGGTCCTACACGCGGCACCATGAACTCTCGGAAGGCTCGGTCATCGATGGCAAAATCCAGTAGGGACTACAACGAAGTTCTTGGCCTGGCTCGCAGGAGCCTGAGCGGATACGCGCCGCTGATCTATCCGCGCTTCGAAGTCGCTTGGCACCATTCAAAGCTGATCTCGAAGCTGGAAGCTGTCGAACGAGGCGACCTAAAACGCTTGATGGTGTTCATGCCGCCGCGCCACGGCAAGAGCCTGCTTTCGACGCAGATCTTTCCTGCCTGGTACCTCGGCCGCAATCCTGAGCGTTCAATCATCACGGCGACTTACAGCCAGGACCTTTCCGATGACTTCGGGCGGAACGTGCGCAACTTCGTCAATGATCCCTACACGGCCGCTGTTTTCCCTGAGCTGAAGATCTCGGAAGACTCGAACTCCATGAAGCGGTTCACGACCGCCGGCGGCGGCGCGTACTATGCAGTCGGTCGCGGCGCCGCAATTACGGGCCGCGGCGCAAATCTCCTGCTCATAGACGATCCAATCAAAGACATGGAAGAGGCGCGCAGCGAGAACGTCAGGCGCACCCTTCACGACTGGTATTCGAGCGTTGCCTTCACCCGTCTGCAGCCCGGCGGCGCCGTTGTCATCGTCCAGACACGCTGGCACCATGATGACCTGGCAGGCTGGCTGCTCCGAGAGCACCCGGAGGAAAACTGGGAGGTGCTCAACCTGCCAGCGATCGCTGAGGCAGACGGAGACGGCCGCAAGGAAGGCGATGCGCTCTGGCCTGAGCAATATCCCATCAAGATGCTCGAAGGCATCAGGACGGGCGTGGGCGGCGCAACCTGGGCGGCTCTCTATCAGCAGCGGCCCACGGCGGCCGAGGGCGAAGTTTTCAAGCGCGAATGGTGGCAGCGCTATTCAGAGCTTCCGCAGTTCCGTCGCATTGTCCAGAGCTGGGACACCGCCTTTAAGACCGGCTCAGAGAACGACTACAGCGTTTGCACGACATGGGGCGAGACACGGACGGCATACTACCTGCTGCACGCCTGGCGGGCCCGGGTAGAATTCCCGCAACTCAAGCGGCAAGTCGCTGCGCTGGCCGCGGAGTGGAAACCATCTGCGATTCTCGTCGAGGACAAAGCGTCAGGTCAGAGCCTGATTCAGGAGCTCAAGCAGGGAACTCGCTTCCCGATCCTGGCTATCAAGGTCGACAAAGACAAATTGGCGAGGGCGTACTCTGCGAGCCCACTGGTCGAAGCCGGAAAGGTCTTCCTTCCTGCGTCGGCATCGTGGCTTACTGATCTGCTCTATGAGCTTTGCGTCTTTCCGGCCGGCGCGCACGACGATTCCGTCGACTCGGTTACTCAGGCTCTGAACTGGATGGCGCGTCAGGGGTGCGATGGCCTGCTCGACTATTACGCGGATGAGGCTGAGAAGGCCAAGGAAGCGATGAAGCCTCCACCGGCGCCCCCGAAGCCGCGCGTCTGGTCTGAGCAGATTCGCACCATCAGCATGGGCATCCCCGCCTTCGCGGATCCAGGAGAGCTCGATGCTTGGATTGCCTTCCTCGAAGGAATGGGCGATACAGAGCGCTTGGCCTTCGCCAGGACGCAGCGCACAGAATCGGTGAGTGCGACTGTCCAATAAGCTACGCCGGGCATCAGGCAGAGGCTGTGCGACGGTCGCACAGAGCACACTAGCGAACGCGGATGCCCCTCTTCCAGCAAGATCCGCTCCCCTATCGACTCGGCCTGTCCCAAACCCCACGACGTTCATTCCGAGGAAGTCGTGTACCGGGAGGATCGGCTCTGGGTTTTGCGGAGTAGACTTGTCGGCATGGGGAATGAAGACTTGGCACTGATGGACCAAGATGCTCTCTTGGCTGAGAAGGAGAGGCTATTGATTCTCCAGGAAAAGTGTCGTCAGGCGATGTTGCCACTTTCCCGCGGCAAGCACCGCGAAGCGTCTCCGGAATTGGCTGAGCAGAAGAGAGAGTACGATCGCATTTTCGCACGCCTCGGTGTGCTGGAAAAACTGCTGGCGAAGGGTCTGTAATTATCTCATCACCGCCTCCGAGAAAAATAAAGCCGCCCGGAGAGGACGGCTAAATGGGTGAATGGATCGCTTCTTGTCTGGCTCTCAGATGCTGAGGAGTTCTCCCCCGAATCTAAGAATTAAAGGCTGCAGAATCAGCGCGGCCGGAAGCCGATAACGTTCGAGGGTGCAGCAGGGGCAGGCGATGGTTGTGACGTCTGCACGATCAGGGCATCGCGCAATTGCTCCGCGGTTACGCCGCACTGCTCCTGCAACGTGCGCAGCATCTGCCCGATGAGGGCGGCTGGATCGACCGCAGCGGGAGGCTGAGGCGGGGGCGGGGCGTATCGCGTCGGAGGTTGGCTGTAGGCGAACCCACTCTGCCCCTGAATGCCTAGGCCACCGTTGTACCGCTGAGCCATCCGGACCGAGTCGACCTGCGTTTGGTCGGAAATATGCGTGTAGTGGTCAGTCATCTTGGGGGAGATGTGACCGGCTCGCTTCATGATCGTGGGGATCGGTACTCCGGCTTCGGCCAATCGAGTAATTGCAGTATGCCTGCAGTCGTACTGCCGAAACCATGTCAGTTTCGAGGCCTGCCGGGCTTCATACCATGGCTTCTTTAGTCCGGCGACAGTCATCGGGCGATCCGGTAAAACCGTGTGCGACATTTTCAGGGGGAACAGGTAGTGCTGGGGCTGGTAGGAGCCCATTTGTTGTGCGCGATGCATCAAGCACTCAAGCGCCCACATCGCATCTTCTGACGCGATCGGAATCAGACGGTGCCGGTGAGCGTTCTTCGCACCTTCGACGGGGACCGTGATCATTCGCTGCTGTAAATTGATGTCGCACAGCCGAAGGGCCCTGATCTCATTCGTACTCATGCAGGTATCGAAGGCCAAGATGGAGTACCAGTGAACGACGTTCCATCGGGGCGAGCTGCGTGCCACATTTAGCCAGTGCCGCTGCTCTTCCGGTCGAAGTGCTCTCTGGATCTCTGGAATTTCCTCGATCAACGGTTCGTATAGGTGAGCCTGCTCGTCTGTCCAAATTCGAGCCTTCTTCAGAATGCGGACAAGCAAACCGAGCTCCTGGTTGACCTGTTGAGCCTTTACGGGGCATGGCCCAGGCTCCTCGTGAGGACGGCGCCGCCGAATAAACGGTTCAGCCCCCGCAATGCGCAAGCGCTGATACTTGGTGAAATGGTCTAGCCGGATGTCACACAGCCGAGTTTCCGCAAAGAACAGGTTCAAACCCGCGAGTTCATTGCGGTAGCTCAGCTCAGTGTTCTTTCGTATGTACCCTCTGGCGCGTTTGCCACCAACGACCAGCACGCGGGATTCGATCCACAATCTGCCAGCCTCTTCAAACTTCATGTCTGGCGTGATCTGCTGATCTTTTTCGTCGATCCAGCTGAGTCTTCTTCCGGGCGCGATCGTATTGACCGGGGTGATCTGCAGGTGGGCTGGTAAGTCTTGAGATGAAACGTGCGGAATGCTACCGTTCGGTGTAGCCATGTTGCCTCCTATACAGGCGATTTGGTTAGCGTCAGGCCGGTGCTGATAACACCTGTCTGACGCGCATAAATATCACCCCTTGGGGCTAGTCCTGTCAAGAGAGTTCACGATTAAGCACCCGGGTGGATCGATAGGCAGTTCGATCAGACCTAGACATTTGTGCCGAGGCCCGCGGCGCCGCTGCCACGATGGAGGCAGCTTCCTTGCGCGTAAGTTTGTGCCTGTCCCCCGCTTTCCGCCATTTTGAAAGCATTCGGCGATACGCAGGCATCATCTTGCGGTGTGAGTCGTAGTCATCGGGCTTCAACTTCGCCCAGGGTTTCACACACTCGATCAGGGTTCGGGCATAAGACATATGCCGGGCCTCGGTCTTCCCGTCAAAGCCCATGAACCGCGGCGCCAGGATGGGTCCGCGATCAAGCGCACGAAACATGATGAGCACTTCTGAGACCTCGTCCAGGTAGGCCCACTCATCAAAACCGCAGTTTGCACATTTCGCCATGCCGAAATTGTCGCATCATGGGTAGACTTGGGACATGGCAAAGCACAAATTCGTTATTGGACTTTTCGACGAGGCCAAGAATCTGGTTGGAGCGCGGTGTGGTGTGTGTGGGCAGATTACGCTGTACGTGAACGGGGCTGTGCCCCCCGAAAAGCAAACAGAGGAATGCCCGCAGTCGAAAGAAGAATAAGTCGATTCGCCCCGAACCCGGCGAGCGAGTCGCTGTGGGGAATTTTGTGGGGAGTACTGGTGAGGCTGGATTAGTCAGCGTTGGATGCTGAGTCGATAAAACGTCAGTATTTACGCGGTCTTCCTAACCTATACCAATCCAGCCATATATGCCTTGAAGGGATTATGAGTCCCCTGCTCTGACCATTGAGCTACAGGCCCTTCAACATTTGCGCCAGCCGGAATCGACTGTTAAGACGGCAACCGCTGCTGAGGGTTAGACGGCGGGCGATCTCTACGATTGTAAATGCCTCGGGCCACAGCCTGGCTATGTGCCGAGTTCGAAAGGCTGAGGCCTGAACGGCTCGATCCGCTCGTTCCCTAGCTTCCAACGGGCTCGCCCGCGACCGCGACGGCCTCGCTCAGTACGTCATCAGGCGATGACTCACGCTCCGAAAAGGTGAGGAAGAAAAGCAGCAGGACAATACCGGAGCATGCTGCAGAAACCAGCCAGATAGACCGCCACGCATGCATCACGACATTATTCGCTCCGACGGTTGCATAATGATCGACCACTGCTCCCGATAGCCATGAACCCAGGAGCATGCCGGCGCCGTAGGTGATCAGGGTGATCATTCCCTGTGCAGCCGCGCGCAGGGCTGTCGGAGCCTTGCGGTCAACGTAGATCTGTCCGGTGACGAAGAAGAAGTCATAGCAGATGCCGTGCAGGACGATTCCCGTCCAGAGCATCCACATATTCGCGCCGCCGTTGCCCAAGGCGAACAGCACGTAGCGGATTGTCCACGCCGACATGCCGGCAATCAGCATGTACTTCACTCCCAGCCGTCGAAAGAACCAGGGGATGAGCAGCATGCAGAACAACTCCGACATCTGGCCGCCGGTCATCTTTCCAGCAGCGTTGTGAATCCCGATCTCGTTGAGAAACAGGTTGGTGAACGCATAGTAGAACTGCAGCGGCACGCAGATGAGAAAAGATGCCGCCGCGAAGATCAGAAACGAGCGATCACGAAACAAGTCAAAGGCTTCAACCGGAAAGAGGTCGGCAATGTGAAAGCTCTTCGAGGTAGCGAGCGGAGGCGTGTCCGGCAGAGTGAGGCAATAGATCGCCATAACCAGCGAAGATGCAGCCGCAACCTGCATGGCAAGGTGCGAGGCCTCCAGACGAAGGCCGCCGATCAGCAGGCCAGCCAAGATCCATCCACCGGTGCCCAGCACGCGGATCGGGCCGAATTCCTGCTTCGGATCGCGCATCTGCCGGAAGGCCAGCGAATTGGTCAGGGAAAGAGTCGGCATGTAGCAGCATGCGTAAAGAAGCACCAGCCAATAAAGAGGCGTGAACGACGCGCGCGTGGATGCAAGCCAGAGCAGTACGGCTCCCAGCAAGTGAAGCGCGGCAAGAACCTTCTGGGTGGGAAAGAAGCGGTCGGCGATCCATCCGGCGAGAAAGGGCGACACGATGGCGCCGACTGCGGTGGTTCCGGCAACCAGGCCGATCTCCGCGCCCGAAAAGCGTAGTGTCTCCCCCAACCATGTTCCGAGCGTGACGTACCAGGCACTCCAGATGAAATATTCGAGAAACATCATCAGGGCAAGGCGCGATTTCATTTGCAGGGTCATATGTTCTCTTATCGTGAGGTCTCTTGGGGCTCAACAATCCTTATGGCAACGCAAAGGCAATGTACTTTCCGCCCGAAGGCCATTTGGGATCGCGGCCGCCGCCAGCGGCGATCACAACGAATTGCTTCCCATCGATCATGTAGGTCACTGGAGTAGCCACGCCTGCAAAGGGTAACAGAGCCTCCCAAAGCAGCTTGCCGGTGCGGCTGTCGTAGGCATGAAATTTCCGGTCATAGACGGTGGCTCCGATAAAGACGAGGCCGCCCGCCGTGACAATCGGGCCGCCATAGTTCTCCGAACCCGTGGTCCTCATCCCTTCAGCCGCCAGCGCCGGGTACTCGCCGAATGGAATCTTCCACAGGTACTTTCCGTTGTTCAGGTCGATGGCGTTCAACGTTCCCCAGGGTGGACTGATGGCCGGATAGCCGTCGGGATCGAGAAACTTGCGATAGCCGGTAAAACGATACTTCAGTGAGTCTTCAGTTTTTACAGTCGTCAAATTGATGTTGCTGTCTGTAGCTCCGAGATAGCGGATCAGAGCCGCGAGCTCTTCGCCATCAAGCTTCGGAAATCCGGGCATGCGCCCTTTACCGGTATGGATCAATCCCACAATCTGCTCGGGCTGCATCCGCTTTCCAACTTCCCTGAGCGCTGGAAATGCAGGCGAAATGCCTTCCAGCCGATCACCGTGGCAGATCGCGCAATGATCCGCATAGCTCTTCGCTCCAAGTGGATCGGCGTTGTCTTGTGCAGCAGCCGTCATCTCACGCTTGTCGGCGGAAGCATTACCAGCGGCTTCCGGCCCCTGGTTAGGCGTGGACTCGCTGGTCTTCAGATACAGCACAAGCGCCGACATGGCCTTGTCGTCGAGTATGGGGAAGGAAGGCATTCTTCCTTTGCCAGAGCGAATCAGGCTGGCCAGATTCTCATCGGTGAGCCGCTCGCCAACGCCAACCAGCGAAGGAAACGCCGGCGGAGAGCCCTCGCGATGATCGCCGTGACAACCCGCGCAGAGATTCTGATAGGTCGCCTCACCGGGGCTGGCCCCGGGCTTGTTCTCTGTCAGTCCCCCTGTCCATGCCATCTCGTTTTCGTTGACATAGATCACGCCGGTCCTGATGTCGACCGCTGAACCGCCCCACTCGGCCCCTCCATCGAAGCCGGGAAAGACGATGGTCTGCTTGTCTACGCTTAGGGGAACGAATTGCCCCGCGCTGCGAAAGCTTCTGAATCTCTTCAGAGCAAATTCGTGCGCTTCGGGGGTGCGCTTTGTCAGCATGTCCTCGGTCAGGATCTGGCGTCCGAATGGTTCCGGCAACTGCGGCTTTGGCTGTGTCGGGGACGCTTGTTCGCCCGGCACGTCGCTGGCAGGATAGGGGTGCTCAACAATCGGAAACAGCGGCTCGCCGTCGGTCCGGTCGAACAGGTAGACATAGCCCTGCTTCGTTGTCTGCGCCACCGCGTCAATTCGCTGGCCGTTATGCACGACCGTGAGCAGCGAAGGCGGCGAGGGGAAGTCACGGTCCCAGATGTCGTGATGCACACCCTGAAAATGCCAGATGCGCTTTCCGGTTGCGGCATCCAGCGCCAGCAAAGTATCGGCGAAAAGGTCATTGCCAATGCGGTCTGCACCATAAAAGTCAGAAACTGCCGAGCCGGTAGGCACATAGACAATGCCGCGCTTGTCATCGATCGTCATGCCCGCCCAATTGTTGGCCGCCCCGGATTTGAGCCATGCATCTTTGGGCCATGTGTTGTAACCAAACTCGCCCGGATGTGGAATCGTGTGAAAGCTCCAGCGCAGCGAACCTGTGTGGACATCGAAAGCGCGCACATCGCCCGGTGGAGCGGGATGCGTCTCGGGGTTTCTTCCACCCAAAATAATGAAGTCTTTGTAGACAACACCGGGCGTGGTGAGCGCGATCGACTGAACCTTGTAGTCTCCGCGAAGCCCCTTACGCAGATCGATCCGCCCGTTCTCGCCGAAGGTCGTTATCGGCTTCCCTGTCGTGGGATCGAGGGCATAGAGAAAATTCATCACGCCGGCAAAGAGGCGGCTCTGGGAGCCATCAGTCCACCAGCTCAGCCCCCGATCCGGCTGCGTGCCTTTGATACCAGAGTCGAAGGTCCAGAGAAGTTTGCCGGTCGCAGCATCGAGCGCGATCACTTTTTGAGTTGGAGTGAGGGCATAGAGAACGCGACCAGCCACCAACGGGCTGGTTTGCAGACCGCCCTGTTCTCCGGTATCGAACGCCCATGCAACCTTCAGCCTGCTTACGTTGCTGCGGTTGATCTGCGTGAGAGGAGAATAGTGGTCGTTGGCGAGTTGGCCGCCGTACACCGGCCAATCTTTTGATGGTGGTTTTGCGGTGGCCTCGTCAATCGACGACGTCGACTCGGCCGCTTCCGCGGCCCGCACGCGAAAGCGCACCACACCATGGAAGGCAAAGCAAATTGGCAGAACCACCCAGATCGCCAGAAGTCTCTTCTTTATGCAGCCCACAAGCCGTTTCCCTGCTCACCCAGTCGATCAGCCTTGAGTGAGGGATGTCTCTTCGTTGAAAGATCCGATGATTCAATCTACAGAAGACTTGTCCGATTTATACACACTACTCTCGGTTTTGCAGTGCGCAGTTTCAGTGGCTGGCGGAAAATTCGATGCCATCCGCCCTCGGATCAAGGGCCGCAAACGACGGCACGTTTGGGCGGAGCTGAGGTCCAGGCTCCTCTCGCCCCGACTCGTTACCTCTTAATTGTTAACAATTTCGAGTAGATCGCCGCGCTCGATCCGGCAGGCTTCAATCTGCCCGGCCGGTAATTCGAGAACGCTGGAGATTTTGAAGCTGACGCTGGTCATGCGAAAGGGACGTAGACGGCGCCAGACCTTCACAACGCGCATGGCTTTGTCCAACGCGACAACGTCGATTGGGAACATCATCCCTATGGTGTGAACGCCCGATGAGGGACGAATCAGCAGCCCGCAGCCGGGCTCAAGATGGGTCTTCCCGAGAAGGCCGAACAATCGTGACAGGAACGAATCCGCGGGAACGATTCGTGTGCCGATGGTTACGGCCTTCCCAGTGTTTCTAACGGTTAGATGCTTCATTTCACTCGCAGCCGGCCTCAGTTGGAAGGGTGGGTAAGCACTTCGAGGACGAGCGCAGCCACCGCGCCGGCAACAACGACAACGAGCATGATCGATTCCGTCATTGCATCCTCCTTTGCAGGTCAGAACGGAAGTACGGGATGCGGCCGAAGCCGCATCTCAGGCAGTCTTCTTGCGGCGAAATACAATGATGCCAACCACTACGACGGCTAACGCAGCGGCAACCACTCGCACGATAATCATTGCGTCCATGGATCGATCTCCTTTCCCGGTCAAGCCGAGGGTCGTTCAGAACTGTTTGTGCAGAAGGCGGAAAGACTAGGTCGTCTTCTTGTTTCTGCGGAATGCGATCACGCTTACGGCCAGCACGGCGAGCGCACCTGCGACGATACGGATAATCACGCTTGCTCCCATCTTCGTTCTCCTTTCCGGCGCAGCCGAGACAACTGCGCACCATCATTCGTTCCCGTTGAAGTTACAAATCAGTGACTCAGCGTTCGCATAAGCTGAAGAATCGCCGGCCCAATCAACACAATGAAAATGCAAGGAAAGATAAACAGCACCAGTGGGAACAAAATCTTGATCTTCGTTTTGGCGGCGGCCTCTTCGGCACGTTGCCGCCGCCGCGTACGAATCTCTTCCGCAAAGCGGCTCAGCGCGCGCACGATCGGCGTGCCGAACCGGTCTGTCTGCGTCAGCATCGTTACCAGACCGGCGAACTCCGGCAGTTTGGTGCGATCGGCAAGGCTTTGCCACGCATCGATGCGTGGCTTGCCGGCGCGCTGCTCGAGATTGATCTGCATGAATTCCTCGTGCAGATCAGGATGACTGACGGCGATTTCCTGACCGATGCGCAACAGTGCCTGATCGAGCCCCAGGCCGGCGTCCACGCAGATCACAAGAAGGTCGATCGCGTCGGGAATGCTCTTCTGGATGCGCTTCTGACGACGCTTGACCAGGCGCGTGAGCCAGATATCCGGCAGGAGATAGCCCACTCCGCCAAAGACAAGGCACCAGGTAAAGCTATTACTCGGCATGAAGCTACCGGCTGCGATGCCGGTGAGCGGCACGAGGAAGCGAGCGGTCAGGTAGCCATCCATCCTGTTACCGCCGCGGAGCCCCGCGCTGAGAAACTTCTGCTTCAGCTTGTCGTCTCCGGTAAAGCCGATACGGGCGTGGAAGGCGCGTGCGATGGCAAGGATCTTCTCCTTGACGCGTTCCTTGTCGCTGATCTTTCTCTGATCAGGACGGTCGCTCTTGATGACGTCGAGAATGCGTCGCTCATGGCGCGCGGGACGCAGGAAGAGTGGCGCGAGCAACAGCGCGAGCACGAAGGCAACTGTCACGGCGAGCGCAATGTAGAAGATAAGGTCCATGTCTCTTGCCTAAACATCAACTCCGTTGACAATCTGGCGAATGATGACCGCGCCCAGGACGATCAGACCCAGCCCCACGTAAATGAGTTTCTGGCCAAGCGGGTCGGTGAGCAGGATGCTGGAGTAACCGGGATTAATGATGTTGATCACCACCATCAGCCCGACCGGCATCAGGCTGAGAATCCAGCCCGTCATTCTGCCTTGCGCTGTCTGAATCCTGATGTCGCCCTGGATCCGCTGCCGTTCACGGATGAGGAATACCGTGCGGTCCATAACTTCGACCAGGTTTCCGCCGGTTTCACGCTGGACAATGATGGCCGTCACCAGAACGCGAAGATCAGGCGACGGTACGCGCTCCAGCATTTGCAGGAGGGCGTCGCGCAGCGGCAAACCGAAGTTCTGCTGCCGGAAGACCTCACGAAATTCGACTGCGGTTGCTTCGGGTGCGGAATCGGCAACCATTTCGATTGCGCCTGACATGGCGTGTCCCGCACGGAGCGCGCGCGCCATCGTGTCGATGGAGCTGGGCAACTCAGTCTCGAACGCGCGCAGCTTGCGCGAGCGCTTCCACGCGATCCGTATCCACGGCAGGCTTCCCAGGATGCACGCCGCGCCGATCTCCGCGAACAGCACAGGAAGAGCGATCAGCGCGAGCAAAAGGCCGATAACAGCGAACGCCAGGATCTGCATCACGACACCGGACGCCGTGCTCTTCACGCCTGATTGCGCAACATACTTCTGCAGCTTCCTGCCCATCGCATATTTCTCAAAGGAATCATCGACCCAGCTGAACCGACTGGAGGAACCCTGCCGCAGCAGATTCGTAGCCTCTTGTCCCGCATCCTCGAGCCGAGCAGTTCCCGTCTGGATCAGAGCGAGCCTCTGCTCTATACGCTTGTCGTGCTGGGTGGGGCCGGCGGCCAACAGCACAGCGCCGAAGGAGACGACCAGAATCGCGACAAATCCGGAAATGAGCAAAATCATGTCGTCACACTTCCATCGAGTGGTCCATCAAGCCTGCTGGTACTGGAATCCCCGCGCCTTTCAGCCGTTCGCTGAACTTGGGCATGATGCCGGTTGCGCGGAATCTTCCCTTTACCTTGCCGTTTGCGCCCAGGCCATCCTTCTCGAAGACAAACAGGTCCTGCATGCTGATGACGTCACTGTAATTGCCGGTCAACTCGGAGATATGCGTGATGCGGCGGCTGCCGTCACTCATACGAGCCGCCTGCACGATGATGTGAATCGCGGACGAGATCTGCAGCCGGATGGCCTTCTCCGGCAAGCGGATGTCGCCCATCATGCACATGGTTTCGAGGCGCGCAATGCCATCACGGGGAGTGTTGGCGTGGATCGTCGTGATCGAGCCGTCGTGGCCGGTGTTCATGGCCTGCAGCATGTCGAGGGCTTCTTCGCCGCGCACCTCGCCCAGCACAATGCGGTCGGGGCGCATACGCAGAGCGTTAATTACGAGTTCGCGCTGTCGTATCGCTCCGCGTCCTTCCACGTTGGGAGGTCGCGTCTCCAGCCGGACAACATGCTCCTGCCGCAGTTGCAGTTCGGCGGAATCTTCGATGGTGACAATTCTTTCCTTCTCGGAGATGAAGCTCGAAAGCATGTTGAGCA
>Ga0335074_10003295_pt1 | contig 21983 bp, 16 predicted proteins | sample Lox_Sample_23_FD_206715 | JGI IMG/M metagenome (GOLD analysis project Ga0335074, IMG submission 206715) | Soil microbial communities from Loxahatchee National Wildlife Refuge, Florida, United States - Lox_Sample_2.3 | ecosystem: Environmental > Terrestrial > Soil > Wetlands | place: USA...
GCGGCGGCCCGACGAACAGCCAGTCCTCGCCGTGCCGCTCGGCCAGGTGGGCCAGGCCAGCCTCAATGGACCGGTACAGGTGCCCGACGGTAGCGAAGTCCTGGCTGCGGGGCACGATGTCGGCCTCGCTGAGCTGGGGCTGGGCCCGGCCGATAGCACGCAGGCCCTCCGCGTCAGCCAGGTCCATCCCCTCGGGGCGCTCCAGGAACATGAAGTGCCTCAGCGCCTCCTCCCCGAACGGCAGCAAGGCCAGCTGGACGCCGGCTGGGTAATAATTGGCCGGCTGTGGAAGGTTGGGCCGGGTCAGGTGGGGCGCGGCGCCGATGGCCGACAGCAGATTGTGCACCAGAGCCAGGTGGAGCATCTCCTGCGTGGCCACGTGGGCGATGCGCGACCGCCAGCGCTGCACCGCGGCTAGCTGGTCGCCGGCCAGCCCGTCGCCCTGCTTCAGAGAGAACGCGGCGTACAGGTACTGGCACATGATGCCGTGCTCAAGCTCGGCTGCCTCGCACAGCATGTAGACGAGCGCCTCGCGGTGCTCGATGACAAACGGAGCCTCCGGCGAAGCCTTCCCGCCCCTGGTCGCAATCAGCTGGGCCAGCCGCCCCTGTCCGGCCGGCGGCTGGCCAGCCGTGCTGTTGTCTGTCATGTCCTCGCCATCCTGCCAAGACCTGCTCTGATGTCTGGACCGCCTGCCAACGGGAAGCTCGCGCCCGGCTCTGATTACAGTCTTACACAGCGCTTATGTCGTTGCCGCCCAGGTCACCGGAACCGCCGTAGCGCCCGGTGCCGCCAGCTAAGCAGCAGCGCCGGTTCGGCGGTTGCCCCGGCCCTCATGGCTGTGTGGCACCTGGAGCCGCCGTCCTTTTCGCTGCACAATGAGAGCAGAGAACTGGGTCTGGCGCCGTGTGACGGAAAGCGTGGTTTCTGATGCCTTTTGTGACCGCTTCCGCGCCGGCAGGCGGCGGGTCGTTGTTCATCTGGTTCTGGATCCTTATCGGTGTCGTTGTTGTCATCGGCGTCATCGTTCTGGCGCTGGTCAGACGTCGTGTCGGCCGGTATGTCGGGCGCGGCTCCGTCGTCGTCGGCGGCTGGCTTTCCGGTGCCATCGACGTCAGCGAGAAGGGATCAGCTCTCCACCAGGAGATAAGCGCAGCGCTGCAGCCGGACGGGCTCGCCGCCGGGGACCGCTGGCCCGATATTCAGCGCCGCTTCGGTGACCTTGCCCGGGAACTGGACGAACTGCAAGCGACTGCCGCGGAATCGGAAGACCGGGAGCGGGTTACCGACGCGCTCGGGATTCTGCAGTCGCTGCGCTCAGCCATCGACGGCCAGATCGCTGCGGGTGGGGCCGACGCAGGCCAAGCCCAGACCATCCAGGCCAGGCTGGATGCGTTCGAGCTGTCGTTGCGCAGGCTCCGATCCCGCCAGCCGCACCTTTGGTGAGAGCCGTACCTGCCAGCGCCGCCCTGGCTGCCAGAATCCCCCGCCGACATCAGCAACCGCACCTAAGGAAAGCGCCCCACCATGAGCACAAGCGAAGCCTGGCGCGAGCCAGTGACCCTCCAGCCGATCGGGGTCGTCCGCGACGGGCGCACCACGAGCGACGACGACTACTGGGGTGGCTCCGTCTCAACCATCGAATTGGACACTGACCGTTTCGGCCCGGATGCGCTTGCCGCCTTGGACGCGTTCTCTCACGTCATCGTCGTCTTCCATTTCCACCTGCTGGAGGAAGCCGCAGCGGAACGTGGCGGGCGCCACCCCAGGGGCCGCGAGGACTGGCCGGTTGTCGGCATCTTCGCTCAGCGCGCGAAGCGCCGCCCCAACCGGATAGGCGTGACAACCTGCCGCGTAGTCAGCGTCAACGACACCCGCCTCACAGTCGAGGGCCTCGACGCGATGGCGGGCACCCCCGTACTCGACATCAAGCCTTACATGGCGGAGTTCGAACCCGCGGGCGAGGTGTCCCAGCCCGCGTGGTCACACGAGCTCATGACGGAGTACTTCGCTGAGATTCCCGAGGCGCAATAACCGGAATCACCGTCGGCTGGGTCAGCCGCGACCTCGCAAAGCTCGTACGATCGTACTAGTATCTCGGCATGGCTGACGATGGTCTGCTGGTGGCCGATGATCGCGGGCACGGCGTGTGGCTGCTGCGGCTCAATCGGCCGGAGGTTCGCAACGCGCTGTCAGTCGAGCTGCGGGACCGGTTGAGCGAGGCGGTCGATGTGCTGAGCGCTCGCCCTGACGTCGGGGCGCTCGTGCTGACCGGGACCGGATCTGTCTTCTGCGCGGGCTTCGATCTCGCGGAGTTCGGTGCGGCGGCGCAGGACCCGCGGGCCCATGCGCGGCTGTGGGCCTCCAGCGACCGTTTTCATCACACTCTCCTGCGCTGCGCCGTGCCGTTGCTGTGCGCGCTGAACGGTCCGGCGCTGGCCGGCGGTTTCGATCTGGCGACGCTGTGCGACCTTCGGATCGCGCAACCCGGCGTCTGGTTCGCGCGGCCGGAGGTTGCCTCGGCCGAGCCGCTGTTCGCAACGTTGCGGGAACTCGTCGGCGGGAGCCTCGCCCGCGACCTGTGCTTCACCGAACGCCGGATCGAGGCCGACGAGGCGCTGCGGGTCGGGTTGGTCAACCGGCTCGCCGACGCGGGCGAGGCGGTGAACGCCGCGCTCGAGCTCGCGCGGGAGATCGCGGCCCGGCCACGCGACGCCGTACGCGCGACGAAGGCGAAGATCGTTACGACCGCCGGGCTCGCGGCCCGGCCCACCCTTGCCCTGTGACCGCCGACGGGCGGCGGCGAGATACCCGGGAGCGACTGGTCCGGGCCGCTACCGGGCTGTTCCGGCGGCGCGGGGTCAGCGGCACCGGCCTGGCCGTGATCTGTGCCCGGGCGGGTGTGACCAAGGGTGTGTTCATGCACCACTTCCCCGGCGGCAAGGAGGAGCTCGCGGTGGCCGTCATCGCCCGCAACGGCGAGGACGTCCGCCGGGCGCTCACCGACCCAGGCCCCGCCCGGGCACTTACGATGGCCGCCGCTGTCGAGACCTACTTCGCCTCCTACGCCGGCCTGCTCCGGGCCAAGGGGACCGACTTCGGGTGCCCGGTCGCCGCCGGAGTCGTCGACGCCTCGGAGAGTTCCCCCGCCGTCAGGCAGGCCACCCAATTCGCTTTCGACGGCTGGCGGGCGGCCCTGCGGGCGCTGCCCGGATCACCCAGCTCGATACCCGTGGATGAACTTGTCGTCGCCGCGCTCGAGGGCGGCATTCTCCTCGCCCGCGCCGGCCAGGATCCAGGCGTCCTGGAACGGATAGGACATGCGCTTGCCGGCCTTATCGACGCCGACGCCCGGACGAGCGAGTTATGGTCCACGACACGTGATGCCTCCTGGGCAAACGGCGAGACCTAGGAGATCGGACCGAGATATTTCTGCGCCATCTCCGAATACGGGATCTCGGTGAAGCTGGCGGGCGGCGTCACGGTGAGCTGGGCCAGGTTCTGCGGGGTGGGAGAGAGCCAGCTCACCTGGTTGACAATTGCCCGCCACGAGACCTTGCCCCCGGTTGCGGATGGCCCGGACCCGCCCTGGAGATCGGGCACGAAGTGCTCGGTCTGCACCACCAGGTAGGTGCTGGCATCGAGCCAGATCGAGCTCGGCGGGAACTGGAGCGGAGCGCCTGGCTTATTTACGGGGTTGACGCGGATCAGGATGGTGTCACGGCCGTTCAGGCTCTGATGGCCGACCACCGTGATAATGCCCGCTTCCAGCGCCTGCTGGAAGGCCACTGCCGGGTTCGAGTTCCCTTGCAGCGGAAGGAAGGAAGACAGGGTTACCTGGGAACCGGCGTCCAGGCTGCTCGTAGTGAAGGTGGAGTAGACGTCGCTCTGGTAGTCGATGTCCGTCTCGGTGTAAGCGCCGCCGCCTACTGTCGTCGTGATCTCGTAATAGGGCTGTCCCGCTGAGTCACGCAACGCACTCACGATCCGCTGCTGCTGGGTCGCCACGTCGGTGTAGATGATCCCGTCGCCTTGATCCACGCTGATCATGCGGTATGAGTTCACTTGTGCGGCCGCGGCCTGGCCGAGCACGTAGGCGGCGGTCTGCACCCGCGGGGCAGCGGTCGGCCGGGGCGAGGCCACATGGCCCGATGGCCGGGGCGCTGCGGCGATGACAGTGGCGATAACAATGCCCGTGGCCGCCACCGCCGCTGTCACGCCAGCCCCGCTGACCAGCCGGATTCGCCTTCTCCGAGCGCGATCACGGCTGACCGCTTTGTCCAGCAGGCTGCCCGGCATGCGGATGTCACACACGCATGCGCTCATGACGGCCTGCAGGGTGGTTCCTGCGTCCCCGTCGCTGGCACCGGCGTGGTACCTGGTCATAGTTCCGCTTCCTTCCTCGGCAGTTCCGGTGTGAATTCCATATCGGGGCCGATGGCCGCCCGGAGCGCTCGCAAGCCGCGTCCGGAGGCCGCTTTCACCGCGCTGACCGAACAGCCGAGCGCCGCGGCCGTTTCGGCCTCGCTGAGTTGCTCCCAGTAGCGGGCCACGACCGCCGCTCGCTGGCGGGGCGTCAGCAGCTCAAGCGCGTTCATCAAGACCAGACGAAGGTCCAGCTGGGAAGCGTGATCGGCGACCGTGGCTGTCGCCGGGAGGCCGAGCACCTCCGGCTGGCGCGCCTGCCTGCGGAAGCCGTCGACGGCACGGTTGTACATGATGCGCCGCAGATAACCTTCGGGGTCCCCGTCCACCTTGTGCCACTTGCGGAGCAGCCGCTCCAGGGCCTCCTGGAGCAGGTCCTCGCCGGCTTCCCGTCCCGGCGCGAGCAACACCGCGGTGCGGAGTAACGCGTCGCCACGAGCGCCGAGAAATGCCGCCAGGCTGTCATAACAACCGTTTCTTGGCATCAGGCATCCTCCTTCCCGATACAAGTACGCTGCGCGGAGCCCGGAAGTCGCTCGCGCCCGGAAACCTGGGACAAGAGGGCCAGGTGCGCCGCCGCGCCTGGCCCGTCATGGTGAAGCGCGGCGTCGCCGGGTGTACCGGAGGCAGGCCCGGCGCCAGAGCCCGTCACGACTGCCGCCTCGCTGGCAAACGCGGGCCAGCCGTAGCTGGACAGCCCGCAGGCTTGCCGCAAGTTCGCGGCAAGTCGGCCACCAGTTCGGCCACCCACACTCGGGATGTGACACGCCACGGCCGTTCCCAGGTAATGGCCAGAAAAAGGGCGGCACCGACACCCCGATAAGGGAGGCCACCAATGACTGGAAAACAGGAATGGGTTACCTACAGCGGCAGCGCCGAGGTCGTGCTGGCCGTTGTCCTGGTAGTGGCGGCCGCGGCTGTTGCCTACGCCGGGATCAGGCTGCGGCTGCCCGCCCGGCTGCCAAGGCCCGGCCGGACAGCAAAGATCCTGGTGCTCGCGGGCTGGGTGGCCGCTATGGCGGCGTTGCTGGTGTCGGTAGCGGTATACGAGGTGCAGGCTTCCCAGGCGGGCTTCCAGCCCACCTCACGTTCAAATCCCATAACGTCTGTCACGCTGACCGGCGTAGGGGTTCTGTTCGTGCTCATCGCCTTTGTGGTCAAAGCGAGAGGCTGGCGCATCGCTCTGGGCAGCGCCGTGGTCGGCGCCGTAGCCGCACCGTGGATCTTCGAGGTCCCGTTCGACCTCGTCATCATGCCCAGGACCTATCCCGTCATCGACCCTGGGCTGTACCGGCTGCTGCTCTTCGGGACGCTGATTCTGACCGGCATCACGACGATCGCCTTGCTGTGGCTGTCACCGGCCGTGCGGGTGCAACGGGCGACACTGTGGTGCCTGGCGGGAATGCTGGCGGTCTTCGCCGTCTGGAGCCTGTTCGGCTTCGCCTATCCGTCAGCTCCCGGCCCGGTCACGATGAACGCGCTGTCCAAGATCCTGGCTCTCGTTACTGCCCTGACCCTGTTCGTGCCGCAGCGAGCCCAGGCCGGGACACCGCAGCCAGCGGCAGCCGCCAGCGCGCGAGCCGGTGTCAGGTAAACACAGCACCGCCTGTCAGGAGGAAACCATGGATCTAGCCACTGCCCCGATGGGCAGAGAAGGCACCGCGGGCCGCCCCGGCTGGCCGGCGCGGGCCGCGGACGGGCTGGCGGTAGAGATCGCGCATCTTCGTAAGTCCTACGGGACTCTGGTCGCGGTTGACGACGTCTCGTTCTCGATGCCCGAGGGAGAGATCTTCGGCATTCTCGGCCCGAATGGGGCCGGAAAGACCACGACCGTCGAGTGCGCGGTCGGGCTGCGGTCGCCGGACTCGGGGACGATCCGGCTGATGGGCCTCGATCCGCAGGCCCGGCGTGACGCCTGGGAGCTGATCGAGGGCGTCCGCGACCGCGGCGTGACGATCGTGCTGGTGACCCACTTCATGGAGGAAGCCGAGCGGCTGTGCGACCGGGTGGCGCTGATCGACGGCGGGCACATCGTCGCGCTGGATGCCCCGGACCGCTTGGCCGCCCAGGCCCAGAGCGGCAAGACCATGCGGTTGCTGCCATCGGCGCCAGTCGACGACGTGCTGCTGCAGCGGCTTCCCGAGGTGACGCGCGTCGAGCACGAGGGCCAGCAGGTAATCGTGACCGGGACCGGAGAACTCGTCAGCGCGGTGATCCTGGCCCTGCACGCGGCCGGCATCGAGGCACGGGACGTGCAGGTCACCGCGTCGTCGCTGGAGGACGCGTTCGTCCGGCTCACCGGCAGGCATATGCGCCAGGACGGAGAACAGTCATGATCGCAGCCCTGATCGCGCGGCCCAGAGCGCCGCGCGCCGCGTTCGGCCAGATCGTGCGCAACCAGGCCCGGCTGACCTGGCGTCAGCCGGCCGGGCTGATCGCCGGCATCGGGATTTCCCTGGGACTGCTGATCCTGTTCGGCGAGCTGCCGATGTTCCGGCAGTCCTCGGGGAGCCTGGGGGGCCTGTCCCAGTTCGATGCGTACATCCCGATCCTGATCGCGCTCGCGATCGGCACCATCGCGCTGTTCTATCTCCCCGGACCGCTGGTCCTCTACCGCGAGCAGGGCATCCTGCGCCGGCTGTCGACCACGCCGGTGCCGGCGTCCTGGGTGCTGGCTTCGCAGATGGTCGTCCAGGCCTGCATCATGGCGGTCACCGTGCTCCTGGTCCTGTTCGTGAGCACGGTGTTCTACGGGGCCAGCGCGCCGAGAAACCCCGGCGGGCTGATCCTGGCGGTGCTCCTGTCGATCGCCGCGATGTTCACGCTCGGCCTGTCGATCGCGGCGGTGGCTCGTACCGCGTCAGCCGCGCGCGGCTTCATGGCCGCGGTGTACTACCCGCTCATGTTCTTCGCCGGATTGTGGCACCCGATTCCGCTCATGCCGGGCTGGCTCCAGGACATCAGCCACTTCACCCCGCTCGGTGCGGCAGTGCAGGCGATGCAGTACCCGATAAATGTGGGCTTCCCCCCGGCGTCCCCGCTGCTGGTCCTCGCCGCCTATGCCCTGGTCTTCGGCTACCTGGGCAAGCACTTCTTCCAGTGGCAGTAGGCCACCAGACGTTCACGCGACCCTTTGACGAAAACGAAAGGAAAACCATGTCTACTGTCACCCTTCCCCGGGCGGATCTGACCACCGAAGAAGTGGTCACAGTGCTGCGCAACGGCCTGGGAGAGAACTACAACGTGCTGCCCGGAATGGTCATGGGCCGGACGACCCTCCAGTATCCGCGGAAGGGCCGGCCGAACACGATAGTGGTCGGCACCGGCGAGAACCGGATCGCCAAGGCTCAGGTGACGATCACCACCCGAGGAGGGCAGACCGAGCTGCGGATCAGCCCCGGTGGGGTCACCTGGGACCTGCTATTCAACACTCTCGGCGTCGGCCGCAAAGTCCGCAGGGTGCTGACCCGCTCGCCGGGCTGGTCAGCGCGCTAGGCGCGTCGTTGCAATCCGTCCGCGACGGCGGTTCGCCAGACTGCTTGCATCGCGCACGTACCTGATGGGACCCCGTCACGGTGTGACCTGGTCCATGGTGATGTCGTAGACAGTGGCGAGAAGCCGGCCCGCGAGGTACACCGCGCTGCGCAGGTCAATGTCGCTGACGACAGAGGCTCCGCCCTGGCTGGATGCCGCCAGGACGGCCTGGTCCAGATCAGCCATCTGGCTTGCGAAGACGCTCCGCCAGCGGCTCAGACGCTGGGCTGGCGCCTCGTCCGCTATCGGGGCGGCAGTCTGCAGCCGGGCTGCCACGTCCGCAGGCCACCGTTCTTCTGGTGTTCCGGCCAGCCCGGCCAACTCGCGCAGCACTTCGGCGCGCTGCAGCAGGCGCTGCCAGTCCGCGTCCTTCTCGGCCGGACTGGCATAGGACCTGACAAGATCAGGCGGCGTCAGCGTCACGGAACCTCTCCTCAGCCGCATCAAAGCCGCCCACATCCACGTGGACGAGGGCGAACGCGGTATACACGTCAACCTGCCCGGCGCGGCCGGCCCTGGAAGTCTCCGCGTCGGCCGGATCGAGCAACTCAGCGAGAGTGATAGCAGCCGCCTGACCGTCGGGGAAGACCGCGCGCAGCTCCAGCTCGCCGCCCATGGCCTGCACATAGCTGCGCAAGGTCGACAGGTAAAGGTCAGCCTGGTTCTCTACCCGGCTAACCTGGGCCTGGCTCACACCCAGGACTGCGGCCAGCTGGACCTGAGTCAGCCGACGCGCGTTCCGCAGCTGACCCAAGGTCCGCCGGTAGTCCTCCTCCCGGCGGTCAAGCTCCTCCCGGGCCTCCGCCGCCGCCTGGGCGACCTGCGGATCGGCAAGGCGCGCCGTCCGGTCGGCAGACCACGAACGATGTCCGGTCATGGCAGCAGTCCCTCCTCGCGAAGCTCGCCAAGGTAAAGGTCATACAAGCGGTCAGCCTCCGGCACAGCCGCGCAGTACCAGGCGTTCCACATCGCGTCCTGGCTCTTATCGCCGCCTAATAGCAAGATCGCCATGCGGCGAGGGTCGAAGCAGAACAACACCCGCAGCGCCTTGCTTCCCGGCCGGAACCAGCAGCTCTTTCATGTTGTGATGGCGAGAGGTCACGATCTCCCCGACGTAAGGACGGCGCAGCAGAGGCCCCTTCTCCGCGAGCATGTCGATCACGGCATCCAGCATCGCCCTCGCCTCAGAGTCAGAGCGCTCTAGCGCGTCGGCCCATGCGAAGAACTCATCGGTAGCCTCGACCTCCCAGTCCACGATCAGACACTATACGATAAGACGTATACACGCTCATGGTAATATCACCAGGTAGTTGGCTTGCCGCTAGAGATCGGATCCAGAGCTAGGCCAGGTTCGGGGCAAACGGCGGACCATGCTCAGCAGGCCTGGACTTGGCGATCTTCTTGATCTCCCGCCACTGAACCGGCGTGAACCGCGCGGTCAGCAGCAGCCGACTGCCCTCGTCATCATCGATCTCACGCACGCGCACACGACCGGCCACCCGTCCAGTCTGAAGGACCAGCCACTCGCCGGAGCACGAGCTGAACCTCGGCCAACGCCATCACATGCGACAGCCGTCGGCATCGTTCTGAAAATACTGAAACTACTGGTCAAACTGCTGGTCTTTCTGTCTGGCCCGTGACGCCGCGTTCCCTCATCGTCGTTAGGCGAATCCAACGCATGCCGGGCGTGGAGTGTGCCATGCCCGAATTAATGGAATACGAGAGGTTCTGTTCATGGGAGAACGTGCATGAGCCTGGCCGGACGCCAGGCCAGGGCGGTGCTTGCCGCTGCCCTGGGACTTGGGATAACAGGGGTTACCGGTGGCCTGGCCGCCTCGGCCTCGGCCGCACCCGCGACCGCGCCCTATGTGTCGCTGGCGAGCAGCGCACTGGACACGCACGCGCCGGAAGTGGGCGCCTACGTCAGCTCGCGGATGTCGGTAGAGGTGTCACTGGCGCCGCGGGATGAATCCGGGCTGAATACGCTGCTGAGCGGCCTGTACACCAAGGGCAACCGCGACTATCACCACTGGCTGGCTAAGGGCCAGTTCGACCAGCTGTATGCGCCGACCAGCGCGAGCCAGACGGCGATAGAGAAGTACCTGACCGGGCATGGGCTAAGCGTGCAGCGCTCGGCCTCGCCGTTCCTGGTGCGGGCGGTCGGCTCAAGCAAGCAGGTGGCGGCGGCGTTCGGCACCACGCTGGACAACTACCGCGAGCCGGGCAAGGCACAGTTCTTCGCCAACTCCGGGCCGGCGCGCCTGCCGGCCACGCTGGCGTCCGGGGTCCAGGGCGTCATCGGGCTGACCGACACCATGCACACCCAGGCGGCGGACGATGTCGCGCTGCCCTCGCGGGGACCGGCGCAGGCCTCGACGAGCTGCGAAACGCCGTACCCGACGGCCGCGCAGCAGGCGGCTTTCGTCACCAGCGGCACTGAATTCCCATTCGGTTACGGGGACGGGCCGGGCTGCAGCGGCCTTACGCCCACGCAGATCAACTCGATCTACGACGCTCCGAACGTGGGGGCCAGCGGCAAGGGCGCCGGCGTCACCGTGGGCATCATCAACTTCAGCGGCTACGAGTCAGACGCTGCCACCATCTGGGGACAGGAGTTCTACGGATCGGGATACACCCCGAGCGTGCAGAACGTGGAAGTGGACGGTGGCCCGGTGACCCCGGACTGCCCGACCGGGGATCCGTGCCCGGCGGCCGGCAACGGGTACCTGGGTGATGTCGAGGGCGACCTGGACATCCAGCGGGTGCTGGCCGTGGCCCCCGATGCGAAGATCGTCGTGTACCAGGCGCCGAACGACACCACCGGGCAGACCAACCTGGACGTGTACACCGCGGCCGCTGACGCCGACGTCGCGTCCACGGTTACCACCAGCTTCATCTACCCAGAGTGCGGGCTGCCCGTCTCGTTCTACCAGGCCGAGGACACGATCTTCGAGCAGATGGCGACCCAGGGCCAGGGCATGTTCTCGGCGTCCGGTGACTGGGGCGCTGTCAGCTGCTCGGCCATCGGCGGCGGCGACCAGCTCAACGTGATTGACCCAGCGTCGCAGCCCTGGGTGACCGGGGTAGGCGGCACCTCCCTCGAGGGCTGGAACCCCAGCACCGAGGCCACGCCCGGATACCCGGCCAACGCCGAGCAGGCCTGGGACTCGGACAACCTGTGCCAGGTCAGCAGCACCGAGGTGGACGGCCAGACCGGCTACGAGTGGTGCGACGCTCCCACTCAGATAACCGGCGGCGGGGAGGCCGGCGGCGGAGGATCCAGCCAGTACTGGGGAATGCCGTGGTGGCAGTCCGGGCCGGGGGTCGTCAGCTCCTACACCACGTACGGCAACGGGAGCACGAACTGCTCGCTCGCGACTGATGGCACGGCCTGCCGCGAGGTGCCCGACGTCTCCATGGACGCTGACACCTACACCGGTTATGCCACCAACTGCGGCGACGCCACTGCCAGCGACGCCAACAGCGAGTGCTACCCACTGGAAAGCAAGGAGTCCGTACCCGGCTGGTTCTCGGTGGCCGGGACCAGCTCGTCGTCACCGCTGTGGGCCGGGATCGCCGCGGACATGGACAGTTACGGCAAGGGCCGGTTCGGCTTCCTCAACCCGCTGCTGTACCAGCTGCTGGAGACCGACGGCAGCAGGTACTTCAACGACATCACTGTCGGCTCCGATGGTTACTTCCCGACCACTGCGGGATACGACGAGGCCACGGGAATCGGCTCGCCCAAGATCGCCGCGCTTCTCGCCGTCGTTTCCTGACTATCCGCCACGCCAGGCGCGGGGGACTGGGGCAACTGCCCCGGTCCCCCGCGCTGCGTTATGCCACGACGTCGGCCGACGGAACCCTGGCTTCACGGGGTCACTCCGGTTCTGCCGGGCGCACGAAAGCCCGCAGCTAGGCTGAGCGGCGGGGGTCGTCCGGAGGAGCAGCCTTGAGCGCGGGACCTAGCTCGGCCTCGGGGGATTTCGGTGCGCTGCTGCGACGATACCGCCGGGCGGCGGGCCTGAGCCAGGAGGAGCTGGCCGACCAAGCCGGGCTCAGCGTCGGGGCCCTCGCGAACATGGAACGCGGGCGGACAACGCGCCCGCGCCGCCACTCGGTGCATTCGCTGGCCGACGCACTCGGCCTGGCCGCGCCAGAGCGCGGGCAGCTGGACCGGGCATCGCGTGTGGGCGGCGGTGATCTGGCCGCTGATCTGACGCAGCCCGGGGCCGGGCATGGTGGGCCGCACGAGCTGCGTGCTGCGGCTGATCCAGTACCGGCTGGGCTGGCAGCGGATCCGGCGATGGTGGTGCCGCGGCAGCTTCCGGGGATGGCGGCGCATTTCACCGGGCGGACGGCCGAACTGGCGGAGCTGGACGCGATATTCGAGAGGGCCGACGGCCAGCAGCCGGGGACAGTGGTGATCAGCGCGATCGGCGGGACGGCCGGGGTCGGCAAGACCACCCTGGCTGTGCGCTGGGCACATCAGGCGGCTGACCGTTTCCCCGGCGGGCAGCTGTATGTGGACCTGCGGGGCTTCGCTCCATCCGCCAGCCCCGCCGGGCCCGCCGAGGCGATCCGCGGGTTCCTCGATGCCCTCGGCGTGCCCGCCGAGCGCATCCCGCCGGACCTGGCAGCCCAGGCGGGCCTGTACCGCAGCCTGCTGGCCGACCGCAAGGTCCTCATCGTGCTGGACAACGCCCGCGACGAGGAGCAGGTCCGGCCGCTGCTGCCGCCCGGCCCGGACTGCCTGGCCATCGTGACCAGCCGCAACCACCTCACCGGCCTGGCCGCAGCTGAGGGTGCCCGGCTGCTCACCCTCGACGTACTCACCGTGGCCGAAGCCTGCCAGATGCTGTCGGCCCGGCTCGGCGCCGACCGGGCCGCCGCCGAGCCGGGCGTGGTCGCCGACATTGCGCGGCTGTGCGCCCGGCTCCCGCTCGCGCTGGCGGTCGCCGCCGCCCGCGCCGCCGCCCGGCCATCCTTGCCGCTGTCGGCAGTGGCGGCCGAGTTGCGCGATGCCCAGGTCCGCCTGGACGCCCTGGACACCGGCGATCCAACCGTCAGCGTCCGTGCCGTCTTCTCCTGGTCCACCCAGGGCCTCAGCGAACCGGCGCAGCGGATGTTCCGGCTGCTCGGCCTGCACCCCGGGCCCGACCTCACCGTCCCGGCCACCGACAGCCTGGCCGGCACCGCCCCGTCCCAGGCCCGCCGCCTGCTGGCCGAGCTGGCCCGTGCCCACCTGATCACCGAGCACGCCCTCGGCCGGTACACCTTTCATGACCTGCTTCGCGCATATGCAGCCGAGCAAGCCCACATCACCGACAGCGATACCGACCGGCACGAGGCCACGGGCCGCGTCCTCGACCACTATCTGCACACCGCCGCCGCCGCTGCCCGCCTGCTGGATCCGGCCAAGGAGCCGGTTGACCTTGCCCCGCCCCGGCCCGGCACCGCTGCCGGGCGGCCCGCCGATTACCGGCAGGCCGTGGCCTGGTTCGAGGCCGAGCACCAGGTCCTGCTGGCCGCGGTCGCCCTCGCCGCCGGATCGGGGTTCGACAGCCACGCCTGGCAACTTCCTTGGGCCATGACGCCTTTCCTTCAAACTCGCGGGCACTGGCAGGAATGGGCGGCGACCCAGCGTACGGCGCTCGCCGCCGCGGAACGCCTCGGTGACGTCGCCGCGCAGGCCCTATCCGGCCGCCTCCTGGCCAACGCGTGCAGCAACCTGGGTAACCTGGATCAGGCTCGGATCCACTACACCAGCAGTCTTGCGCTGTGTGAGCAGCTCGGTGACCTCCTGGGACAGGCAAAGATCCACCAGAGTGCCTGCGCGCCAGCCGAACGGCAGGGTCGCTACGCCGACGCGCTCGGGCACGCTCAGCAGGCGCTGCGCCTGTATCAGGCCATCGGCGAGAAGGCGTCCGAGGCCGAAGCACTCAACAATGTGGGCTGGTGCTACGGCCTTCTCGGCGACTATCAGCAGGCCCGCGCCCTTTGCCGGCAGGCACTCACCTTGAGCGCGGAAACCGGTCACCGCTGGGCCGAGGCAAATGCCTGGGACAGCGTGGGGTACGCCGAGCACCATCTGGGCAACCTCGCCGAAGCCGCCGCCTGCTACCAGAACGCGCTGAGTCTGCTGCGGGAATCCGGTGTCCGCTTCGATGAAGCGGACACTCTGACTCGCCTCGGTGACACCCACCACGCCGCGGGCGAGGTGGTGCAGGCCCGGGACGCCTGGCAGGAGGCGCTGGCCATCCTCGAGGACATGCAGCATCCCCGGGCCGAGCAGGTCCGGGCCAAACTTGGCGCCGTGCCGGAAAGCGGCAGGAGCGGCCTGCCCGCAGGCTGACGCCCTACGGGGCCACGCCGGGCCAGGACAGCACGACCGTACTGTGGCGCCTGGTCAGGACGGACCCGGCTGGAAGGCTGGTGGCTGGCGTGCCGGCGGGATGGACGGCCAGGACCGGGCCGGGTCCGTGGCGGTGGTCGCGGTCCCATGTCCAGATGTGGCCGGCCAGCCGCTCGGCGAGTTCCGCGCCGCGCGGGCCGTGCCCGTAGGCGCCGAACTCGAAGGCCGTGCCCTCGTCGTCGACCGGGCGCAGCCGGGCGCGGTAGGCGAGGCTGCCGCCGCTGACCAGGGCGGGCGTGTTCAGCTCCGGGATCGCGTCGACCACACCCGCCTTGACGGCTTCCCGGCTGGCCTTGAGCTGGCACAGGTCGGGGTCGGTGGCCAGCCACAGGTCCGGGCCGTTGATCAGCCTGTTCCTTGGCAGGGTGACCCCGCTCCAGGCTTCGGAGCGCCCCGTCGCCATGACCCCGGCCAGCGCCGCGCGATCCTCGCCTGCGGGCTCATCGCTCCACAGGCGGACGCCGGCCAGGTCCACGCGCCACCCGCGACGTTTCCTAGCGCCTTGCATCGGCACGAACCCGGCTGGCCCGTTGCTACGGCTCACCAGGTGCCTGTCCTCCGGCTCCAGCTCCCACGACCTGGACACCCCCCTGGTCAGGAGCGGAGTCACCAGCCGGCCGTCCGGGGCCAGTTGCTCTGTCCAGGCCGGCGGGATGTCCCGGGCCTGCACGGCGATGATGATCCGGTCGAACGGGCCGTGCCCGGGCGCCCCGTACTCCCCGTCCGCGCACAGCGTGCGCACGTTGCCGTACCCGGCCAGGTCCAGGCAGGCGCGGGCGCGGCCGATGACCTCGGAATCGATGTCCATCGTGGTCACCGAGCCTTCCGGGCCGGTCAGCTCGCGCAGCAGCGCGGCCTGGTAGCCGCCGCTGCCGATCTCCAGCACCGACTGGCCCGGGTGCACATCCAGCTGGGCGAGCATGCCCGCGACGATCCAGGGCGCCGACACCGAGCTGAGGGGAATGCCGCTCGCGCTGGTCTTGGTGACGATCGAGGTATAGACATCCTCATACGCCCTGGCCACGGGGATACCGGGCGTGAACAGGTGACGTGGCACGGTCCGCAGCGCGGCCATCACCGCATCGGGCAGCTGCTTGCCCAGGTCCATTGGCGCGGTGATCTGATCGGCCATGGCCCGGCGCAGCTCGAGTGCGGTCAGCGCCTGGGTGTAGTTCTCGCCGCTCTCCGCCATGCGGGCGCGGACGAGCCGCTTGAGATCCTTGTTCTGCGGCACGGCTGACAACCTCCGTCTCGGCGGTCGCCCCAGCGCCCCGGTACGGAGCCGGCCAGACGGAAGTCCGGAGTCGTGCGGTAACGGCCCGGGAGTGTGCCCCCCTCCGGCCTGACAGCGCCCCGCTGGGGAAGGGCCGCCGGCCTCGGCGTCGAACCGCGCCGCGGTCATCATGGCCGACGCCCGCGCCCCGCGTCAACCGCATGCCTCGGCCTTCCTATTTCAGGCGTCAGGCGTCTCTTCTGGCTGGGCGCTGCTGCTGCTCGTGGCTGGCGGCGTGAGGCCGTAGCCCTTACGTACTTCGACCTGTGGATTCCCTGTCGGCACAGTGAAGTCAATATGAGGAATCACCACGGGTGTACCTTCACTCTGGGGTGACGGCGTCCCGTCATCTTGCTGCTGTTTATCAGGCATATGGCTCCTTTTACGAGAGTCCCCAAGCATACAGCCCGATTGCTATAAGAGTCACGACCCCGAGTGCCACCGCACCCCAGTAGAATGATCGTTGTTCCTGAACGAGCAAAGTGTCATTTCTTTGCCATGACGTATGGAGATCGACCAGCAGCAGCTGGAGAATCTCTTCGAGCGTGTAAGGCACCGGGCCGTTCTCTGTAGTCTTGCCGGCTGCCGATCGCGCCAGGAACTCGGGAATGCTTGGGCCGTCTTGAAATGGCCGCTTTGATGCTGGGCGTCTCAGTGGCATGGCCGCCAGAAAGGCCGGGATTATGAATAGGGGAAGCGGGTACCACCACCAGTAGCCAATGCCTGTTGGATCCGTCGCCCGCATGATGAGCAATGCGACGATCATCGCCAGGGCCGCTGCGAGCACGGCAACTGACTTCAGGTCATTCGTGCTCGCCTGATCTAGCTGCGACGCCACCTGGTCGCGCAGAACATCAGCCAGGACTGAGTACAGGTGCGCGAGTGGGCTGCTGGGCTCGGCAGCTGGTGTGGCGGGTTGCGCGGAACGGCGTCTCCATATCGTCACGGTGAGGAGAGTACGCCTTCTGGGCCGGGACCGGATTCACGGCTACGGGATAACCTGCTCACGATGATGAAGCCGAGGCGAGTTGTTCCTGAATGTATGTGGCCAGCTCCTGCCATCTGCTGTTGGCCGGATCGCTCTTAGCGAGCCGGATTGCGATCTCGGCGCCAGCTTGATAAGCAGCACGTGCAGCAGTCAGATTTCCCTCTGTGGTCTCGATATCACCCAGCTTGCTGTGGCTGGCTGCCAGGTCACGCAGCCATTGGGCATTGGCGGGGTCGCCGTCCGCTATCTGCGCGGCAATGGCCAGGACTGTCTCATAGGACGCACGCGCCGTGACCAGGTCCCTGTCTGCCATCGCGAGATCACCGAGCTTGGCGTGGCTGACGAGAAGATCGCGCTGCTGCAGGGCATCAGCCGGGTCGGCGGCGGCCAGCCGGGTGCCAATATCCTGCTGAGCCTGATAGTGGGCACGTGCTGTGGCCAGATCGCCAGACCTGACCGCGATATCCCCTAGCCAGCTGTGGCAGACCAGCGGATTGCGCTGCCACTGGGCATTCGCGGGGTCGGTGCTGGCTAGCTGGACGCTGATGTCCAGAGCAGCCTGATAGTGACGTTGCGCGGTGGTCAGATCCCCGGCGGCGAACGCTGCCTGACCCAGATTCATATGGCTGACCGCCAGGCCAAACTGCCAGTCGGTGTTCGCGGGGTCGGCGGCGGCCAGCCTGGCGCGGATATCGAGGGCCGCCTGATAAGCGGTGCGCGCGGCGGCGTGATCGCCGGCGGCGGCAGCGAGATCACCCTGCCTGATATAGCCGAACGACAGGTCACGCTGCCATTCGGTGTTCGCAGGGTCGGCGGCGGCCATCCGGGCGGTCATGTCCTGAGCGGCTTGATAATGGGTGCGCGCGGCGGCCAGATCCGTGGCCTCCACCGCGAGGTCACCCATCCTGATGTGGCTCAGAGAGACGTCACGCTGCCATTCGGTGTTCGCGGGGTCGGCGGCGGCCAGCCGGATCGCGATGTCGAGTGCAGGCTGATAATGAGCACGGGCCGTGGCTGGATCCCTGGCCTCCCTGGCAACGTCGCCCAGGCTCGTATGGCTGACCGACAGGTCACGCTGCCATTGGGTGTTCGCAGGGTCAGCGGCGGCCAGGCGGGCACGGATATCCAGAGCGGCCTGATGATGAGTGCGCGCGGCGGCCAGATCGCCGCGTGCCTTTGCTTCGTTGCCTTGTCTGCTATGGCTGTAGGCCAGGTCCCATTGCCGCTGGATGTCCTTGGAATCGGCGGCGGCCAGCCGGGCAGTGATGTCGAGGGCCGCCTGATGGTGGGCTCGTGCGGTTGTCAGGTCACCGGCAGTTATCGCCAGGTCGCCCAGCTTGACATGGCTGACCGACACGTTGTGCTGCCTGTCAGTGTTCTTGGGGTCGGCGGCGGCCAGCTGGATGGCGATATCCAGGGCGGCTTGATAGCGGGTGCGTGCTGTGGCGAGGTCGCCCGTGGCGAGCGCGAGGTTGCCGAGCTTGTGATAGCTGTTGGCGAGGTCGGGCTGCAGATCTGCGTCTGAGGGGGCCGCGGCGGCCAGGCGGGAACGGATGCCCAGTGCGTTCTCGTAATGTGCGCGTGCGGTCGCCGTGTCGCCTGCTGCTAGTGCCAGGTCACCAAGCCTGGAGTAGCTGAATGCCAGGCCCTGCTGCCACCTGAGGTCTGCTGGCTCGGCGGTAGTGCGGTCCTGGAACTGGTGATGGACTGCCCGGGCCCGGCTGGAAGCGGCGGCCAGGTCACCGGCCTGGAGCAGCGTCTCGGCTTCCATGTCGGCAAGGATGATCCAGGCCGGATGCCCTACGGGGATCAGTGGCAAGACCTCTGCCAGGCAGGCCAGCTTGGCCAAAGTACGGGGCACACCCTGGAAAGCAACGGTGACGACTTCGACAATGTCGTCGTAGGCGCCGAGAGCGGCGAGGTGCCGGGGGATGGCGACCAGGTCCCCGTGATCGCCTCGGCCGTACCGAACGCGGGCGTACCGCATGGCCAGTGCCTGAGCGTGCCTTGTCGTCAGATCCTGCGGACCGAGGTTGCGGGTGACCAGTTCGGCAGTCCATGGATGCATGCCAATTCCTGGGCCGCTGGCGAGCAAGGTCAGGTCGGCCAGCCGCTCTACGTCAGTGTCCAGGTGGCTGAGGTCAGCCCTTGCCCCGTCGCCAGCCGGCAGCCTGAAGATCCGGCGGATCCGCCGGGCAGGGGTAAGGGAACGGCGAAGGTCGCCGCGAGTGACCGGTTCGGGCGAGATGGCAACCTGGGCGAGGATGCTGGCCTGGGCGGGAGTGAGGGTAGCGGTGAGCTCGTCGAGCAGGATGTCGGCGCTACCGAGGATCAGGGCCTGGTCGAGAGCCTGGCCAACCGTCAGGTCCTGTGCCTCGTTCCGCGCGGCCAGCACAGCGAGCTTGCTGCGGACCTGCTCCAGGCTGACATCGCTACTGCGCAGCAGCGCGTCGGTCAGCTCAATCAGCCTTGGATGCCCGCCGATAAGCCGGATGATCAGCTGAGTGCCTGCTGGGTCCAGACTGCGCAGCGCAGGCATGCGCAGCAGCATCCGCCGCAGCTCCGACGGCGAGAGCGGCGGCACTGGCACCCTGACGAGTTCCGGGCCCGCACCTGGGACCGGGTAACGGGACGTCACCAGCAAGCCGCCCTTATCGACAGCTGCGGCCAAGTCAGCGAAGACACCTGCAAACGCTGGATCGGTGAAGCCATCACCGCCCGGAGCGAGGTTCTGCTCAAAGTCATCGAAGACGACCGCGAACCGGTACCCGCCTAGCAGCTCCGCAATGGCAGCCAGCTTGACCCGGTCATCGGTATCGGCGTCCTCCAGCCGACGGGCGATCTCATCGAGCGCTGTGGCGCTGGTCACTGTCGCGGCCGCGGCCACCGGGCCGCTTCTGAGCGCCTTGGCGGCGGCGGTGATCAACCCGGCCGGGTCCCACCGGCCTTCATGCACCGCGATCAGCCACCCGTCACCCGTTAGCCTGGTGACAGCCCGCCCAGCCACGGCGGTCTTGCCGATCCCGCCGACGCCGGTCAACTGCACCCCGCACGCGCGTCCGTACTTCTCCACCGAAGCCGGGACACGGCGCAGAACGCCGAGGACAGTCCGCAGCTCCTGTCGGCGGCCGATCAGCAACCCGAGCGGCAGTGCCCACACCGACCCTCCCGTGGGCACCGCAACCGGCGCGGTCAGTGGCTCAGCCGCCGCAGCGGAGTCGGTCAGCGGCCCATCGCCCCAGGCGGTAAGCAGAGTTACCAGCCCGAACTCTTGCATGACCGGCCGTCCGCCGGCGTTCAGGCGACGGGCCTGCTCCGTCTGGTGCCGCGCCTGGGCCAGCGCCATCCCAGCCGACTGGTCGGGGTATGTGGCCAGGCCGAAGTAGAGGTAAGCGGCCAGCAAGGTCGCATAGCTCTCGGTCACCGGAGCGAGCATCGCGATCACCCGATCCGCGCCCTGCCGCACCAGCCCGGCCGCCAGCGCCTTCGCCCCCTCGGCACTGGAGCAAGACGACAACACGATCAGTGGCAAGGACCGGCCGGCCTGCCCCAGCATCTGCACGAGATCCCGCGCTGAGACGAGCTGCGGATTGCCGTCCTCGTCCTCAAGTTCGACCATGTCCTGCCACCCATGCGCCGACAGGTGCAGCACGTGATAAGCATCGCGTTCGAGAGCTGCCCGGATCTCGGCGAGCGACGCGACTTCTAAGACGCTGACCTCCGCCCGGCCGCGAACCGAGCTGACCGCATCAAGCACCGCCTGCATCTCCGCTTCAGCATCCAGCGGCATGTTCGGGGTCTTCGTCTCATCAGGAGCAGCGACTGCCGCCAGTATCTTCACCGGCCCGGCCAGCGCTGCCGGCCGCCGAATGGGCTGCGCCGATGGCATCAGCCCCGGAGCCGAACCAGGGGCGGCCGGCATGCGCGACACCGATACACCGGGCAGCAGGCCCAGCGGTCCCACCTCAGCACCGTCCGGTGTCATCAGCCACATCAGCTCGACTGGCAACCCCAGGGCCGCTCCAGCAGCGCGCACTTCTATCGCAACCTCGGCACCAGGCCGCAAGCCCATCAGTAGTCCCGCCACCACACCGGCAGCGTCGGCTCCGAAAAGCACCCGGCCAAGCCGCCGTCCTGCGTCCGCCATCCGCTCCGATGCCACCGCAGGCGGCAGATCGAGCGCCGACCACACCCCCGATACCTCAGCCGGCACCACCTGATCGTCCACCCGGTCAGCCAGTTCTCCCGCCACCCACACCGCCGACGACAGACGCGCTGCTGCGTCCACCGCGACCTCGACTCTTACTTCCGTACGCAACGCGGAACCCCCCGAAGACCTAGCTGGAGCTTGCTCCCCGGCACAACGCAACTTTGACACAACGCACACAAGCGGCAACCGCGACAGCGGTGCCGGCGCAGGAGAACCGTCGTCATCGTCGTCCAGGACGCGGACGGTGACCACGACAATTCCGCTGGAATTTTAGGAACGCTCCCGTGCCCCGCTCGCGGCCAGTCGGTAACCGGACCAGCAGCCCACGGCTACGCCGGCGGAGAACCCGTCGTCACGATCCTCGCCGTCGCGGCCTCGTCGGCGGGCTGACGGCTAGCGCCACGGCGCAAAGCGCGCCCAGGCATGCGGCCGCTGCGATCACCGTGGCCGGGGCAATCCGGTCAGCTGCGTTGCCGGCCAGGATTATGGCCGTGCCCTGCCCTAGGCTCATCCCGCCCTGGGCCAGGCCGAAGGCCTGGCTGCGGTGCGAGGCTGGCGCCGCCCGGACGAATGACGCATTGGCTGCCAGCTGATAGCAGCTGAACAGGCCAGAGATGGCCAGGATGAGCAGCGTGCCAGCCATGCCCGGGCCAAGCGCAAACAGCGTGAGGACCGCTGAGGCCGCCACGGCCAGCGGCCCAGTCCAGCTCACCCGGCGCGCCGGGTCAACGAGGCGGCTAAAGGCTATGGCGCCCACTGTCGATCCGAAGGCCTGAGCGGCCAGGATGAGACCGACCATGGCAGCCCGGCCGCCGCCCACCTCCTTTGCCAGCGGCGCGGCCACGCCCTCCGGCACGTTGTAGAAAGCGGCCAGCCAGCCGAACAGCATCGGCGTACGCAGAGCGGGACTGCCGAACACCAGCCGCAACGCACCGGCCATGCGTGGCTCCCCGTGCCAGAAGCGCCCAGTGGCAGGCTCACGCCGGGAGGCAGGCCGGGCACGTACCCACACCCGGGTGATCAGTGCCGACGCGCCGAAGGTCGCGGCATCGGCCAGCAGGCAGGTCCGCACGCCAAGAAATCCCACCAGCAAGCCGCCGCTAGCGAACCCGGCGAGCTGGGCGAACTGGCTGGTCGT